>Ga0114932_10001109_pt1 | contig 31571 bp, 30 predicted proteins | sample 2SBtaG_2_FD_87286 | JGI IMG/M metagenome (GOLD analysis project Ga0114932, IMG submission 87286) | Deep subsurface microbial communities from Kolumbo volcano to uncover new lineages of life (NeLLi) - 2SBTROV12_ACTIVE470 metaG | ecosystem: Environmental > Aquatic > Marine > Volcanic ...
AGGCTGGCGCAACCTGGAGTACGTGCTGGTGTGCACGGACACCGGTGACGCCCTGGTGATCGACCCGTGGAACGCCGACACCCTGGCCGACACCGCGGCGGAGCGCGGGTGGTCGGTGCGCCAGGTGCTCAACACCCACCACCACTTCGACCACGTGAAGGGCAACACCCAGCTCGTCGAGCGCACCGGGGCAGTCGTGCTCTGCCACGAAGGTGCGCGTGGGCAGGTGCCCGGTGCCACGGTGGGGCTGACGGCCCGCGACACCGTGGTGATCGGGCAAGCCGCGGAGCTCCACGTGCTGGACACGCCCGGCCACACGATGAGCCACGTGTGCCTGCTCGGGGAAGCGGACACGCCCTTCCTCATCGCCGGCGACACACTCTTCGACGCAGGCGCGGGCAACTGCAAGAACGGTGGCCACCCGGCGGCGTTGTTCCGCACCTTCCGAGACCAGCTCTGGACCCTGGACGACCGCACCCGGCTGTACCCGGGCCACGACTACCTCCAGAACAACCTGGGCTTCACCCTCGCCCGCGAACCGGACAACGCTCACGCGGCCTCCTACCAGGGAGATGGCTTGCGCTGGCTGACCATCGGGGAGCAGCGGCGGGTGAACACCTTCTTCCGCCTCGAAGAGCCCGGTGTGCTGTCGGGCCTGGAGGAGGCCTTTCCGGAGCGCGACCTGAGCTCGCTCGAGGCGCGTTTCGTGGCCCTTCGGGAGCTGCGCAACCGCTGGTAGGGGCACCGGGCTACCCTGGGGGTGTGCGACGCGACGACCTCTACCCGCTTCCCCTTCCCACCCTCGTGGCGCGCCTCGAGCGCGACCTGGCCGAGGGCGGAGTCCTCTACACCCTCAAGCCTCGGGACGTGTGGCGGCCCCCCGAGGACGTGGACCTGTCGTTCGAGCACTTCGGTCGGTGCCTGGCCAACCCCCTGGGGCTGGCATCCGGGCCGCACACGCAGCTCGCGCAGAACCTGCTGATCGGCTGGCTCGCAGGGGCGCGCTTCTTCGAGCTCAAGACCGTCCAGGAGAACGACCAGCTGGAGATTCCCCGGCCCTGCATCTTCGTCCCGCACGTCGGCTACAACGTGGAGTGGAGCCAGGAGCTCCTGGTCCAACAGTCCGCCGAGGAGTACGCGAAGGGTTGGGTGCTGGTCCACCTGGCCGCGCACGCCCTGGGACTCGAGCCCGCGTGCACCTTCGACGTGTCGCTCGGCTACGACCTGGCGGGCGTGCGCACCGAGAAGGTTCGGAGCTTCCTGGCGCAGATGCGGGACACGGGTCCGCTCATCGAGCGCCTGCGTGCCGAGCTGCCCCCGCGCTGGGCCGAGGTGCCGATCCCGACGCAGCTGGCCGACAGCATCACGCTCTCCACCTTCCACGGCTGTCCGGCCGACGAGATCGAGGCCATCGCCGAGCAGTGCCTGGACTGGGGCTGGCACACGGTGGTCAAGCTCAACCCCACGCTCCACGGCTACGATCGCTGCCGTGGGCTCATGGATCGGATGGGCTACGACTTCGTGGACCTGGACGCGGGGGCGTTCGAGAAGGACCTGGACTGGGACCAGCTGCTGGCGTTCGTGCCGCGCCTGCTGGCACGGGCCGAGGGCAAGGGCCTGGGCTTCGGCGTGAAGTTCACCAACACGCTGGTCTGTCGGAGCGACGAGCCGCCCTTCGGTGACGGCGAGATGTACCTCTCCGGACCGCCGCTCCACGTGTTGGCGTTCCAGCTCGCGGCCCGCTTCCGGCAGGCCTTCCCCGAGCTGCCGGTGACCTTCTCGGCGGGGGTCGACCCGCAGAACTTCGCCGCGACCGTGGCGGGCGGCCTCGGCCCGGTGACCACGTGCTCGGACCTCCTGAAGGCCGGCGGCTATGCCCGAATGCGCCGGTACCTCGCCGGGCTCGAGAAGATGATGCGGGCGGAGGGCTGCAGCACCGTGGCCGCGCTCGGCAACGACGACAGGCTGCAGGCTCGCGCAGCGGGGCTGGCCGACGAGCCGGCCTACCACCGCGACCAGAACCAGAAGGCCCCGAAGAAGGTGGGCACCCGCCTCGAGCTGTTCGACTGCCTGACCTGCGACAAGTGCATTCCAGTGTGTCCGAACCTGGCGAACTTCGCGCTGCCGATGCCGGCCGGCGAGCACCGACCAGGGCGGGTAACGTGGGAGGGAAGCCGGTTTTCCCTGTCGGAGGGCGATCCCCTGATCGTGTCGAAGCGCCACCAGATCGGCAACCTCGCAGACGCCTGCAACCTGTGTGGCGAGTGCGATCCGTGGTGCCCCGAGGACGGCGGCCCCTACATCGAGAAGCCATCGGTCTGGGCCGACGAACGTGGATTCCTGGAACACACACAACGTCCAGCGTTCTATGTGGAGCCCGGCTACCGGGCGATCCGCTGGCGTCGAAGCGACGGTGTCCTGCGCTATTCCGTATCGGACGATGTGTCGGTGTTCGAGCTCGAAGGGGGCAGCGTCACGCTGTCGGGGGATGAGGTCGTGGCCACCTCGGGTTCGGGCTCGGTGGACCTGCGCCTGGCCGTCACGATGAGGCTGTACCTCGACGCCTTGCGCATCGCCCGGAGCCGGGTGTGGCTGCCGGAGGGCTGATCGTCGCGTTGTGGGCCTGTTCGCCTCGGCTCTACGGGGTGGCGAAGCACCGCTACGCCGACGCCGAGGTGGCGATGGCGCTCGGAGAGCACGACGCGGCCCACGCGGCCCTCGAGGACGTGCTCGACGCACGCTCGCGCACCGACGCGGTGAAGGTCGCCATCCTGTTGACCGACGTGCTCGCGCTCTACGGGCGAGGCGACTGGGAGGCTGGCCTCGACCGAGCCCAGGACGCGCTCAGCCTGGCCGATGAGCTCGGCATGGTCGAGGAGTTTGCGCCCGAGGCGTGGATGGGGATCGGGCACGGCTCGCGGGAGCTGGGCCGGATCGAGGAAGCCCTCGAGGCGTACCGGGCCGCCGACGATGCCATCGTGGTGCGGGACGGACCGCAGCACCTGGATCGCCTCTCGGCCGCCGAGCAGCAGGCCGGCATGCTGGCCCGCCTCGAGCGGCATGGCGAGGCCGAGGAGGTGCTCCGCGACCGGCTCGAGCTGGCGGAGCGCGTGCTCGACGAGGGGGACCTGGGGCTCGCGGAGGCGCGGCGGGACCTGGCGGCCAACCTGAGCTGGCGTTGGCGGCACCGGGAGGGGCTGGAGCTGTTGAGGGCCGCGGAGCCGGTCCTGGCGATCTACGCCGATCCACGCGAGCACCAGGTCGTGCTCCAGATGCTGGTGGCGGTGGAGGAGAAGCAGGGCGAGTTCGACGCGGCCCTGCTCGACCTGGAGCGGGTCGATGCGCTGGACGGAAGCCCGGCCCTCGATGCGTGGGTGCGTTCCTGGCGCGGCGACACGCTTCGCGGGATGGACCGTCTGGACGAGGCGCTCGACGTGCACGCCAGAGCGGTGCGCCTGGCGGCCGACGCGCCCGGTCCCCACGAGCGCCACCTGTCTCGTGCTCTGGTGGACCTGGCGCTCACCCAGAGCCGACGCGGAGCCGGTGAGGAGGCCCTGGTGCTCCTGGAGCGCGCCGACGCGGCCGCCACGCGCGTCGAGGACGTGGCTGTGGTGGCGCGGAGCCGGGCCAGCGTGCTCGTGCGGCTCGAGCGCGGCGAGGAGGCGCTGGAGCTCCTCGCACAGCTCGTGCCCGTGGAGGCCACCGGGGGGCCGTGGGCATCGGACCGCGCCGAGCTCGAGCTGTTGAGGGCGCGTGCGTTGGTGGTGCTCGCGCGGGGCGAAGAGGCGGAGCAAGCTGCGCGGCAGGCCTTGCGCGCGTACGACGAGCTGGCCGGTGCGCAGGCGTGGCAGACCGGACACGCCTGGGAGGCGCTTGGCCGGGCGCTGACCTTGCAAGGGCGCGACGAAGCCGCACTCGACGCCTACCAGGCGGCGATCACGCGGCTCCGGCGTGCGTACGGCGTCCAGAGCGCCACGGTGGCCCTGGTGCGCGCCCGGCTCGGGCGGCTCATGGCAGCGGTCGACGATCCAGCGGGCGCCCCGGAGCTGAGGTCCGCCCTCGCCGATCTGGAGGCCCGCCTGGGTCCGGAGCATCCAAGGGTCGTTGAAGTGCGCGGCTGGATCGACGGCTAGCTACCCGATCGCCGCCTGGATGCAGGGCAAGGCGCTCGCGAGGGCGGCATCACCGATCCGGGTCCACCAGCTCAGGCCGAGGCCGGTGAGGGTGCCGCCGCCGAGCAGGAGGAGCAGTTCGAGGTCGCGCATCGGTCTCTCCAGTGCCTTCCACCTCGATCTACGTACGGGCTCCGGACTTGGATCGCCCGCGGCTCAGTCGGGCGCGGTGCCGCGGCGCAAGGTCACCAGGTGTTCGTAGAGATCATGCGGCGTGGGACTCTCGAAGCGCAGGCCACCGGGGAGCGCGAGGTACGCCGCATGCAGCCACAGCCGACCCGGGAAGGCTGGTACCGCGCGGAAGCGGCGGGGTCGGTAGCGATCGTCGCCGACGATGGGGTGCCCGATTCCTTGCAGGTGCCTCCGGATCTGGTGCTTCCGTCCGGTCTGCGGGTGCACGCTCAACAGGGTGAAGCCGCCCAGGATCTCGACGCGGCGCCAGGTTGTCACCGCGTGCTTGGGCGTGCGACCTTCGGGCAAGGGGCGCTTCACGGTGCCCTTGCGGCGGGCGCGTCCGTGGACCAACGCGAAGTAGTCCTTGCGCACCTTGCCGGCCGCGAAGAGCGCGCCGAAGTGGCCGCGGAGCTCCGGGCTGTCGCCGTAGAGCAGCACGCCGGACGTGCCGCGGTCGAGCCGGTTGATCGGCGCCAGGTCGCGCGGCAACCCTTGGGTGCGTGCCCAGGCCAGCACGTCGAAGGCCTCGTCGGGCATCGCGGCGTGCGCGACCCATCCGCTGGGCTTGTCGACCGCGAAGAGGCCCTCGTGGTGCCCGATCAGCCTCGGCTCAACCGTGGACGACACGTCCGAAGTCCCGCATCCAGGTGAGCTCGTCTTCCGAGAGGGGACCCTGCTCGAGCGCGGCCAGGTTCTCGCGCAGCTCCGACGTGTTGCCCGGCCCGGTGAGGCACACGTCGACGTGTTCGTCGGCGAGGCAGAAGCGGTAGCAGTGGCCTGCCGTGGGCACCTCGCCCGACCAGCCCCGGGGGCGCTTCAGCAACTTTCCCCACCGCGTGGCGGTGTAGGCGACGATGCCTCGCTTGTTGCGGTCGAGGTGCGGGAAGATGTCGCGCTCGGCTCCTGGGTGGGCGGCGTTGTAGCGGATCATCAGCATGTCCAGGGGGGAGTCCGACGCCAACCGTCCGGCACGTGGGCGGTCGTGGATGCTCACACCGAGGGCCTTGACCTTGCCTTCCTGCTTCAGCTTCTGCATCTCGTCGAGGGTGCCGTCGATCCACGCGCTCGTGACGCCGAGCCAGTGCAGCTGGAACAGGTCGACGTAGTCGGTGTCGAGCTTCTCGAGCGCACGCTCGACCGTGCGTCGCACGTTGCCGGCCGTGACGGCCACGGTCGGACCCGTCGCGATGACGTAGCGTTCGCGATCGGCCTTGAGGGCCTCGCGCAGCGGCGCAGCCGCACGAGCCATGCGCCCCGGACTGGGGGTCCAGAACACGTAGTGGAGCCGCTCCAGCGCTTCCCGCACCCCGGCCGCATCCAAGCCGTAGTTGGGAGCCAGTCCGAGTGGGGGCACGGCCTTGCCGATGCCGGGGAGCACGCGGGTGGGGGTCATCTGGCGAAGCCCTCGTCCAACAGGTCCAGGAGACCATCGGGGTTGTCGACGTGGACCCAGTGCCCGGCGTCTTCCAGGCGATGATGCCGCACGGCGGGCCCGGTGGCGGCGAGCCGCGCCATGACCTCGGGTCGCCAGCGGTCGCTTCCGGCGGCCTGGAGCAGGTGCACCTCCACCTCGGCGTGGTCCATCCACCGCCACAGATCCACACGGAAGTAGTCGGCGAGCAGCTCTTCCACGCCGTCGAGGTCGAAGCGCCAGATCAGCCCGCTGTCGACGCGGCGCAGGTTCGTGGTCATCCAGGCGCCGATGTTCGGCGCGAAGCCATCGGCCGCCAGCAAGCGGAGCAGCTCGGCGCGCGTGCTCAGAGGTTGGGGCACGCTGCGCAAGGCGCGGATCACGCGGGCCACCTCGTCGGCATCCTGGGGTGTGCCGGCGCTGGGCAGCGCATCGAGCGACCAGACCTGCTCCAGCTCGGCGTGTCCGCGGCGTCCGTAGCAGAGCGCCACCTTGCCGCCGAAGGAGTGACCGACCACCAGCTGGGGGGCGCCGGCGACCGCGGTGAGCGCGAGGAGGTCGTCGACGCATGCTTCCAGGGTGTGTGGGCCCGGGCGGTCCCGGCTCTCGCCGTGGCAGCGCTGATCGACCAGCACGAAGCGCCAGCCGGCCCAGCGCGCGTGCATGCGCCGCACCATGCCAAGCCAGTTGCGGCCGGCACCGAGGATGCCGTGGAGGACATAGGCGGTGCGCGGGCCTCCGCCGACCACGCGGTGGGCGAGGGTGCTCACTCCTCGCGCTGCGCCCACTGGTCCTGCCGAACCGCCACGCAGTCGTAGCTGTGCTTGTGGCGGTAGTGCTCGGCGCTCCAGGCGGCGGGGTCGCGGAGGAACTGCTTGGCGCGTCGAAGCGCGCGTCGCCACCCGCGGTCGACGGGGTAGGCCTCGCCCAGCTTCACAGGACGCCGAGCCACACGGCCACCACGCCGGCGCCCGCGGCAGTGGCCAGCGGGATGGAGAGGTTGTCGTCGATGCGCCGGCTGACCAGCTCGGCCAGCCCGCCGGTCACCGCACCCGCCAGGGACATCGCCACGATGGCGGGCGCGCCCAGGCCGGGGTGAAAGACCAGCAAGGTGACCAGGGCGGCCAAGGCACCCACGGAGACGAAGGCGAGCGTGCCTTCCAGGGTGCGGCCGTTGATGAGCAGGGTGCGCCCCCACCTGCGACCGATGAAGCCGGCGACCGGGTCGGCGAAGCCGAGCACGATCACGCCGAGGGCTGCGAGCACCGTGGAGCCCGCGCAGCCGAGGAGGAAGAGGGCCGTGCTGTACCAGGTCGCGGAGTTGACCCGGTGGTACTCGTGCGGGTGCGCGACGGGCGCGAACACGAGCATGATCAGGTCGGCCACCTTCGGGTGAAGCCGACGCCCCGCCTCCATGCTCCACGCGAGCACCATGAACGCGCCGCCGACGATGGCGAGCTGTCCGGGGGTGAGCACGAACTCGATGAGGCCCACGGCGAAGAGGCCGCTGGCGATGTGGAACACGCTTCGGCGCACGTTGGTCGGCCGGAGGGCCGGCACGTGGATGTCGTACGCGGCCAGCGCCTTGGCCAACGCTTCGTAGCGGGGGGTGAGCTCTGTTCGGAGCTGCTGCCACGCGGCGCGCAGCTCGGCGGCCTTCAGCTCCGGGTCCGGGGCGTGTTCGCGCAGGGTGACCGAGAGGCCATGGGCATGCAGCTGGAGTGCGGCGACGAAGTCGGGCGCCGACATCGCGGTGAGCTCGGCCAGACGGTCTTCCAGCTCGGCGAGGCGTTCGCGCAGCGGCTCCTCGAAGTCGGCCTTGAAGCGGCCGGGGTCCAGGTCGCGCAGCAGCGCATGCAGGTCGAGCGCGAGCGTGTGGCTGTCGAGGGCGAGCGCGTGGGACATCTACCCTCCTAACGCGACCAGAATGTCTCGCTTCGCGCGGCTCCGCAGCGTGTGCGAACCCGCATCACATCGAGATCGATCCCTTTCGGAAGTCGGTGCTGCCGATGATGGCGTTGACGCAGACCGGGTGCCCGGCGCGCGACAGCTCGATCGCCTGCTCGAGGGTCGAGGGCACCTCGTCGGGGTCGCGCACCACGAGCCCCTTGCCGCCACAGCCTTCGGCGATGACGTGGTAGTTGGTGTAGGCGAGCACGGTGGCGACATCGTCGCCGAGGATGGGGACCTGGTCCCGTTGGATCTGCGTCCATCCCGCGTCGTTGCCGATAAGCGCCATCACGCCGAGCCCATGGCGTGCGAAGGTGTCGAACTCGAGCATCGAAAAGCCCGCGGCGCCATCTCCGTAGATCAGCCACACGTCGGCGTCGGGCCGGACGAGCTTGGCACCCAGCGCGAAGCCCGCGCCCACGCCGAGGGTGCCGAACACGCCGGGGTCCAGCCAGGACAGCGGACCGCGGGGGGACACGGTGTAGGCGGCCGTGGCCACGAAGTCGCCGCCGTCCCCGATCAGCACGCTGTCGTCGGCCAGCTGCTCCTCGAGCTCCATGCAGAGGGCCAGCGGGTTGATGCCGGGGCCGTGACGCGTGACTGCCTGCGTGGCGGCCATGTCCGCGATCTCGGTGTTCCGTGCGGCGTCGCGCTCGCGCAGGGTGCTCCACCAGCTCTCCCGGGCGGGCGCCTGCTCCATGCCCGCGGCGATGGCGCAGAGCGTGGTGTGCGGGTCCGCCAGGATGCCGAGGTTGGGGCGACGGTTCTTCTTGAGGTCGTCGTCGGAGAGGTTGATGCCGATGACCTTGGCGCGGGCCACGTGGGAGCCGTAGTCGAGCCGGAAGTCGCAGGGCACGCCCACGAGCACCACCACGTCGGCCTCCTTCAGCGCCATCCGGCGCTTGTGCCGCAGCTGCAGCGCGTGGCCCTTTCCGAGCAGACCGCGGGACATGCCCGAGCAGTACGTGGGCACGCCGATCCGCTCGACCGCCGCCACGAGGTCCTGGATGTGGGGGGCGCGGAGGGTGGCCTGGCTGCCGATGACCATGACCGGCCGGTCGGCGCTCATCAGCATCTGGGCGGCGCGCTTGACCTGTCCCCTGGGCGGGTCGGTGGGGGAGTGGCCGCCGGCGCCGCCGATGCGCGCGCCCTTGGGGCCGGAGAAGGTCTTGTCGAGGTGCCGCTTGATGTAGAAGGCCTGCGCCTTCTCCACCACGGTCTTGTCGGGCTTGTCGACGGTCTTGCCGTACCACTCGCGGACCACGCTCTCGTCGTAGAGCAGGTCCACGGCGAGCTCGACGAAGACGGGGCCGGGCACACCCTCCTGCGCGACCGCGAAGGCCTTCTCGAGGGCGGGGACGACCTCCCGGAGGGTGTCGGGCCGGAGCGCGAGCTTGACGTGGGGCTCGATCAGGGCGAGCTGGTCGATGTCCTGCAGGCTGCCGCGCCCGCGGAGGATGGTCGCCGTCGCGCCGCCGATCAGCACGAGCGGCGACTGCGCCAGCTGGGCGTTCTTGATCGCCGTGATGGTGTTGGTGACCCCAGGGCCGGCGGTGACCGCCGCCACTCCCGGCTTCCCGGTCAGCCGGGCGACCGCGTCGGCGGCGAAGACCGCGTTGACCTCGTGGCGCACGTCGATGATGCGCACGCCGCGCTTCTTGGCCTCCACGGCGATGGGCGAGATGTGTCCGCCGCAGAGGGTGAACAGGAACTCCACGCCTTGCGCCTGGAAGACTTCCGCCACGCGGGTGCCACCGTCCATGGGACCTCCTTGCTCCCATGTATTATGGCACCGAGTGTCACTTGTCACGCGCCGTCTGCACGAAGTCCAGCATGTTGTCGGGCAGGGTGCGCCCGCTGACGGTGGTGTAGAGGGCGTCGGGCACCTTGCCGCCGGGGTCGGTGAGCGTGGTGTAGATGAGGGTGCGTGTGGCTGGAACGACCTCCCACGCGCCCCAGGTCCCTCCCACTTCCACGGCGTCGGGGTAGCGCGCCTGGATGTCGGCGCGTGCTTCGAGCCAGGTGTCGGCGTCCGCCGACTGCCAGGTGCGCCGGTGGTGACCGACCACACCGTCCAGGTCGCGCTCCACCTGGGCGGTGTTGAGCCACCAGCGCGCGGCCACGGGACCCAACGGGTCCCTGAGCACCTGGTAGAAGGCGATGCCGGAAGGGCCCGAGGACAAGAGCCGGCTCTCCTCGAGCCGGTCGCCGATGTTCACCGCGCCTTCGATGTCGTTGATGACGGCGAACAGGGTCTCGAGGTCGACGTCGTCGGGCAGGGGGTAGATGCCCCGGAAGGCGGTTCGGCCGCGCCCGTCCAGCACCTTCGCCTGCACGGTGACGCCGTGCCGCTCGTTGTGGGGACTCCACCCGCCTTCGGCGAAGAGGCCTGGGGGCGGGGGCGAGGCGAGTGCGAGCAGGGACCACAACATGGGCGGGCAGGATGACGACCTCGCTGAGGGATCGCAAGAAGCAGGCGAAGCGGCGCGCGATCGTCACCTCTGCGATGCGGCTGTTCGCGGAACACGGCTACGACCAGGTTCGGGCGGAGGCCATCGCCGCCGCCGCCGGGGTGAGCCGGCGGACCTTCTTTCGCTACTTCCCCCAGAAGGATGGCGTGGTCTTCCCGCGCCACGCCGAGTTCCTCGACGCCTTCGACGCTGCGCTGGCGGGCTCCCACGAGTGGGGCTTCGAGCGCCTGGCCGACGCGCTCGGTCGCATGGTGCCGGTGTGGGCCGCCCACCGCGACGAGCTGGTGGCCCAGCACCGGGTGCTGGTGACCTCGGCCGCGCTCATCGCCCGCCAGATCGAGCTCGACGTGGACTGGGAGCGGCGCATGGTGCACGCGATGGAGACCGACGGGCTCGCGCCAGGCCACGCGCGCATCGCAGCGGCCGCGGTGATGGGCACCCTGCGCGCCACGCTCCGCCGCTGGTATGGCGGGGGCGGAGTCGAAGATCTGGCGCTGCTCGGGCGCGAGGCCCTGGAGCTGTTGGCGAACGGTCTCGGGAGCCGGCGAGGTTAGCCACCCCGTGATGACGACCGCCCGCCTGCACCTCGCCGACGCCCGCGAGCTGCCGCTCGACGACGCCAGCGTGCACCTGGTCGTGACCTCACCGCCGTACCCGATGATCGCCATGTGGGACGAGGTCTTCGCTGGCCTGGACCCGGCGTGCGGACTCGAGAGGGGGGCCGAGGCCGCGTTCGAAGCCATGCATGCGGTCCTCGATCAGGTCTGGCAGGAGCTGCACCGGGTGCTGGTCCCGGGCGGTCTGGCTTGCGTCAACCTCGGCGACGCCACGCGCACGATCGACAAGCGCTTCCAGCTCTGGCCCAACCGGGCGCGCGCCACCCTCGGGGCAGGGCGCGCCGGCTTCCTCTCGCTGCCCGGCATCAGCTGGCGCAAGCCGACCAACGCTCCGAACAAGTTCATGGGCTCCGGCATGCTGCCGGCCGGCGCCTACGTGACCTACGAACAGGAGGCGATCCTGGTGCTGCGCAAGGGCGACAAGCGGAGCTTTGCGGCCGCCGACAAGCCCCGCCGCCGACGCAGCGCCTTCTTCTGGGAGGAGCGGAACGTGTGGTTCTCCGACCTCTGGTCCGGGCTGACCGGTGTTCCCCAGGGCCTCGATCGGGCCACGCGGACCCGCAGTGCCGCCTTTCCCCTGGAGCTCCCGGCACGTCTGGTGGCCATGTACAGCTGCCAGGAGGACACGGTCCTCGATCCCTTCGCGGGCACCGGCACCACCCTGCTCGCCGCAGGGATGCAGGGTCGGCACGCGGTGGGGGTCGACTGCGACGAGAGCCTCGTCGAACACGTGGCCGCCAGCCTGGTGGACGCTCCGCGCGCCGGTCGGGCCTGGCACAGCGCGCGGCTGCGGGCGCACGCCGACTTCGTCGCCGGGAGGAGCTCGCCGCCGAAGCACCACAACACACCGCACGACACGCCGGTCGTCACGTCCCAGGAGCGTTCCCTGGAGCTGCTCGCTCCCGGCGCGGTGGTCCGCAACGGGCTCCTGGACTGGCGCTTCGCGACTCCAGCGAAGACACTGTGGCCGTGACCAGCCGCATCGAGTCCCTGACCGCGCACGACCTGCCGCTGAAGCTGGGGCGCTACGAGCTCACGGCCCTGGTGGGCGAGGGCGCGATGGGGCGGGTGTTCCGCGCCGAGCTGCAGGGACCGGCGGGGTTCCGGAAGCCGGTGGCGCTCAAGCTCATCCGCAACGACGCGATGAGCGGTCGTGCGTCGCGCGACATGCTCATCCGGGAAGCGCGGGTGGGCGGGCTCCTCCGCCACCCCAACATCGTCGATGTCTACGACTTCGGCGAGGTCGAGGAGCAGCTCTACATCGCGATGGAGCTGGTGGAGGGCGTGCCGCTGTCGGGACTGATGGACTTCCGGCTGCCGCTCCCCATCGACCCGGCGCTCGACGTGGTGCAGCAGGTGGCGATGGGGCTCGCGAGCGCCCACGATCTCGAGGTCACCAACTTCGCGTCGGCGAACCTCGTGCACCGCGACCTGAAGCCCGCCAACGTGCTCATCGACGTGCGCGGGATGGTCAAGGTCGCGGACTTCGGCGTGGCCCAGTTCCGGGACTCGGCGTACTCGGAGCGCAGCATCTGGGGCACGCCTCCCTTCATGTCGCCGGAGCAGGCCCGAGGGGAAGGGCTGGACGGTCGCAGCGACCTGTTCTCGCTCGGATCGATCCTCTTCGAGCTGGTCTGTGGCGACCGCCTCTTCCCGGGCTCCGACCACCTGGAGGTGTTTCCGAAGCTCCAGGCCGTGGAAGATCTGATCGCCGCCCGCGAGATCCACTCGGCGATGGAGGAACACGCCGAGGGGCTCGGCGACGTGCTGGAGCGCTGCATCCGCTTCGACCCGGAGCTTCGCTTCGCCGACGCGCACGAGCTCTGGGCGGCGCTGGAGCGCGTTCGTCGTCGGGTGCCGAACGGCCCGCCGCTGCGCGTGCTCGTCGAGGAGTGCCTGGCCTTCATCCCCCAGGAAGAACACACGGTCACGAGCTACGAGCCGAGCTGGTCGGTCGAGATCGACTCGGAGGCCGGGGGCGGAACCTGGGCGGGCGACAAGGACAACAACCTCCCGGTCGGAGCGGATCCCTTCGTGGGCAGGCAGGGCGAGCTGCACAGCTTGACGCGCCTCGTCGAGCGTGCGCGGGTGGTCACCGTGTCGGGACCGGTGGGCTGCGGCAAGACCGCCCTCGCGCGCGCCTTCTGTGAGGACGCGCGCGGCGCGTCGTTCCAGGAGACCTGGTGGTGCGCCCTCTCGGACGAGGCGGAGCCGGCCGCGATCTCGCGGGTGCTCGCGGAGGTGCTGGGCGTGCCACCTGGCGCCACCGCGGACCATGCCGTGGTGGGCGGGCGCGTGGCGCAGGCCCTGAGCTCGAGGAGCGGCGTGCTGGTGGTGCTCGACGGCGTCGACCGCTTGATCGGGCACCTCGGTCCGGTCGTGCAGGGTTGGCTGGACGGCTCGGATGTCCACGTGCTGGTCACGGCCCGGCAACCGGTGGGTGCCCCCGGCGAGCAGGTGTTGCGGCTGGGCCCTCTGAGCACGAAGGAGGCGGTGGAGTTGTTGCGGGCGCGCTCGCCCGTGGAGCTGCCCGAGTCCCGGCTTCGCGATGTCGCCGAGCGCGTGGACCGGCTCCCGGTCGCGCTCGAGGTGGCTGCAGGGCTGCTGGGCGAGTCGGGCTCCGACACCCTGGTGGCGCGGCTCGGTTCGCTCACGGACGGCGATCTCCGACGCGGTCTGGACAGTGCCTGGGGCCTGCTCGGACCGTGGGAGCGGCGGGTCCTGGTCCAGCTGTCGCTCTTTCGGGGTGGCTTCGGCTACCCCGACTACCGAAGGGTCGTGGCCGTGGAGGGGGTGGACGACCCGGACCTCCTGGCGCGCGTCCTGGAGACCCTGCTCGAGAAGTCCCTGGTGAGGACGGTGGCGCGTCAGCCCGAGCCGCGGTTCGAGATGCTCCGGACCTTGCGCGAATACCTGTCCGGGCACCGCCTGCAGGTGCTGGGAGCCAACCAGGCCGCCGAGCTGAGGCGTCGCTACGTGGCCTGCTTCGCGCGTCTGGGCACCGAGGTGCATCAGCTGCGGCTGTGGGGGCTGCAGTCGGCCACGGCGTTGGCCGAGCTGCGGCGCGAACGCGGCAACCTCCTCACGGCCACCCGCTTCGCGCTCGACGACGCTGACTTCGACGCGGCCCTGCTGTGTGCGCGCGCGCTGTGCTGGGACGCCTTGGCCCACGGCCTGCCGCCGGGCCTCGACCAGCTCATCGAGGAGCTGCGCGGCACCCCGGATCTCCCTGCGATCGGGTCCGCTCGCCTGCTCCTGGCCCTGGGCCCCCTGCTCGCCCAGGACGGTCGTGACGAGCTCGCTCGAGAGGCGCTGTTGGAGGGCATGGCGCTCGCGGTGCAGACCGAAGCGCGCCGAGAGGCGGGATGGCTTCGCATCGAGTTGGCCGTGCTGGAGATCAAGCGCGCGCGGCTCGAGGAGGCGCGCGACCACGTCGAGGCGGCCCACGGTCTCAGCCGTGCGATCCGTGACCGGCACCTCGAGGCACGGGCGCTCCGCACCGCCGCCTTGCTGCAGACCCGCTACGGCAAGCACGAGGGCGCCGAGCGTCACCTGTCGGCCGCCCTCACCCTCACCCGGTCGCTCGGCTTCAAGTCGCTCGAGGCGCGGGTGCTCGACCTGATGGGGGTCACCGCACTTCGCCGCGGCGAGCTGGACCGGGCGGTGCACCTCATGCAGCGGGCCCTGGCGGGCGCACGCGAGCTCGGCGACCGATCGCTGGAGGTTCGGGAGCTCCGCAACCTGGGCATCGTGTACTTCCGACAACACCGGATCGCGCGCGCCCGGCGAGCCATGGAGAAGGCGGTGGCGCTCGCCAACAGCCATGGGCTCGCAGGCGCCTACGACTTCTGCCTCTCGCTCGGCGAGCTGGCTCTGGAGGATGGGCGGCTGGACGAAGCGGCGCGCCACCTGCACGAGGCCGAGAGCCTGGCGCGGAGCCAGGACCTGCCCGATCAGCTGGCCATCGTGTTGAACGACATCGGCCTGTTGAACGTGGAGCGCGGACGCTTCGAGGCCGCTCGGCGCGCGCTCCGGGAGGCGGAGGTCGTCATCGCGCCCACGGGCCTACGCGAGCTGCTGGTCATCGTGCTCTTGACCCGTGCCGAGCTGGAGCTGCGAGCGGGAGCGCTCCCCGACGTCTCCCGCAAGCTCGAGCCTGCGCTGGCGCTGGCCCGCGCCGTGCGGAGCCCTCGGCTGGAGGGGGTGGCGCTGGGGGTGCAGGGCGAGCTCGCGATCGCGCGCGGGCGGCCGAAGGACGCGGCGCGGTTCCTCGACGAGGCGCTGGACCACCTGGCCGCCGGTGACCTCGGCGCCTGGAACGATGCCCGCGTCCGGCGTGCCAGGGTGCACCTCCTCGTGGGCGAGGTCGAAGAGGCCGAGCGCCACCTGGGGGAGGTCGAGGGGCTGGTGGATGCCCACGGTCTGGGCCCGGATGCGTTGATCCGGCGGAAGCTCCGCGCGGCGCGTGCTCAGCTGAGCACGAACACCGGCACGTAGATCGCGAAGGCGGTGGCGGGCGCGAGGAGCATGGCTGCGGCGAGCACGGGCCAGCGGCGCCCCCTGCGCACGGTCTGGAAGGTGTAGGGAAACCAGAACCAGCCGAGCTGGACCGCGCCGGCTGCGGTGCCGTACGCGGCGCCGACCACAGGAAGCTCGGGTCCGAAGAGCGCGGGGGTACCGCCCACCAGCGCGTACCAGGCCTGGGCCGCGAGGCCGGCTCCGAGACCGGTCATGCCCCCCCAGAGGGCCCCCAGCACCGGCCCCAGGATCACCAGCAGGAGGGCGATGGGGACACGGCCGCGGACCCGGTCGAGCAAGCCCGGCATGGCGCGCCCGAGCAGCGCGCCGATGGCCCCGCCGACCGGGGCTGCCAGGACGCAGAACGCCGGGGACACGAACCACCCGAAGCAGGCGGCGGGGGCGGCGAAGCCGGTCACGAAACCAACCAGCGCGAGGTCGCGCGACCAGGTGCGTGGCTCGCCGACCACAGGTTGCAGGGACACATCGACCTCCGGGACACGCTCCAAGGTCGCGCCGGGTTGTGGCCGAACCGTGCAGGTCCCGGTCACGGCACGTCACGAGCAGCGCCCTGGCCCCCGGGAGCGCCCCGCGCGGTATGCTCGCGCCCATGCTGGATCGCGCGCGCTGTTGGTTGGAGACGAGCGAGGGGCTCCGCATCCTCGTCCGTGACCGTGGGTTGATGCTCGGACGTCGCAAGGAATGCGACGTGGTGCTGCTCGACCGGCGGGCCAGCAGCCAGCACTGCGTCATCACGCCCACCGTGCGCGGCGTCGAGGTGTTGGCGCTCGGGAAGAACCCCACCAACGTCAACGGCGAGACGGTGCGTCAGCGCACCCTGCTCCGTGGTGGTGATCGCCTGGAGGTGCCGGGCGGCACCTACACGGTCGTGCTCGATGAGGGCCTGGGCTTCACCGATCGTGCGTGGGTGCTCCAGGGTCCTGGCGGTGCCTGGGGCATCCGGCAGCTTCCCTTCACGGTGGGCGGGGGCGACGACGATCACCTGCGGGTGGACGGCTGGCCGGAAGCTTCGCTCACCTTCCACCTCGTCAGCGGCACGCTGGCGGTGGAGCTGGGCTGTGAGCTGTCGATGTCACGCATTCCGCTGCCCGAAGGGGCGGTCGAGACGGTGGTTCCAGGGGATCGCTTCGAGCGTGATGGTGTGATCTTCAAGGTGGAGAGCGAGGGCGCCGGCACGCAGGCCGCCACGGTGCTCGCCGATGGGCTGGGCCTGCCCAACCGCGTGCGCTTCCAGTTCCTGCCCTCTGGCGGTCGTCTGGACATGGGCTTCGAGGGGCGCCCGAACGTGCTGCTGGAGCTCTCGGAGCTTCGGGCCAGGCTGGTCGCGGCCTTGCTCGATCCCCCGGGATCGTACGAATCCGGCGACTACGTGCCCGACGAGGTGCTCTTGCCCGCCATCTGGTCCGCCCGCGCCGAGCGGGGTCGGACCGACCTCAACATCCTCATCCACCGCACGCGCAAGGTGCTGCTGAAGGGCGGGGTGAACCCCTCGGCCATCCTGGCGCGCGCGAAGCAGGGTGGCTCCACCAGCTTCCGGATCGCCCGGGGCTGCTCCGTCACCATCGAGTAGAGGCCACCATGCGCCGTCTCCCGCGCGTCCGCGATGCCATGGACACCGAGGTGCCCACCCTGGCGCCCGACATCGACGTCTACGAGGCGATCGACTTCCTGCTCACCCAGAGGGTGACCGGTGCGCCTGTGCTCGAGGGCGACAAGATCGTGGGCATCGTGACCGAGTCGGACCTCCTGAAGCTCCTCACCCGGGGCGTGGGTGAGAACCGTGCCGCCGGCCGGGTCCGGGACTTCATGTCCACCGAGGTGATCACGGTCCCCAGCCGCATGGACGTCTACTACGCGGCCGGCATCTTCCTGACCCACGTGTTCCGACGCCTGCCGGTGGTGGACGACGGGCGCCTGGTGGGGGCGATCACCCGCTTCGACATCCTGCGCGTGATCAGCCAGAACCACTAGTTGGGCGGTTCGTTACCAACGAACCGCTCCCGCGCGCACCGCGCGCGGTGCGGGGGCTGGCCCCCGCAGTAGACAGTCGTTGAAAGGGCTCGTTACTTACGAGCCTGTCAGCGAGTCATCCGCTGGCGGGCGTCGCCTCACCGCGCTGTTCGAGCTGCTTGAAGACGACGTAGCCGAGTGCGGCGAGCACCACCCACTTCAAGCCGCCTGCGAGCAGCGTGAAGGGCAGGAGCAGGAGCTTCAGCACCAGCGCTCCCAGCTTCACGACCAGCGCGAACAGCTTGATGGGCAGGACGACGAACAGGGTCACGAGGAGCTTGATCATGACGTTTCCTCCGTGTGCCGACCCGCTACGGCTGGGGCGCGGGCTTCCTTGCACGAGGGGATAGAGCTCGAGCATGTGGTGCCTGTCCTGTCTTGCGGTCGTCGCGGCCTTGTTCGTGGCCGGGCGGCTCTATGCACACAACCCGCGTCACGATCTCCACCTCGCGCGGCTACCCGGCGAGGGCACGCTCGACGAGGTGGTGGACCAGCTGATCGGAGCGATGAGCCTCGACGAGAAGCTGGATCAGCTCTCGGGCGATGGCTCCAAGCGTCGCTTCGAGTGGCGCTACTTCCGCAACGTGGCGATCTACAAGAAGCCGGCGCCGCTGGTCTACAGCGGGCGAAACGAGCGCCTCGGCTTGCCGCCCTGGGCCTTCACCGACGGCCCGCGAGGGGTCACGACCGCCGAGGGCGCCACCGCCTTTCCGGTGACGATGGCCCGTGGCGCGAGCTGGGACGTCGAGCTCGAGGAGCGCGTGGGCCGGGCGATGGGCGCTGAGGTCCGTGCGGGTGGGGCGAACTACTCGGGAGCGGTCTGCATCAACCTCTTGAGGCACCCGGGCTGGGGACGTGCGCAGGAAACCTACGGCGAAGACCCCGTGCACCTGGGCGCCATGGGGTTGGCGCTCACCCGTGGTCTGCAGAGCCAGGGGGTGATGGCCTGCGTGAAGCACTTCGCGTGCAACAGCATCGAGAACAGCCGCTTCCGAGTGGACGTGTCGGTGCCGGAGCGGGCGCTGCACGAGGTCTACCTGCCCCACTTCCGGGTGGTCTGTGGTGAGGCGGCCAGCGTGATGAGCGCGTACAACCTGCTCAACGGGGAGCACTGCGGGCACAGCCGCGCGCTCCTGCAGGGGGTGCTGCGCGACCGGTGGGGGTTCCGGGGCTTCGTCACGTCGGACTGGATCTGGGGGGTGCGGGACGGCAGGGCCGGGATCGCCGCGGGCATGGACGTGGAGATGCCGTCGCGCTGGCGGTACCGCGAGGCTGCGGTGGCCGAGGACCAGGTGGATGCTTGCGTGAGGCGCGTGCTCACCACGCGCTTGCCGTACGCCCTGCGCAACGACCAGGCCGACTTCCCGTCGGCGCTCCTGGGCTGTGACGCGCACCGATGTCTGTCGCGGGAGGCGGCGGTCGCGGGTGCGGTGTTGCTCCGGAACGAGGGCGTGTTGCCGCTGTCCGAGCAGCGCGTCGGCGTGATCGGCCGGCTCGCACGACGCGACCCCACCGGCGACCAGGGCTCGAGCCGGGTGGCCTGCACGCCGGTGACGGTGCTGGCGGGGCTGCAGGCGCGGCACCCCGGCGTGCGGTGGCTGGACACCGCCGCCGAGGCCGCCCAGGTCGACGTGGCGGTGGTGGTGGTGGGCTTCACGCACCGCGACGAGGGGGAGTACATCGTGATGGACCCCTCCAAGGGGAAGGGCGCCTGGCAGCCGCCGGGCATCAGCGGCGGTGGGGACCGCCTGCACCTCGGCCTGCGCGACGAGGACGTCGCGCTGATCGAAGCCACCGCGGCGGCGGCCAGAGGGACCGTGGTGGTGCTGTTGGGCGGCTCGGCCGTCACCGCGCCGTGGCGTGATCAGGTCGACGCGGTGCTGCACGCCTTCTACCCGGGGCAGGAGGCTGGTCACGCTGTGGCCGACCTGCTCTTCGGCGACGTGAACCCATCGGGCAAGCTGCCCTTCTCGGTGCCCGAGCGCGAAGCCGACCTCCCCGACTTCGACCCGTGGGGCGACCGCGCCAGCTACGGGTTGTTCCACGGCTACAGCCTGCTGGAGCGCGACGGGGCGGCCATCGCCTGGCCCTTCGGGTTCGGCCTCTCCTACACGCGCTTCGCGTACCGGGACCTCCGCCTGGACCAGGCCGTGATCGGGCCCGAGGGCGTGTTGTCGGTGCAGGTCACGGTCGACAACGTGGGCGACCGTGAGGGCCGCGAGGTGGTGCAGCTGTACGTGGACTTCACCGACATCGCGGTGGAGCGCGCACCGAAGCTCCTCCGTGGGTTCGACAAGGTCACCGTGCCGCCCGGCGGACAGGCGACGGTGCGCTTCCAGCTGCCGGTGGCGGCGCTCGCGTGGTTCGACGAGGGCGTCTGGCGCGTCGAGCCAGGGCGCTACCAGGTCGCGGTCGGTGGCTCGTCGGTCGACGCGGACTTGCTGCGCGTGCCCTTCGAGGTGGACGAGGCGTGAGACACTTCGGGCCTCGTTCCGGAGCGCCCCATGCAGCCCATCGCCGACGTCGCCGGCCGCCTCGACATCCCCGCCAGCGAGCTGATGCCCTACGGTCACCACAAGGCCAAGCTCCCGCTGTCGTTGTTGGACCGGCCCGAGCGCGGCCGCCTGATCCTGGTCAGCGCGCTCACCCCAACCCCCGCGGGGGAGGGCAAGACCACCACCAGCATCGGACTCGGCCAGGCGCTCGACCGGCTCGGAAGGCGTGTCTGCCTGGCGCTCCGGGAGCCGAGCCTGGGGCCGTGCTTCGGCATCAAGGGCGGTGGCACGGGCGGCGGACGCTCGATGCTCGAGCCGAGCGTGGACATCAACCTGCACTTCAACGGCGACTTCCACGCGGTCACGGCCGCCCACAACCTGCTCTCCGCCGTGCTCGACAACCACCTCCACTTCGGCACGGACGTGGGCATCGACCCGCGCCGCGTGATGTGGAAGCGCGTCATGGACCAGAACGACCGCAGCCTCCGCAACGTCCTGCTCGGGCTCGGGGGTGCGAAGGAGGGCCTGCCGCGTGAGTCGGGCTTCGACATCACCGCGGCGAGCGAGGTGATGGCCATCCTGTGCCTGGCGCGGGACCTGGACGACCTGCGGGTCCGCCTGGAGAACATCCTGGTGGGCTTCCGTCCGGGCCGCGGTCCGCTGTACGCGCGCGAGCTGGAGGTAACGGGCGCCATGCTGGCCCTGTTGAAGGACGCGCTGCTCCCGAACCTGGTGCAGACCACCGAGGGCACGCCGGCGCTGGTGCACGGCGGTCCCTTCGCCAACATCGCCCATGGCTGCAACAGTGTGATCGCGACGCGCATGGCCTCGAGGCTCGCCGACTTCGTGGTCACCGAGGCGGGCTTTGGCATGGACCTCGGCGGACAGAAGTTCCTGGACATCAAGTGCGTGGGCGCAGGCCTCCGTCCGAGCATGGCGGTGCTCGTCGCCACCGTGAAGGCGCTCAAGATGCACGGCGGCGTGCCGCTGAAGGCTCTCGAGTCGGAGAACGTCGCGGCCGTGAGCGCGGGCTTCGCGAACCTCGAGCACCACCTGGAGACCCTGGGGGCCTACGGCTTGCCAGCGGTGGTGGCGGTGAACCGGCATCCCACCGACACCGACGCGGAGATCGCGGCGGTGGTCGACGGCTGCCGGGCGCGAGGGATCCGCTGCGCGGCCGCAGAGCACTTCGCGCGCGGCGGCGCCGGCGCGGAAGGGCTGGCGCAGGCGGTGCTCGACGTCATTCCGGACGAGCCCCCGGCGCTACAGCCCGCGTACGACTGGTCTGCGCCGCTGACCGAGAAGCTGGCTGCGACAGCGCGCCGGGCCTACGGCGCCGACGGTGTCGTGCTCACGGCCGAGGCCGAGGCCGACGCGCGTCGCATCCGGGCCCTGGGACACGCCGGACTGCCGGTGTGCATGGCGAAGACCCAGTACAGCCTCTCGGACGACCCGAAGAAGCTCGGACGACCGCGTGGCTTCGACATCACCGTGCGTGGGCTTCGCGAGAGCACGGGGGCGGGCTTCATCGTGGCCCTTACCGGCGACATCCTGCGCATGCCGGGCTTGCCGCGGCGGCCCTCCGCCGCGGATGTGGACGTGGTGGACGGGGAGATCGTCGGGGTGGGCTGAGGTACCGGCTGGCTCCGCCCCGTCCGGCCTCCCGGGCTCAGCGCACCCGCCGCCGCGCCAGCTCCAGCTCCTCCGCCGGCGGCAGGTCCAGGGTGGTCGTGGCCTGATCCACCATCGTCTCGACCTGCGGCCAGAGCCTCTGCACGTCTGCGCGGTCGGGTGCGTACACGTCCTCGAGCTCGTTGGGATCGTCGGCCTGGTCGTAGAAGAGCTTCTCGCCGTCCCAGCCATAGTGCAGGCGCAGTTCCCCCTGCTCGACCGCGATGCGCTGGGGCTCGGTGAACACGTTGTAGAAGTGCACCCCGTTCATCGGCGGGCGGTTGCCGAGGGCGCGGCCGGTGACCCACTCGTGACTCGGCAGATCGAAGGCGTGTGCCAGAGTGGGCATGATGTCGACGTGCGTCGTGTCGTCGAGCCACGTGCCGGCGTCCACCAGCCCCGGCGCCCAGAAGGCGGCGAGCGCGGCGGTCTCTTCGGGGTGCAGTCGGTCCCCGTGGCCCCAGCTGCCACGCTCGAAGAACTGCTCGCCGTGGTCGCTGATGAAGAGCACCAGGGTGTCGTCCAGCCACCCCGCCGCCTCGGCCTCCTCGAAGAACCGCTGCAGCTCGCCATCGAGGTAGGCCAACTCCGCGTCGTAGGCGGCATCCATGTGCTCCAGGTAGGCGTCGCGCGCGTCGTCACCCAGGTCGGGCCAGGCCACCTTGAGCCGGGCTCCCTGCTGCAGGATGTCGATCTCGATGGGTGGCAAGCCCGTGGTGTCGTAGCCGTCGGGCATGTCGTAGGGCTGGTGGGGGTCGAACAGGTGCACGTGCTGGAACCATCGGTCCACGCTGTCGAGGTCCTCGAGCATGTTCAGGGTCTCGTCCACGGCCCAGGAGGCGAGGCCGGCGGCCTTGGCTCGGTAGCGGTGCTGTCCCTGAGCCAGGCCCCAGTCGGTGCCCATGAACAGGTTGGTGGTGACCAGGCCGGCGAGCATCCCGTGGTCTGCGAGGCGCTCGGTGAGGGTGTAGGGGGCATCGCCGAGCGGGTTGGGCTGACCGTCGATCCATGGCTGCCAACCCAGATCGATGGCGCCGCGGCCCAGCATCAAGCACGTCATCGAGTTGATGGTGTTGTTCGAGCAGCTGTGGTGCTCCTCGAGCACGAACGCTTCCTCGAGCCGCGCCTCGAGCCAAGGCATGCCCTGCGACCCGCCGTAGCGGACCAGCCGGTCCTTGCGCAGGGTGTCGATGCTGACCATCAACAGGCGCTCGGGGGTGGCCTGGATGGGCAGCACGCTGACACGGCTGCGTTCTCCTGGGTTGGCACAGGCCAGCAAGACGAGGAGCAAGGGCATGCCCCAGTCTTACTTGGCGGCGGCCAGGCCCTCTACCCGCACGGCGCAGACCTTGTACTCCGCGGTCTGGGTGACGGGGTCGCCGGCATCGTTGGTGAGCCGGTTGGTGTTCGCTTCCGGGAAGTGGAGCGGCATCCACACGCAGCCCCTGCGCATGCGCGGGCTGATGGTCACTCGCGCGGTGACCGTGCCCCTTCGCGAGCTGACCCGCACCAGCTCGCCGTCGCGGAAGCCGCGCTTCCGCGCGTCGCGTCGGTGCATCTCCACGAAGTTCTCGGGCTGCTTGGCGGCGGGCCCGGAGGCGCGACGGGTCTGGGTGCCCGCGTTGTAGTGGTAGAGCGTGCGCCCGGTGGACAGGAGGAGCGGGTAGTCGGCGTCGGGCAGCTCGTCGCTGGGGCGGTAGGCGATGGGCTGGAAGATGCCCTTGCCCTTGACCGGCCCGTCGCCGTGCAGCGTTCCGGTGCCGGGATGGTGGGGGGTCGGGCACGGCCACTGCAGGCCGCCCTCGAGCTCGATGCGAGCGTGGCTGATGCCGGCGAACTTGTCGGTGAGCTGGGCGAGCTCGTCGTAGACCTCCGCCGCCGAGCCGTAGTGGGGCATGGGGTAGCCGCACGCGCGGGCCAGGTCACACACGATCTCCCAGTCGGCCCGTGCCTGACCGGGTGGCTCCACGGCCTTCCGGACCCGCTGCACGCGGCGGTCGGAGTTGGTGAACACCCCCTCCTTCTCCGCGAAGCAGGCGGCGGGAAGGATGACGTCGGCGTAGCGGGCCGTCTCGTTCAGGAAGATGTCCTGGAGCACGAGGAACTCGACGCGGTTCATGCGCTCCTCGAGCGCTTCGACGTTGGGCTCGGAGAGGATGATGTCCTCGCCCATGACGTACATGCCGCGGATCTGGCTGCCGACGGCCTTCATCATCACGTTCAAGTTCATGCCGTCGTTCGGGGAGAGCGGCACGCCCCACGCGGCCTCGAAGCGGGCCTGCGCCTCAGGGTCGTTGACCCGCTGGTACCCGGGGTAGAACACGGGGCTCGCGCCGGCGTCGTTGGCGCCCTGCACGTTGTTCTGGCCGCGGAGGGGGTTCATGCCGGCGCTGCGCTTGCCGAGGTGCCCTGTCATCAACACCAGGTTCGCGAGGCCGTACACGTTGTCGGTCCCGTGGGTGTGTTCGGTGATCCCCAGCGTGTAGTAGATGCCAGCCTTCTCGGTGGTGGCGTACCAGCGAGCAGCGGTGCGGATGTCGTCGGCCGGCACGCCGGTGATGCGCTCGGCCCACTCCGGCGTGGTGTCCCGACAGCTGGCGACCACGTCGTCGAAGCCCGTGCAGTGGGCCTCGATGAAGGCCGCGTCGTGCAGGCCCTCGGTGATGATGACGTGCATCATGGCGCTGAGCAGGGCCACGTCGGTGCCCGGCCGGAGCTGCAGGTAGAGGTCGGCGATGTCGGCCAGCCAGATGCGTCGCGGGTCGGCCACGATGAGCTTGGAGCCGTTCTTCTTGGCCCGCTTCATCTCCATCGCGATGATGGGGTGGGCCTCGGTGGTGTTCGAGCCGATGACGAACATCAGGTCCGTGTCCCGGATCTCCGGGATGGAGTTGGTCATCGCGCCCGCACCGAACATCGTCACCAGACCGGCGACGGTGGGCGCGTGTCACGTTGCCGCGCACTGGTGGCAGTTGTTCGTGCCGAAGGCTGCTCGCGAGAGCTTCTGGACCAGGTAGTTCTCTTCGCCCGTGCAGCGGGACGAGGACACGAAGCCGAGCGCGTCGGCGCCGTGGCGCTCCTTGACCCCGAGCAGGCCCTGGGCGGCGAAGGCCAGGGCCTCCTCCCAGGACGCCTCGACGAAGCCACCGTCCTTGCGGATGAGCGGCACGGTGAGGCGGTCTTCGTGGTGGATGAACTCGGTGGCGAAGCGCCCCTTCACGCACAGGTTGCCGTCGTTCACCGTGGTGCCGGGGTCCGGGCTCGTGACCCGCACCACCCGATCGTTGTTCACGTGCAGGTTGAGCTGGCAGCCCACACCGCAGAAGTTGCAGGTGGACCGCACCACCCGCTCGTCGCGCCAGTCGGAGTCGAGCGCGGCCTTCTCGGTCATCGCCCCCGTCGGGCACACCGCGATGCAGCCGCCGCAGAGCTCGCAGCTCGAGTCCATCAAGCTCTGGTCGTCGGCGGTGGTGATGGTGGTCTCGGCGCCGCGCCCGGACAGCGTGATCGCGCTCACGGCCTCGACCTCGTCGCAGTAGCGCACGCAGAGGTTGCACAGCACGCAGGCTTCGGGCTCGAACTGGATGTAGGGGTTGAGATCTTGCCGGCCGGCGCGCGGGGCTTCGGTGCGCGGGAGGCGCGGGCCGGTGCCATGGGTGAGCACGTGCTGGCGCAACAGGTTGCCGGTACCGCGTTCGCGCGGCAGGTCGTCGTCGTCGAGCTCGTGGTCGGCCAGGTACATGCTGAGCAGCACCTGGCGGTGGCGCTTGACCCGTGCGGACGCCGAGGTGACCACCTGTCCGGCCTCGGCCGGGTAAGCACAGCTCGGATGCAGGCGTCGCTGTCCCTCGATCTCGACGAGGCACATCCGGCAGCTGCCCATGGGGTCGACCCGGTCCTCGGCGCACAGGGTGGGGATGTCGACGCCTTCGCGGCGGGTGACGTCGAGCAGGGTCTCTCCCGGCGAAGCGCTGACGGTGCGCCCGTCGAGCGTGAGCTCGAAGGTGTTGCTCATGCGAAGTCCTGCGGAAAGTGCTTCATGGCCGTGAGCAGAGGCACCGACGCGACCATGCCGAGGCCGCAGATCGAGCCTTCCTCCATCTCCCAGTGAAGCTCCTCCACATGTTCGAGCGCGGACGCGTCGCGCCTGTCGAGGAACCGATCGATGGCCCGGCGTTGGAGGCGCGCACCGATGCGACACGGTGCGCACTGGCCACAGCTCTCGTCTTCGAAGAAGACCTGCTGCCACTTCGCCGCCTCGGCCAGGTTCACGGTGTCGTTGAGCACCACCACCCCTGCGGAACCGAGCATGGAACCGTGCTGCTGCAGGTTCGCGAAGTCGAGCGGCGTTTCGCGCAGCGTCATGGGCAGGAAGCCCGAGCTGGCGCCGCCGGGAGAGAAGGCCTTGGGGGTGCCGAGGTAGCCGCCGGCCGCCTCCACGACCTCGTCGAGCGTGGCACCGAGAGGAAGCTCGAAGACCCCGGGGCGCTGCACGTGCCCGGAGACGCAGTAGAGCTTCGAGCCGGGCTCGGTGCGGCCCTGATCCCGGAACCATGCGCCGCCACGCTCGATGACGCTGGGCACGCACGCCAGGGTCTCGACGTTGTTCATGAGCGTGGGCTTGCCGAAGAGCCCGACCTGGGTGGGGTAGGGGGGCTTGAGCCGCGGCATGCCGCGCTTGCCCTCGATCGCCTCGAGGAGCGCGGTCTCCTCGCCGCAGATGTAGGCCCCGTGGCCGGCGACGAAGTGGATGGTGAGATCCGGGACGGGCGCGTCGGCGAGGGCGGCTTCGAGGCTGCGGCGCTCGGCCGGGAACTCGCCCCGGACGTAGATGTAGGCTTCCTCCGCCCCCGCGAACCAGGCGGCGATGGCCAGACCTTCGAGCATGAGCCGAGGCCGCCGGAGCATCACGTCCCGGTCCTTGAAGGTGCCGGGTTCGCCTTCGTCCGCGTTCACGACGACGTAGTGAGGACCGGCTTCTTCGTTGCGTACGGCCCGCCACTTGATCCAGGCGGGGAAGCCGGCGCCGCCACGGCCCTGGAGGCCGGAGGCCTCGAGCTGGTCCAGCACGGCCTCGTGGCCGAGCGCCTTGGCCCGCTCGAGGGCCGGGTAGCCGGGGCGGTCGACGCCGCCCAGGTTCATCGGCAGGCTGGGGTCGTCCGGCGTCACGGCACCGCGGGGTGCCGCCTGCTCGAGCTCGAGCCGGGCGTCGATGGCGACGGGTCCGCGATCGCACTGGCCGAGGCAGGAGACCGGCACGGCGCTCTCGTCGGCGTCGAGCAAGGCCTTGGCACCGACGAGGCGGCAGGTGAGTCCCTGGCACACCCGCCGCACGCCGGGCTTGCGGAGCAGGGTGTAGAAGGTGCCGACGCCGTAGACGTCGGCCTCGGGCACGCCGGTCTCCTCGGCCACTGCCGACGCGACACCTGGCGCGAGTCCGCCGTGGTGTTCCAGGCGTTCGAGGACCTCGTGGCGGGTGGCACCCTTCTTCTGCATGCTTCGAGCCTACACCGCCGGGCGGCGCGGTGGATCCGCCCTCGGCGTCCCCAGCACGCACTCAGCGGCGTGCGGGACCCTTGACGTGCCGCGGGCACGCCTGCGGCCCGCCGCACCGCGGGCGCTCGCCCGCTCGCCACGGCGCACGCACTGGAAACGCCGATCATCGGCTCGACCTGCTTGCCCGACGGTGTGTCGCGAGCGACGGGGTGGATGGGGTGATGTCGCTGACGACCGGTAGGGTCTCCGTGAGCTTGGAACGCGGTGGCCTCGGGTCAGGCAGCGAGGCAGCGCGCCAGCCACCGGAGCGTCGCGGCCAGCTTTGCGGGCCCGCTCTTCGCGCCGTGGAGCTGGCTCCCGAGCACACTGGCGGCAGCCACCGCGGCCACCCGAGAGGCCTCGTCCGCAGCTCCGGGCTCCATGCGCTCCACGAGCCCGCGGAGCACCCAGGGCAGGTCCTCGACCTCGACCTCACCGCTCGGCCGGAACCCGGCCAGGCCCGTGGCGGAGACGAGGCGAGCCTCGAGGGCGTCCAAGCCGGCCAGCGAGGCCTCCCGGCCCAGCCCACGAGCGCGCACCGCCTCCGCCAGCCGCGTGAGCTCCCGGCTGCGTCCGGCCTCGGGTGCGAGTGCCGCCAGCACGGACTTCCGACGGGGCCCGAGCCACGCCTTGAAGGCCGCCACCAGCTCTGCGTCACCCACCGGAGAGCCGGTTCCAGGCCGACCAGGCCAGCATCAAGACCACGAGGCCACCGACGCCTCCCTTGAAGCCCCAGTCCAGCAGACGCGCTCGCCGGAGCGCCAGGTCCAGCTCCCGAGCGTGGTTCTGGGAGGCGGCGGCGCGGCGGAGACCCAGGGCGCGGGGCAGGGCCACGCTGACACCGAGCTCGACGGCATGGAAGACCACCGGACGCAGCAGATCCTCGTCGGACAGGCCACGCCGCCACAGCTCCCTGGCATGGAGCACGACCAGCCAGCGGCCGTTGATCCCCTCGACCGAGAGCCCGGTGTGGGACGGGCGGTCGTCGATGGCGAGGTCGATCCGGGCGAGCGCCTTCTTGACCCGCCTTCCGCCACCGAGCGGCCCCACCCGCTCCAGGCCGCCACGGCGGATGGCGTCGGCCAGCGCCCAGGCCAGCTCGTGGCCGGTGCCGTGATCGGCCGCCCAGCGCTGCACCAGCTCGCGGGTGACCCGCACATGGTGTTCGGCCATCCAGGCCAGGGCGTCCATCCAGTCGGGATCGGGCGCGGGACCGCGTCGCACGCTTCGCGCGCCGACCGTGCCATCGCGCACGGCCTCGTAGGCCTCCTGGATGGCCTTGAAGCGTTCGGCGGCCTCCGGGTCGTCGGGGTTCAGGTCCGGGTGGTGCTCTCGGGCCAGCCGACGCCAGGCCGTCTTCGCGTCCTCGGTCGTGGCGTCGGACGGCAGGCCGAGCAGCTCGTAGGGGTCGCGCACGGCCCCACCTAATCCGACGTCGCTACTGCAGTTGAGCCGTGGCGAGCTTGCCCAGTGTGTCCACCGCCTCGACGACCTGGTCGCTCCAGGGCACCGAGCCGTTCAGACGGACGAAGCGCCGGTAGCCTCCGCTGGGCGAGAACATCGTGCCGGGCGCCACGGAGATGCCCGCGTCCCAGGCGGCCTCGAACAGCACGAGGCCGTCGCCGCCCTCGGGCACTCGACCCAGAGGAACTGGCCTCCTCGGGGGCGGTTGATGCGCGTCCCCGCCGGGAAGGCGGCGCCCACGTGCTCGGCGAGCCGGCGGATCTGGGAGCGGTAGGCGCGACGGAGCCGGCGGAGGTGGCGGTCGTAGCCCCCCGTCTGGAGGTACTCGGCCGCGGGGAGCTGGGGCACGGTGGGGCACGCGAGACCGCTGACCAGCTTCCGGCGAACGAGCGCGGCCTGGTGGCGGCCGCCGGCCACCCAGCCCACGCGGAGCCCCGGTGACAGGGTCTTCGACAAGGTGCCGCCGGTGGCACCTGGCCGTCCCGGTCCCAGGCCTTGAGCGATGGCGGACGGCCGACGGGTCTGGGCCACGGCGGCCGCAGCCGGCGTGTTGTTGGTGCTCGGCGGCAATGCGATGGTCTGCGTGGCCGAGACCCGCGTGCCCTCGGGGCTGGTGGCGCTGGTGATGGCCACCGCGCCCTCGCTCCTGTTGGTCGGGGGTGGGTGACCGGGGGGGAGCGCCCGGGACATCGCACTCTGGTGGGGCTGGCGATCGGGTTTGCAGGCGTGGCCGCGCTCGCGGGCGTCCCCGCGCTTCCGCACCCCGGGTGGTTGGCCCTGTTGGTCGGCGCCGCGTGTTCGTGGGCCGCGGGCTCGCTCGTGCTGCGCCATCCGCACCTCGCGCCCCACGGCGTGGCGTCGCTCGGCACGGCCGTGCGGTGGTGGCCATGGTGCTCGGGGTGGTCGTGCACGGCGAGCCCTCGGCGTGCAGACCCTCGTCGCCGGCGCGCTGCTGTTGCTCGGCGTGGCTCTGGTCGTGGGCGGCTCGGGTCCGGTAAGGTCGGCCCGTGGGACGCCGCCGCACCCTGTCGAAGCTACGCATGCTGGAGGAGCTGCTCCAGGACGGCATCCTCACGCAGGAGGAGTTCGGGCGGGCGAAGATGCGTCTGCTCGCGGGCCGCGAGCTGCCACCCGATGAGGAGGCCGAGCAGGGCACCCTGCTCTACTCGCGCGCCATCAAGGCCTTGAAGCCCCTCGATGACGAGGACGTGGACGACGGCCCCACCGCCGATCCCGGCGGCTTCGAGAGCTCGCTGGTGCCCACCGAGCTCGCGGGGCTCGAGCCCGGCGGCGGCGCCACCGCGACGGCGAGCCCTGCGCGTCCGGATCCTGGGGACGAGGTGGACACGATCCGCCGGATGCTGATGGACAGCACCACGCAGGAGCGTCCCCGCGCGGAGGCGAGCGACGAGCCCGGCGAGGCGACCACGGATCTCGGGCTCCCGGATCGCACCACACGTCCGCGCCGCATCGGCGAGCCGGTGACGGTCCGCACCTGGGTCGAGCCGGTGGTGACGGCCACCGTCGAGACCCCGCTGGGCGAGCTGACGGCCCCGCGCCCGCGCCCGGACGAGGTCTCCGAGGTGCCGGTCATCCAGACCGACCTGAGCGGCGTCGACAAGACGCAGCCACGGCCGCCGCCCGTGAGTCCCGACGTGGAGACCAAGCGCGTCCGACCTGTCGTCTTGTTGATGGTGGGCGCGGTGGTGTGCGCGGTCGGCTGGTGCGCGGGGATCGGGTTCTTGCTGGTGCGCCTCTTCTTCGGCTGACTCACCAGATGGCGAGCACCTCGTAGTCCACCCGGCCGCGCGGCGTCTGGAGCTCGAAGCCGTCGTCGGCCTCCAGGCCAGTCAGGGCCTTCCCGAGCGGCGAGCCGGGCGAGATGACGCGCACCTTCCGGCCGCCCACCGTGGCGGAGAGGCCTCCGACGGGGGCGACGAACACGAGCTCCTGCCGGGCGCCGGCCAACGCGACGAGGGCGCCGACCCCCACGACGTCGCGCGGGTCGCCGCTCTGCACCTCGAACCAGGCAGCGAGCCTGCGCAGCTCGGCGACGCGCCACGCTTGCCCTCGCGCGAGGTAGCTGGCCTCGGTGGCCCGGGTGTCGTACTTGCCCTCCTGCCGGGTCTCGGCGGAGGTCGTCTCGTCGCGTGCTGCCGCGGCGATCCGCTCCACGGCGGCGAGCTCTTCCAAGAGCACCGCTCGTAGCGCAGCGACGACCTCGATCTTGCTCACGTGCACGCTTCATCCTATGGCGGCTGGGTCTCACCGGAGATCCCATGGTCGCTCAGCGCCAGACCCTCGTCGAGCAGCTCACTGGCCTCGACAGCCGCTTCTGGATCGTCAACCTCATGGAGATGTTCGAACGCCTCGCCTACTACGGCGTGCGCGCGGTGGTCGCCATCTACATGGTGCTCGCGCTGGAGGAAGGGGGCCCGGAGCACCTGGCCACCCTTGCGCGGAAGGGCCAGGAGGGCCTGTTCATGGGCTACGCGCACGTGCCGCTCGCCATCGGCTGGGTGGCCGGCTCCATCCTCGCGGGCAACGCCTACGAGGAGCGCGGCGACAAGGTGAACCTGGCCCGGAAGCACCTGGTCGAGGAGCTCGGGCGCAGCCCCGAGAGCGTCGACGCTTTGCAGAAGACCGACGTGATGCCGACCCTGGCCGAGGCTCTCGGCACCTCCACCCGCGAGGCTCAGACGCTCCTGTTCGAGACCTACCAGCCCGACCAGATCTGGTGGGGCATCGCCGGCATCGGCGTCCTCAGCATCTTCCGCATGGTCGCCTACGACCGCGTGATCCGGCGCCTCGATGATGCTCTTGCGTAAGGGTGCGACGCCGCTCACGGTCCTCGCCCAGGGGGAAGGCTGGGTGGTCATTGCCAAGCCGCCCCGGCTCGTGGTGCACCGGAAGGACAAGAAGTGGGAGTACGCGGCGCTCCAGCGCGTGCGGGATCAGCTCGGTGTGCGCGTCGACCCCGTGCACCGGCTCGACCGACCGGCGAGCGGCTGCCTGCTGTTCGCCACCGAGCGTGGCGTGGCCGGTCGACTGCACAGCGCCCT
>Ga0114932_10001111_pt1 | contig 31555 bp, 24 predicted proteins | sample 2SBtaG_2_FD_87286 | JGI IMG/M metagenome (GOLD analysis project Ga0114932, IMG submission 87286) | Deep subsurface microbial communities from Kolumbo volcano to uncover new lineages of life (NeLLi) - 2SBTROV12_ACTIVE470 metaG | ecosystem: Environmental > Aquatic > Marine > Volcanic ...
CAGCTCGTCCAAGAGCTCGGGCAGCTCGTCCAAGAGCTCGGGCAGCTCGTCCAAGAGCTCGGGCAGCTCGTCCAAGAGCTCGGGCAGCTCGTCGTCCAAGAGCTCGGGCAGCTCGTCCAAGAGCTCGGGCAGCTCGTCCAAGAGCTCGGGCAGCTCGTCCAAGAGCTCGGGCAGCTCGTCCAAGGGCTCCAGTAGCGCCACCAAGGCCCAGGAAGCCGAGCCCGCCGAGCCGACTCCGACCGAGTCCACGACGGCCGCGACCCCAGCCCCGACCAACGCCCGCCACAACGTCCGGGTCAACCTGTCCGGGGCCGACGACGCGATGATCCTGTGCGGCGACGGTCAGCAGAAGCGCTTCAGCGGCAGCACCAACATGACCTTCAACGGCACCCAGTACTGCCGGGTCCAGGCCGGGGGCGGCATGGGTCTGATCAGCGTGACCCGGTCCGGGACCTGGACCTGCACCGTCACCGGCAGCGCGGTCGAGTGCAAGTAGCGCCCCCGTCCCGTTGAGGGCGGTCCTCCAGCGCGTCAGCCAGGCCCAGGTGGTCGTGGACGGCGCGGTCGTCGGCGCCTGCGGCCAGGGACTGCTGATCCTGTTGGCCGTGACCCACGACGACACCCAGGCCCAGGCCGCGTGGCTCGCGCGCAAGCTCGCGGGCTTGCGGATCTTCGCTGACGACGCCGGCAAGATGAACCGGAGCGTGCGCGACCTCGGCGGCCAGGCCCTGGTCATCAGCCAGTTCACCCTGTACGGCGACTGCCGCAAGGGCCGCCGTCCGAGCTACCTCACCAGTGCCCGACCCGAGCACGCCGAGCCCCTCTATGAGCACTTCTGTGAACTGCTGGCGGCCGAAGGCCTGGACGTTGCGCGGGGGATCTTCGGGGCGGACATGGCCGTGAGCCTGGTCAACGACGGCCCCGTGACCCTGGTCGTCGACACCCCGTGATCGAAGCTGCGATCGAAGCGGCCCTGGCCGCTGGCGAGCTGATCCGAGCCGGCCGCCGGCCACTGGAGCGGGGGGCGGTGGACCACAAGGGTGCGGTCGACCTGGTCACCGAGGTGGACCTGGCCTGCGAGGCCCGAATTCGGGAGATCCTGGCCCAGCGCAGCCCCGGTGTGCCGGTGCTGGCCGAGGAAGGCGGCGGCGCCGCCGACGCCACCACCCGCTGGATCGTGGACCCCCTGGACGGCACGACCAACTTCGTGCACGACTTCCCGTCCTACGCCGTGTCCATCGCACTCCAGGTCGACGGCGAGCTGGCGGTGGGCGTGATCTACGACCCCCTCCGCGACGACTGCTACCGGGCGACCCGGGGCGGCGGAGCCTGGTGCGGCGACACCCGGCTCCAGGTGAGCCGGTGCACCCGCCTGGACCAGGCCCTCATCGGTAGCGGCTTCGCCTATGACCGCCGAGAGCGCCCCGACTTCTACCTGGCCTTCGTGCGGGCCTTTCTGGTGCGCTGCCAAGGCTTTCGCCGCGCCGGTGCGGCGGCCATGGACCTGGCCCACGTGGCAGCGGGTCGGCTCGACGGCTTCTGGGAGTTCCAGTTGAATGCCTGGGACGTGGCCGCAGGGGCGCTCCTGATCGAAGAGGCGGGGGGCCGCGTCACCGAGATGACCGGCGGTCCTCTGGACCTGGATCGGCCCCGGGTCCTGGCCAGCAACGGCTCGGCGCTGCACGACGAGATGCTCCTGGTCCTGGAGCCCTTGTTAGGCTGACCGACCTTCACGGAGCACTGGATGGGCATCGCTGTCGGCATCGACCTGGGGACTTCGAACTCCTGTGTGGCCTACGTCGACGACGGCAAGCCGCGGGTGCTCTCGGATCGAGACGGTCGCTCGACCCAGCCGTCGGTGGTCGCCTTCGGCCATGGACGCTCGGTGGTCTGCGGCCACAAGGCCCGGCGGCAACTCATCTACGCCCCCCAGAACACGGTCGCGTCGGCCAAGCGCTTCATCGGCCGGCGCTTCATCAGCGACCAGGTCAAGCGCCTGATGGAGTCCACGGCCTACGGCATCGTCGAGGGCCCCAACGGCGACGCGCGGGTCCGGGTCCAGGGCAAGGTCTACACCCTGCCCGAGGTCTCCGCCTACGTGCTCCAGCACATGCGCCGCATCGCCGAAGAAGCCACCGGCGAAGTCGTCGATCGCGCGGTCATCACCGTGCCCGCCTACTTCAACGACATGCAGCGCCAGGCCACACGGGACGCCGCGTCCATCGCGGGCGTGGAGTGTCTGCGCATCATCAACGAGCCCACCGCCGCCGCGCTGGCCTATGGCTTCGGCAAGGGCCGTCGCCAATTCATCGCGGTGTACGACCTGGGCGGCGGCACCTTCGACATCTCGGTGCTGCGGCTCGAGGACGAGCTCTTCGAGGTCATCTCCACGGCGGGCGACACCTTCCTGGGCGGCGACGACTTCGACGCCGAGGTCGGGGACTGGCTCAAGGACGTCTTCGAGCGCCAGGCCGGCGTGGACCTGAGCGACAACCGCACGGCCCGCCTCAAGCTGCGCGAGGCCGCCGAGCGCGCCAAGATCGCCCTGTCCTCGGCCACAGAGGTCGAGGTGCACGTGCCCAACCTGGCCCGAGACGTCGAAGGCCACGAGCTCGAGCTGCGGACCCGGATGGACCGCATGCAGTACGCCCGGATCACCCTGCCCATCGTCCAGAAGACCTTCCTGACCTGCGACGACGCCCTGCACGAGGCCGGCATGGCGGCCAGCCAGATCGACCACATCCTGCTGGTCGGTGGCATGACCCGGTACCCGCTGATCCGCGAAGCGGTGGCCCAGTACTTCGGCAAGCGGCCCTACACCGACCTGAACCCAGACGAGGTCGTGGCACTGGGTGCGGGCATCCAGGCCCACAACCTGACCAACATCGAAGAGGGCCCAGGCTCGGTCCTGTTGGACGTCACGCCCCAGTCTCTGGGGGTCAAGACCGTCGGCGGCTTCTGCGAGGTGCTGATCACCCGGAACACGTCCATCCCGACCGAGTCGACCAAGATCTTCCACACCGCCCACGACAACCAGGCCGAGGTGCGGATCGAGGTCTACCAAGGCGAGAGCCGCATGGCTGCGGACAACGAGCTGCTGGGGCAGTTCGTGCTGGGCGACCTGAGGCCCGCGCCGCGCGGCGAGGTCAAGGTCGAGATCGCCTTCGAGATCGACGCCGACGGCATCGTGCACATTCTCGCCGAAGACAAGGAGACCGGGCACGTCAAGGACCTGACCATCGAGGCCAGCAGCGGCCTGACCGAAGAAGAGGTCCAGAACCTGCGCTTCGACGAGTTGGACTTCTGAGTCCTGCGGTAGGCTGAGCCCAACGGAGGGCCGGCATGGATCCCCAACTGCGCCAGCGCATCGAGATCGAGACGACCCACGAGCTCCTGGCCGAGCTGAGCCACTACCAGCTCCTCAAGCTCGGACCCGACGTCGCCCAGGGCGACATCGATCCCGCCTACCGACTCGAAGCGCGCCGGCTCCACCCCGACCGGTACGGCGCCCTCAAGGACGTCGGCCTGAAGCGCAAGGTCAACCAGATCTACAAGTCGCTGACCGATGCCTGGAAGGTCCTCAAGGACCCCGCCGAGCGCGGCCTCTACGACGCCGCCCTGCGGGGCGAGGAGGCCAAGAAGGAGGCCGAAGAGGCCGCCGCGATGGACGACCCGGTGCACGCGGCGCGGACCGAAAAGGGCGGCAAGTACTGGAAGATGGCGCTGGCCAATTGGAAGTCCGGCGACTTCGGCGGCGCGGTCATGCAGATCAAATTCGCCATGACCTTCGAACCGGACAATGCGGTGTTCAAGGAGTGGCTGGACAAGGCGCAGAACGCGTCCGAGGAAGCCGCCAAGGACAACCACAACCCGTACAAGCTGCGCATCGTCTGAGCTGGGAGCTGTCGCCAGTGCTTGCGATACAGCCCGGGCCCAGGAGAAACTGGGGTCAGGAACCTTCTGTTAAGCATTAGCGTTGCGTGGATGGATCGCGATCTTGATTGGTTCTGACCCTGGGGCATGACTCTGGGTTGGGCTGTCGCGTTGGGCCGCCCGGGGCCGGTCTCGGGTCGTGCGGGTCTGGCGGCGTCGGGATCACCTCGCGAAATCCGCGACAGGGGACTGGATTGTGCCGCTCCTGTAAAGACTGCAAATAGTCCAAAGGAGGACCGCTCCGGTGCCGTAGGGTGAATTGGCGACAGCTCCCCGTCTTTCCGCACCCCCCTTGACCCCGGAGTTGTCTGAACATGGAGCCTGTCTTCAGCGTCACGATCGGCGCGGTGTTCGCAGTGCTGCTGACCAATTTCGTCTGGTACCGGACGCTCCAGCGCGTGGGGGGGCGGCGGCAGCGGGCGGCGCTCGTGGCGGAGCACCAGCGGCTCAAGGCCCACCTGGTCGGACAGCACCTGGCGCTGGTCGAGGCCGTGCGACCCGCGCTTGCGCCCAAGGAGGCAGAGCCCTCCACCCCCACAGGCCTCATCGAGCGCCTGGTCCGCGCGCAACGGCACAGCCACAAGGAGACCCGGCAGCTCCGGGCCCAGCTCGGCAGCGCCAGCCGCCGGGTTGCCCAGCTCAAGCGCGAGGTCGCCGAGCTGCGCCAGACCAGCGGCAGCGAGGCCATGCGCAAGCACCTGGCCCACGTCGCCGGTGAGCGCGACGCGCTCCGAGAGAAGATCGCCGACCTGACCCACCGGGTGCGCAAGGCCAACCCCACCACCCACGACGCCTTGCACGCCGCTCGCCAGGAGATCGACCAGCTCCGGGCCCAGCTGCGGGGCGCCAACCACGCCATCGTCGCGATGGGCGCTGCCCCGATGGGGCCCCCCTCAGTGCCGGCTGGGCACGTCCGGGTGGACCTGGAGGACGAGCCCACGGCGCCAAGCGAGCTGGACGCGTCACGGCTGCCGGTGGTCCTGGAACACCTGGGCGACGGGTGGCGCTAGTTCAGAGGTTCTGAATTGGGCCGAGCAGGGGCCTCCGACCGGGGCAGAGGCGCAGAGCGGCCGCACGCGGGCGCGAGTCTGCGGGTCGTCAGGTGGTTGTAGAGCCCGCCTCCAACTTCCACCCGGCGTGTAAAGCCGCCTTCCAACTTCCGGTTCCGTGGCCGAACGGGCCCGAACCAGCGGTTCCGCGGACCGAGCCGGCACCTCAGGGGCTCAAGCAGGCCCAAGACGGAAGTCGGAGGGCGGCTTTACAACCGCAACGGAAGTTGAAGGGCGGCTATACATCCACGACGGAGATCGACGCGCCGCTTCACCACCTCCGCGGAAGTTGAAGGGCGGCTTTACATCCTCGACGAGGTCAACGGGCCGCTTCACCACCTCCGCGGAAGTTGAAGGGCGGCTTTACATCCTCGACGGACGTCGACGGGCCGCTTCACCACCTCCGCGGAAGTTGACGACCGGCTCAACAACCCGCATCGGTCGGGAGAGTGCCAGGCAGGCCACCGTGTCGCCACGAGACCGCGGCATGACGCCCAGCGCCGGGCCCCTTCCGTCAGCCGATCAGACAGCTGTCGTAGTACCAGCGCCCCGGCGGGAAGTCCTGCCGGTTGCCCCGCACCCACTCCAGCCAGGCCTTGCGGTGGGCCAGCTGGACCCGCCAGGGCCCGTCCGCATCGAAGGGCAACCTGCAGCCGGAGCTGATGACCAGCTCGTCGTAGGACCCTCGGCGCACCAACAGATCGTCGTCGCCGAGCTTCTCGACCAGCAGCGCAAGGTCGAGAACCCGTCCGTAGCGGTAGCGCACGCCCTCGGTGAAGTCGCAGCTCGCGAGCTCCCACCAGCGCTCCCAGCGCACCGACAGCCCGGGCTGATCCGGATCCTCACGGTGACCCGTGAGCAGCTCCAGGGCACTGGCCGCAACGGCGACCAGATCCTGACTCTTGTGCCCCAGGGCCGCCAACAGCACCGGCACCGCCCTCGGATCGCCCAGGTACCCCAAGCCCTGCAGGGCCCCCATGGCGCGGGATCCCGACCCTTCCGCCGTGCGCATGAGCAGCAGCAGATAGGACGGCCCGCCATAGCGACCGACGATCTCCCCCGGGGGGCTCGCGAGCTCCAGACCCGACGCCAGCGCCTGGCCATGGAAGTCCACGCCGCGGCGGTCGCCGAGAAGCAAGAGCGACACCGCCAGCTCTTCGGCCAGGTCGGCCTCGTCCAACAACGCCACCAGGGCGTCCACCGCGTCCCGGTCCCCGATCCGCCCCAGGGCGACCACGGCCTCGCGCCTGACCTGGGGGCTGTGGGTCCGGCCCAGGAGCGACAGCAATGGGGCGACCGCGCTCTGCTCCCTGCGCCACCCCAGGATCTCAGCCGCCGCAGCCACGCCCCTCGGTTCGCCCGGCTGCTCGATCGTTCGCAGCAGCCCGTCGACCAGCGCGGCGTTCGGGGACCGTGTCAACGCGCCACGGAGGGCCCGGGCCGGCCACTCGGGCAGCTTCCGGGCCCGGAGTTGGTCCAGCAGTGCGTCCGCAGCCTCGACCGAGCGATGCCAGGCCAACAGGTTCACCGCCGCGGTGTAAGCGGACACGTCGGGGTCGGTCGGGCGGGCGCGGGCGGTGTTCAGCGCGCGGGCTCGCTGGGTGAGCTGGGCCGCCAGGAGCCGCACCAGGCCAGGATCGGCCCCGGAGATAGCCAGCCGGTGTCCCCCGAGACGGCGCTCCGGCCGCTCGGCATCGGCCCGGGTGCGCGGCGGGCGCGCCCGCTGGGCCTCCAGGCGAATTCGGGCGTGCTCTGCACTGCGGGCCAGGTGCCAGTCCAGGGAGCGCGTCGGATCGCCGAGCACCGCGTCCGCGGCGCCGATGCCGACCGCGACATCTGCCCGGGCAAAGGCCTCCCAGGCCTCCTGGGCCGGACCCGGATCCCCGGACAGCCGGGACAGTCGCAGACCCGCCCAGGCCTGGCGCACCGGCAGCTGGAGAGCCCGATAGCCCTCAAAGGCCTCTGAGTACGCATCGCAGGCCTGATCCGGCTCGCCTCGGGCCGCCGCCAGGTCGCCTTCCCTGACCCGCAGGCGCAGCAGCACCTCGTCGCTTCCACCCTCGCGCGCACGCTCGGCAGCGGCGGACCACGCCTGCTGCGCCCGCTCCAGGTCTCCCTGGGCCCATGCCGCGTCCCCCATGCCGACGCACACGGCCGCCTGGAGCCCCAGGTCGCCGGCGGCGACCGCCAGCGCATCCGCCTTGCGGAAGACCTCGGCTGCCCGGTCCGGCCGCTGCTTGCGCAGATGGCGCTCCCCCAACAGCAGCACCGCCTGGGCCTGTTCCTGGACTTGGTCCAGGTGCCGCAAGGCGTCGGTCAGGATCTCCTCGGCCCAGGGCTCCTGGCGGCTCACGGCGAGCCTGCCCAGGCCGAGCCGGCACCGGGCCTGGAAGAGCGGATCTGGGTGCCCTCGGAACTGCCGAAGCAGATCCTCGGCCTCGTCGTGCTCCCCCAGGTCGGTGTGGAGCGCGACCAGGGCCAACCGCAGCTCCACCAGCAGTCCCTGGACCTGAAAGGCCCGGGCCCGCTCCAAGGCGCGGGCCAGTGCGTCCCGTGCCCCGTGACGATCCAGTCTCGCCAGCCGGGTGCGAGCCTGGGCCAAGGCCGCTGCCTCGAAGAACGCCAGGTCCTCCGCGGTCTCGGCATCGGTCACCGCTTCCTCCAGGAAGCGCTGGAGCTCGGTGTCCCACGCCGGGTCACCCGCGGGGAACAGCCCCGCCAGGGTGCCCAGGGCCTCGGCCTCCATCGCCGGCAGGCCGCGGAAGGGGATCGGGAGCCGGCTCGCCCTCAGGGCCCGCAACAAGGCAAAACGCGCCTCGGCTGGGTCCCCCAGCAGCTGGATCTCGCCCAGCCGCTGCCAAGCACGGGTCAGGTGCGGGTGGGTGGCGTTGGCCCGCCGCAGCAGCTCCACCGCCCGGTCCGGGTCCCCACCGGCCAGAGCCTGCTCGCCCCGGGTCAGCAACAGGTAGCCGCCGTCCGGATCGACCTCGAGCCGTGCCGCCAGCAAGGGATCGGCGTCGACCAGATCCTGGTCCAGGATGCTGAGCCAGCTGTTGAGCCAGTACAAGAAGCGATCGTGCAGCGGCTGCAGGCCCTGCTCGGTCCACTCGCCAAAGGCGAAGCCCCCGTGGCCATCGGCGCACCAGGCCCACTGCCGCATCCCTGGCCCGTCGGCAAAGATCGTGTAGCGGCGGTCCTGGGCCAAGGCGGGCGCGAGCTCCAAGGCCCCCCGGATCCGCAGGGCACCCCGAAACAGGGAAGCCCCATTCCATCGCCGCAAGAAGCCGGCCAGGGTCAACGGGAGCTCGCGGCCCAGGTGCTGGGCCACCCGGGTGAGCGCGTCCTCGGTGGCCGGTGGGTGCAGGGTGTGCACGCCGTGCTTGTACTTGTCGACCTGCTGCAACAGCGGGAGGAAGGGATCGACCGCTGCATCGAGGGCAGCCGGCGGGGCAGTCACAGATTCCATCGGTTGGCACGCGCAGAGAGGGGAACTGCATCGTACCGCCCAGGTCTTGACGTGTCGAGACCGATATTGTCTACGTACCTGAAGGGTGGGTCGGCCTCAACCAGCCGGCCGCACCACCAGGTTCACCAGACCGCCCTTGGCGCCCCGCGGGGGGATCACGATCGCCTTGACGATGGCCATGCCCTGGAGGTGTCGGGCCACGTTCTCCTGGGCCTTGGCGGCAGCAAGGATGGCGTCCTTGTCCGTGTCTCGCGCCAGCTCCAGTGTGCCGCGCAGCTTGCCCTGGACCTGGACGGCGATCTTCACGGTGTCCTCGACCAGCGCGGCCGGGTCCCAGCTCGGCCAGGTCTCGTACGCCAGGGACGTCTCGTGGCCCAGACGCTGCCAGAGTTCCTCGCCCAGGTGGGGTGCATAGGTCGACAGGATCAACACGAAGGGCTCGAGCACGGTCCGCGGCAGCACGTCCTTGCTGGTCGCGACCTTGACGAACTCCATCATGCGACTGACCGGGGTGTTGAAGCGCAGGTCTTCGATGCCTTCGGTCACGGCCTTGATGGCCAGGTGCAGGGCCTTGTTCAGGTCGCCCGGCACCGGGTGGTCCCCGATTCCGGGGTTGAGGGCTCCGGTCTCGCTGTCCACGAACAGCCGCCAGACCCGGGCCAGGAAGCGCGAGACGCCCTCGACGCCGCTGGTCTGCCAGGGCTTGACCTGGTCCAAGGGCCCCATGAACATCTCGTAGATGCGCAGGGCATCGGCCCCGTACTCGGCCACCACGTCCATCGGGTTGACGACGTTGTACCGGGACTTGGACATCTTCTCGATCTGGGTCGCGACAGGCGTGCCGCTCTCCTTCACGAACCAGCTGCCGTCCCGCTCCTCGACCTGGTCTGGGTAGTAGTACTTGCCCGCTGCGTCCTTGTAGCTGAAGGCCAGGATCATGCCCTGGTTGAACAGCTTCTGGAACGGCTCGACCGTGTGCACCAGGCCGCAGTCGTAGAGCACCTTGTGCCAGAAGCGGGCGTAGAGCAGGTGGAGCACCGCGTGCTCGACGCCCCCCACGTACAGGTCGACCGGTCCCCAGTACCGCTCGGCAGCCCGGGAGAAGGGCAGCTCGGCGTTGTGGGGGTCCATGTACCGCAGGTAGTACCAGCACGAGCCGGCCCACTGGGGCATCGTGTTCGTCTCGCGCTGCCAGGACACGCCGTCGATCTCCACGGCGGACCAGTCGCTGTCGGCCCGGGCCAGCGGCGGCTTGCCGTCCGGTGTCGGGCGGAAGTCGTCGAGGTGGGGCAGGGCCACCGGCAGCTGCTCCGCGGTCAGGGCGCGCACCTCGCCATCAGGGCCATGCACGATCGGGAAGGGTTCGCCCCAGTAGCGCTGACGGGAGAACAGCCAGTCCCGGAGCTTGAAGTTGACCTTGCGGCGGCCCAGGCCCTCGGCCTCGAGCTTGGCGACGATGGCCTCGAAGAAGGCCGGGAAGTCCAGGCCGTCGAAGTCGCCGGAGTTGACCGCCACCCCGTCCTTGGAGGTCCAGGCCGCGCTCTGGACGTCGACCGCGCCGTGGGCCGGGTCGCTGGCCCGTGGCGCGATGACCTGGCGGATGGCGATGCCGAACTTCGTGGCAAAGGCGTGGTCCCGCTCGTCGTGGGCCGGCACCGCCATGATGGCGCCGGTGCCATAGGTCATCATCACGTAGTCGGCGACCCAGATGGGCACGCGCTCGCCGCTGACCGGGTTCAGCGCGTAGGCGCCGGTCCACTCCCCGGTCTTCTCCTTTTCTGCGGCGACCTGGCGGTCCAGGTCCGACTTGTTCCTGGCCGCCGCCACATAGGTCTCGACCGCTGCAGCCCGATCGGCCGTGGTGATCCGCGCCACCAGGGGGTGCTCCGGCGCCAGCACGCAGTAGGTCGCCCCGAACAGGGTGTCGGGCCGGGTGGTGTAGATCGTGAAGCTCGCGTCGTGGTCCGCGACCTGAAATGTGGCCTCGGCTCCTTCGGAGCGCCCGATCCACTGGCGCTGCATCTCCAGCACGCCCTCCGGCCAGTCCAGCCCGTCCAGGTCGTCCAGCAGGCGCTGGGCATAGGCGGTGATCTTGAGCATCCACTGCTTCATCGACCGGCGCTCGACCGGGTCGCCGGTCTCGACGTACTTGCCGTCCTGGACCTCTTCGTTGCTGAGCACCGTGCCCTGGGCGGGGCACCAGTTGACGGGCACCTCGGCCAGATACGCCAGGCCCTGCTCGTGCAGCTTCAGGAAGATCCACTGGGTCCAGCGGTAATAGTCCAGGTCGCTGGTGCGGACTTCGCGATCCCAGTCGTAGCTGAAGCCCAGGGCCTTCAGCTGCTCGGTGAAGTAGGCGATGTTCTTGTCGGTGACGTCGCTCGGGTGGGTGCCTGTGCGCAGGGCATAGCGCTCTGCAGGCAGCCCGAAGCTGTCGAAGCCCATCGGGTGGAGCACGTTGAAGCCGTTCATGCGCTTGTAGCGACAGATGATGTCGACCGCGGTGTAGGACTCCGGGTGGCCCACATGGAGGCCGGCCCCCGACGGGTACGGGAACATGACGAGCCCGTAGAACTTGGGCCTGTCGGTGTCCGTTGGGGTCCGAAAGGTCTGGTGCTCGTCCCAGTAGGCCTGCCACGTGGGCTCGAAGGAAGAGGGGTCGTACTTCATGCCGCTTCTCCAGCCTCTCGGCTTGCGGCACCCCTCCTAACCAGCGCCCGTGCCGGCGCTGTGAACGCCCCTGAAAGGCTACGCCGCCCGCCGCAAGGCGTCGGCGGGCCCTGCCACCGCGCGGCCGGCCAGACGCCCGAGGGCGTCGGAGACCTCGTCCAGCTCTTCTTCGCGCCAGGGCAGGACCGCGGCGGCGGCGACGAGGAGCATGCCCAGGGACATGCAGGCGGCAGTGGTGAACAGCAGATCCATCAACGGGGTGCTCATTGCGGCGTCCTCTTGTCTGAACAGGCGTTCAGGTTACCGTACGCCCGTACAGGTGTCAATCTGACCTCTATGCGCGGTGCCAGGAACCTTCGAGCGTGCTCTCGGGGGGTCATGGCGCTATGGTTCTCCCCTGCCCGACCAAAAACTGTCCGCTCTCCTTGACGAGGCAACCATGCACCTCAACAAGTCCCAGAAGATGGTCAAGATGGTGGAGCTCATGCAGCGCCGCGGTGGCATCCGAGCCGACGAGTTGCGCGATCGCTTCGAGCTCGACGCCCGGACCTTCCGCCGCTACCTCGCCGACATCCGGGGCCTGGGCCTGCCCGTGCTCGACAGCGGCTTCCTGGACGAGCGCACGGTCGGCATGGATCCCAGCTACCGGCGCACCGGGGTCAACCTGACCCTGGCCGAGGTCCTGTCCCTGCACTTCGGCCGCAAGCTCTTCAACTTCCTCGAGGGCACCCAGTTCGCCGCCGACATGGACGACGCGATCGAGCGCCTGAGTCCGGCCATCAACCGCGCCCACGCCGAGCTGGCCGCCGACCTGGACCGCAAGTTCCTGGCCATTCCAGAACACGCCAAGGACTACCGGGCCCTGGGCGATCTGCTCGACGACCTGATCACCGCCCTGATCTACGACAACCCGGCCCGGGCCGAGTACACCAAGGCCAGCGGCCTGAGCGGGCACTACGAGCTGGAGCCGCTGACCCTGGCGACGTACCGGCAGGGGCTGTACCTGTTCGCCAGGGACCGGGCCGACGGCCGGATCAAGACCTTTGCGGTGGAGCGCTTCATCCGCTTCTCCCGCCTGCGCATGGAGAAGTTCCTGCCGCCCGCGGGCTACGACCCCGACGCGCTGCTCCAGGACGCCTTTGGCATCATCTCGGCCCCCTCGGTGGAGATCGAGGCCGTCTTTGACGCCCGGGTGGCCTTCTACATCGGGGAGCGGGTCTGGCACACGTCCCAGACCCTGGACATCCTGCCCGACGGTCGGGCGCACCTGTTCATGGACGTGGGCATTACCCAGGAGCTGATCCGGTGGTTCCTGTCCTTTGCCGGGGACGTCCAGGTCCTGGGCCCGCCCGCGCTGGTCGAGACCCTACGAGAACACCATGTCCGGGCCCAGCAGCGACTCGGGCCTTGAGGCTCCTGGACCCCCTCGGCTGGCCCCAGGCCCACGATCCGGCGGATCCCTGGGACGGCGCCTCGACCCTGCCGGACCCGGACGCGAGCTACAAGGACCACGTCACCTGGTCCGACCCGCCCCTGCCAGACCGGGAGACCTGGGCCGCCCAGGACGCCCTGTGGCAGCGGCTGACGTGGGAGGTCCTGCGGGGGCAGCGGTCCTGGCGGGACCCGGCGTGGCTCGCGTGCAGCCAGGGCCTGGGCCTGGTCGGGCCCCGCACCCATGACCGCCGTCCCCTGCCGGTGGCCCCGGTCGCGCCCAGCGCGGACTTCCAGGTCGACATGGTCGAGAACCACGGCCCCGACCTGCCCGAGGCCGGCTGCGACTTCGTGCTGGGTCCCTACGGCGACCTGGCGCCCGGGGTGGCCCTCCGTCAGCTGGCCGCCGCCGTCATGTTGTTCACTCGGGTGCACTCCGAGGGCCGTCGCACCGTCGACGCCTGGGTCCGGGACTCCGGACGACCCCACCTGGACCTGCGCCGGGCCCTGAAGGCGCTGGGTCGGGCGCCTCCGATGCTGTGGGATCCCCACCGGACCCCCTGGCGACCCCTGCTGCCGGTCATGGCGGGCGCTCTGCCGCCGGGCGAGGTCGAGGGCCCGATCACCCCGTTGGTGCCGGGAGCGATCGCTGCGGTGGTGGCGCGGGTGGTGCCGATGGCGGACGGGCGCTGGGTGGCCCACACAGCCCTGGGCCTGCCGTCGACGCCGCCCGCAGAGCCGCTGGTCCGCCGCCTGACCCTGTGCCTGTGGCGGACGCGCCGGGCGAACCGCAGGGCCACGTGGGAGGATGCCCTGAGAGCCCGCCCCGAGGTCTTGTATCGGACCTGCGCCACCTGGTGCGCCGAGGCTCTGGAGGACTGCTGACCATGCTCTCGCTCCTGGCCCTGTTCGCGTGTGGCGAAGGCGACCTGGCCGTCGAGCCGGTGTCCCTGGCGTGGGGCGACGTCGACTTCCAGACCACCGCATGCACCGACTGCCTGTGCGACGAGGGCTGCGAGCCCCGGGAGCTGGCGCTGACCAATGCCGGCGACGCGGACATCAAGGTCGACCTGCCTCTGGGCGTGGACACGCACCTGTGCCCCTTCGGCTACGACGGCGCCCAGGCCCTGGACCTGGACACCTTGGAGCCCGACGCGACCTTTGTGCTGACGCTGTCCGTCTGCGCCTACGAGCCCGGCGAGCGCGACACCCAGGTCAGCGGCACCATCGACGTGGAGACCGACGGGGCGGACACGGTGATCCAGGTCCCCTTCACGTTCACGCCGATCCGCAACATCAGCACCGGCGGCGACACCGGCTGACGGAATGCCCGCGGGGCCCTGTGGTGTCAGGGGCCCACGCAGCAACGCTTTACGGCAGCCCCGGAGCCGCATATACGGGGGCCCGCCGCAGTCTGGAGACCGTCATGAAGACCGTCCTCGTGCTGGCCGTCCTCGCGGCTGTCACTACCTCTACCGCCGCCCAGGCGGCCACGTGCAAGTCCCAGCTGTCCCGGGCCGAGAGGGCCAAGGGCTCGGCCGTGGTCTCCGCCTACGCATCCCTGATGAAGTGCGACGCCGACATCGCCGCCCAGAATTTCGAGAAGGTCATGCAGAACGCCGGCGACGCCGAGACCCTGGTGGGCATCTCGATGATCGCCATCGAGGCCGATCAGTGGAACCCGGTCTGGACCATGATCGGCAAGATCTCGGACTACAACGCCCAGGACCACGTGGCGTGGCTCATCGGTGAGAAGTGCGCCGGCAATGACAAGGTCGCGAGCTTCCTGCAGGGTGCCTACTTCGGCCTGAGGGACATCGAGTTCGCCCGCTGGGACGACGCCCTGGTCAGCTGCGAGGCCGAGAGCTTCGACACCTGGATGGTCGGGAAGATCGAGGAGCCCCCAGAGAAGCTCTTCGACGAGAAGTGGAACGCCGTCGCGACCGCGTTCGTGCAGAAGCGGGGCGCCGAAGGCCTGCCCCACCTGGCCACCGGGGCGATCAAGGCTGCTGCCACCGGCGGCCCCTACGAGACCATCCTGGACCACATGAACAGCACCGTGGAGCCAGAGCTGGGCGATGCCATCGCCGACGACGACCAGGCCGCTCTAGAGTCTGCCCTGTCCACGGTCGCCAAGGGCGTCACGTCCGACCAGGCCCGCTCGGTGGCCGACCGGCTCGCCAACAGTGGCTCCGAGTCCGCGGCAGCCGCCCTGCTCTCCACGATCTACCCGGACCGCGTCCAGTCGGGCGGGGGCTTCCACTACGGCGCCGTCGCGGTCGAGCTCGCCGAGTGCAAGGGCACCCCCAGCGCGACCCTGCACGTCGCCACGGTCCAGGATCCCGGCACCCGCTACCTGGTCCAGACCGCCATCGATGGCCCCATGCGGGGCATGAAGCCCAAGCTGGCCAAGTGCAAGGCCGCCGACGGCGACTGGCCCGTCTACGTCACCGAAGCCCCCATGACCGGCAAGTCCGACCTGGACGCCCTGGTCAAGACGGTGAGCGAGCAGTGGTCGTCCAAGGGCTACACGGTGAAGCGCAAGGACGAAAAGGCCGTCGTCCTTCCCTGACAGAGCCTACTTGCGCCGAAACCGCCGCAGCATCGCGACCGCCCGCTTGCGGCGCCCACGCACCCGGTCTCGGACGGCGTGGGACAGCTCCTCGACCTCGTGCAGACGCTCCCGGGCCCGCTTGAGTCGTGGGTCGAGCTCCAGGGCCTCCTTGAGGTGGCGACTGGCCAGCTCTGCCTCGCCTCGGGTCAGCGCGATCCGGGCGAGCTCCATGTGGGCGCGGGCGCGGGCCGCAGGGTCTTCTTCTTCCATGAGCAGGCGCTGCAGCTGAGCCAGCCGTGCGTCGTCGGTCATGGGTCGAGACCAGCCACGACCGCGTCGAGCAGGCGCTCCGTGGACCGCTCCACGATGTCGTAGACCGTGGAGAAGGCGCCGCGACCCTGGGCATAGGGATCCGGCACGTCGCCCCCGCCCCGGGGGTCGTGGTCCCGCAACAGGAGGGTCGCCAAGTCAGGGCGGCCGGTGTCTCGGGCGGTGTTGCGCTGGTTGCTGCGGTCCATGCAGACGATCCACTCGAAGCGATCGGGATCGTCCCGGCGAAGTTGCCGCGCGCGATGGGCGGACAGGTCCAGGCCGTGGCGGGCGGCCACGGCGACGCTGCCGGGATCCGCGCCTCCCCCGACGTGCCAGCTGCCCGTGCCGCAGGAGTCCACGCGGATGCGGTCGCCCAGACCCCGCTCCTGCACCTTGTGGGCGAACACCACGTGGGCCAGCGGCGAGCGACAGATGTTGCCCAGGCACACGAACAAGACGCTGGTGGTTCTTCCTGATCCGCCCATCCAAGACTGTTAACGGGCCCCCGCTGCACCCGTCCCTTCCGGGTGGCACGCCCCTTGCTACGTCAAGGGATGCCGAAGCTGAGACCTGGAGCTGAAGATGGCCCGTTCCCTGGATGCCCGACACACCGAAGACCTGGGCACGTCGACCCTGTTCAACGTGTTCCTGCTGATCGCCCTGGGCGTGATGGTGCTGGCCATGTTCAGCAACGCCGCGACGGCAGGCGATGCCCTGGCGCCGTCCCAGCCGGCCCCGATCTCTCTCCAGTAGCGCCTCATCTACTCTTTGTAGATTCTGTCCGGGCGCCAGCCCCGGCCCGAGGGGATAGGATCGCCCCGGGTCACCTGGGAGCGGGATGTCCGGCCGCGAGATCATCCTCGTCGTCGACGAGCTGTCCGCCGACGCACAGGCGGCGCGGGATGCCCTGCGGGCCGAAGGCCGCGAGATCCACCTGGCGCCTTCGGCCAGGGAGGGTCTGGGCGCGCTGCACGACACCCGTCCCGACCTGATCCTGCTCTCCCTGGATCTCAACGACCTGCCCGGCCCCCACGCCCTCGATGTGTTCCGGGAGCGAGTGCCTGGGGTCCCTGTCGTCGCCGTGGCCGCCCATGCCCACGTGGGGGGGGCTGTCGAGGCCATGCGTCGGGGCGCAGCCGACTATGTGCCTCGGCCCATCCACCCGCGTCAGCTGGTCGAGGCCGTGCACCGGGCCCTCCAGGAAGCCCGCAGCACCCGCGAGCTGGAGCGGGTGCAGCAACAGGTCAAGGACCGCTACGGCTTCTCCCACATGCTCACCCGCAGTCCGCGGATGCTCGCGGTCTTCGACCAGGTGCGGGCGGTCGCCGGCACCGACGCGATCGTGCTGATCCGGGGCGAGACCGGCACCGGCAAGGAGCTCATCTCCCGGGCCATCCACGAGCGCAGTCGTCGCCAGGACAAGCCCTTCATCTCGGTCAACTGCGGTGCCTTCACCGAGAGCCTGCTCGAGAGCGAGCTCTTCGGGCACGAGCGCGGCTCCTTCACCGGTGCCTCGGGCCGCCGCCGGGGCGTGTTCGAGATGGCCGACGGTGGCACGCTCTTCCTGGACGAACTGGGCGAGACCAGCCTGAACGTCCAGGTCAACCTGTTGCGGGTCCTCGAGGACATGGCCTTCCGTCGGGTCGGTGGCCACGAGCGGGTCCGGGTCGACGTGCGCATCGTCGCGGCCACCAACGTGGCCCTGGAAGAGGCGACCGCCGACGGACGCTTCCGCGAGGACCTGTACTACCGGCTCAACGTCTTCCCCATCTTCCTGCCGCCCCTTCGGGAGCGCCGGGTCGACGTGCCTCTGCTGATGCGTCACTTCCTCGAGGACGCCGCAGACGAGTACAAGCTCGAGCCGCCCTCGATCACCACCGAGGCCCTCGACGCCATCGTGGGCTACGCGTGGCCGGGCAACGTGCGGCAGCTCCGCGCCCTGTGCGAACGCTGGGTCATCACCCACGCAGGCCAGCGGCTGCAGCGCGAGGCCCTGCCCCGGGAGATGACCGGTCTGGGCCCCTCGGCGAGCGACGTGGACCCGTTCCACATCGACAGCGACCAGCCCCTCTCCCACACGACCGAGCGGCTGCTCCACCAGGTCGAGCGGACCTACCTGCACCGGGCGCTCAAGCGCCACAAGGGCCACATGGAGGCCACGGCGCGGGCCGCGGGCATCACTCGGCGGACCCTGTACACCAAGATGAAGCACTACGGCCTCGAGGCCACCACCTACCGCCAGAAGTGAGCGAGAAGATGCGAACCGCGACCCCCCTGATCGCCCTTGCAGCTGGACTGGCCTGTGCCTGGGCCCTGCAGCCCGCTCAGGCGCGCAAGGACAAGGACCCGGCGCCCGAGGCCACGGTCACGACCCTGGAGAGCGCCGAGCATCGCCGCACGCCCAGCGACAAGGCCGGCATCCTGACGCTGGCCCGGGGGCAGAACGCCTTCGTGGGCCGCCTGGACCTGGCCGCCGGTGGCGCCGTGCCCGAGCACGCCGATCCGACCGAGGAGTACATCCACGTGCTCCAGGGCGCCGGCGTGATCACCATCGACGGGGTCGAGCGGCCCCTGGGCCCCGGGAGCACGGTCTACATGCCCGCCGGCGCCACGGTCAGCTACGCCAACGGCGACGCGCCTCTGGTGGCCATCCAGGTCTTCGCCGGCCCGGAGAGCGCCGACAAGTACGCCGCCTGGCCCGTGAGCGAGGCGCCCCCGAAGGTGCCGCTACCGTAGCTCGAAGGTGCTGCGGATCCGCCGGTTGCCCGTCACGGTGCCCCGGCCCACGATCACGCAGGCCTCGTGGGGCTCGCCGTCGCGCAGCACCAGGCCGCGCTCGAAGCGCCAGTCCAGGGACTCGTCGAGCTTGATCGCCAGGGTCACCCCGGCGTGGGTCGCGGTCCAGCCGTGCTTGGCGGGCTCGGGCTCGAAGCCAGGACCCAGCGGCCAGCGGACCTCGACGTCGCCGTCGGCCAGGCCCTCGAAGCGTTCGGTGATCACGAGCTTGGTGCCCTCGGCCCGCAGATCGCGCCGATAGCGTCCCCCTCCGAAGCCATCGTGGCTCACCACGACCGCCCCGTTGCGCCCGTCCACCCGGGCTCGCTCGACCGCGCCGGAGAACGGGGCCCACCCCTGGCCCTGGCGCCGAGGCACCCCTCGGCCATCCACCAGGCAGGTGCCGTGGGCATCGGCCAGCCCGAGCTCCAGGTGGTCGGCGTCGGCGCCGGGGTCCACCAACACCGGCACGTCACCCACGTCGAGCAGGAGCTGGAAGCCGTCGCCATGGACCTGGGCGGCGGGCCTGGCGTCCCCGGGCAGCGCTCCCCAGAACACCAGGCGCACCGGGCGCTTCTTGGCTTCGCTCAGCATCACCACGGTGCCCGAGTTCCGAAAGGCCCACATGGCCCATTCATTGCCCGCCTGGAGGGGGGCACCGGGTGCGACCACCCGACCGCTCAGCCAGGCAGCCGTGGCGTCGGTGTCGGCGTCCGGTGTGGCGTCGCCGGGCGCCAGGCCGAGACCCACCACGGCATTCCAGGCCGAGCGAGCGGCGTCGAGACCCCACGGCGCCAGCAGCGGGGCCTGGTGACAAGCCCCGATGGGGGGGAGCGTGCCCGTGCCTTCGCTGAGCACGCGGAGGGTCCACGAGAGCCGCGCCAGAGCCGCGTCGGCGTCGGCCGGAAAGGCCACCCCGTTCTCCCGGCAGAAGGCCCGGGCCACCCACACGGCGGACACCATGCGTGCGCTCAGAGCGGGCACACCCAACAGCGCCGAGCCGTCGTCGTGGAGCTGCCGAGGCAGCGCACGACCCAGCAGGGCCAGGCCGCGGCTCCATCGCCGGCGGGCCTCGGGGAGCTCGGGCCACGCCAGGCCGGCCACCACGAGCCCCGCGGCCTGGAACACCAGCTTGTGGTCCCCCTCCGACAGGCTCAGGCCGCGCTCCAGCCACGCCGCGTGGGCCGGCACGCTCCCGGCCATGCGCCGGCGCAGGTCCGGGTCGAGCTCGTCGCCCAGCCAGCCCGCACCCAGAGCCCAATGCATGAGCCGCGCCGCCGCGTCGGACGCGTGCGCCCAGGCCACGCCGTGGCCCGGCACGTCCTGGAGCAGCCACTCGCCGAGCGCATCGGAAGCGGCCCGGGCCAGGGCGCGATCCCCGGTCTCATGACCCGCCCGGGCCAGGGTCGAGAACCACTGGTGGGCGTGCAGCTCGCGGGCCGCTGCCCAGGCGTTCACGCCACCTCCGAGCTGGTCCCAGGGCGCGTCGGGCAGCACCGCACCGCTGTCGGGACAGCGATCCCAAGCGGTCTCGCCCAGAGCCGCGGCCACGCTCAGGCCGAGCGCGGCGGCGCCGGTCCAAGGGACGGCCGGACCCGGCACGGGGGCGGGGCCCCAGGAGGTGTCGAGAGGCTCACAGGGGGCGCCGGCGAGGGGTCGGGGGCCCTCGAGCACACCGCGCACCGCCTGGGCGGCGCGGGACAACAGTGACGACATGCTCAGCGGTCTCCGTCGGGCAGCTGGATCTCCAGATCCACGTCGCCGGGCATCCGATCGCGCAGGTGGATCTTCAGCCGGCGCCGCATTCTGGCCTCGATCTGCCGGATCCGCTCCTTGGACACACCGTAGCGCTGGCCCAGTGCGGAAAGCGGCAACGGGTCCGCAGACATGAGTCGATCGTCCCAGATCGACTGCTCACGCTCGTCGGTCAGCCCCGCCCGGAAGGCGTCCAGGTGTTCCCGGACCTGGCCACCGAGCTCGGCGTTGGCGGCTTGTTCCTCGGGACCCTGTGCCGTGTCGTCGGAGATCATGTCGGAGAGCGCCCGCCCCTCGGAGGGGTCGCCGACGGGAGAGTCGATGGACATGGCCGGGGCACGCATGTGCTGGTCGACGGCGATGACTTCGCTCTCCTTGACCTCGAGCCGCTCGGCCAGCAGCTTGGTGGAGACCTCGAGGCCCTCCTTGAGCATGCGGTCGCGTTCCTTTTGGAGCTGGAAGAACAGCTTGCGCCCAGCCCGGGTGCTGCCCAGCCGGACCATGCGGAAGTTGTCCATCAGGAACCGCAGGATCATGGCGCGAATCCAGTACTGGGCGTAGCTGGAGAAGCGGATGCCGCGGTAGGGATCGTAGCGGGACAGGGCCTCGACCAGCCCCACGTTGCCTTCTTGGACCAGGTCCAGGACGTTGTTCCACTGCCGGTGGTACTGGAACGCCAGCTTGACCACCAGGCGCAGGTTGGACGTGACCAGCCGCTCGGCGGCTTCTGGGTCGCCGGTCTCCTGGTAGCGGATGGCGAGCTCCTTTTCCTCGTCGGGCTCCAGGATCGGGTAGCGCCGCACCTCGGACAGGTAGTGGGACAGCAGGTCGTCGCTCTTGCCGCCGGACCGAGCAGCCGAGCGCTTGGGGCGCACAGCCGGGACCTGCCTGGCGGGCTTTTTGGGCTCTTCTGGCGCCGCCCCGATGATCTCGGGCTCGATCACCTCTTCGCCGGGCTCGTGGGGGGTGGCCATCGGTGTGGTGTCCTGGGGCTGGGTGGTCAGCGGGGCCGGAGTCGACCGGGCTGCAGGAGGTAGTCCACGGCGGCCCGCGAACCCACGAAGAAGGGCGTGCTGCTGGGATGATCGAGGCTGAGAAGCTCGCCACCCGGAGTCACGGCGACCCCGCCGACCTCTCCTAACAGGCAGAGGGCCCCCGCGACATCCCAGGGCCTCCAGCCGGGGGGCACCACCGCCGCCACGGCCGCGCCGGCGGCGACCATCGTGATGTGGGCCGCCAGGCTGCCCAGGTTGCGGCACTTGCCGGGAAAGTCGATCCAGCCCCAGCGATGGAAGCGGGAGGGCACATAGACCACCGCGTCTCGTCCGGGGGCGTCCTGGTCCAAGGGGGGCAGGCGATGGTCGCCCCGAAAGGCACCCCGTCCCCGCTGCCCGAACCAGGACTCGCGAAGCCTGGGCAGGTAGAGCCCTCCTGCAAGCGGCCCCCGCTCGTCGACCAGGCCTGCGGTCGGCCCCCAGTAGGACAAGCCCTCCAGGTAGGAGCCGGTCCCGTCGATGGGGTCGATGAACCACGTGCGACCGGACCCCTCGATCCGAGCGCCTTCCTCGCCCACGATGACGTCGTCGGGGAAGCGCTCACGCAGACCCGTGACCAGGATGTCCTCGGCCAGCTTGTCCGCGACGGTCACCAGCGTGTCGTCGTCCTTGCGCTGCCCAGCGACGCGGCCGAAGTGGCTCAGCGCCAGCTCGCCAGCGGCCATGAGCAGCGGCTCCAGGCTCGGGCGGAGGTCCTCCATGGCGCCGATCCCTAACGTGGTAGGGTTCACCGCCTTCCGACTCCGGGCACGGAGAGAGCCCCCAGGAGCAGCCCATGCGGCAGTTGTTCCCCCTGTCCCTCCTTCTCCTCCTCTGCGCCTGTGATGGCGGCGAGGAGGCGGCCGTTGCGCCGGTCGAGGAGGTCAAGCCACAGCCACAGGTCCAGCCGAAGCCCAAGGAGGACGCGGCGACCAAGCTCAAGAAGCAGGTCGATGCAGCCACCGGTCTCGCCGATGCCGGACGTCACGGCGAAGCCGTCGCCGCCCTCGAGGCGCTCCTGGAGAAAAAGGCCGACGACGCGGGCTGGTGGCGCCTGCTGGGCCAGGAAGCCATCCTGGCTGGCGAGGCCGCGGCGCTCCTGGACCGGCTCGATGCCGACACGGCCATCGGCGGGCAGGGCGCCTCCCACCAGAGGCTCCGGGCCCAGCTGGCCCTGGCATCCGACAGGCCGGCCGACGCCCTCGCAGCGGCCAAGACGCTGCGCAAGACCGACGACGAAGAGGGCGCGGCCCTCTGGGTCGCCGCGTGGCAGGGCCTCGCTGCGGACCAGCGACCCGAGCTGGACCCGGCTGCCCTGGACCCCACCCGGACCGGTGACGCCCTGGTGCTCGCCGCCACGGGCGCCAAGTCCAAGCGCAAGACCCTGCTCAAGGACCAGGCCCCCACCCACCCCCGCGCCAGGCTGCTTCGGGCCCGCCTGCTCGAAGAGGTGGGCGAGCGAGACCTGGTGGCTGGAGTGTTCGCCGATCTGCTCGGCGACGCCGATCTGGGGCTTCGACAGACCGCAGCCCTGGCCACGGCGACCGCAGCCGACGACCCGGCAGTGGCGGCGAGCCACTACGCGACAGCGGCCCGCGCAGCCACGGAAGCCCACAACGGCGCCGCGGCTGGACAGGCCCTGGGCCTGGCCGTCGACCACTACCTCCAGTCCCTGCGCCCGTCCGAGGCCCTGGCGCTCGCCACCGAGCTCCACGCCCCCCGGGCCGCCGCCAAGGACACGGCCGGCGGCGCAGCGACCGGCTTGGCTGTCGCCACGGCCGCGCTGGCGTCGGGTGAGCTCCAGACCGCTCTGTCCCACGCTCGCGCTGCCTCCCTGGGGTTTGCCGAGGCCGACGACACGGCCAACGCCAGCGCTGCGGCTTGGGTGCAAGCCGAAGCCGCGTGGCACCTGGGGCTCGGAGAGGAGCTCGCCGATGCGGCCACCCGCGCGGGAGATCACAAGGCCGTCGCCGACGCCCTGGGCCAGGTCCTCGCGGGCCAGGCCTCGGAAGCCGTGGACGCGCTCTCCAAGTCTGGACTCACGGGGGTGCATGGCGTCCAGGTCCTGCTCGCCGCCGCTCGCGCGGCGTCCTACAGCAGCGGCGACACCGTCGGGCTGGCGAGTCGCGCCGTGCGCGCCGCCGACGCCGCCGATCACCTGCCCTCCCGCATCGAGGCCAGGCTGGCCCTCGAGAACTACGCCCTCGCCAAGGGCAGCGGGCGCACGGCCTCGACCGCTCGCACCGAGCTCGGCCGGATCGCGGCGGGCCTCGAGAACAGCGCCGCCCTGGCATCCGAGGTGGCCGCCCGTGCCATCCGGGCCGGAGGCTCTGGCAGCTTCCCCGAAGGCGCTCCCGCAGACAGCGCCGCATGGACCGCCCTGGCCGGCGGAGACGTGCCGGCGGCCACCGAAGGAGAGAACCCCATCCTGGGCTGGGCCCGTGCCCGTGCAGCGGCGGCAGCTGGGGATAGCGCGGCGGCCTACGAGGGCTACCGGGCCGCCGTGGCGGCGAGTCCCCGTCACCTCCAGGGCCCCTGGACCCCGGTCAGCATCCTCGACGGAGGCGCCGGCGCCGGCACCGACAAGGACATGGCCAAGCTCAACGGCCGGTCCGACCTGATGTCCGGCCTGTCCGCACTGGCGGTGCACGACGACTGGCGCAGCCGGGACGACGTGCACACAGCTTTTGCCGTGGGTGACGACCCCAGTCTCGCCCTCGAGACCGACGCCCGCATGGCCCTGAACGAGGCCCACAGGCGGCGGGCGGTGCAGACCCTGCTGTGGCTCTCGGGCGCCGCCGACGCGCCGGCCGACGCCACCAAGAGCCTGCTGGAGCTGGAGAAGAAGGCCCTCGAGACCCAGGGCTTCTCCCGAGCCCTGCCGCTGCCTCCGGCCGACTACCTGGCCGTCCAGGAGTCCCTCCGCCACCTGGCCATCATCAGCTACCGCCTGGGCGGCGCGACCGGCGACGCCGTGGTGGTCACCTCGAGCGGTGCGCGGGTCGTCAAGCTCCGCGACGTCAACGGCATTCGCAAGAACGCCCTGGCTCTGCGAGCAGGCCTGACGAGCGGCACCGCATTGGGCGGCGGTCGCACCTCGCCGCTCCCCGGCGACGCGCTCCGGGCGTCCCTGGTCGACATCTTCCAACAGGACCTGCTCGGCATCGGTCGCTACCTGGTGCTGCCCGACGGTCCCCTGTGGGGCTTCTCCTTCAACGTCTTCCCGGAGCAGAAAAAGGGCCTCCGCTTCCTGGCGGACATCCGGTCCATCGGCAACAGCTCGACCGTGGCCCAGGCCTTCAAGGAACAGGAGCGCCCCCCCCTGACCTACAACCCGGACTTCCTGGGCATCGCCCCCTTCCCGCCGAAGCCTCCCGCCACCGGCGGCCTGATGCTGCCCACCGAGATCGCCAACGCGGGTCGCCTGTTCGGGTCCGGCCTGCGCGAGGTCCTGGAGCGGGACAAGGCCACGACCGCCGCGTTCCGCGAGAAGGGCGGCACCGCCCGCTTCCTGCACCTGTCCGACGTCGGCATGGGCGACGGGGCGGGCCTGGGCTTCATCGACGGCATCGTGCCCCTGCACGAGGTCCGGGGCATGGACCTGGTCTCCCAGGCCGCCATCCTGTCCAGCAGCTCGTCGCCCGAGGTCATGCGCCGCCGCGGGCAGGCCCTGCAGTCCGCCGGTGCCCGGGCCGTGCTCATGACGTCCTGGCTGGTGCCCGAGACCGTGCGCGGCAAGTACCTCTACACCTTCTACGAGGCCGGAAACCGCGATCGGCCGCCTTCACGCGCCATGGTCGAAGCCCGCGAAGCCATCCAGAAGAATCCCGAGGACCCGAACTTCGATCCCTCCTTCTGGGGTCAGTTCATCCTGAATGGTTCGCCTTAGGTCGCGTCGGCTCGGCGTCGGGCCCCGCCTCCGTTGAGGCCTTCCACCCGGCTGGCGCTGGGGGGGGTGTCCCGACGCCTGCTCTGCCTGGCGCTGGCGCTGACACCGGCTTCGGTGGGGGCGACGCCTGCTCCGCTCCTGGCCCCCTCCGGCACAGCCTGGTTGGGCCCGCTCACGCCTGCCACCCCCCAGGTCATCCGTCAGGGCCGCGGACTCGTGCTCGTAGACCCGGCATCGGGGCGCCTGTGGGTCGAGGCGGTCGACGGGGCTCTGCCCGGCCCAGGGCCCGAGGCGGCGATCCGCAGGGTCTACCACTCGGGACGCTGGCACTGGACCACCGATGAACGCCTGGCAGAGAGCACCGCGGGGCTCCAGATCACTCGCCTGGGCGAGGTGTTGGTGTTCGCCTCTGCCGCGCCCCTTGCCCAGGAGCTCGGGGCCTGGCCCGTGGGCACGCGCTTCGAGGCTGGCGGCCGGGTCGCCCAGAGATCCACGGACGGCTGGCTGGTCGATGAGCCCGGGGCGCAGACGCTCTACGATGACCAGGGCAGGCCTCTCTGGCGCGAGGACGCCCGTGGCTTGCGGGTCACGTGGACCTGGGAGATGGGCTTGCTGGCCGGCATCGGTCGGGACGGCGGCGGTCGGCTGGCGATCCAGGTCGACGGGGCCGGACGCCCATCGGTCGTCACAGGCCCGGACGGGGTCCCCCGGTACCTGGAGCACCAGGACGGTCGGCTGGTGCGGGCGGGACCCGTCCAGCAGGAGACCCGCTACACCTACGACGATGAAGGTCTGCTCGACGCCATCACCTGGGCCGACCTCAGCCAGGTCCAGGTCGCTCGCGGCCCGAGCGGACAGGTCACGAGCCTGGTCGGTCCGGGCCCCCGGCGCGCCACCTTCACCTGGACCCCGGAGGGCTTCGAGGTGCGCACCGGAACCGGCGCCCCGACCCGCCTGACCTGGACCCCGGACGGCTACACCGTGCGGGACCCCGCCGGCGCCCAGGTCCGAGTGTTGCTCTCCGAAGGTCAGCTGAGTGGCTGGCAGGACCCCGGGGGCGCCGAGCTTCGCCTGACCCGGGACCCCCGAGGCCGCATCACGGCGATCGACGGGGCGACGACGTGGCGGCTGGGTTGGCGCGGGGACCACCTTGGAGACCTGGTGGATCCGGGCGGGGCCGGCTGGCGCCTGGAGAGGACCCAGGCCGGGGATCTGAAGCGCGTGGTGGACCCCGACGGTCGCACCCTGGACCTGCTCCGCGACAACCGCGGGGCACTCATCGGCGTCGACCCTGGCACGGGACCCACCCGGCTGGAGCGCGACAGCGGGGGACGCCCGACCCGCATCCAGGCCGCCACGGGAGCGACCACCCGGGTGGCGTGGCAGGCAGACGGCGTCGACGTGACCGACCCGTCGGGCCAGGCCGTGACCGTCGAGGGCCTGACCGGCGTGCAGCTGGTGCTGACGAGCCGGCTGGGAGAGGTCTGGACCCTGTGGCGAGATGCCTTGGGGCGCCCCGAGCGCATCGGCCTGCCGAGCGGGCAGATCGTGGAGCTCCAGCGAAACAGCCTGGGTCGCCTGGGCGCCCTGGTCGCCCGGCAGGGCCCCCAGGTGCGCTACGGCTGGCGCAGCGACGGCCTGCCCTCCCGGGTCACCGACACCATGGGGGCCGCCACCAGCCTGACCTATGACCTGGGCACCCGGCTCTCCGGGCTGACCCGTCCCGACGGCTCGGTCCTGGCGGCCCAGCGGGACCCGCGCGGCGAGCTCCGCGCCATCCAGCGAGGGGACCAGGAGTGGACCATCGCCAGGGACGGCCAGGGGCATCCGACGGCGCTGGGGCCCCTCACCTGGGCCTGGGACGTCGCCGGTCGCTGGCTCGGATGGCTCGCCCGGGGGGCAGAGCTGGTCCTGGAGCGCACCGGGGCTGGACGGGTGCGCAAGGTCAGGCTGTCCGACGGCACCCAGCTCGGCATCGACAGCGATCCCGCCGGACGCACCAGCCGCGTCCGCACGGCGAGCGGGTCCTGGAGCATCGAGCGGGACCCGGACGGCGGCGTGCGAAGGCTCCGAGGGCCGGGCGTGCCAGGCCTGTCGATCGCCCGGGACGACCGCGGGCTGGACACGCTGATCACCTGGGCCAAGGCCCAGAGACGGGTGCTGCGCGACGCCGCCGGGCGGCCCGTCCGGTGGACCTCGTCGGGTGGTTCTGCGCTGTCGGTCAACGGCGCTGGAGAGGGCCGCCCAGGCCTGGGGCGGCTCCCGTCCGGCGCCCTCGCCCAGTGGCGCCACACCGCGGCCGAGAGCGTGCTCGAGCTGCTGGACCCCCGGGGCCGGGTGCTGCTGAGCCGATCCGTCCGGCGCGACGCGCGAGGCCGCACGGCGTCCATCGAGGAGCCTGGCACCACCACCGTCACGCGGTGGGATCCCCTGGGAGAACAGGTGGCGGTCGAGACCCAGGAAGGCGCCTGGTCGTGGCTCCCCGGAATTCTGGAGGGCCCCGGTGGGCACGCCGTGCTGTTCGACGAGGCGGGCCGTCCGACAGCCGCTGTGCCACCGGTCGGTCCGCCGGCGTGGGGGATGCCTGGGGATCACCTGAGCTACTTGACCGACAGCGCCGGTCGGGTGGTCGGCATCAGCGCGGAACAGGGAGAGCTGGTCGAGCTCGAACACGATCCCCTGGGTCGCCTGACCGCCCTCGTCCAGGATGGGGGCCGCCGCTGGACGCTGACCTGGGATCCCTTCGGCCGCCTGGTGGGGGTGACGGACCCGGCGGGCATCCGGACCACGCTCGGGCACGGGACCGACGAGTTGCTGGGCTGGGCCGAGGGCAAGCGCCTCACCGAGCACCTCGCCGCGCCGGGCCTGGGCTGGATCGACGCCACCGCCCAAGACGTCGTTGAGGTGCTGAGCGACGACAGCGGCAGTCCCAGGGTCGTGCTCGGCCCGGAAGTCGACCCGACGCTGGTGACCTGGGGCGCCACCGGCATGCCCGACCAGGACCCCGGCACACGGCTGGGCTGGCGGGGCGCCTGGTCGCTGTTCCCCGGCGGGGCTCTGGTCGACGGCGGCGGGGCCATCGATCCGGTCACGGGCGAGCGCACCGACCCCGGCTGGCGGCCGCCCTGGTGGGTCCGCACCGACGCGCCCATCCCCTGGCCACGGCTGGATGGCACGGCGGCCCCCTGGTGGGACCCCGGGCCCTGGTCTGCCCAGTCGCCGTGGGCCAACCCGCTGGGCCTGCTGGTCCAGCTGGGAGAGCTCTCCCCACTGGTCGAGGCTGGGCAGCTGGGGCTAGAGGATGCCGCGCCGGGCCTCGGCTGGCTCCCGGCCGACGCTGCGGCGCCTGGCCTGCCCCTGCCCGCCCACGCCACGCTGGACGACGCCACGGCAGCCCTGACCGCGCTGGCGATCCGAGCCGGCGCCTCTCCCATCGAGCCCGTGACGACCCGCGCTGTGCTCCAGGCCGTGCTCGCCCCGGAATTCGCCGGTCTGCCACCGCTGAATGGGCTCGTGGAGCACCCCGAGAGCTGGTGGGATGGCGGACTCGTCGGCTGGCTTGCAACCGCTGGGCCCGAGCATTAGATGCCGCCCCTCATGGTGGCTATAGCTCAGTTGGTTAGAGCGCCTGGTTGTGGTCCAGGAGGTCGAGGGTTCAACTCCCTTTAGTCACCCCATCTCGGGCCTATAGCTCAATTGGCAGAGCGCCGGACTCTTAATCCGTCGGTTCCAGGTTCGATTCCTGGTGGGCCCACCATCAACCTCCCCCTCCCGGTCACGGGAGGGGGTTCGTTGCTTTCTGGAGCGTCGGCGCCTGGAGCGTCGGCGCTGCGTCGGTTAGTCCGCGACGGCTCCCGCGAGAGTGGCGGAACTGGTAGACGCGTCGGCCTTAGGAGCCGGTGGGGCAACCCGTGGGGGTTCGAGTCCCCCCTCTCGCACACCCGTTGAGGAAGATCATGAGCGTCCAGATCGAGCAGGTGTCCAGCTACGAGCGCAAGCTCTCCTTCAATGTGCCCGCCCAGGCGGTCGGCAAGGAGCTCGACTCCGCCCTGCGCAACCTGCGCCAGAACGCCGTGCTGCGCGGCTTCCGCAAGGGCAAGGTGCCCGTGCAGATCCTGGAGCAGCGCTTCGGCCGCCAGGTCCGGGCCGAAGTCGCGGCGACCCTCATCAACGACAACTTCAAGGACGCCGCTTCCGAGCTGGAGTTCTTCGGTCAGCCGTCGGTCGAGAAGGGCGAGATCAAGCGCGGGTCTGACTTCTCTTTTGCCATCGTGGTCCAGGTCAAGCCCGAGCTCGAGCTCGGCGCCTACACCGGCCTGTCTGTGCCCTACACCGCCGCGACCGTGCCCGACGACCAGCTCGACGCCGCCGTCGCGGGCCGTCTGGCCTCCAAGATGGCCCTGGCCGAGGTCGAGAAGCCCCGGGAGATCGTGGCCTCGGACATGGTGCTGGCCGAGCTGGAGATCACCGACGGCGACGACACGGTGCACAGCCACCCCGGCACGATGATCAACCTCCAGGACGACACCTACTACACCGGCATCGACCAGCTGCTCCTCGGCAAGAAGAGCAACAGCAAGAAGATCGCCGGCGACGTGACCTTTGCCGAAGGCGCCCTGGAAGAGCTGTCCGGCAAGACCCTCCAGGTCAAGGCCAAGGTCCTGTCGCTGCAGGAGATGCGCAGCCCGGATCTGTCCGACGAACTGGCGGCGGAGCTCGGCTTCGAGGGCGGCGCCACCGGCATGCGCACAGCCCTGCACGGCCAGCTGCTCGAGCGTGCCGAGGAGAACGCTCGGAACCAGGCCCGGGCCAAGCTGCTCCAGCAGCTCATCGACGCCAACGCCTTCGACGTGCCGGCCGCTCTGGTCGACCAGCAGCTCAACCTGCTCCAGGAGCAGCTCCGGATCCAGGCCGCTTACCAGGGCCAGGACCCGCGGAACGTCCGCTTCAGCGACGAGGACATGGTCCGCATGCGCGGCCAGGCCACCTTTGCCGCCAAGGGCGCCCTCATCTTGGAGCACGTGTCTGGCGCCGAGTCCCTCGCCGTCACCGACGACGACCTGGAGACCCGCTATCAGTCGCTGGCCGACCAGCGCGGCCAGACCGTCGAGCTGATCAAGAGCTACTTCCAAAAGGAAGAGGCCGTCGACGAGCTGCGGGCCCGACTGCTCGAGGAGAAGACCCTGGACTGGCTGCTCGAGAACAGCGAGCTGGTCGACGAGGCGTCGGAAGCGCCAGCCGCCGAGGCCGAGCCGGCGGACGAGGGCTGAGGGAAGGCACGAGCCACGAGCTCGAGCCCGATCCCCCCCATCCGGGCAGGAGACGGAAATCCCTCTCTTGAGAAAGGGTTGAGAGCAGCGTGGCCGTGCCCGATCGGCACTGTTACCGCAACTCATTCCCCTTGGAGCACCCCCGCGATGCCCTTCGATCCTCTCCAGAACTACCTTGTCCCCACCGTCATCGAGTCCTCGCACCGCGGCGAGCGCGCGTGGGACATCTACAGCCGACTGCTCAAGGACCGGATCGTCTTCCTGCGCACCCAGGTGACCGACGAGGTCGCCAACGTGATCGTGGCCCAGCTCCTGTTCCTGGAGTCCGAGGATCCCGAGCGTGACGTCTACCTGTACGTCAACAGCCCCGGCGGCTCGGTCACCGCTGGCATGGCGATCTACGACACGATGCAGTTCATCCGGCCCGACGTGGCGACGATCTGCATGGGCCAGGCCGCCTCCATGGGCGCGTTCCTGCTGGCTGCCGGCGCCAAGGGCAAGCGGCGGGCGCTGCCCCACAGCCGCATCATGATCCACCAGCCCCTGGGCGGTGTCGGCGGCCAGGTCACCGACATCGAGATCCACGCCAAGGAAATGCTGCGGGTCAAGGCCGAGCTCAACCGCCTGCTCTCGCACCACACCGGCCAGGACATCGAGACCGTCCAGCGCGACACCGAGCGGGACAACTTCATGAGCCCCGAAGAGGCCCAGATCTACGGCCTGATCGACGAGGTCATCACCAAGCCCGAGCCGGCCGACTCCGCGGCCTGATCGACCTCAAGGCACCAGGGTCGCCTGCCGTCCAGGGGATCCGCTACTACACTGGGTTCACGATGGCAGGCGACTCCTCCAAGAAGAGCAGCGACGGCAGGGACCTCTGCTGCTCGTTCTGCGGCAAGAGCCAGAAAGAGGTCCGCAAGCTCATCGCGGGGCCGTCGGTGTACATCTGCGACGAGTGCGTCGAGCTGTGCAACGAGATCATCACCGAGGAGTTCGAGCGCGAGGACTACTACGCTTCCCGGGCGCTGGTGCCGAAGCCCAAGGACATCAAGGCGCACCTGGACCAGTACATCATCGGCCAGGAGCGGGCGAAGAAGATCCTGTCGGTCGCCGTGCACAACCACTACAAGCGCATCGACAGCCGCTCGACCCACGACGACGTCGAGCTCCAGAAGTCGAACATCCTGTTGGTCGGGCCCACAGGCACAGGCAAGACCCTGCTGGCCCAGACCCTGGCCCGCTTTCTGAACGTGCCCTTCACCATCTGTGACGCCACCAGCCTGACCGAGGCCGGCTACGTCGGCGAAGACGTCGAGAACATCATCCTGAGCCTCTTCCAGGCCGCCGAGTACAACGTCGAGCGGACCATGAAGGGCATCATCTACATCGACGAGATCGACAAGATCTCCCGCAAGTC
>Ga0114932_10001112_pt1 | contig 31553 bp, 30 predicted proteins | sample 2SBtaG_2_FD_87286 | JGI IMG/M metagenome (GOLD analysis project Ga0114932, IMG submission 87286) | Deep subsurface microbial communities from Kolumbo volcano to uncover new lineages of life (NeLLi) - 2SBTROV12_ACTIVE470 metaG | ecosystem: Environmental > Aquatic > Marine > Volcanic ...
CCATTCTGGATAAAGGGTAAAAGTGTTCACGTTCAGATCAGATTAGGCGTTCACGTTCAACCAGAATCGGTGTTCACAATGCGCCAGAATCAGTGTTCATGTTGGGACAGAATATGCAGCTGCTTCCTACGCTGGTAAAAGGAAAAGGGGGCAATCATATTTAACTATATGAAACGCTTGATATAGGCTCATTTCGTGGCCCAAACCCACAAATATTGAATACGAAGTTGATACTTAGCAAGCGACAAACAAAGATCGCAACGTCAGACTCCTTCAACCGGTGACTCCCGTTGGGATCGAAGTCTTTTAAAGCCGTGACCAAATCAGTTTCAAACTTTACGAATCGCTCCAGGATTTTCTGCGATCTTGACATCAGTGGTCAATAATATAAACCCTTCAACATCTGCTTGAGCAAGAGTTAGCAATAGCTAGACGTATTGAAAGTGCAGATGAAGTTGAAATAGAGGAGTATTATGATAATTCGGGAAAAGGAAACTTTGGTTTAAAAGGCGATGAAGCTGGTATTACTCTTGGTGTATCAGGAGAAGGACGCAGAGTAAGCAAAAGAATATATAAATTTAAAGGTTGTACATCTATTGAGAGAATTCTTGAATTATCTAGTAGGTCAAAAACTTAACAAAAAAATCCAGTCGACCGCTGGCAGCGCCACTAGTTTTCAGAGGTCATTTTGTATCATAGTTCAGTGTGTTTGCAGAGTTCATCGTACATCTGCCAGCGGCCAGTGAATTTGGCGTTATGTTTTTGAGCTAACGGGTATTAGTGCAAGATGATCTACAAATGGTATAAAATCACGATCGTTAAAGAGAAGCGGTAAATTATTTTCAATGCAGAATGTTGCAATTATTACATCATTTGTCTTTCTGATAGTGACTCCTTTTTTGCGAAGAAATCGAAAATTCTCAGCACATTTTTCAACCATTTTATGTCCAAACATTTCATATTGCTCTAATAGTGCAAGGAGAGTCCTTGTTTTGTTGTACTCTCGTTCGGCTTTTATACCTTGTAGAATCTCTAAAAGAATTAAGTCGCCTATCAAAACTAAGCCATCAATTAAAGCTTTATCCAGAATATTTGTCAGTGAATTTTCTTTACCGTTCAAATAGTCAATCCAAACGCTGGTATCAACTAATATCATTGTTGATTCTCATTTCATCTAAGTTGCCTTCCCATTTTATTTTTCCACGCAAGCCTCGTATTGCTTGCTGTTTTTGTCGAAGTATTATTAATTTAAGGCCTTGCTCTACAACATCTCTTTTTGTTTTCAATCCTGATGCTTTAAGGGCGTGCGCCATTAAAGCATCATCAATTACAATATTTGTTCTCATGAGTATTATGTGTATAATGATTTAGATTATACACAGTAGCATGAGTAAAAAAACATAACAATAAAATCCAGCTAACCGTTGGCAGCGCAGTTCGTTTCCAAAGGTCATTTTTATATCAAAAGTCAGTGCTTTGTCAGAGTTCATCGTATATCTGCCAACGTCAGTTGATTTGGTCGTTAGCTGTAATAAGTAATTGTTGATTCAAACTGGTTTTGTACCCCTCGGTTCTGTTTAAAAATGGAGAAATATATGGAAATTCCTTCAATACCACCTCCTGAAACCTCTAGTGAGAGTTCAGGGCAGTTTCGACAAAAAATTCAGTTTATGTATTACGATTTAGGTAATCGTGGAGTTTGGCGAAGTACAATGGCACCACCAATATATAAACTTGCTTGGCTTACTGGTTTTCAGCTGGTTCCTCCTCTATTTGCAAAGTTTCGTCAGCTTGCTGCTTTTCAAGGATCAGCATGGGGAGTTTTGTGGGCATTCGTTATGTATTTGGAATCTGGAGGCCGTGCTGACTTAAATGCGTTGTTGGAACTTGGGAATTTTTCTGGAGTATTTTTTGGCTTGTTTATGGCGGTTTATTTCAAGGTAAGAGCTGGAATGCTCAACCTTCCTAGTTGGGATGTATATGGTTATGCCTAGTTGGTTCTACTCTACCTTTTTAGAGCGTTGACACACTATTTTGTGTTTATACATGAGTAAAATTACAGCTCACAAGACACATCAATCTGACCGGCGAAGCGTGAGGGGAATCGTAACTGCCAGTGCTAAGGCGGACGGGAGCTAGGATGGACAAAGCGAATGCGGCGATGTAATGGAGTCGATACGGATTCAAGATTTGTCCGGCACGAAAGTGAGCCCACGTCCATGAGGTGCTTCGTTGCGAGAGAGTTTAGAGAACCGATTTTAAGAAGGAAACGCAAATGACGGCCTTTGGGCTGGTGCCCCTTCTGGCATAGCAATATATATTATCGGCTGTAAATGCGTACCGCAAAGGTTGACTATTGAATTAATTCGGAAATGCGTTTTATCGGAGTCGGTTATTGGTGGTGTTGCCAGGGTTTGGCCAGGGTTTGGCAAGTGATTCTGCGAGCAACAAGCCGTAGGCGGCCACTTGCAGGATGTGACCTTAACGCAAAAACCGGCGAGACCATGAGTAGTGGATTGATGCTGGCATGGTATTTTGACGGAGCGCAAAATCAGCTAGCCTCAAATCGATTGCGTATATCCAAAAATTTTCTCCGCGGTGAAATTGATTAGGCATGAATTTGCGGTGGCTTGATCAACGACTCAGCCGGAATACCCAGGCCTTCGTGCAGCCGCCAGATCATCTTCAACGTCAGAGAGCGCTTGTGATTCAGTATCTCGTAAACGCGATTACTTTTGCCGATCATCGGTTCCAGGTCTTTTACGGTTAAGCCCTTGCGTTCCATTTCGAACTTGATCGCCTCAACAGGGTCAGGCAAATCCATCGGGAAATGATTGGCTTCATAAGCCTCAATAAGCGTGACCATGACATCCAGCTTTTCACCGTCCGGGGAGTCTGGCTCAGCCATCATCAGGTTTTCGACTTCTTTTAATGCCGCGTGGTAATCGGCATCCGTTTTAATTGGTTTTATATTCATCATCAGTTCTCCGACAGTTAAATGGTTTGCACATCAATCTTGTCATACTGCACATGGGTACCAATAAAACGAATGTATACAACCTTGTAGGCGTAATTGATCCACACGACAAGTCGATACTTGTTGCCCGCAATATTGAACACCACACGACCATCTTTAAGGATGCTGGCATTCCTGAAATCCTGCTTAACCTCGGCAGGTGAGCGCCAGTCAGCATGCAAGGCATGACGGTACCAGGCCAATGTTGGCTCCCTGGCATCCTGATATTCCGGGTTCTCTTCCCAGAAGACTTTCAGCGTCGACAGTGCGATGATTCTCATGTATCCGATATACTAGTCCCATAACGGGACTTTGGCAAAAAAAAAGGGGTCATTCCTTTTTTACTATATAAAACACTTGATATAAGCTCATTTTTTGCCCCAAACCCACAAATATTAAATACGAAGTTGATACTTACCAAGCGACAAACAGAGATCACAATCGCCAGACTCCTTCAACCGATGACTCCCCTTGGGATCGAAATCTTTTAAAACTGTGACCAAATCAGTTTCATACTTTACGAATCGCTCCAGGATATTCTGCAATTCCCGCTGAAAGAGTAAAGCGGTCTATATAGCTCTCAGAGCCCTATAGAATAAAGTTTTCGTAAACTTTTATTCCTAATTTCAATATTATACACGTGATACTTAACGTTTTAGGTGAAGGCAGATGTCAAAACAGGGTTTTCGCCAGTCTGTTAGCATCCCCGGATTGCTTAAGACAACAAGACAGGTATTTGAGCAAATACCGGACAGTCAATCGAATAGCTCCATTTCTCTCGCGGATCACCTGATGTCAGGATTGGCTGTTTTTGGGCTCAAATACCCATCGCTGTTACAGTTTGATCAGGACAGAAATGTGGATCTCACTCGATCCAATCTGAAAACTCTGTACGGTATTAAACAAGCCCCTTCTGACACCGACCTTAGAGAAAGACTGGATGAAGTAGACCCTGCCAGTTTACGTAAAAACTATACTCAGATACTTCAGGTCTTGCAGAGAGCTAAAGGACTGGAAGGTTTTGCTTATCTGGACAATCACTATCTGTTATCACTCGATGGAACGGGCTATTTTTCATCCAATGAGATTCATTGTGATCAATGCGGTGAAAAGCATCATCGTGATGGACGCGTGAGTGACTACCATCAGCTGCTCGGGGCTGTACTGGTTCATCCTGACCATAAAGAGATTTTCCCGCTGGCACCAGAACCCATCTTAAAACAAGATGGTTCCACTAAAAATGATTGTGAACGCAATGCCGCCAAACGGTTTCTCGATGATACACGGCGCGAACATCCCCACATGAAGTTCATTGTGATTGAGGATGCCCTGGCATCCAATGCGCCTCACATCAAGCTGCTTCAGGCATTAAACTATCGTTATTTATCGGGTGCCAAACAAAGCGATCATAAATTCCTGTTTGACTGGGTCGATCATACATCAACGACGATGACCCATGAACAGGTTGATGAGAAAGGGGTTATACACCGTTTTCGGTATCTTAATCATGTCCCATTGGATGATGCCAATTTTGAACTGGAAATTAACTTTCTGGAGTATTGAGAAATTAAACCGAACGGCAGAACCACCCATTTTTCCTGGGTCACGGATATTTTGATGACCCAGGATAACCTGATGCCGTTAATGCGCGGTGCAAGAGCGCGTTGGAAAGTTGAAAATGAAACCTTTAATACCCTGAAAAACCACGGCTATCACTTCGAACATAATTTTGGTCATGGTTACCACCACTTATCCACGGTAATGGTTCACTTAATGATGTTGGCGTTTCTAGTGGATCAGATACAGCAGCGTTGTTGTGGGCTGTTTAATCGTGCTCTGGATAAAGCACAAAGTAAGACTCGATTCTGGCAAAAGATACGCAATCTGTTTCAAAGTTTTTTAATTCCGCATTGGGAAGCGATGTACCTGGGTATCGCCAATGAACTCAAGCCGATGGTGATTCCATACAATACGTCGTAACAGACTGACTATGACTGAGTTGTTTGAGGTGAGGTTTTTCAGGGTAAAACCAGGCCGAATAAAAAAGACAGGTAATGACCGGTATGGCTTTCTACCCCCTGAATGTTTTCTGATTTGTATAGCAGGCTACTTTAGTAAAAAAATATTTTTAGCGGGAGCGGCTGTCCCCGTAGTACAACTCTTGATAAGCTTGCCATAATATGACAAGCTTATCGTAATTAAGTATTGTGTCCCTGGAACTCCATTTCCACTGCGCTTCCTGTTCGCCAGCCATCCGCACCTGCTCTCCCCGGTATTACAGGTGATTCTCCGCGCCCTTTCAACTTTTCTGATTCAACAAGCCGGATTGAAACGCACCGAGGCGCAGACCAGAGCCGCTACCCTCATCCAGCGGTTTGGTTCCGCGACTAATTTCAACATTCATCTACTAAGTGTAACTACACGCCTACGATTCCGCGCGTGACGCCAAATTCGGCATTCAACGGTATATCGATTTTTACAGCTGACAACGGCCCCATTCGTCACTGGACAAGCAAACTCCGGATGAATTTTACTTTGTCCGATTGCCGCAGCAAGAGAAAGTCGCCTAGCGCTGTGGACTTGTGGACAAAATCGCTACGCGATTGTTGACCACAGGGCCCACAGCTCAACAACAATTTTTTTATTTTAAAATTTATAAACGGCAGAAGATCACTAAAAAACCAGTATAGGTGTTCAAAGAAAGGAAACCATCTCTAACAGGAGAAGTGGATCCCATTTTCTATACAGCTCTCCTAGGAGTTATTTTCCACAAAAAGACAAGGCCCGACAAAAAAATCTGCTAATTAGCTTTGTGCTGGATCTTTGCATCCAGTGCAATCGTTGCAAAATGTATCTCCGCTGCATACTTTTAGGAAATCGCCATTACAATTATCAGTATCGCTATTGCAACCGCTGCAGCCACCGGAATCATCGCAATCAATACAACACCGAAGGATGGCGTCCACTCCTTCAGGTCCAGATGCATAGTCGTTGCCAAAAAGTGGCGATGTATTACCGCGACCATCGATACGGAGCATGCCTTTTAGGTTCATTTTCTGAGTGCCCTCACGAACATGAGCCACATCATTGTTAAAGTCACAAGTTAGGTCGTCATACCCGTCGGATGGGCCTAAACTGTCGAAATAACGCTTGTTAGGACTGCCAATATCTTGTATTTCACACGATGGTTCGTTGTCCTTACTTGTTGTTTTAACGCGACTTGGACACCAAAAGGAGTGCACGCCCAGATTTAGTGAAAGAGGATCTACTTTTACAACATCGAAGTTTCGAGACCCAAAGATAGTCACAACGATTGCCGCTTTTTTTTCTGTATTGATTATGTTCGGATGGTTACCGGGATCGATGTTGATATGAACTTCAGTGGGCAGTTCGGTAGCCTGTGCTGTCAGCGCGTAAACGCAGCATTGTAGGATAAACATTAGCGTCGTTAATAAGGTTTTCTGTTTCATAGCCGTTGCCTCTTGGTGTTGCATTAAGTTTTAGGGAACCGTGTAGTGATCTATGCGACTCTAGGGTAAAGCATAAGAATGACAAACCTCCGTTTCGCCAATTCCAATAGCGCTAATAACTTTAGTAATAATTCAAACAATTTTATAGAACATATCGCCAATACTATGAGGCTTTATTTGAATAGCATACCTTATAGACTGGCTTCGTTTCCTTTTCCAATGTATGAGAGAACTGTCAAGGTGAAATTGGATCGCTTCGAAATATTGATTTGATTTACCTTCGACGTCACCTTAATTAATGCCATAACCCGGCACTAAACTCTAGGTAATATTACATTGATAAAGAGAAAGATTTGTTGTAGAAGGACCGAAATTCGATACGTTGTCAAATTTGTCCAATAGTAGCCACCGAACCGGAAAATACCAATAGATGCGTTCAGCCAAGTCACTTAAAGAATCCCACGGGGTTAATAAGACAGGTCCGCTAACAGGCATTCTCGGATCAGCAGCGACCGCTGTTGATGGTTGCATGTCCAACTTTACGCCCTGGGCGTGCTGCTTTGCCATAGGCATGAAAGTGAATGTCTTTTTGAGATAAAGCGGTATTTACTTCCGGAATATTGCCAATAAAATTGATCATTGCCGAAGACCCCTTTGCTTCGGTAAATCCCAGCGGAAGGTTGGCAGCAGCTCGAATATGATTTTCACACTGGCTGATTTCAGCGCCATCTATAGTCCAGTGACCTGAATTATGCACTCTTGGGGCGATCTCATTTGCCAACATTTTCTCTCCAACCTGAATTATGCTAATGTTAAAACCCCGACATAGTTTAGATGCGTGAGAATCCAGTCGATATAATTTTCTGCTGCTGCCTGCATTGGGTCCCCGAGCTGGGCAAAAAGTACTGACCCTGAAAACCGTCCCCAACCCAAAGATACAGGAATCGCTACAACCCGCAAAATGCGGTGTCAATGCTGAAGGTTATAGCCTGCATGCCGAGGTACGCTGCGCTATGAATCAGCGTAACAAGTTAGAACGGTTGTGCCGCCAGATCACCCGACCGGCCATTGCCAACGAACGACTTAAACGAAACAGCGCCGGCGATCCCCTTTGGCCATCATCTACCCGAAACCTGAAAAATCGTCGGAATCACGACTCTAGTGTTCTTTTGAAACTCCTAAAATACCCATTTTTCATCCGAGAACGTCACATTCGACAACTTACAGGTCCTTCCGTGCATTTCCAATTCATCAAAAAGGGCGTTTATTCTCCTTATTCACTTCCACGCGTGCCAGTATTTATTGGACGTTATAGATTTTTTGAAATCGTTAGATTATTTTTTAGCTCTTCTGAAAACGGTTCTTTCCCAAACCAGATATTAAAATACGCTAGGCCAATCTCGGGATCATCGAGTGTTGCCAACAGAGAGTCATTCAGATGTAGTTTTAACCCCGCTTTTGCATCGTAGATCAGATCATAATAATCACCCTGTTTAATATCTCGATAGGCCTGGTTAAACTGATTTATCTCCAATTTCCAGGTTTCATATTTTTTCCCCAGGTTAATTTCAAGATACTCTTCCGAAGCTTCTCGGAACGCCTGGGCGGGAATTTCACGTTCATACACGAAGCGAAGTCTTTTAGTAGATTTATCAAATATAATATTTTTTGCCTTGCATTTTTCTTTATATAAAGCGGCATAGCCTACATTAAATAACCGAAAAGCTTTAAGTTCGGCACGAGCGCAACGTTTAAGCAAGGATAATTCAATGGGCAAATTATCCTCATCGGCTATAGCGGTCAGGGACGACAGTAAATAAACTAGAATTGCAATTTTTAATGTAAACCATTTTTTATCCAATTGATCACGTCTCCTAGTAGCGGTATGTGTTGAAAAAAACCATTGGAACTATCCCAATAGTCTTGATGCAGAATAATTTTTCCCTTTTTGTTGAAGCGCAAATGGCTCATACCCAATGAACGAACGTCGCGACTCACTCCCAAAACCTCAAATTTTGTTTGCATATCCCAATGCAGGAAAATATCGTCACCTTTGGTCAAAATATTCAGCACTTTAAAGTCTATCGACCGCAATTGCTTTTGGGTGGCCTCAAGATAAATAATTAATTCTTTGCGCTTCCTCAATGTGACCAGAGTATCGTTAAAATAAAAATCTTCAGCATAGGTTTTTTTTACCTGTTCTGCCGCGGATAGATGTTTTAGATCTTTATAGAGAGCGACAAAGTTATCGATCTGCTTATCCAGTTTAATTTCATTTGAGGGTTGGTACAGGGTCAAATACTCATCAATCGGGGAGGGTTGTTTCGAGCTACAACCCGATAACAGAATAATTAAAAATAGAGTTTTTTCCATGCTCCCGCTCATCTTTCTTCGATTCTTTAGTATTCACCAGCCAGTGTGATTTTTACGTGAACGTTTTGGCTAAAACCTAAAAAAATTATTTGACTCTAAATTAGTCGCTTGGGCTAGAAATTGTCCGCATCGATTTTATTTAGGGCAAAACGTTCACAAAAAAATCACACGTCGTTCTTTAAAGTGACGGCAACAAAAAAATAAAAGTATTGAATACGGGAAGCTGCTCATGGAAAAAACGAATTCAAAACATACGAAAAAAAATATTATATTACGATGGATTGATAACAATGCTTCGGAAGATGAAGCAAAAGACATTGAAGGAATAGATTGGTTGCGAGTAATTCCTTTTATCTTGATGCACCTGGCCTGTTTTTTTGTCATAAGTGTAGGTTGGAGTCCAGTAGCAGTATGGGTGGCTGGAATCTCGTACTTCGTTCGAATGTTTGCCATTACCGCGTTTTATCATCGTTATTTTTCCCATAAAGCCTTTAAAACCGGTCGTGTTTGTCAGTTTCTATTTGCCGTACTCGGAGCAACTGCTACTCAGCGTGGGCCAATCTGGTGGGCTGCTCATCATCGAAGACATCATTGTTATTCCGATCAAGGTCAAGACGTGCACAGTCCAAGAAAGGGTTTTATCTGGAGCCACATGGGCTGGTTTTTGAGTTTGAAAAATTTCCAAACACGTGAACCATGGGTGAAAGATTTGGTTAAGTATCCAGAGCTTTGCTGGCTTGATCGCTTTGATATCGTGGTGCCGATACTATATGCCTTTTCTTTGTGGGTATTAGGAGACCAACTCGCAGTTTTTTATCCTGAGTTAAACACAAATGGTTGGCAAATGTTGATATGGGGCTATTTCATATCTTCCATCGTGCTCGTTCACTGCACTTTGATGGTTAATTCTTTAGCCCACTTATATGGTACTCGTCGGTTTGATACCGGAGATGACAGTTGTAACAATGCATTTTTGGCGCTGATTTCACTTGGGGAAGGTTGGCACAACAATCATCATCATTATCCGGTATCTGCAAGGCAAGGCTTTTATTGGTGGGAAATTGATATCAGCTACTACCTGTTACGCTTAATGGCGTTTTTCGGCCTGATTTGGGATCTAAAAGGTGTTCCTCCAAAGCGTTTGCTTAAAAACCGGTTGCCCCAGGAGCAAATATGAACATTGCTATCGTAGGTGCCGGTATATCAGGTATTTATGCAGCACATTATTTAGCTAAAAAAAACCAGGTGACACTCTTTGAGGCAAATTCTTATCTGGGAGGACACACCGATACCCAACACCTATTGTTAAACGATCAAAGCTTTGCGGTTGATACAGGTTTTATTGTGTATAACCAACACAATTACCCTTTTTTTTGTCGATTTATCAATGAACTCAAAGTCAGTTCGCAGCCTACGGACATGACGTTTAGTGTCAGTGATGCAACCACCGGATTGGAATATAACGCGACAACAATGGATAAACTGTTCTGCCAGCGGAGCAATGTATTCAGTCCAAAGTTTTATCGCATGATTCTGGATATTATTCGATTTTATAAACAAGCTGGGGAATTATTAAATAGTGACGATGATGAATTAACCCTAGGCGAATATCTCCAACAAAATCATTACAGCCAATTTTTTATTGACAACCATATGCTACCGATGGCTTGTGCGCTATGGTCTGGACCGCCCAATGTAGTAGAAAAATTTCCAGCGCGTTATCTGGTTGCTTTCCTGAATAACCATCAAATGCTGCAAATTAATGAACGACCGCAATGGCGGACAATTCTCGGCGGTTCTCATAGTTATGTCAAAGCATTTCAGCAGCAATTTAAAGGCACTATTCGTCTTAATAGTCCGGTTAAAGCAATTCATCGCGATAAATCGGGTGTGACGATATCAACCACGGACGATGATACCCATTTCGATCAGTTGATATTGGCCTGCCACAGTGACCAGGCGTTTAATTTACTCAAAGATCCTAGCACCGAGGAAGCTCAAATTCTGGGAGCAATTACTTATCAACTAAACGATACGGTTTTACATACCGATCGAAGCTTGATGCCGAAACATTCAAAAGCTTGGGCGAGTTGGAATGCCCTAAAATTGAAGCGCTCAGATCAGCGATGTACTGTGACCTATTACATGAATCTATTGCAAACTTTAGAAACCGCCGAACCATTGTTGGTAACTTTGAATTGCACCGATTTGATTGATCCAGAAAAAATACTGGCACAAAGGGCCTACCATCACCCTGTTTATACCCCTATCAGTCTGGCTGCACAAAAAAGGAGACAGCTAATTAACGGAAAAAACCGAACTTATTATGCCGGTGCCTATTGGGGCTGGGGGTTTCATGAAGACGGGGCTAAAAGTGCTCAGGAAGTTGTTGATTTGTTGAATACGGTTTCATGAGTAATTTACAAAGCCATTTAATGCTCGGTTGGGTAAGGCATCGACGGGTTAAACCTAAAGTACATAACTTTCGCTATCCCGTGTTTATGACCTGGATCGATCTTAACGAGTTAGATTCAGTGGTGAACACAAGCAAATACTGGTCGCAGGAACGCTTTAATTTGGTCAGTTTTTATCGGAAAGATTATCTAGGTGCGGCTGATCAGAGTTTGGATGCAGCAGTAAAGCAGCGAATTCTGGAGCAAACCGGAGATGAATTTTCAGGCCGCATTTGTCTGTTAACTAATTTGCGCTATCTTGGCTTTGGTTTTAATTCGGTCAGTTTTTATTTTTGTTATCCAGAAGATGCCGACAATCCTCGCTACATTCTTGCTGAAATTACCAATACACCCTGGGATCAGCGTCATTGCTATTTGCTGGATACAAAGACCAGCCCGCAACAAAATTATTGGTCTTTTGCATTTGATAAGGCTTTTCACGTATCGCCGTTTAATCCGATGAATTGCCATTACAACTGGTATTTTAAACTGCACTCTAAAGCCGTCACTATTCACATGACTCTGCAACAAGATCAACAGCATTATTTTGATGCGACTTTGTGCCTTAAGTCGCGCTCACTGGACAAGCGAAGCATGCTCGCAACTCCGTTGCGCTATCCGTTAATGACCTTGTCGGTGATGTGCTGGATTTACTGGCAAGCGTTCCGGCTATGGCTAAAACGCTTACCTTTTCACGACCATCCTGATCAATGAATCACATCGAATGAGGGTTTAACGATGAATGTTTCTACTGAAACGATAAGCAATAATCCAGGACCTATCGACCTACTACTCCGGAAGGCCTTTGTAGCCAAACTTGGAAAACTTGAAAATGCCCGACTGCATCTAACCGACCCACTTGGATCTTATATTTTTGGCGACGAGTCAGAGCTTGGATTAGTTGCTAATTTGAATGTAACTGATGTTGATTTTTACCGCAGAGTCGCGTTAGGGGGTTCGATTGGTGCCGCCGAATCTTATATTGATGGGCAGTGGCAGGCCAATGACTTGACCAAGGTGATTCAGATAATGGTTCGCAACCGCGACCTATTGGATAGCATGGAAGGTGGTCTGGCAACTGTAGTTAATAAATTGCTTGCGATGTGGTACCTGGGTAAGCGTAACTCCAAGGAAGGAAGTCGTAAAAATATTGCTGCGCATTACGACCTGGGTAATGACTTGTTTAAATTATTTCTTGACCAGCACGGTATGTACTCATCGGCGACATTTTATCACCCAGAGGTTACCTTGGAAGAGGCTTCTACCGCTAAGCTAGAACGTATTTGCCAAAAACTGGATTTATGTAAAACCGATCACTTATTAGAAATAGGTACAGGTTGGGGCGGTTTTGCAGCCTATGCTGCCAAAAAATATGGATGTAAGATTACCACCACAACCATTTCAAGGGAACAATATCACGCGGCACAACAGCGAATGAAAGAAGACAATGTTGCTGATCGGGTAACTGTGGTAATGCAAGATTATCGTGAGCTGAAAGGAAACTTTGATAAGCTGGTTTCAATTGAGATGATTGAAGCGGTTGGACATCAGTATTTAGACATATATTTAAAGCAATGCGCAAACTTGTTAAAAAAAGACGGGCTCGCGCTAATCCAAGCCATTACAATTGAAGACTGGCGTTATTATCAAGCTTTACAGAGCGTTGATTTTATCAAACGCTATATTTTCCCCGGCAGTTTTATCCCTTGTATCAGTGTCCTCTTAAAAAGTGCAGCTCGTAGTAAAGATTTACGCTTAATAAATCTAGAAGATCAGGGTGATAGTTACGCACTTACCATGAGTCACTGGTATCAGCGATTTATGAGTCAATTGGAACAAGTTCGTCAGTTGGGTTACAACGAAGAATTTATTCGTATGTGGGAATTTTATATGGCCTACTGTGAAGGCGGTTTTAAGGAAAAGTCCATTTCCAGTATCCAATTACTGCTGGCAAAGCCCGGAAATCGCCGTCGACAATGGTTACCCTGCCATGCGGTATGATTTCCTGATAAATATGATTTGGATGCAAGCCCTATGGTTTTCAGCAGTACTCGGAGCAGCCGATGAATTAGTATGGCCGGCTTTAGTCGTTTTGCTGCTTTTCGCCAGTTGGCAATTACAACCGATGTTTAGACGAAATAGTGATATTCGATTAATCCCGATTTCGATAATTCTCGGTGTCGTATTGGATAGTACCTGGATCAAGTTGGGCTGGATTGAGTTTGCTGCCCCAAAACCAATAAACGGTTTTGCCCCGTATTGGATAATCGCCTTATGGGCCGGTCTAGCGTTAAATATTAATCATTCGATGGCGTGGCTAAAAACACGATTACTGGCGGCTGCTTCTATCGGTGCATTGCTGGGGCCGTTTTCCTATCTAGCTGCACAACATCTGGGGGCGCTCCGAGTTATTTCAGAGTCCTGGGACTGGTTTTTTGGTCTGGCTTTGAGTTGGGGTTTGGTAATACCCTTTTTGTTGTATTTAGCGGATCACCCGTCAATAAAAAAGCAAGGGCAAGTCAATGTCTGACTTACTGTTAGTTGCCCTTGTGAGTAGTCTGATAATGCTATTCGCCTGGCTTTGGCAACAAAAATACCAAAATGCCGGTATTGTCGATGTAGTCTGGGCGTTCGGTATGATGCTGGCTGGATCGTGGTACGCATTTAATGGCGCGGCGCCGTTGACCCTAAAACTTGTATTAGGGTGTCTAAGCTTTGCCTGGTTCCTGCGTTTAGGGCTGCACTTATTAAAACGTGTCAAAACCGAAAACGAAGACGGGCGTTATCAGACTATGCGGAAGGCTTTTGGCAAGCACAACGCAATAGGATTTTTAGTTTTTTTTCAATGTCAGGCAGGATTTATCTGGTTTTTGTCATTGCCCTTTTGGGCCGTTGCACAAAACACACAACCTCAATTAATAATGATTGTTGGCTCATTGGTCATCGCGATATTGGCGTTTTGGGGGGAAACCAGTGCAGATCGGCAATTGGCAGCCTTTAGAAATAATCCTGCAAACAAAGGATTGAGTTGCCGAGAAGGTTGGTGGCAGTATTCACGACATCCCAATTATTTTTTTGAATGGCTGCATTGGTTTGCTTATCCACTTTTGTGTGTGGGTGGTTCATATTCCTATGTAATATGGCTTGCACCAATGGTCATGTTTTGCTTTTTGTATTTTTTTACCGGTATTCCCTTTAACGAACGACAAGCATTGCAAAACCGGGGTGCCGACTACCGCCACTATCAACGAATCACCAGTGCGTTCTGTCCTTGGTGGCCGAAAACCATAAATAACCCAAGTAACGATGAATAATTATTCAGCGGTTTTGACCGATAACATACGACTCGGAGATTTTTAATGAGTTTAATTCACTTAGCAGAAAACAGAATATTGCCTGATGTATTGGTTCGTCTAGGCATTCGATATTTGCTAAACCAACGTCGGCAGGAACAATACGCCAATAATGTTGAACGCCAAAATCAACAGTATCGTTTGTTACTGGATGAACTTCGACAAAGTCCAATAGCGATTGAAACAGACGCTGCTAATCAGCAGCATTATGAAGTGCCGGCTGAATTCTTTCGCTATACCCTTGGTGAGCATTTAAAATACTCCTCATGCTATTGGAATGAGCAAACCGAAAATCTTAAACAAGCCGAAGCGCAAATGCTTAGGCTTTATTTGCAACGAGCCGAATTATCAGGCCAACAAGATATATTAGAGCTAGGTTGTGGCTGGGGATCACTTAGCTTATGGATGGCTGAACATTTGCCCCATAGCCAAATTTTGGCAGTTTCCAATTCGAATAGTCAGCGGGAATATATTCAGCAACAAGCAAGGCAACGAGATTTAAACAATATCGAGGTGATTACCAGCGATGTCAACAAATTGATATTGAATAAACAATTTGATCGAATCGTTTCGATCGAAATGTTTGAGCATATGCGCAATTATGACAGCCTTTTACAACGTGTTGCCGGTTGGTTAAAGCCGCAAGGTAAATTGTTCGTGCATATTTTCTGTCATCGGTATTTGGCCTACCCATTTGAAACCGACGGTGACGATAATTGGATGGGGCGCTATTTTTTTACGGGTGGATTAATGCCAGCACAAGATACTTTAATGCACTTTCAAAAATATATACGACTGGAAACGCAATGGAATTTATCCGGAATCCATTATCAAAAAACTTCAGAAGCCTGGCTGGCAAATGCTGATCAAAATAAGCGGGAAATACTTGAGCTGTTTGCTCGGACTTATGGAAGAGCACAAGCGAGATTATGGCTCCAGCGTTGGCGCATATTTTTTATGGCGTGTGCCGAATTATTTGGCTATCGAGATGGAAACGAATGGATGGTCTCCCATTATCGTTTTATAAAGGCTTGATCCTTTATGACCCCTCGGACAGCTAAACACGGATTGCATTACAAACTGATCCGGGTATTTTTATTACAAGTATTACTCATCAGCTTGGCTACCCTAATTGCTGTGTTTGCTGCCGCCAAGGTTGTTGAAGACGTATTGTTAAAACAGGCATTAGAGGGTGAAGCCAGCTATTTCTGGGCATTATATCGGCAATACAAGAATGTTCCCCGTCCCAACACTATGAATATGCAGGGGTATCTCGCGGTCGATAGCGATTATTCAGAGGTGCCCCCAGAGTTGCGCAGCTTAAAACCAGGCTACACCAGAACTCGTCTCCAAGGTCGAACCCCGATTGTCTATGTCCAAAACCTTAATCAATCGCGCCTTTATCTAGTGTTTGATGAAGAACAGGTAGCCGGATTATCGTTTTATTTCGGTGTCGTTCCTCTTACTTTGGTGCTGATTTCGATTTATCTGGTCGCCTGGCTTTCTTATCGTCAAACCCGAAAGGCTATTTCTCCATTGGTGAAATTGGCACGTCGCGTTGATCAATTCAATATTCGCGAGCAAAGTCTTGCCGAACTTGATCTAAATGATTTGCGTCATGAAACTGACAGCGAAATTCTAATTTTAATTGATGCGCTCGATCATTTCACTGAACGCATGGAACTGTTTATTGAACGTGAACGTAATTTTAGCCGTGATGCCAGTCATGAACTCAGAACTCCACTAACAGTAATAAAAAGTTCATTAGCTTTATTACAAAAACGTGCCGATTATCAGGAAAACGAAAAAAAAGCGCTGGTATTAATTGACCGAACTTTGTGCGACATGGAGACTTTGATTGATGCACTGTTATTACTGGCAAGGGAAGAATCTGCCCCTTTGCCTGAGGACGATATTTTAATCAATGATCTTATCAGTAACCTGGTTGAACAATTAACCCATATTATGGCTAAGCCTCAATTAGATTTGAAAATGGAAGTTAATTGTTTATTGACAATAACGGCTCCGGAAAAAGTATTGAGTATTGTGTTCGCTAATCTATTACGCAATGCCTTTACTTATACCGAAAAGGGAATAATTTTAATTAGAATAGAACAACACAGTGTCAGTATCAGTGACAGCGGGGTGGGTATAGATAAAGAGCAACTACGCCAGGTATTTGAACCGTTTTATCGAGGATCCCACGATAAAAAAGGACACGGACTGGGGTTAGCCATTGTAAAACGTTTGTGTAATCGCTATGGCTGGTCATCGAAAGTGCACAGTAAACCCGGAGAAGGAACTTGTGTCAGTGTGAATTTCCCTAATGCGCAAGTACTAAATAGTCGTCCTTGACGGTTTCAGGGCTTGCTCCAAAAAATGCATTAAGGGCCTATTCCTGGTCGACTTAATTATTAAATAACAGATACTTATCTTTAGATTAATTTCGTGTAAAAACGGATATGGTCACCATCAGATGGCGAAATATATTTCTCGTTATCTGGGTGCAATGAGTCTGAAACCAACTCCCTGGTGAGTTTCGAGTAATGCTGTTTCGAAGTCTTTATCAATTGCTTTTCTCAATTTATAGATATGGCTTCTTAAGGTGTCGCTGTCACGAAGAATATCTCCCCAAAGTTCATTTTCCAGTTGATTTCGGCTAACCAAGTGCGGTGATTCACGCATCAGAATCCGTAATATTCGTAGACAGGTAGGAGAAAGATGAATGTCCTGCCCTTGACGATTTACCTGTAGAGTTCGTGTGTCAAATATTAAATCATGGACAGTATAAATTGACGCATCCACTTCTCCTCGTTGACGCCGAATCATCACACTAATTCGAGCTTCCAATTCCGGCATATCAAATGGTTTGACCAAATAATCATCGGCTCCCTGTTTAAAACCCTGTAATTTGTCATCCAACTGATCACGAGCAGTTAACATTAAAATCGGGGTAGATAAGCGAAAATCGTTCCTAAGACGTCGGCAAATTTCGAAACCGTTTATGTCGGGTAACATAATATCTAAAATAATCGCATCATAACTTTCTGTGCTTGCTAAATGCAATGCAGAGACACCATCTGGTGCATAATCCATAATAAACCCGCCACTTTCCAGATACGCGCCCACGGCTTCAGCTAAGTCGTTATGATCTTCTATCAGAAGTAAGGTTGCGTTCAGCATCGGCTTCTAAATTTCAATTCTCAAATTAATCATAAGTACAAGACCACTTAAGCGAGTCGCTACCTCGTGAATGATTTTGGGACGTCCCAGTTTCCAAAATCGACTCGCCTACGCGACAACCATTATTGCCCCGATCCGCCTTGCGTCCCCGTGCTGCTTCGCCACACCATCGCAAGCTCGGCGCTGGCTACGCAGCACTCCCTCAAATGGCTCGAAGCGATTGTTCGGATGCCTACTTTGTTTTTCCTCTGGCGCTCGTTCCTCGCACGACGGAATAAGAGTGCGGCCTGATCGCTACCGGGGACTAACCGCCTTCGTTTCACTCTCCATGGCGGTTAGCGGACGCCACGGTTAGAAAACCAATCTCTGTAATAAAGTGATCAAAGGAAGATAAGAGTTTACAATTCTCGGGCAATTCATTTATGTCAACCGAGAGGCTTCCCGGACCTCCGATCCAAAGCTGAGAGGAAGGAAACAAATTGTTATACCTTTCTATAAGTTCTGAGATCTGCAAATTCTCCTGAACCATGCTCAACACCAGCGTTCTTGGTTGAATCTGAGTGACCGCGTCAATGAGATCCTGACTGGGTAAATCCGCCCCCAGATAATAACAACGACAATTCTTTCCTGTAGCAATCAGACAGCACATAAGAAGCCCCAACTCGTGCCGCTCGGGACTAAGTCCGCCGAACACAAGCTTCGGTCCCTCTGACTCCCGATGATGAACATGAATTAGAGAAAATATCAACCGTTTTATGCTATTAGAGAAAAGATGTTCCTGCGCGACATTGATTTTTTTTCTATGCCACAGATTACCCACGTCGACCAGGGTCGGGCTGAGAACCCTGGCCGCAAAATCCACCGGCGACATTCCCGTAACAGCAAGCCCGAGTATCTGATCGATCGCTTTCATATCGTAATTCTGGATAGCCTTCAACAAAACATCGGTAAACGCCACCGGCCGTTGCAGATTTGACATGGAGTCAGCGTCATGAATAAGCTCCTGCAATTCCTGATTGCTCAGCCGTGCAACATTGCTGATTGTATGTCCGAAAGAACAGGCACATTTAAGTAGACGAAGTCTGGCGATATCGCAACTACTATAGACCCGACGGCCATTCTGTGCCCTGGCAGGTGTAATCGCATTATGGCGTCTCTCCCAGGCCCGCAGGGTATCCGGAGTAATCCGGGTCAGTTCAACAACCGCTTTCATTGAATACATACATTACCCTGACGATGTTTTTAGGAGGATGGGGGGGGTGAGACAATATGTCGCATTATATATCAATATATTTCATTGACAATACTTGGACATTTTTCTAATCTAGTCCGAAACAACATGTCGTTCACGATGTTTCCATTTCCGCACTGCACGAACGCAAAGCGGAAAAGCTTATTGGCATTAACAATACGAATGGCAATACTACTTTTGTTTCTTTAAAGATGGTCGAAATGCACATAAAATTAATGAATAGTCGCAGCACTAAGCCTATTGATCTTTCAATGCGCAAAGGAATCGTCGATTCTGGTGTTTTGAGTGGGATTCCCAATTCATCGACAAACAACACCGGCAAAGCAACCGGAGAGAATTCGAAAAAATATCTCAATCCGATTGACAAAGGATTATTACGAAGCTCGGAGCAAGGTGAGCCACAGTATGCAGAACCTGACCTGATAATGCCAACTTCTGGAAAAAAAGAAGCGCAAACTGAATCTGAATCAGGGGACCTGCTGAATAAATTCTATGTGCAGGCACTCAGACGTAGACCTGCTGATCCGGAGGCAGAGTTGAACCTCCTTGTTCTCATGGGACGCTTGCAAGGCTCACTGGTTCAAATATTGTCTCAATTACCGGCAAGCAGCGAATTTATTATCAGCATTAACCGAAAGGATCGGCTTTCGACAGACGTACAGCACTGTATCGACGAACACGATGATTCGCCCCGCGATATACAGAATCCGGACAACAATCAATCTCATTATTCAGCCCCGTTTGCACTAAACGTGGTTACTTCAAATCAAGTTCAGCAGCATACGACAATTAAGGAGCTGATATTTCATTTAAATAGATTTCGCCAGGCTGCACAAAAATACGGCATAGCGAATGAAATCACCGAAAATCGCCGAATGACGCTTTCAAAGTCGTTTTCTACTCTGAATCTGGCTCCTGACACCATTACGCAGCTTGCCAGCCATGTACAATCCCTCCACACGATTAATCAAAAAAAGGCACACGGGGGCACTCTAAATTCCCACTTGCCAAACCACGACATTGTCGCAGGATATGGCGTTGAAGCAGATAAATTTACATCCATTGCCGATCAATGCGCCAAAATAAATCTGCAATGGCAAATCGCAAGAAATCGCGTCGTTGCCTTTCATCTGGGTTTGGTTCTTTACCTGGCACGCCAATATTCCACCGATCCGGATCGGTTAACCGACCTTGTCCAGGAAGGAAACATCGGTCTGATTAAAGCTGTGGAACGATTTAACTATCAATTGGGATTCAGGTTCTCGACCTATGCAACCTACTGGATTCGCCTGGCTATTACCAGATATCTGGCCCGCAATAACCACTGTGTTCGCCTGCCGTACAGGACAACCCAGGATCTCGGAAACGCAAACAAAAAACGGGCGATGTTTCGACGTCGGAACGGTCTTGCACCCTCAGTTGAGGAGCTTTCAAATGAAACCGGGATAACTCGGCAAAGATTGCACGAATTGAACAGTCTGTCGCAAAAATCGATGTCTCTCAATACACCCGTGGATGAGCATGAAAACCTGACACTAATGAGCTTGCTCGAACAGGAGACCTTTTTGCAACCAGTAATCGCGGCCGAAGCCCAATACACCAAATTTCGTATCTGTAAGGCGATAAAGGACCTTAATCAACGCGAAGCCTTCATTGTTCGGCAACGTTTCGGAATCGGTGTCTATGCTGAAAAAACACTCAACGAAATAGGGAATTTGTTAGGACTAACGCGGGAACGGGTTCGCCAGATCGAAGCCAGCGCACTGAAAAAAATCCAACATTATCTAGAACCACTAATTGCATGAACAGACAGTCGTAAATTTAACTAATCCGACTCTCTAAAATACCAATGATTGGATCCGTCATTGGGACCTTAATTCTGCTGGAAAATCGCAGATGAATGTCGATGGGATTCTTTTGTAAAATTGCAGGAGTAAGACTTGTGAAATACCTGGTAGAAAAAAGAGAAATCATCTTTAAAATAATTTTATGGACCGTTGTAATCAGTGTGGTTATATCCATGATGAAAAATATCGGTTCACATGAATATGAGGCAGCCACCAGACCGTACTCAGAATTTATCAAATTGGTAAAAAACGGTCAGATTTCAAGCGTCGATATGGACGGCCCCACAGTTCGTGCAATTACCCCGTCGGGAATCCGATTCGAGACCTATAATCCCGGCGACCCACATCTGATCGACGATCTGCTCGAAAACCAGGTCACCATCAAGACCCGCCCACCGGAAAAAAGGTCGATGCTAACGGAGATATTTGTCTCCTGGGCACCTATGCTGCTTCTCATTTTTGTATGGATCTATTTCATGCGACGAAACCAGAGCGGTGGCATGGGCCCTGGAGGTATGAAACTGGGTGAAAACAAAGCCAAACTGCTGCAGGAAAATCAAATTAAAGTCTCGTTTGCCGATGTCGCCGGTGTCGAAGAAGCCAAGGAGGAAGTCATGGAAATGGTTGATTTTCTGCGTGATCCGGGAAAATTTCAGCATATTGGCGGAAAAATTCCTCGTGGTGCCTTAATGGTTGGACCTCCAGGCACAGGGAAAACACTGCTGGCCAGAGCCATCGCCGGTGAAGCAAAAGTACCGTTCTTTACGATTTCCGGTTCCGATTTCGTGGAAATGTTTGTAGGAGTCGGTGCATCCCGCGTGCGCAGTATGTTCGAAGAAGCCAAAAAGCAATCACCCTGCATAATCTTTATTGATGAAATTGACGCTGTGGGTCGCCAGCGTGGTGCAGGACTCGGCGGCGGCCACGACGAACGTGAACAGACATTGAATCAACTTCTGGTGGAGATGGATGGATTCGAAGGCAACGATGGTGTTATTGTCATCGCCGCCACCAATCGGCCAGACGTGTTAGACAAGGCATTACTCAGACCTGGACGCTTCGACCGTGAAATCACGGTCGGACTCCCAGATGTTCGTGGACGCGAACAGATCCTCAAGGTGCACATGACCAAAGTCCCCGCGGGTGATGATGTTGAATTGAAATATATCGCCAGAGGCACTCCGGGATTCTCCGGTGCTGATCTAGCTAATGTCGTCAACGAGGCTGCACTGATTTCAGCCAGAACCAATAAACGTACTGTCGGCATGGCCCAGCTTGAAAAAGCCAAGGATAAAATCATTATGGGTGCGGAACGTCATACAATGGTCATGGGCGAAGATGAGCGAAAGCTAACTGCGTATCACGAAGCTGGGCACTGTATCGTCGGCCGCCTGGTTCCTGAACACGATCCTGTCTATAAAGTCAGTATAATGCCGCGCGGTCGGGCACTAGGCGTTACTCTTTTCCTTCCTGAACGTGACCAGTATTCCGCCAGTCGCCAAAAACTAGAAAGTCAGATCTCCAGTCTTTTTGGAGGCCGACTTGCCGAAGAACTCATATTCGGAGTCCATAAGGTAACCACCGGAGCATCGAATGATATCGAGCGGGCTACAGAACTGGCGAGAAATATGGTCACCAAATGGGGACTATCCGAACGTCTTGGCCCGCTGACCTATTCCAAAGAGCAGGCCCAACCCTTTCTCGGAGGTTCAACGGGAGAATCCGGTTCAATCTCGGAAACCACAGCCAATTTGATTGATGAAGAGGTGCGTTCGTTGATTGACCGTAACTACGAACGCGCCGAAACCATACTTAAAGAAAATATGTCCATTCTGCATAAAATGGCGGAAGCACTGATGGAATGGGAAACCATAGATCTCGATCAGATTAACAACCTGATGAGCGGCATAAAAGCCGGTTCTCCAAAAGACCTGTCCGAAACCAATTCCAAAAAGCCAAGTGCCAGGGACAACGACGGCAGCAGCGGCAACACTATTCCCGAAGTCCCGATTGCAGGTCATGCTACCTGTGCTATAGAAGACACCCACCGCTCCACGCGAAATTAATCACACAAATGAAGTGGGATAGGTATTTATACTATTTATTCATTGGCGTTATCACAGTTCAGATCTGCGGTGGTATTATGCTGATCAACAGATCTGAACTGTTGTTTACTAATGAATTCCGAGTCGTCGGACCTTTGCAAAACAACCTATTGCTTGTCATAGCCTATATCACAATAGGCGAGCTACTGTTGTTGATGTCCCGATGGTTTCACGATGAACCCCACGAAATACTTCTCATGGGAGCATTATTGATCCTTACTTGTATCGGATTAAATTTTTATGCCAATGTAAACGAAATCCGGCTGAATAATGTAGTTTTTATCGCCGGAATTTTAATCGGATTTGTGCATCTTGCCTATGGCCTTTTCAAAATGAAACATCACAAACAGGATTCCGAATCATAAACCAATTGAACTGACCACCTAAAAGGGTGCCCAGGCAAAACCATCACTGTCGGGCACCATGTGGTCATGCGGCGTAGTCAACAATTCATAAAGATCTCGATAAATTAAAAAGTTTAAATGGAATTGCATAGAAAAACTTGCTGAATTGTCCAACAAATTTCCTCACTGAAGATTCTTAATAAACCAGGATCTTGAAATATAGATGAGTGCATATTTCCATTTTTTCTTACAGGAAGTAGCGCTTTATTAGACGATTAGTAACGACTCGTCCCCTACCTAAACAGTCCCCTATGGTTAATCTGTGGAGAAGAGACTAATAACGGGCGAGCGAGTAATAACGAGAATAACGGGTCAATCATATTTTACTATATGAACTACTTGATATAGACTCATTTCGTGGCCCAAACCCACAAATATTGAATACGAAGTTGATACTTATCAAGCGACAAACAGAGATCGCAATCGTCAGACTACTTCAACCGGTGACTCCCGTTGGGATCGAAGTCTTTTAAAGCCGTGACCAAATCAGTTTCAAACTTTACGAATCGCTCCAGGATATTCTGCGATCTTGGCATCAGTGGTCAATAATATAAACCCTTCAACATCTGCTTGAGCAAGAAGAATACGATCAAACGGATCTTTATGAATACTGGGTAGATGACCTGTTGCGATAGCGTGTGCACTACTAATCATGAGTTCGCACCATCCATTATCTAAAAGTCCGCGTTGCAATATTTTGGGGTTAACCTGAAAGTCGCTACGCCCTAAACTAGATTTTATAGCAATTTCCCATAAGCTTGCAGCACTAAATATTAATGAATTATTCTGATCTAGCAATAATATTCGAGCTTCTTCAGACAGTTTCTCTGGTTGTCCGGCACTCCATAATAATAAATGCGTATCAACCAGTAAGTTCATTCGTTACATTCAAACAAATTTTCAATCTCTGCACATCCTATCCTGTCGAAATCTTCGGGTACCGCAATTTCGGTGGCCATAAATCCTATACGTTTGACCTTAGACGCATCTGGCGTATGCAGAGAAACCACTTTGACCATAGGTTTTCCGGCCTTGGCGATTACAAAATGCTCACCCGTTGCTGCTTGTTCCACTAATCGGGACAGATGAGTTTTAGCTTCGTGAATATTAATAGTTTTCATAATAATAAATATTAAACTAAGTTTGCCTAGTTTAGTTTGATAGGCTACAAGAAACAAGAGCATTAATTCGACATTTTGTTATATTTCACGAAACAGTTCGATACTAAAACACCAATAGGCAGTGGATCTTTTTTTGTATTGGCGAAGTCTAAATGTTTGCAGGATATATAACTGAGATCAAAGCAAACCCAAGTCAAAAATCCACCTTTTTTCTTTCGCCAGCCTAAGGTGCCCCATCTCTTTAACCATGATCCGACGACCAGGGGCTGATCAGAACCACTTCAAGTCATTTCCCTTTAACCCCTTCCATCATTTTTCTCCTGCTTCCTACGTTGGTAAAGAATAAACTCGGTATATCCATTGGATTGATTCCTGCCCTTTAGAGCCAGATCCATGGCTGCCTGGAACGGAATACTGGAGGCGAAATCGACAGCCATAGGTTTATAATTCGGATCGCCGAAATTTTGCCGATCGACAAGAATGGCCATGGTTTTCATCGCTTCACGGATCTGGTTTACAGTCAGGATTCCATGATGCAACCAATTGGCAATATGCTGGCTGGATATTCTTAATGTCGCGCAATCCTCCATCAAAGCCACGTTATTGATATCCGGAACCTTAGAACAACCGACACCTTGTCCAACCCATCTGGCGACATACCCGAGAATCCCCTGAGCATTGTTTTCCAGTTCCTGCTGAATTTCTCCTGGAGAAAGCTTCGAAGGATCAGTTAACAAAGGTATCTTTAATATCTGCTCGACCGCTATATTTGACCGCTTTTTCAGATCATCCTGACGATCATGGACATCGAAGATATGATAGTGCATTGCATGCAAGGTTGCTGCGGTTGGCGATGGCACCCAGGCCGTATTGGCTCCGGCTTTTAAATGCTGGATTTTATTTTCCATCATTGCCAGCATTTCCTCCGGCATTGCCCACATTCCTTTGCCTATTTGTGCCCGCCCCATCAAGCCACACTCGAGACCAATATCGACGTTGGAATCCTCATATGCAAGAAGCCATTCTGCATGTTTCAACTGGGATTTTGGTACCACCGGACCGGCTTCCATATTGGTATGAATATCATCACCCGTCCTGTCCAAAAAACCGGTATTGATAAAACATATACGCTCTTTTGCTGCGGCTACACAGGCTTTCAGATTGACCGATGTCCGCCGTTCTTCATCCATAATTCCCATTTTCAGCGTATTGGGCTTCATTCCCAAAGCATCTTCCACTCGTGCAAACAGCTCATTTGCAAGCGATACTTCATCAGGTCCATGCATTTTTGGCTTGACAATATAAACCGAACCCTTCCGAGTATTGGAATATTTTCCCCGACCCAGGAGATCATGTTTCGCACATAATCCGGTTACCATCGCATCCAGCACTGTTTCGGGAATCGGTTTCCCTCGCAACAAAACACCCTCAGACTGCAAATGCATACCGACATTTCTCACCAGCATTAAGCTTCGACCATGCAAGGTAATCGAACCGCCATCCGGAGTGATATAACTGCGATCAGGATCGAGGGTACGCTTAACTTTCTTGCCGTCTTTTGAAACTTCGCGAACCAGCGTTCCTTTCATAAGTCCTAGCCAGTTTCTGTACACTCTGACTTTATCTTCGGTATCCACGGAGGCCACCGAATCTTCACAATCCATGATGGTTGTAATCGCCGATTCCATTTGTATATCATAGATATTGGCATGATCGCGGCGACCAATAAAAAAACCCTCTCCAAATCGTATCTCGACATGTAAATCATTTTTGCGAAGCAATATCTGATCCGGTTTTTTAGGATCACCGTTATAGCCTTTAAATCTTTCCGCCCGCAGTAAGGTCGTTTCTGTGCCATCACCCATACGGGCGATCAGGTTAGCGTTTTTTACATAGTAACGAACCACATTGTGGTGAGTATCTTTCTCCAGTTGAAAATGCCGATCCAAAAAATCCCGCGCTATGGTGATTACTCTTTCACCACGAATCGGATTGTATTTTTTTATGTTTTTACAACCATCGGATTCCGAAATTACATCGGTTGCATAGAGTGCATCGTACAAACTGCCCCAGCGTGCATTTGCAGCATTAAGCACATAACGCGCATTATCCAGAGGTACCACCAACTGCGGTCCTGCGATGCAGGCGATCTCATCGTCAACATTGCAGGTACTCACCTGAAAGTCTTTTTCCTCAGGAACCAAATAGCCAATTTCTTTTAGAAAAGCCTCATAGACTTTTGCATCGTGCGGTTTTCCCTGACGACTTTTATGCCAGCTATCAATTTTTTCCTGCAATGCATCCCGACGATCAAGTAATTCAGCATTTTTTGGCCCCAAATCCTGAACTATTTCAGCCAAAGTATTCCAGAAATAATCGACCTTTACATTGGTCCCGGGGATAATCTCTTCTTCAAGTAAACGATAAAAGGGCTCTGCAATTTCCAGATCGCCAACTTCGATAAATTCAGTTCTATGGTTATACATTTATGTTAATTCTCAAATTACGACAATACCTATACAGTGCAGGAACTTTGCACTGTATAGGTATTGATATTAAACAGAGATATTGTAGATCGCTTAGAGGTACACAAAACACCATTGGCGCAGGCAGGCTGAATTTTACAACAAGAACACGTATCGAGCCAGATTTACCCATCGACCGGGATCTTGAAAATAACAACATCGGTATTTATATTTTGATCGAACCACGGTGAATGATCTATGAAACGAACGATAAAAATCATCATTGTTTTTTTTGTTATCTGGGTTGTTTTTCTCAGTCTGCCGGATTATTCACCCTCTACCGATGAGGCTCAACTGAAACAAATCGCTAGCAAATATTACTCCTCCGGATTTTTGAAAAAAACAGCAGAATATCATCAAACCCGACTGCATCTGTTTTTTCTGCAGACCAGCCTGGTCATAATGATTCTTTACGCACTTAGCCGATGTCCAATTGGCAAATGGAGCCAGGTCTGCTTAAAATTCACCAACAAAAATGTTTTTGCGGCCAGATTTATCATGCTCAGTGGTATTTATCTGGCGTTTTCCATTCTTCGATTACCTTTCTCCCTGGCACGCTACTTCCATGCCCGGAGTTTCGATCTGCGCCACGACACGCCTGGAGTCTATATGGTCGACTGGTTGAAGAATTTTTCTGTTGGCTGGCTTATTGTAATGCTCGTCGGACTGATCTTACTCGGCCTGTTTGCAAGATTACGTAAATACTGGTGGCTGGCATCCGCCTCTGCAGTCTCTGTATTTGCATTAGCTATGACTATGGCCACACCTTTGATCATAGATCCACTCTACTACAACTTTAAACCACTGGAAAACAATGAGTTAAAAACCAGGATGTTAGCAATTGCCCACCGCGCGGGAATCGATACGAAAGAAATACTGGTTGCAGACGCGAGCCGTCGTTCGAGATCAATGAATGCCTATTTCAGTGGATTTGGCAGCACCCGACAAATCGTAGTTTTTGATACTTTAGTCAACAAATTGAATGACAAGGAAATCCTGTCCGTAATCGCCCACGAAGCAGCCCATTGGCAACAAAATCATATTTACAAAGGTCTGGGCTTAGGAATTCTGGGGGTATGCATTAGTTTATTTATAATTCAGAAAATACTTGATTTTTTGCTTACAAATAAACGATTGAAGCTTTCTGGAAGATTTGATCCAGGTCTGGGTATTGCTGCCTACGGGCTGTATGTAATTTTTATGTATATTGCTTTGATTCCAAGTAACTGGGTTTCAAGATCAATGGAAACACAAGCCGACCGTATTGCTTTGCAACTCACCCACGACCCGAAAACATTCATAGGCTCTAAGGTACAAATTGCACAACAAAATCTCTCCAACGTAGCCCCCCCTGGATGGGTGGAATTGACTTTGTTCACTCATCCCAGTAATACTCGACGCATTCTTATGGCTGAGAATTTCAATATCCAGGCTCAGTCAAATGGACTGACTAATTGAAATTAACCGCAAATAATGATGTGGAGGTTGCCATCCCTGGCAATGGGGACCAATTAACGCCGATAGTGATTACGGTAAGCAATATCGCGACCGATCGACGCACCCAATAACGCTCCGCCCAACGCCAGAGGACCACCATGCCCAATCTCTGCGCCGACAACTCCACCAATTAGACTGCCTGCAATAATTGGTGTACTGGAAACATAACCACGATTAGCATAGCCATAGTTGTATACAGGACGAGGTGCATAAGTCGGTACCGGTACGTAGGCCGGAGCTGGATTGTAATGATGGTATACATGTCTCTCTGTATATCGGCGACGAGGACGGTAATAACGCCTGTGGTGACCATGACGCCTGTAATGACGACCATGATGACCATGATGACCATGATGTCCGCGATACCCGTGGCCTCTGCCATGCCAATCGCCTGCAAACGCAGTTGACGCAAACAAACTGATAGAAACAACTATAAGTAACTGTAAAATTCGATTTTTCATTTTCGCTCTCCATAATCTGCAAAACTTGAAACTTACACTACTGTTTTTGTACGCTCACTATCTATACATTTTCAGTATGTTGGTCGTTAGTTTAGTCAAGCCAGGCTGAACTTTAACTGAACGGTACCTCATAATTTAAAAACACATCGCTACAACACTCTAAATTTAATAAAAAGTGGCAAGTGTCCGCTTGTTCTTTTACAACAGCAATCTTGCAGCATCGCTGACAAAAAAGTAATTTCTGCAATTTGAATAGTCAACGACTTACACTTCAATGACTAGACATCTTCAATAGGCTAACCTGAAGTGCCTTATAGGGGTCGGACATGAACACTCGTATATTGTTCAAATACTTCAGATCTATTTACTAAAGTATCATGCCGCCCTTTGTCGAAAAAAATATTTCAAGCAGGCAACGGCAGAAAACAAGCTGAGCAACGGATCAATCAGATAATCCCATAGATTAGTCGATTCGTACCATCCCAGGCCGTAGCAAATCTCAGCCAATGAAATACAAACAAACATCAAAGTCTGATTTTTTATCCAGGAAAATACAGCAACCACTAATAAACCAAGCAAAAATCCTGTTGACTGATATCCCAGACTATAGGGATCAAAATCACCCAGACCCAAGGCCATTGGATAAAACAATATTCCAACCACGCTAATCAAAATATAAAATCGCAGACTTTGATCTGCTAAAAAAAGTTGCTTACTGAATAAGCGTCTAACAATATATGCTGTCAACAACACCAGGCTTGTAATACTAAGGTCACCCGTCATTCCGCGAACAAATTCGGCGATTGAAATCTGTTTAAGCGGTAAGCTAAATATAGCGATCATCACGACAGTGGCAATCAACCCGTAAATTCCGCCAAGCCTGCTTTCTGGTATGATTTTCAGAGTCAGCGCAACTAGAAGCAGTATCGATGAACCCATCCCCGTCATTAGCGTCATACTCATCATTCCATCGCACCTTTTGATTTTTCCATCAACCAGGCTTGATTGAATTCGACGTGCTTGATATAGGTCTGATTCCAGGTATAGAGTAAATGATAAACACCCTCTCTATTTCGAATCAGATAGGGATAATCGAACTGATACCAGCAGGGATGTCCCGAGCACATAACCGACTCAACCGCAGAGAGATTTTCCTCGCCCAAATGGAACAGGGGATCTGTTTTACTAAATAGCCGCTGTAGTCCTGACTTGAATTCCTGACCTGAAAAGGTGTAACCACGAGTTTTTTGTTCATCTTCCAGGCGATAAATTTCACTCCAGCTAAGCCCTTGATCTTCAGACATCAGCAAAGTCAGATCGTCGCGCAATAACTCGTTATTGTTTGCCGCAACCAACATCCTCTCAGCAGAAATTCGTAGCCCTGCAATCGCTGCATCCGGATTGGGTAGCGATGACCGGGATGCAGGAGTCCAACTGTTGCCCGTATCATTGGTCCATGCCTGTACAGCCAGACGTGGACGAAGTTTGCCACTATATCTCATCAATGCCATTGCGGAACGCGGGCCATTGACCAAAATCAATGGTTGCAAACTTCGATAGCGACTGTTTATGCGCTGTTTCCCAACCACCTTCCCTTCACGATCCAGATGTAATATTTCACCGTATTTGGCAAACAATTCATGATAAACCGGCAAGCCTATGGTTCCATTCTGGTATAGAAAGGGGGCTGTTTTCACCAGAGTACTGATATTCAAAAATGGCGATGTGATCAGACGACGTACAGGATTCCATGTAATACCATCGTCCTCAGAGGTCGTGACATTAATTGCACTGCACGACCAGCCACCAATTGATACACTGACAAAAAACAGCCACAATTTTCCCTGACGATCGCGAAATGCCACTGGATTGCCTAATTTCTTTATATATCGGTGTGTGTCTGTCTGTACTGAATCTCGGCTCAATATTGTCACAGGATTACTCCACAATTGAAGACCCGGGTCAAATACGGAACTGCGAATTACCACATCCTTCGCACCTTCACGACTCCCCGCAAACCAGAATGCTCGTAACCACCCTTTGCCTAAATCGACTACGCTGGCCGCATGAACAACTCGTGTTTCCCCTTTTGATACGAAGCGGGATTTAAAATAAGCTGCTGATTCAGGTTGGGATATTCGCCTGTCGGTGGAAAATAACAGATTTTCAGAAAAGTCGCTGCCTTTTTGGTAAGCACACGCAAAAGCCAATATAATCAGCAACAAACCTGTTACACGGCACCAATCGATAGGAAGATTCATAAAAAAATGTCTATAAAACGAAAGACAGAGATATTGATTCTAAAATTTTTATTATTTACACTCGCTGTTACACACTTCGCCGAAAAGCCATCCAGGCAATAAACTGCGTTTAGGAGCGAGGATTCAATAATATACGAATCTTGACTTGTCTTATTGTCCGTCTTCTGCGTTGTAGCAACAGTTGCGTAGCCCTGCTATGCGCCTGTTACTACGCCTTGAAGACAAACAATAA
>Ga0114932_10001115_pt1 | contig 31511 bp, 31 predicted proteins | sample 2SBtaG_2_FD_87286 | JGI IMG/M metagenome (GOLD analysis project Ga0114932, IMG submission 87286) | Deep subsurface microbial communities from Kolumbo volcano to uncover new lineages of life (NeLLi) - 2SBTROV12_ACTIVE470 metaG | ecosystem: Environmental > Aquatic > Marine > Volcanic ...
CATCTCGTATACCAATGGCCATATTGCTGCCGCGCATAGTAAGTATTAGCGATATACCGATAAACATCGTTAATCCAGCAGATGCTAGAAATACTTGCCAGTCTGAATGCCCAGTCAATGCATCTATCAAAGCAGGGATGGACATAGCGAGTGCTAATGTTGTTAGCAGCAAGCCTAAAATGAATAATATAGGGCGTATATTGAGCACTGCTTTGCTATTTATATCACGTTGTTGTCTATTACGGCACTATAAGAGTTATCTTTAAGCCAAATAATGATCAATATTTTTGAAGCAAGAGTCCAGTGGTATAATTTTTTTAATTTATAATCAGAACCAACTTTTGCTATTCTACTTTAGGCTTGGTTGGCTAATTAGAGAAAGAAACTCACGTCGTGTATCAGGGTTTTCACGAAATGCACCAAGCATCCTACTGGTTACCATAGAAACACCTGGTTTATGCACTCCTCTGGTTGTCATGCATTGATGCTCTGCTTCAATTACCACTGCTACTCCTTTTGGTTGTAGAACGTCTTCGATGCATTTAGCAATTTCCGCAGTTAGCTTTTCTTGTATCTGTAGTCTTTTGGAATAGGCTTCAGAAACCCTGGCTAGTTTACTAATGCCTACCACGCGATGATTAGGAAGATAACCAATATGAATTTTTCCTATGATCGGTGCTAGGTGGTGCTCACAGAATGATTCTAGCCTAATATCACGCAGTAATACCAGCTCGTCATAGCCTTCTACTTCTTCAAATGTGCGCTGTAAGTAATCAACAGGGTCTTGTCCATACCCCGCAAAAAATTCTTTATAGGCCTGAACAACCCGTTTGGGTGTATCACGTAACCCCTCTCTATTTGGGTTGTCTCCAGCCCACTCCAAAAGTGTCCTCACTGCTTTTTCAGCCTCTTCTCTTGTAGGGCTATTATTGGTCTTTTTACCAACTGTCGGGTGAACAGCTATGTTGCTATTTTTGTTAGAAGTGTCAGGCATTGATCTTTCATATATCTATTTAGTTTAAGTTAATAATTTGGTGAGGGCTATCTAATGAAAACGCAGGTATTTTTACGTCGAATAGGTCGCCATGATCAGTTTGCATCTGATATGAACCAACCATAATTCCTGAAGGTGTAGTCAGCGGGGTGCCACTAGTATATTCAAATATCTCCCCTGGTTCTAGAACAGGCTGTTCTCCTACTACTCCAGAGCCTCTGACTTCCTGCACCAATCCATTAGCATCTGTTATATGCCAATAACGGGTTTGTAGTTGTACTCTATCCGTTCCATTATTTTCAATTCGTACCTGGTAAGCCCAAACAAAGTGATCATCATCTGGATCAGATTGATCTTCTAGAAAGATTGGTGCTACCGTTACTGTTATGTCATTACTCGTTAAATTATACATGCTATCGAGTCCTCAAAAATACTCTTGATATTGGAAGGATTTTGTTTAAATCCAGTTTTGTGGACAAGTTATGGCAATTACTTAGCCTCATTGTCCAGTAGTGCCGAGAAGTTCGTCGTTTTTTATTTAACTAAAAACCCAGAGGTGTAATTAATTTATTGAATGTTTTAAATAGATTTTATCCATTTTTTACTTAAATATAACAACTATTGTTAAAAAATATACGAGGATATACAAAAACATCAAAATATATATTTCCTAATTAATAAAAGAAGTCTCTATTTCATTCATATGCTTCTGGAAAACATTTGTATTGTATTATTATTAATATCATCGCTTAAGGTAATTAATTGTTTTATACTAATGCTGGTTTATAGGAGAAAACATAATGAAAACTATTTCAATTTCTAAAAATGATATGGACCAACGTGTGTCTCGGTTTAGTGAGCTTAAGCCACTTGCATTTGCTGAAAGCTTGGAAATGTCACAGGAAGCTAAGGATGTAATTTATGCGCGCCAACTTCTTTCAGTAATTGGTCTGGGGGGGGATGCTGATACTCCTGTAAATAAGGGGGCACCTATTCAGGGTGCTGGTGGCATGACTATGACAATGGCTGTATGCCCTCCTGGCAATGGCCCTTCCTTACACGCACATCAACAAACGCATGAAACTTTTACAGTTCTGAAAGGTCAATTTGAAATTACGTGGAATGATGACGGTAGTGAGAGTGTCGTACTTGATTTATTTGATACTATTTCTGTTCCACCAGGAGTGTGTAGAGCTTTTCGAAATGTAGGTGATACTGAAGGAATCCTGCAGGTGGTTATAACAGGTGGCATTCACGATATGGGCGACATAGATTTCCCAGAATCTGTAGCACAGAAATTAGAAACCTATGGAGATGGAGTACTTGAACAGTTTGAGGAAAGGGGTATGACTTTTACAGCTGGGCAGGAATAGTTTTTCTGGGCTTATATATTACTTCGCAATTTACTAAGCTTTTGTTCATAGCGAATGCTGAAATAGTTTCCAGCGAATATGATTGTGGCCCCTAATATTACAACAAATTTGGCTGACTCATTATATAGCAAATACCCAACTAATATAATTAGTGGGAGACGCATAAAATCCATTGGAACCACAACTGTTGCATCGGCTAAAGAAAGCGCACGTGCAGAACAATAATGTGCGCTTAAGCTCACTATCCCTACAGCAAACAACCAGAATAATTGATTTTGGTCAGGGGTAACCCAAACCATGGAAGACATAGCAGCACCTATTGGGAGTTGAATTAGGGCCATATAAATAAGTATTGTAAGTGGTAATTCAGTTTTCGTTAGTTGTTTGGTGGAGGTCAAAGTTAACGCAAAACCAATGGCGGCAGCTAAAACAAATATTGTTCCTGGGTTAATGGATGTTACGCCTGGCCTTACAATTATAATAATGCCTATGAAACCTAATAATATTGAAGCAAGACGACCTAGATTGAATTTTTCACCAAGGAATAGTACTGCGATAAGTGCCGCCCAGATTGGGGTGGTAAATTCAATAGCAAAAACTTCCGCTAAAGGCAGTAACATCAAGCCAGAGATCCAGCCGAGTTGAGCTAGCAGATGTACTAGGTTTCGAAATAAATGTAATTTTGGCTTTTGAGTTTTTAAACAGGCCCAGCCTTTATATATGATAATAGGAGTTAGGACCATTAGAGCCCCTACACTTCGAAAAAATTGAACCTCGAAAGCATGTATTTCTCCGTGTAATTCTCTTATGGATACGGCCATAAGGGTGAAAGAAAGCAGCGCTCCAACCATCCAAAAGGTAGCCTCTAATATAGGCGATATTTTTTTTGCGGATGCTGAATGATAGTTCATGGCGGAAGCTCAAGAGTGGTTTAGTCTAAGGCTTGAACATTCAGTTCATCGGCAATTTTATTTAATTCTTCAAGTAATGGAAGAGGTAAAGGTATTCCATTTAGCATTCTATCGGTAATTGCGGCATGACTGCCATCACCCGGTAAGCGCACTTTATCCACACCCTTCATCGTTGCAGAATTATGCATAGTGCTAACTACCTGATCAATTTGTTTCTTAAATTCAATAACATCCATGAATGCGGAGATATCCAGAGCAATAATGAATTGTCCAGTATTGGTGGAAGAACTTTTGTCTGCATTCATATCTATAACATCTTTACCAAATGCAGCCCCATTAAGGGTCCCAGCTAAAATACCAAATATTAAGGCTAGTCCGTAACCCTTTGCACCACCAATAGGTAATAAAAAACCATTATCTGATAAGGAAGCATCAGTCATTGATTTTCCCTCATTATCGATCATCCACCCTTCTGGCATAGGTATTCCACGCTGAGCATGTACTTTAACTTTTCCGTAAGAGGTTACCGTTGTGGCCATATCAAGTAGGATCGGTTTTTCTTTCATCCCTGGTATTGCTACAGCAATCGGATTAGTCGATAGCAGTGGTTCAGTGCCTCCCCAAGGTGGAAGGTGGTTAGCACTGCCAACTGCTACATAAATACCTATCATATTGTGTTCTAATGGCAGCATAGCATATGCCCCTGCTGCACCTGCATGATTGGAATGATTCACCCCTACCCATGATACTCCGGTTTTTTTTGCTTTTTTAATTGCTAATTCGGCACAGTAGTTAACAACTAGATGTCCCATTCCATTATCACCATCGACTAGTGCAGTTGCTGTTCTTTCCTGTGTTATTTTAATGTTAGGGTTTTTATTAAAACCGCCTGCTTTTAATCTGCTTATATAACCAGGGAGTCTAAATATTCCATGCGAATCTTTGCCCATTATGTCTGATTCTGCCATAAAGTGTGCGACTGTAGCCGCATCATTGCTAGGAAGGCCTGATGACACAAAACAGCGTTGTATAAATTCTTCAATTTTAACGCGGGTAAAGCGCTGCATGTTTTGGGTGTTTATGGACATAATTTTTCCTTACGTAAAAAATTTATTTAAGAATTTATCTACAGTGGTTCATATATAGGAGAGTTTATCCAGTTTGGTTAGCATAATATTATTTTTACTATTTTTATCTTGCAATATACTGATTGGTTTACATGAAGAGGATAAGGACATTGAAAATTAAAAACATTGAAACAAATACAATTAAAAATATTGCAGGAGCAATTCGCAGTGGTGATTTATCAGCTACAGAAATAGCTGAGTGGTCTATTGCTAATCGTCAAGACCGTGGTGAGGTTTTGGACGCATACAAAACTTGGGACTCTCACCGATTCCTTACTGAGGCTAGGGCTGTAGATAGTGTATTTGCTACAGGAATAGATTTAGGTGTATTTCAGGGAATTCCTGTTTCAATAAAAGATCTCTATGGCGTTTCAGGCTATCCAACTTTTGCAGGCTGTCCACGGGAACTAACAAAAAAATGGCAAAGTGAAGGACCAGTGGTTAGGGCATTGCGTCATCAACTCGCAGTAGTATCTGGAAAAACACATACTGTGCAATTTGCTTTTGGTGCGCTGGGTACTAATGTTCACTGGGGTACTCCTCGTAATCCATGGGACAGTAATCATCATAGAGTTCCTGGTGGCTCTAGCGCAGGAGCTGGTGTTAGTTTATGGGAGGGCTCAGCTTTACTAGCATTAGGGTCTGATACAGCTGGATCTGTTCGCATGCCGGCCAGCTTTACAGGTACAGTTGGGCTTAAAACTAGTAAGGGCCGTTGGTCAACTTCTGGAATTGTGCCCTTAAGTCATACTTTAGATACTGCAGGACCATTAACTCGTAATATTGCTGATTCAATATCAGCATTTAGTGTGATTGATCCATTTGTAAGTCAATCGCCTAATGATTTTTATAGGCGGCTTGAAACGGCAGATATATCAGATTTTAAGATTGGCGTTTGTGATTGGTACTTTAATGATTGTGATCCAGGAGTTGCAGAAGGGGTAATGTCGGCACTTAGTGAGTTAGAAAAAAGTGGTGCTCGAATATCAGCTGTAGATTATACAGAAATTGAAGAGTCAAACGCATTATTTAAAAAAGGAGGTTTGTCGGCGCCCGAGTTTGCTAGTTTTATAAATAACGAAATGCTAGAGTTTAAGGAGGACCTCGATCCTAATGTAGCGGGTCGCTTTAACGTAATGGAAAGTGTCGAAGCGAATGAGTATATTGCTCGTTGCAATTATCGACTCCAACTTGCATCAAAAATGCAGGACAGTATGTTTGGTTTTGATGCAATAGTTGGCCCAACTATTGCGATTTCGCCTCCTACACTTTCAGAAGTAGCTGAATCCAAGGAATATCATCGCAAAAATATGGCGGCGTCACGAAATACTAGTACAGTTAATATGCTTGATTTATGTGCAGTTTCTATGCCGGTTGCACTAGATGCTATTAATATGCCAGTTGGTTTGCATATTATTTCTCAGCATGGCAAAGACGAAAAGTTATTGGCTATAGCGTTAACTTTCGAGAAGGTCCTGGGTTCCGCCCGCGAGCGCATAGGAACCCCGCCATTATGTAAATAACATATTATACTCAGTCTCTTAATGCCCGTTCTCCGCGCACTAAAATTCTTTGCATCGTCCTTAGAACGGGACGTTCTATTAACTTTCCATCAACGACAACTACTCCAGTGTTTGCTTCAGCAAATGCATTGATAACTTTTTGAGCATATCTTATTTCTTCATCACTTGGAGAATAAACGTCATTTATAATGGGTATTTGCTTTGGATGTATTACTCCTTTTCCAGTAAAGCCGAGATTGGCGCTAGACTCTGCCTCTTCACGCATTCCAGTTTCGTCATTCAGATCGAGCCATGGAACATCTATTGCGTCGATTCTGGCAGCCGCTGCTGCATGTACAGTTCTTGATCGAGCATAAAGTAATGATTCCCAGTTATTTGTACATCGCAACTCTGCTGCAAGATCAACTGCTCCAAACAAAAGTGCATCAAGACGAGATGTTGATTGGGCGATTTCATATGCAGCTTCAAGACCTTCATTGGTTTCAATGATTGCTTGTAGACGTGTATCTAAATTATATTCCTCTAATGTTTCAGCTATACCACGAACTTCTTCGGGCCCCTTTACCTTTGGCAACATTATAGATGGCACAAAACTATCGCTGGTTAAGATAGCTTGCATATCTGCTATTCCTTCAACAGTTCGTCCACTATTTACCCTAACTATTCTTTCAATGCCGTCATCTGCTTGGGGATCAGAAAATATCTCTAGCATTTTTTTTCTGGCTTCCTCTTTATCATGAGGTGCAACACCATCCTCGAGCTCAATGCAAATTATATCTGCACCAGACGTAAGTGCTTTTTTAAAGTATTCGGGGCGATTACCTGGTGTAAAGATAAAGCTACGGCGCGATTGTATGTTATTTTCTATCATGTTTTAGTAACTTCCAAAAAATGTTTATTTATGCATAAAGAATATTTGTTATAAACTATATAAGCCGAAAGGGGGATATAATTGGTACTTTTCAATCACCGCTTCTTGTGTTCCCATAGCAAAACAATGAATGGGAGTAAAAAATGATTAAAAAAATTCTAAGTGCCACGGCGATTCTAGCGATGGCTTCATCAGTAGCATACGCTAAATCCATAAACATTGGATTTGTAACTACTTTAACAACTGGCGCTGCCATTATTGGAGTGGACCAAAAGAAGGCTGTTGACCTTGCTGTTGAGCACATTGGCGGCAAGATGGGAGCTCTAGATGTTAATATAATATATGAAGATGATGAATTTAATCCTCAAAAGGGTAAACAGAAAACAGAAAAACTTATTAAATCTGGTGATGTTGATATAGTTGCAGGTTACATATGGTCTCACGTCCTGTTAGCTTCCGCCCCAGTAGTGCTTAATGCAAATAAAATTTTAATTAGCGCTAATGCCGGTCCCTCACCTTTAGCAGGAAAAAACTGTCATAAGAATTTCTTTAATATTTCTTGGCAGAATGATCAAACTCCGATGGCATTAGGAGAAGTACTTAATCAGAGAGCAATAAAGTCACTTTATGTACTAGCTCCTAACTATGCTGCAGGAAAGGATATGGTTGCAGGAGTTGAACGAACTTTCAAAGGCAAAGTGGTTGGGAAGGATATGACAACGTGGCCTACACAGATAGACTGGTCCGCTGAGTTTACAAAAGTTAAAGCTGCTAAACCAGATGCAGTGTTTACTTTTTATCCTGGAAAACATGGGGCAGCCTTTTTAAAGCAGTATGCACAAGCCGGACTGTCTAGCACTCCTCTCTATTCAGTTTATACTCTAGATTCTCTTAGCCTACCGAGACTACAGCAGGCTAAAATGACAGGGGTTTTAGGAACAACAATGACTCAATTTTGGTCTCCTGATATGGATAATCCTCAAAACAAGCGTTTTGTTGCTGATTTTAAAAAGAAGCATGGTAGTTATCCGTCATTTTATGCCGCACAAGCATATGATTCTATCTTTCTTATTAAGTCAGCCGTAGAAGCGACTGGCGGAAAGGTAGGCGATGTAGACGCTATGCGTGCAGCTCTTGAGAAAGCAGATTTTGCATCAGTAAGAGGGAAGGTTCGATTTGGTAATAACCATTTCCCAATTCAGAACTTCTATAGCCGGGAAGTAGTTGTTGATAGTAATGGTAAATGGACTACAAAGATTACCGGTGTAGCATTAAAAGATCATCAAGACGTTTATGCTAAAGACTGTAATCTATAATTTTAGATAAAGAATTTGTTCTAAGGCGGGGGCTATAGGCCCCCGTCTCTGTATAAAATTCCTTGGAAGAGACCATGGATATAAATATTTTTGTTGAACAACTTTTAAATGGATTTCAGCTTGGAATGCTGCTTTTTTTATTTGCAGCAGGATTGACTTTAGTTTTTGGTATAATGGACCTTGTAAATCTAGCGCATGGATCGATTTATATGGTCGGTGCCTTTACAGCTGCCACACTTACTTTGTGGTTAGACTCGTTTATTTTAGGAATAATTTTTGCTTTGCCATTAACCTTGCTGTTTGGCATGGTGTTGGAGTTTATTGCTCTAAGGACTATTTATGCTCGAGACCATATGGACCAAGTATTAGCTACCTTTGGGCTAATACTTTTTCTGAACGAGCTTGTAAGAATAATTTGGGGTCCTGCGGGCTTAGCGATACCTTTACCCATATTGCTTGATGGGAGTATCAACCTACCTCTAGGAATTGTTTATCCTACATATAGATTGTTCATAATTCTAATTGGTGTGTTAGTTGCAATAGGGTTGTATTGGTTGGTTGCAAAGACACGATTAGGGATGCTGATAAGGGCAGGCGCGTCTAATCGGGTTATGGCAAGCGCCTTGGGTGTTAACATTCGACTACTTTTTACTGCAGTTTTTGGGCTAGGAGCTATGCTTGCTGGATTGGCAGGGATGCTTATTGCTCCTATTAATCAAGCTCAAATAGGTATGGGGGAGGAGATATTAATTTTAGCATTTGTAGTGATCGTGATTGGAGGAATAGGATCTATACGTGGTGCATTTATTGCTTCTATCCTGGCCGGCGTAATTGACACAATGGGAAGGGCTTTTCTAGATGTCCTGTTATTAGCTCTACTTCCGTCTAATGCTGCCGAAGCAGCTGGGCCAGCTCTATCTTCCATGCTTATCTATTTGTTAATGGCGGCTGTATTAGTTTTTCGTCCACAAGGCCTCTTTCCTCCTCGAGGAGGATGATAAAATAATGCTGAGACTAATGGAAAAAGCTACTCCTTCTAGTACTGTAATTCTACTATTACTTTTTGCCCTTATGCCTTTCTTAGCACCAATTTTAGGTGAGGCATTTTATGTAGATGTTTTTGCGCGTATAATGATCTGGTCAATTGCAGCGGTTGGCCTTAATTTGATACTTGGCTACGGTGGCATGGTGAGCTTTGGGCATGCTGCCTATATTGGCATAGGTGGCTATACGATAGCTATATTTAGTTTCCATGAGATAAATAATGGTTTTATTCAGTGGCCTGTGGCTTTAGCAATTAGTGGAGCTGTCGCTTTACTGTTTGGCGCTCTATCACTCCGTACGAAGGGCGTATATTTTATTATGATTACATTAGCTTTTGCCCAGATGATTTATTTCTTAGGCGTAAGCGCGGATAAATATGGTAGTAATGACGGACTAAATGTATGGCACCGTAGCCATTTTAAGTTAGGAAATGTCAATTTTAAAATTGATGATAATATTACGTTTTATTACGTAATTTTCTTTTTACTCCTACTTGTAATTTATTTTACTCGGCGTTTAGTAAATTCTCGCTTTGGAATGGTTTTAAAGGGGTCTCGATCCAATGAGGTGCGCTTAAACACAGTAGGTATCAGAACATATTCTTATCGTCTGACAGCGTTTGTAATTTCCGGGGTTATATGCGGTTTGGCAGGTGTTTTACAGGCTAATTTTGAGAAATTTGTGAGTCCGGACATGATGGATTGGCCGCGCTCCGGTGAGCTAATGTTTATGGTGATAATGGGCGGATTAGGCACTGTATTTGGACCAGTAATGGGAGCGACAGCTTATCTTGTTCTATCTGAGATTCTATCAAGTTTTACAATACACTGGCATCTAATTTTTGGCCCTCTATTAATAATACTGGTGTTATATGGTCGAGGAGGGCTATCGGGCCTTTTCGGGAAAAGTAATGATTAAACCTTTATTAAAAACACAAAATATTTGTAAGGCATTTGGAGGAATCATTGCTAGTGATAATTTATCTTTAGAGGTAATGACAGGTCAAATCCATGCTATTATCGGCCCAAATGGTGCGGGTAAGACCACACTTATTAATATTTTGTCTGGACAACTTTTACCTGATTCCGGAGAAATAATGTTTAATGACAAAATTATTACTCGTCTTCGGCCATCAAAACGCGCAAACCTTGGATTAGCTCGTTCATTTCAAATTACAAGTATTTTCCCTGATTTTTCGACTCTAGATAACGTTGTTTTTTCTATTCTAGCTCGGAGTGCTCATAATTTTCGATTTTGGCGACCGACTAATAATGATGACCGGCTACGTATACCCGCACTTGAAATTCTAGATAGAATTGGTTTAGGTGCTCGCGCAGAGGTAATTGCTGGTAATCTAGCCCACGGTGAAAAACGACAGTTAGAAATTGCAATGGCCCTTGCGACGCAACCTAAAATGTTACTTTTGGATGAACCAATGGCCGGCATGGGAGCTGAGGAAAGTCAAACTATGATATCCTTACTTAATGAACTAAAGTCCGACTATACTATGCTCCTTATTGAACATGATATGGATGCTGTTTTTGCGTTAGCAGATCAAATTACAGTACTAGTGTATGGCAGAGATATTGCGTCTGGTGTCCCTTCAGACATACGAGCTAATGAGGAAGTTCGAGCGGCGTATTTGGGTCATCACGAAGAGATCACATAATGCTGTCCATACAATCAGTAGAAGCAGCTTACGGTGATAGCCAAGTGCTGTATGGAATGACTTTAGAAATTTCCGCTGGAGAATTTGTAACTCTTTTAGGTCGAAATGGAATGGGTAAGACAACTACCGTAAGGACAATTATGGGTATCTTATCCTTAGTGGCGGGTAATATTAAATTTGAAGAAAAAATTATAAGTAATTTACCATCATTTAGGGTTGCAAAATATGGAATTGGATTAGTACCTGAAGGTAGACAAATATTTCCTAACTTAACAGTACGAGAAAATTTGGTTGCTACCGCTGTACCTGCAAACAATAAAGGTGATGGGTGGTCAATGGAGCGCGTTATTGATTTATTTCCGGTTCTGAAAGATCGTTTAGGTAGTATGGGAAATCAGTTATCAGGCGGTGAACAGCAAATGTTAGCTATAGGGCGAGCGCTAATGACTAATCCTAAACTTTTAATTCTTGATGAAGCAACAGAGGGACTAGCCCCAATGGTTAGGCAAGAAATTTGGAAATGTTTGCAGAGGCTAAAAAAAGAATCATTAGCACTTTTGGTAATAGATAAGAATGTAGATATTTTATCACAAATAGCTGATCGCCATTACATTATTGAGAAGGGTAGAGTTGTTTGGCAAGGAACCTCTATGGAACTTCGTGCTAATGAACAATTAAAACAAAACTATTTGGGTGTCTAATCCATTACGAATAAATTTATGTTCTTTGCAGTATCTAATCTCTCAGTTTAAATCTTTGTATTTTTCCTGTAGAGGTTTTAGGAAGCTCTTCAACAAAGTTAAACCAACGCGGATATTTATAAGGGGCTAGATTATTTTTGCAATACTCACGTAGTTCTTCGGCTAATAATTTAGAGTAACTATTTGGGTCTTTCAGAACAATGTATGCTTCTGGCTTTATCAAGCGATCTTTATCGTGTTTTCCAACAATTGCTGCCTCAAGAACTTTTTCATGCGATATTAATTGGGCTTCAATCTCGACTGGTGATACCCAGATTCCACCAACTTTTAACATATCATCACTTCGCCCATAACAGACAAAGAAACCATCTTCATCAATAGAATATGAATCACCAGTACGCATCCATCCGTCAATTAAGGACTCTGAAGAACGATCAGGCAGATTCCAATAGCGTGATATAATAGATTCTCCTTTAACCATTAGTTCACCAATTTCATTAACCGCCAGTGAATTATTAGATTTATCTACAATTTTTGCTTGGTATCCGGGTACTAATTTGCCACTAGTGCCGGGTTTTACTTCATCGAGGTGATTGCTAATGAAAATATGGAGGGTTTCTGTGGTACCAATACCATCCAAGATTGTTAGTCCTGTCCTTTCTTTCCATCTTTTAAAAATTATTTCAGGCAGGGGTTCTCCAGCTGAAACGCACAGTCTTAAAGATGGAAATATTTTTATATCTTTATTCAAGGACTGTAATTGAGCGCCGTAAAGGGTCGGAACGCCATAAAAAATAGAGGGCTTAAAAGTTTCTATTGTTTCATGAACTATCTCTGGTGTTGGACGACCGCTGTGTAAAACTGCTTGACCTCCTGTCCATAGTGGAAATGACATAGCGTTTCCTAATCCATATGCAAAAAATAATTTTGCAGCTGAATAGTGCACATCTTTATCGGTTATACCGAGTGTTTCTACCCCGTAGTATTGGCTAGTAATGACCATATCTTTATGCGCGTGAACAGCTCCCTTGGGCGTTCCAGTTGAGCCTGAAGTGTATAGCCAAAAGCAATCATCTTCAGCTGTTGATGGATGAGCCACTAAATCACCACTTGATGAAGCCATGAAAGAGACTAAGCTACCTTTTTCACCTTCCGTGCAAATATGAAATTCTGGACTAGTTTTTGTGGCTATAAATGCATTTTCGAATTCATCAGCATACTCGGGAGAGTATATTGCTACTGAACAGTCAGAATCCTCAATAATGAAAGTATAATCTTTTGTTCGGAGCAGTGTGCTGATAGGTACTGGAATGAAGCCAGCTTTTATTGCTCCCCAGAAGACGTAGAAAAATTCTGGGCTATCCTTAATTACGATTAGAACGCGGTCGCCCTTTTCTATATTAAGGTTTTTGAGGGCATTTCCCGCTCGATTTACATTTTCAAATAATTCTCCATATGTAATATCGCTTTCTAGATTGCGGATGGCGACCTTATCTGCTCGTCCTTCCTCTATATGAATATCAATAAAGGGTACAGATACGTTAAAGATTGGAGAGAAAGTTAACTCTGTTGGGGCTACAGAGCTGTCAATTAAAAGTGTATTATCTTCCATTGGTATTATTAATGAAACATTACGTATTCATAGTCTATGTCTAAGCCATGTATACCGCGTTTGGGGGGAGCTATCCAGCTAGCCATTTTTCCTGGTTCTATAACTGGCACCATCAGCGACCTTACGAATGCGTAATCATCTTCGGAGGGTAGCCATTCATGACGATGTTCTTGCCACTCACTCTGAGATAAAATAGTACCATCGGGCGAACAGTTTATATCTTTAAACACCCCAATGTTTCTATTAAAAGCTGCGTCGGGAAGTTTAAGTTCTGTATTTATAGCGTAATTTCTAATGATTTTATTAAAACGGCTTATTCCGCGTTGACTATCTTTGGCATAATCTTCTCTCAGTTTATAATTTATTGCGGTAAGTAGTGCTGATTCTTCAGTAGAAATTTTATTATCTTCAACTTTAGGGACCAAAGTTTGGGAATTAGTTAAAATATGGTCATCATTAATTTTAGCTTCTTGGTATCGCCCTTTTAGACCCATAGAGTAATAGTTCGCAGCATTTGTAGACTTCTCAGATCCAAACAAGTCTAAGCAAATGGAATAATGAAAATTTATCCATTTTTGAATAGTCAGTAGATCAATTCCACCAAATGGGCGTACGTCGTCACTATCGTGCTTTTGCATGAGTTCACAAGTTCTTTGAATGATACGCATTATACCAGTTTCGCCAACGAACATATGGTGAGCTTCTTCAGTCAACATGAATCGGCAAGTCCTGGATAAGGGGTCAAAGCCTGACTCTGATAGGGCTGCGAGTTGAAACTTGCCATCTCTATCCTGAAAATAAGTGAACATAAAAAACGATAGCCAATCATCGGTGGTCTCGTTAAATGCCTCAAGTATGCGGGGTTTATCTGGGTCGCCGGCATGGCGATCGAGCATTTCATCCGCTTCTTCACGTCCATCTCGTCCAAAATGCGCATGTAAAAGGTATACCATTGCCCATAGATGTCGCCCTTCTTCGACGTTTACCTGAAACAAGTTTCTAAGATCGTACAGAGATGGACAAGTTTTCCCCAGATGACGTTGCTGCTCCACTGAAGCTGGTTCAGTGTCTCCTTGTGTTACAATTAGTCGGCGTAATTCCGTTCTGTATTCACCAGGTACTTCAGACCATGCCTCTTCTCCTTTATGGTATCCGAAGCCTATTTTACGATTTGGTTCTGGGGGGCTTAGAAAAATTCCCCAGCGGTAATCAGGCATATGCACATGACCATAATTAGCCCATCCATTTGATTCTACGCTGATAGCTGTCCGCAAATAAACCTGGAATGTTTCTGTATCAATAGGTCCAAGTTCGTTCCACCAATTTAGGTAAGCTGGTTGCCATCTTTCGAGAGCACGCAAAAGTCGTCGATCATCAGAAAGGCCAACATTATTTGGTATTAAATCATTATAATTTATTTTCATATTCTAAATTCGCTCTCGTTCGAATTTGGGTTTCTTTCCGCTACCATATAGTTGTAACGAATTTCCCGCGTTTTTTCGCAAAAAGACCCAGTTCTGCCAAGCAGATAAACGGGAAAATATTTTACTTTCCATGGTTTCTGGACCACCAAAACGCAGATTGGCTTCCATAGCAGTTAGAGCATCCGGAGAAAAACTAGCGCGCGCTTCAATAGCTACCCTAACTTCATCTTCCCAGTCTATATCATCAGGAATAAATGTTACTATTCCCAAATTCTCTGCTTCAGTTGCTGTTAAATCTTCACCAATCTTATCCCTAATTTTAGATATGTCTTTATTATCACAGAGGAATCTACTCTCTATACGTGACAGTCCGTTGCACATAATTAACGGGCCAAAATTCATATTGGTTAGACGAACTGTTGCTGGTTCAATATCTGAGTCCAATATTGTGCCATCAAGCATGTATGAAATATCAGCACTTAGCGCTAATTCCATTAAGGTTCCAGTGAAGCAGGAGCCAGGTGTTATAAGAGCAATTATGCTACGAGAAGAAACATCAAGTCGCTTAAAAGTACGTTTTAGGTAAAGGGTTATTTCACGTATAAGCCAATGATCAGAATTATCATACATTGCTTGATCGGCCGCTGTTATATTTTGGCTCGCACCTGAAGTTTTCAGTATCCATGTACCTAACTCGGGCTCATTAAACCTTAAATGAAGAATTGCGTCTTCTAATTCACGCGCCATAGCTACTGGCCAAAAGTCACAACCTTGAGCATGGATTGTTTCAATATTTTTTGGAGGAACCTCTATTGGCGCAATTATCATTATTGTCGCTGACCTAAGCTCGCGATCATAATCTACTGTTACATGTTTATATCTAATTGAATTTCGACTAATTTTGCGTTCTAAATCTTTAAACAAAATGCCTTCACTGTCTGAAGGACGATCGCTTAATTTTGCGAGAGATTCTGCTTTTTTAAATGCAGCATTCTCAAGATTTGAACGCGACGCCAGCTCATCTACAAGCCCCCACTCTAAAGCCCTTTTTCCTCTTAATCCCTCTCCAGTAGTACAGAAAAAATCTGCTCTATCTCTGCGCACACGCCGTTTTTCAATAACTCTAGTTAAACCTCCAGTTCCGGGTAATACTGCTAGCATAGGTACCTCGGGTAATGAAACAGATGTAGCTCCGTCATCAACTAGGATTATATGACTTGTAGCCAATGCTAATTCATAGCCGCCACCGGCAGCATTTCCATTTATCATGCATAAATACCTTTGGCCCGAATAATCACTGGCATCCTCAATAGAGTTTCGCGTTTCATTTGTAAATTTACAAAAATTTACTTTATCGGCGTGTGAGGATTGTCCGAGCATTTTTATATTAGCGCCTGCGCTAAAGATACGTTCTTGGCCAGAGGTAATTATTACTGCCCCTACTTCAGGATGTTCAAACCTAAGACGTTGGATTGCATCATTAAGTTCAATATCAACACCTAAGTCATACGAATTTAGTTTCAATTCGTATCCCTCTGATATAACTGCATCCTCCTTAATATTTAATGCTAAGCTTGCAACTCGACCATTAAAACTAATTTTCCAATGCTTATAGTGGTCAGGACTGGTTAAAAAATCTATCATAATACTTCTTATTCTGGTTACGCTTAACTAAGGAGTTTAGATCACTCGAACATCATAATACAGTGTGCTTAAAATAATTATGGATAATTGGTCTAGGACTTTAGATGGACGTATCAAAATGAATTACTCAAAAACTTATAAAAATATTGATATTGCAGGCCATCAACTAGAATACTATTGGACTAGATCTCGAAATATCAATGATACTGAGCTAATTTTTTTACACGATGGACTAGGTTCGGCTGAGTTATGGCGGGATTTCCCAGAAAAAATATCAGATATGTGTGGATTACCGTCCTTAGTTTATTCGCGATATGGATACGGTAATTCTGAAAAACTGTCTAGGCCACGTAAAATAGATTATATGCATTTTGAAGCCCTTGAAGTCTTACCAACTTTGAGGAAAGAACTAAACATTAAAAAACCTATACTGATCGGCCATAGTGATGGCGCTTCTATCGCACTAATTCATGCGGGTGCTAATCAATGGCCAGTAAAAGCAATGGTTATAGAGGCTCCGCATGTTTTTGTGGAAAATAAAAGTATAGCTGGTATTGAAAGGGTAAGGGAAGATTACATCCAAAAGAACTTGCGTGCTAAACTATTAAAATACCATCGCGACCCTGATTCTTGTTTTTATGGTTGGAATGACATATGGCTCGATCCTAAATTTAGATCTTGGAATATAGAAAATTATTTACGCCAGATAGGATGTCCAACCCTTGTGATTCAGGGCGATATTGATGAATTTGGTACCACGGCACAGGTTGATGCAATTAGGAGGCAGCTAGGGGGGGTGGTTAAAACTAAAATTTTCAGTTCTTGTGGTCATTCTCCCCATAAGGACCATCCTCAAAAAACACTTAATATAATTTGTAAATTTCTGAATAAATATTTAGATGTTTATAAATTGTGAGTTTAATTATAACTTTTTGACAAAGATCACTTGGATGGGACTATGAATAAAATATATGACTTAGTTATAAAAGGCGGAACTGTATGGACTACTAGCGGTCCAAGTGAGACAGACGTTGCTGTTAAAAATGGTATTATTTCTGAAATTGGTAGTATTAATTCTAATGTTGCTGATGAGGTTTTCGATGCCACGGGCCTGGTGGTCTTACCAGGCGTTGTAGATACACAGGTTCATTTTCGTGAACCGGGAAATGAGCAAAAAGAAAACCTTGAGAGCGGCACTCGTGCTGCTGTCTTAGGTGGAGTAACCGCTGTTTTTGAGATGCCAAATACAAATCCATCAACGACTAATAAACTTGCTTTAGAGGATAAGCTATCCCGTGCCAGGGGGCGTGCTTGGACTGAACATGCTTTTTTTGTTGGGGCATCTGCAGAAAATGCAGATACACTAGCAGACTTAGAAAGATTGCCTGGGTGCTGTGGGGTAAAAATGTTTATGGGTAGCTCTACGGGAGATTTATTAGTTCCAGATGATGAAAATATTCGCAGAGTTTTATCTAATGGGTCAAGAAGAGTAGCCGTTCATTCAGAGGATGAAAAACGTTTAATAGACCGTAAAGAATATAGAGTTGATGGTGACCCTTCTTCCCATCCTTTATGGAGAGACGAAGAAACAGCAATTAATGCCACTCGTCGACTGATTAAATTGGCTAGAGAGACTGGGCGCAGGATTCATGTTTTGCATGTTACCACTGCTGAAGAGGTTAAAATGCTTGCCGATGCAAAAGATATTGCCACTTGTGAGATAACACCTCAGCATCTTACTTTGTTTTCTCCTGATTGCTATGATCGTCTGGGTACATATGCGCAAATGAATCCTCCTATTAGAGATCAATATCACAATACTGCTCTATGGTCTGGAGTTAATGGTGGTGTATTTGATGTCGTTGGTTCTGATCACGCTCCGCATACTGCTGAAGAAAAATCAATGAGCTATCCTTCTTCGCCTTCTGGTATGCCGGGTGTTCAAACGCAGCTACCCCTGCTCCTAAATCACGTAAATTCTCAACGAATGACTTTAGCACGTTTAGTGGATTTAGTATGCTCTGGACCGGCACGAATATTTGGGATAGCAGGTAAGGGTAGAATAGCCCTTGGCTTTGACGGTGATTTTACCATGGTAGATATGAAAGCTAAGCGTCAAATTAAAGCTGACTGGTTGGTTTCAAAGTGTGGATGGTCACCTTTTGAAGGAATGGATATAATTGGTTGGCCTATGGGCACAATTATTCGTGGTAATGTAGTAATGCGAGATGGAGAAATAGCTGCAGAGCCTATTGGTAAACCTGTTAAATTCCAAGATACATTATAAGAATAGGGTTTTATTCGTTCCCCTCTATTATTTCTGTAAAGGCCGCTAAAGTTTAGTTGGGTTAGGTGCATCCCCATAAACTTCTTTAGGGTCAAAAACTTTTTCTGTCTCTTCATAGTTTAGTTTTTTAGCGTTATTTGAATTGTCTCCAATAGGCACTGAACGAAAAAAGCATGAGCGATAGCCTACATGGCAACTTGCTCCGCCGTTTACTTCCGCTCTAAGCCAGACCGCATCCTGATCGTCATCGATACGTATCTCAATTATTTTCTGAATAAGACCACTTGTGGCGCCTTTATGCCAAAGGGATTGCCTACTACGACTCCAATAGTATGCTTCACCTGTAAGAATTGTTTTTTCTAGTGCTTCAGTATTCATATAGCCATGCATCAACACTTCTCCGCTTATGGCATCCGTAGTTACTACAGGTATAAGCCCATCTTCATTGAACTTAGGTGCAAGCTCGTTACCCTCTTCCACCTGTTCTATAGATATTCTGGGGGAGAAAAGCTTAGATATTTCTTTTGTCATATCGATTAGTCCTTTCAGATGTGTTTAGTATACATATCTGTGGTGCTAGTTGTGGCGTGCTATACTGGTTCTGAATCACAAGATGTCAAGTCGCTCATTATTTAAAGGAGATAATTTAGTGACAAATAACAATAAAAGCCATGAGATTGAGGCTATTCCAGTTACATTACTAACTGGATTCTTAGGTAGTGGAAAAACCACAGTACTAAATTATCTATTGCAGCAAGCTGGTATGAGTAATAGTGCCGTAATAGTAAATGAGTTTGGTGAAATAGGACTGGACCATGAGTTGGTGGTTGGTGGCAAAGAAGATATGGTTTTGTTGAATAATGGATGTTTATGCTGCACTGTTCGCGGTGATTTAGTTAACACTTTGCGGGATTTAATGATGGTTCGCATGCGTGGTGATGTTCCTCCTTTTGATAGAGTGTTGATTGAAACAACAGGACTTGCTGATCCAGCTCCAATTCTTCACACTTTGATGGGAGATGATCTAACAATAAGATATTTTCGTTTGGATGGAGTAGTAACAAGTGTTGATGCTGTAAATGGCATGTCCACATTAGATGCCCAATTTGAATCTATAAAGCAGGTCGCGGTCGCGGATAGATTATTGATAACTAAAACTGATCTAATAGATTCAACTTCCCTTAAATCTCTTTATGAAAGACTTAAACAAATAAACCCTGCCGCACGCAAGTTGAAGGTGGTGAACGGAGTCGTGGAACCGAAAGAATTATTTGGAATAGGTTTATATAACCCAGAAGAAGCAAAACCTGACGTTATTAAATGGCTTAAAGAAGAAGCATATAATGAAATACAAGGACATTCCCACGGCCACGATGTTAATCGTCACGACGATAAAATCAGGGCATTTTGCGTGACTTTTGATGAGCCAATAAGACTAGATGCAGTAGAACAATGGTTTGATTTAATTATGTTACTAAAAGGACCAGATTTGCTAAGAGTAAAAGGTATAATTAATGTAGATGAATTAAGTGGTCCAGTTGTAATACACGGAGTTCAGCATGTGTTTCATCCTCCAGTTGAACTAGAATCGTGGGACAACATAGATAAACGTACGCGTATAGTTTTCATCACTCGTGATGTTGAGCAAAAAATATTAGAAGACACACTTAAGAACTTTGCAGGCCGGCCAACTAATTTATTGTCAGCCAATAATTAACCTCTAAAGCTCGCGCCATAACATATGGTGATGGAGCATATTTAATATAAATATAGCATTTGTTAATACTAAAACATATAGGCGCATAATTTATGAATAATACTATTTTAGTAGAACGACATAATAATATAGCATTTATTACCTTAAATCGGCCAGAAAAACGCAACGCTTTACGACAGATTGATTGGATATTGCTGGCCAACACAATTGATAAGGTTTCCCACGAAGAGGAGCTGCGCTGCTTAGTAATCAGAGGAGCTGGAGATGCTGCTTTCTGTGCTGGTGCAGATATCAGTGGATTTGAAGAAGAGCGCTCTAGCCGAGAGAAAGTTAAAGTGTATGAAGAGGCTACAGGAAAAGCATTTTCTGCAGCTTATGAGTGCCGGCTTCCGGTGATAGCTATGATAAACGGTTTTTGTTTGGGAGGAGGTTTAGAATTAGCTTTGGCTTGTGACCTGCGTATTTCCAGTCCTTCAGGAAGATTTGGTATTCCGGCTAAAAATGTTGGCCTTTTTCTTTCTTATGGTTTACTTGAACTTTTGGTTGATGCAGTTGGTAAACCGACAGCATTTGAAATTCTTCTAGAGGGTCGGATTCATTCAGCAGAAGAAGCTAAATGTAATAAATTAATAACGCGTATTGCAGATCAGGATAAATTATTAGAAGAAGTTATGACTTCAGCGAAACGGATCGCAGCAGGCGCTCCGCTTGCTGCCCGTTGGCATCGCAGGGCTATTCGTCGACTAGTCCAGCGAAGCTCATACACGTCTGATGAGTTAGAGGCACAATATGATTATGCTGACAGTGATGACTATAAAGAGGGATATCAAGCTTTTCTTAACGGAAAGAAGCCTGTATTTACAGGCCAATAACCCTAACTTAGGGTTTTATCTTTATGAAAAATTTAAATAAAAATACTAGTCAGAAAGAACTAAAATTTTATTGGTTGGTATGTAGAGTCTTTTTGCCTTTTGCTCTGGGTTATTTTTTATCCTATTTATATCGTACTGTTAATGCGGTTATAGGGCCTAATTTAGTTGAAGAAGTCGCTCTGACTGCTGGGGGCTTGGGTCTATTAACGAGTGCTTATTTTATATCATTCGCAGCAGCTCAACTCCCATTAGGTTTTTTTCTAGATAGTCATGGACCGCGCCGAACTGTTGCTAGTTTATTGATAGTTGCCGCAATAGGAGCTCTGGTCTTTAGTTTTGGAAATGGATTATGGGACTTAGCGTTAGGACGTGCGTTGATAGGTCTAGGCGTTGCCGCATGTTTGATGGCTTCTTTTAAAGCAATGGGTGAATGGTTTCCTCGCGAAAAATTACCGATGGCAAACGGTTTTATAATGGCTAGTGGAGGATTGGGGGCTATAACTGCTACGGCACCTACGCAATATCTAGTAATGAATATGGGATGGCGCTATGGGTTCGTAGTGTTAGCTATATCTACTCTGGTGGTTGCGTTAATCATTTGGTTTTTTGTACCAGAACGTGAACGTGAGAGGGGGGTAGGTAGTCTATCCAATCAAATTAGTGATTTAAAAAAGATATACGGAAAAAAAGTTTTTTGGCAGCTTGCTCCAATAACTGCTTTATCTCAAGGAACGTTTCTGGCAATCCAGACATTATGGGCGGGACCCTGGTTAAGAGATGTTGCAAAACTCGAAGCTGTTTCTATTAGTTTTACATTACTTTTTGGCGCTATTGGTTTTGTTTGTGGCAATATTTTTATTGGTATAATTGCAGTCAGACTTGCTAAAAGAAATATTCCTCCAATTGTTGTGGTCGGGGTTGGAATGGCTTTTTTCATTTTAGTGCAGTTACTAGTAATTGGAGAATGGATTGCAGCACCAAGTCTGCTGTGGTTTGTATTTGGCATGTTGGGGTCCGTCGGTGTCCTAAGCTTTGCTGTTTTATCTCAATCATTTCAGGACCATCTAACCGGTCGAGCTAGCACAGGAATGAATTTGCTAATTTTTTTATCAGCTTTTGCAATACAATGGGGAATAGGGGAAATTATTAATCTTTGGTCCTTAGATCTAGGTGGAGGATATGCTGCTTCCGGATACCGAACAGCATTTGGTATCGCAGTAGCAATGCAGGTGTGTGCATTATGTTGGTTGGTTTATGATAGGCGTTTTCGAAACAAAATTAATATTGCTCATGATTGAGATGTTTTATGATTAGTAAAACTTATCCCAGTGATGTCTTTGATCTGCATCCGGTTCTTGAATCCGATACTATTGGAGTGGCTCAACTGGATTGTTGCAAAGTATTACTCATGAATGATTCTAATTACCCATGGTTAATATTAGTGCCTCAAAGGCCGGGATTAAGGGAGCTACATGATTTAAAACCCGAAGACCTGTATCTTACCACTTCTGAATTAGTAAAATGCAGCGAAGCTGTGGAAAATATTTTCTCACCCGATAAAATTAATATTGGATTACTTGGTAACCAAGTGCCACAGCTACATATACACGTGATTGCTAGATTTACAGTTGATCCGGCATGGCCAAAACCAGTTTGGGGGCAAGTCCCTGTTTTGCCATATATGACAAAAGATATTGATGAGAGGGTGGGTTTATTACGCGGAGCTCTATTGTCTTGATTGAGTTTATTTGAGTTTATTTAATTCAAATATAAACCAGGTAGTCATTGTAAGAAGAAGAACTGCTCCGACTTGATGGGTCGCTGCTAAGGGAGTTGGAACAGCTAATAACAATGTGGTTATTCCAAGAATTACCTGTAGAAAAATTATTATTAGCAGGCCATTTGCTACTTTCCTTGCCCGCTCCACTAAAACAACCCATCTACTTTGCCACCAAGTTATTAAGGCTATGAATAATGACAGAATAGCTAACGCACGGTGATTAAATTGTATGGTTGCGATATCTTCAAATGTGCTGGTAATCCAAGGGTGAGGTAGGTAGCCAGATGGTATTAATTGACCATTCATTAGAGGAAATGTGTTGTATGCAAAGCCTGCATCCGTTCCCGCAACAAAAGCACCAGACAGAATAGTAATCGCGACCATAAAGAAAGTTAGTCTTGCTAGATTAATTACCCCCTTTGTCTTTTGCCCTTGTCTTTCTTCAGAATTAGGAAAACGCAGCTGAAGGGCTGTCCAAAATAAGGCTATGTATAATGCTAAAGCTAAAGATAAGTGTGCGGCCAATCTGTATTGGCTTACTTCTGGTTCATTTACTAAACCGCTTTGAACCATATACCACCCTAAAAACCCCTGAGCTCCACCAAGAATAAATAAAAGAATTAATCGTGGTGCAAGTGATGGGTTAATTCTTCTTTTAAATAGAAACCATAGAAATGGTAGCAGAAAGGCTGCACCAATAAGTCTGCCCCAGAAACGATGGATAAATTCCCACCAAAATATTGACTTGAAGCCAGATAATGAAATACCAGAATTAACTTCTTGATACTCTGGGCTTGCCTTATATAAGTTGAATACCCGTAACCACTCATTTTCAGAGAATGGAGGAAAAAAACCCATCAATGGTCTCCATTCAACCATAGATAGTCCAGAACCTGTAAGTCTTGTAATACCTCCGATGGATACCATTACAAGCACCATTGCTGACATAATAAATAACCATAAAGCCATATCGTGATTATTATTAATTGTTTTCTGGCTTTGATGAGATTGATATGCGGTTTGGTTCAATATTGAGCTACCTCCGTGTTCACGAGACAATTTGGTTAGGGATTACGTAGTTTTCAAGCTGCCGCGCCTATCGGTCGCAGTTATGTTTTAGTAGGAGCTGTTAGCTCTGCGTCCCAAGGTCGCACAAAAATATCGATCAAATAGTGGCCCAGACGGAAACCATGTAGTATATCATATTTAAATGAACTAACTGTATTCATTACAAATATGGTGGGTGCTGTTTTTGGTATGAAAAAAACTAGGATAATTTGGTCTTTAAAATATACATAAAAGGCTGGGATCTAAGATCCGTAAGTCCTCATAGTTAAGGAAAACGATTGAATGTGGGTAGCAATCATAGTGGCTCTTGTAGCCATCGGCTCGTTAGTGTTTCATCTATATACACCGTGGTGGTCGACAGAAATTGCCTCTAACTGGGGGTTGATGGATATGACCATCGATATAACGTTTTGGATTACAGGCATTGCTTATATCATCATTTTGATGTTTATGGCGGGTTGTATTTACATGTTTCACTCCAAAGCTAAGAACAGAGAGAAATCAGCAAATACGAACCATAAAGCTGACTATAATCCTGAGAGTAAAAAGCTAGAGGTATGGCTTACAGTTATTACCGCTGTGGGAGTCGCTGGCCTTTTGGCTCCGGGACTGTATGTATGGAATGATTATGTTTCGGTGCCTGAGGACGCTGTGGAAATAGAGGTTATGGGTAAACAATGGGAATGGGGCGTTCGTTATCCGGGCGCTGATGGAAAGCTTGGGTTGTCGGACGCGAGGCTTATAAATGATGATAACCCATTTGGTTTACACCTTGACGATCCGAATGCCCAAGACGATATACTAGTGACAGATGGTTATGATATGCATCTCCCACTTGGCCAACCAGTCAATCTATTATTTCGGTCCTTGGATGTGCTCCATAACTTCTACGTTCCGCAATTCAGGGCTAAAATGGATATGGTTCCTGGTGTAGTTACTTACTACTGGATGACGCCAACAAGGGAAGGGGAGTTTGATATTCTGTGTGCTGAGCTATGTGGTAACAGCCACTATGCTATGAGGGGGCTAGTAACAGTAGCAGGAAAAGATGACTATGACGCTTGGATGTCAGAACAAGAGACTTTTGCTCAGATGCGAGCGGGCATAAAAAATAAGGATGACTTAATTCCAAAAGTGGCGATGAATGCTAATGCGCTAGAAACAGACAAAAATACAATAGCGCGTTAATTCAAGGTATTAAAAGAAAGAATAATGAGGTTTAGTTGATGGTTGATATAACTCCGGAGAAGATTGAAAATGTAGGTCCGGCCGAAGTCCCTGAAGCCGATCTTTACCATGCGCATAGCTGGTGGACAAAATATGTATTTAGCCAAGATGCAAAAGTAATCGCAGTTCAGTATGGCGGTACCGCCGTTGCAATCGGACTGGTGGGTTTAGTGTTATCGTGGCTGATGCGCCTGCAACTTGGTTTTCCGGAAACATTTTCATTCATCAGTCCTGAAGCGTATCTGCAGTATGTTACCATGCACGGTATGATTATGGTTATTTATCTATTAACTGCACTGTTCTTAGGTGGATTTGGCAATTATCTAATACCATTGATGGTAGGCGCCAGGGACATGGTTTTCCCATATGTGAATATGCTTAGTTATTGGATTTATCTAGTAGCTGTTCTGGTTCTGTGTGCTAGCTTTTTCGTAACTGGCGGACCAACTGGAGCTGGTTGGACCCTTTACCCTCCGCAGGCAATCCTATCAGGAACCCCTGGTGGAACGGGTTGGGGTATAATCTTAATGCTAGTTTCTTTGTCTCTATTTATTGTTGGTTTTACAATGGGTGGGCTTAACTATGTAGTAACAATTCTTCAGGCTCGAACGCGTGGTATGACATTAATGCGCATGCCATTAACGATTTGGGGGATTTTTACGGCTACTGTTCTAGCATTATTGGCTTTTCCAGCATTATTTGTAAGCGCTATTATGATGACTTTGGATAGTGTTCTCGGAACCAGCTTTTTTATGCCGGCTATTGTTGAGTTTGGCGAGCAGCTTTCTTACGGAGGGGGCAGCCCAATTCTCTTTCAACACTTATTTTGGTTTTTTGGCCACCCTGAAGTTTATATTGTGGCCCTGCCAGCATTTGGTATCGTATCAGATTTACTTAGCATTCATGCCCGGAGACATATTTTTGGTTATCGTATGATGGTCTGGGCAATTGTTGGAATTGGAGCACTTAGTTTTGTTGTTTGGGCACACCATATGTATGTAAGTGGAATGAATCCCTATTTTGGATTTTTCTTCGCAACAACCACCTTAATCATTGCCGTTCCAACGGCTCTTAAAGTGTATAACTGGACTTTAACATTATGGCGCGGAGATATTCATCTTACTATCCCTATGTTATTTGCAATTGCTTTTATTATTACTTTTGTAAATGGAGGAATTACGGGTTTATTTTTAGGGAATGTGGTTGTTGATGTGCCACTCTCCGATACCATGTTCGTGGTAGCCCATTTCCATATGGTTATGGGTGTCGCACCGATATTGGTAGTATTTGGAGCAATTTATCACTGGTTTCCTCTTATGTCAGGCAGAATGCTTAATGATGCAATGGGTAGATTTCACTTTTGGGTTACATTTGTAGGGGCGTATCTAATTTATTTCCCAATGCACTATCTTGGCTTCGTTGGTGTTCCTCGACGTTATTGGTCAGTGGATGATACCAGCTTCATCCCAGATTCTGCTGCAGACCTTAATGCTTTTATTACTGTAGCGGCTCTAATAGTTGGGTTTGCCCAGGTTGTCTTTATTTACAATATAATTGTAAGCGTCTTTAAAGGAAAACCAGCTGAGCGGAATCCTTGGAAAGCGACTTCATTAGAATGGCAGACGGAAACAGTACCTCCCGGTCATGGAAACTTTTCTAAAGAATTGCCGGTTGTTTATCGCTGGGCCTATTCATTTAGTGTTCCTGGAACTAAAGATGACTATGTTCCGCAAAACATTCATCCCGACGATGTAAAGCTTGCATCTTCTGAAAGTAATGCCTAGTGGAGTTTTTTAGTGACATACGGACCAAACCTTGGCTAGAATCCCAGGTTGAGATTGATAATGCTCATACTGGAGGATCTATAGGGCTACCTAAGGAGAAATTGGCACTACGCGTATTTGTCGGAGTGGTAGGTGTGGTGTTTTCTCTCTCAGTAGTGGCTTACGCTGACAGGATGGCATTGGCTGATTGGAAGCCGGTTCCCGAACCATTAATTATGTGGATAAATTTAATGGTTTTACTTGGTAGCAGCTTAGCTATGCATTGGGCTGTTATTAATACCCGCCGTGATAAAATGGCAAATGTAGAAGTTGGCTTATTAGTGGGAGGAGCGCTTGCACTAGCTTTTTTGGCTGGTCAGTTATTAGTTGTTAGACAGCTTGATGCACTTGGTTATTTTGCTCCTACTAACCCAGCGCTGGCTTTTTTATATATGTTGAGTGCGTTACATGCTATTCATCTTATTGGTGGGCTCTATGTTTGGGGGCGTACTGTTTTAAGAATATGGCGCGGTTTTGAAGATCAAAAAATATATTATAGCGTTGAGTTATGCGCCTTTTATTGGCATTTTTTATTAGCTCTTTGGGTATTTTTATTCGTTTGGTTTGTGATTACGTAAAGAAGGATATGGGCATATGGCCGAAACAAATGTAGAGCATTCAGCAGCGTCAATTGATCGACCGGATGGTATGCAGGGCGTGATAGCAGACTGGGCGTCTGATCAAAGAGCCTTCAAGGGCGTTCCTTGGGGTAAAGCCATGATGTGGATCTTCCTCCTAAGTGATACGTTTATATTTAGTACGTTCTTAATTTCTTATATGACAGTCCGTATGTCTACGGCGGTTCCTTGGCCGCCTTCAAGCGAACTCTTCGCGCTTCATATGTTTGGCGCTGATATACCTTTAATACTAATTGCCATAATGACGTTTATTCTCATAACAAGTAGCGGCACCATGGTATTGGCGGTTAACTATGGCTATAGGCTAGACCGAAAGAAAACAACCTTATTGCTCATTATAACAGCTATACTAGGCGCATCATTCGTTGGTATGCAGGCGTTTGAGTGGACGAAGCTTATTCATGAAGGGGTAAGACCTTGGGGTAACCCCTTTGGTGCAGAACAATTTGGCGCATGTTTCTTTATGATTACGGGTTTTCACGGGTTACATGTTTCAATTGGTGTTATTTTTCTTTTAATTGTTGCTAGAAAAGTATGGCGGGGAGATTATGAGGCTAATACGGAGCGACGAGGTTTCTTTACTAGCCACAAAGGGTCCTACGATATAGTTGAAACAACTGGCCTTTACTGGCATTTCGTGGATCTTGTTTGGGTTTTCATTTTTGCATTCTTCTATCTCTGGTAAGGGTTTTTTCATGTCATCAACAACAGAAGGCCAACAACACCCTCTTGGTATTTATTTTAAAATATGGGGTTTGTTATTTGTACTTAGCGCATTTTCATACGCTGTAGATATATTAGAGTTTCAGGGCTATTTGCGTTGGTCTCTGATACTAATCTTTATGCTATTGAAAGCGGGATTAATAGTCGCAATTTTTATGCATATGGTTTGGGAAAGATTAGCTATAGTTTATGCTATTTTGTTGCCACCTCTTGCATTGATGGTTTTAATGGCTCTTATGGCTCTAGAAGCAGATTATACTCATCTTACGCGTTTACTATATTTTCTTGGAGGGATACCTCTGAAATAGTTTTATTAAGAACGTGAGTAATCAATAAATCTTGGCTAGAAATTTTATTGATTATCGAATACACCTCGATGAAAGCTTGCGAAGATCGGAAGAGAGCATATCCGAAGTTCTAGCGTTACACGCGCCTGTACCTAACAGCCTTGGTCTACCTTCAGCTGAATAAAGTAGAGCGGTCACACAATTTCGGCTAGAGAGTAGAATATATCTCACAGGTAAATCTATTACGTTTATAGATTGCGTATTGTTTTCAAATTTCTGTTTACTCAAGGACTTCTAAGGAGCATTCCACTTTTAAATTGAAAATTTTATATTTTTACTTGTTCGATTATTAATGCTGCAAACAGAGCAAACAGGTAAATTATAGAAAACCCAAATAGACGGCGAGCAGACTTATCGTTCTGACTTATTATAATTTTTATAGTTAGCCAAAAAAAGTAAGCGCCTAAAACGCCTGCAGTTATGCCATAAATTAGCCCAGCGGTTCCTAGTATTAAAGGAACGAAAGTAAGTGGTAGCAAAAGCACAGTATAAATTAAAATTTGACGCCTTGTCTCAGAGGCTCCGGAGACTACTGGTAACATGGGTACTCCTGCTTTGGCATAATCACCTTCGCGATATAGTGCCAGAGCCCAAAAATGTGGTGGTGTCCACATAAAAATAATGAGAAATAGAACGATAGAATCCCAGGTTATTGATCCTGTAACAGCTGCCCAACCAATCATAGGTGGAATTGCTCCTGCAGCCCCACCAATAACAATGTTATGCGGTGTTCGTCTTTTGAGCCAAATTGTATAGATAAAAATATAAAACCCTGCAGCAAATGCTAGCAAAGCAGCAGCAACCCAGTTTAAGAGATATCCCATAACAATAACGGGTAATATATTTAATAAAATACCGAATATAAGTGCTTTATTAGGTGAAATTTTACCTGCGGGAATAGGTCTATCTTTGGTCCGTTCCATCAAGGCATCAATGTCTCTTTCGTACCACATATTTATAGCACCTGCTGCACCGGCGCTTATGGCAATACAGATAACAGCCAATGCTGCTAGCGATGGATGTAATTCACCCGGCGCTACTATTAAACCAGCAAACCCTGTAAAGACTACCAGAGACATTACTCGAGGTTTGAGCAAGGCCAAATAGTTTAAAGCTATGTCGCTTATTCGTCCGACAAAATTTTGCGTCGCACTGGAGCTCTGAGCCACTATTTACTTCCTCCTCGCCTAAATTGTAGCGAGATGATAATTATCAATTAATAGTATCTACTTAGCAGTTCGTAGCCGTTCAAATAATAAAAGCTGTGCGGCTTTTTGACACGTCCAATATAGATATATGTTTTATGAAAATAAATACTACTTAAATTAATTATCTAGTTGTTTTAATTTGTTTTCAGGTGTTTATATTTAATGAAAGTAGATTATGAAACAATTTCTTTTATTATGATAATATCAATAATTGATAGATTGAATTCAATGTTAGCTTTTTATTTATATAGAGTCTTAAGTGTTAATTAGCTCTGCCTCAGCCCATGCTATTCTTGGAGGTGAATCACCAGGGCATCATGGTCCATTCATCCTGCTGGGCATAGTAATAGCTGTTTTTCTAGTTCTTTATGCGGAAAAAAAGTGGAAACGTAGTAAGTTACGTTTAAAAAAATCTGCTGAGGACTTAGCTAAAGCAGAAGACGACGAAGTACAATAATATAAGCTGCTAGTTTTGTCAGTTACACTTCCCAGGTGTGTCCTCTGTGTAAGAGTTTGTCAAAATCACCCTTACCATTAGATTCTTTTATAGTTTTAATTTGGTCATGCACCGCACTATCGTAAGTTGGTGTAGGATCACAATATAGAACTCCAAGAGCAATTGGAAAATCAGGGGGCTGCATGCTGGCAAGCAATGTAGCTAGCATTCGATTTTTTTCATCATGTATCAGAATGTCTTCTTCTTTAACATCACCCTCTCCTAATGTAACTATTTCTAGCTCAATAGAATCTTTTTTCATTATTAGTCCTTTATCTGATTCAGAACCAAATATGAGTGGTTGTCCGTGTTCAACATGTATTTGATTATCTGCGGCAACAGATTTTTCGGTGAAATGACTAAAAACAGCGTCATTATAGACAATGCAGTTTTGTAATATTTCCACGAATGAGGCGCCTTGATTTTCATAAGCACGTTTGAGAACGACAGGAAGATGTTTCTGCAGGATGTCTGCCGATCTAGCAATAAATCTTCCGCCTACTCCGAGAGCGAACTGAGCTGCAGAAACTGGACTATCTACGGAACCATAAGGTGTTGAGGGGGAACGTGTGCCAGGCTGGGATGTTGGAGAATATTGTCCTTTAGTAAGGCCATATATTGCATTATTGAATAGCAAAATATTTAAGTTCACGTTGCGCCGTAACGCATGCATAGTGTGGTTGCCACCAATAGAAAGCATATCACCGTCTCCGCCGACGACCCAAACATCTAACTCGGGGTTAGCTAGTTTAACACCTGTAGCTATTGTCGGTGATCTACCATGAATAGTGTGAAAACCATAGGTTTCCATATAATATGGAAACCTAGCCGCACAACCTATACCTGAAACAAACACTGTTTTTTCAGGGTTTGCTTGAAGGTCGGCGAGGGTTCTCTGCACGGCCTTAAGAATAGCATAATCACCGCAACCTGGGCACCACCTTACCTCCTGGTCGGTTGCATAATCTCTGGCAGTTAGCTTTTCAGGAGGTGTTTGTACATTCATTTTATTGCTCCATACGGCCACGAATGGCCTCTTCTAACTCATTAATAAGGAAGGGTTTACCATTTACTTTATTAAATCCTTCTGCAGGAACGAGGTATTGCGCACGAAGA
>Ga0114932_10001116_pt1 | contig 31498 bp, 31 predicted proteins | sample 2SBtaG_2_FD_87286 | JGI IMG/M metagenome (GOLD analysis project Ga0114932, IMG submission 87286) | Deep subsurface microbial communities from Kolumbo volcano to uncover new lineages of life (NeLLi) - 2SBTROV12_ACTIVE470 metaG | ecosystem: Environmental > Aquatic > Marine > Volcanic ...
GATAAAGCTAAATTTAGTGCTGAACTTCCATTATTGACAGCAATGCAGTCTTTACTTGAAGTATATTTTTTAAATGATTCTTCGAATTTTTTTACTTGACCAACACCAGATCCAGAAGCCCAAAAATGACTTTGTAAAATTTTTTCCACTACTTTGATTTCTCTTTTATCAAATGAGGGATCAAATAATTTAATTTGTTTTGCCATTATACTTCATTATCTTTTAAATTAGTTTTAAAAAACTCTTTATCTTTTTCCTGAGATTTTAGATATCCTTCTAGAGGTAAAGTATCATTATTTATTTTCACCGATTCTGGATTATCAGATGTAAATTTTAACACATCATCTAATAAAATAGGTCTCTTTTCAATTTTTGAAATAAGAAGTCGAAGATATTTGAGATCATTTGATTTGTCAACAGTTAAACGAATGAATGAATAATTTTTAGGGCTTTTTATTTGATAAATACTAAATTTTTCTTTATGATTATAGATGTAAGGTGTAACATGTTCCCTTTCAGATGGTAATTTGGCATTTTTCCAGGCATTCTCTAATACATCAAAACTAAAAATTTCTACTGCTATTCCCACAGGAAATGTAATTGGTTGAGTATTTGAAACATAATCAAATGAATTTGACTGAAATATTTCTATTGCATTATCTATGATTTTTGGATCAACAAGTGGACAATCAGAGGTAATTCTTATAATAGTAGAAATCGAAAATTTTTTTGCACATTGATAATATCTATCTAAAACATCTTCAGATGATCCTCGAAAACAATTAATTTTTGAATTTATGGAGAATTTTTCAACTTCATTATCTTCTTCAAGGGTTGTAGTTGCAATAATTATTTTCTTGATAAATTTACTAGAAGAAAGTTGATTTAATACAAAATCAAAAACTGTTGAAGAATCATCTAAATGCATAAAAATTTTTTTTGGTAATCTTGAGGAACCCATTCTAGCTTGGATAATACAAGCTATTTTTTCATTCATTTATTTTTTAATAATTTTATTTGTATTATATGTTTAAAAAATCAGAACTCGATTATTGGTTAGGGTTTTTTAGTAATTGTTTAATTGATTTTACTGATTGACCTTGATTTACTAAGAAATCATTAACAAATTCATTTCCTTTTTTAATTAAATTACTTCTAAATTCGTTATCATTTAATATTTTTTTAAGAGCTATTTCAAATTCTTCCTTTGTTTTAACAGTTAGAGTAGCTCCACGTTTTATCATCTCATCATCTTCAAACCAATCCGAATAAACAAGACTAGTGATAGTAGGTTTATTCAAAATCATTGCTTCTAATAATATAGTAGAATATTCCATACAAACTAAGACATCACACTTTTCTAAAAATGGAAGAATATTTTCATGTTGAAAAATAGGGATTGATTCATTAATTTCATGAATAAGCATTTTAGCATCAAAAGTGGGGGATTGTGCAGGATGTAATTTTACTATTAGTTTTTTTTCAGGAAAATTATTTGAAATTGTACAAATATCTTTAAGCATATTTCCATATTCTATAGAAGTAAAAGTTGAACTATCTAACAATTCATCTTGTTTTGCTAAAGTACTAGAAGCTACTAAAATACTTCCATTACTTTTGCATGTATTTTTTATTGGAAACAATAAATCTAATCTATGACTTCCAGTTAATACAAAATTTTTATCTTCTATACCTAAAGTTTTCAAATGTTTTTTTTCTGTTTTGTCCCAAATTGCATGAATCAAATGTTTTTGTTCAGCCGGATACCATAAAGTAAGAAATTTTTCATAGTATTTTGTATGAGGAGGAACACCATGTTGTAAAACAATACCTGGAATATTAAATTTATTTGCAACATGAATGATTACTCTTTCTTCAGCAGCATTTGGATACAAAATTAATAGAGACTTGATGTTAATTGTTTCAAAAAGAATTTGAGATAATTTGTATCTATAAACTGCTTCTTGGAAATATTTTGAACACATTTGAATAAATTCATCTTTAATAATTGGCCAAATTGTATCACTTTCATATGAAAAAAATGTTTCAAATTCATTCATATTTTTAATTTTTTCTAAATTTTTTTCAATCTGTTTATTGATTTTTAAAATTTCTATTTCAACTTGGGAATTTATTAAATCCTGTAAACGTAAAATTTTAGATTTAGAATTTTTGATTTTTTTAAAACTTTCTATGTTCCAAATTGCAGGTTTTCTTTCATTTAATAATATTATTTCTTCATCAATCGATGATAATTCATTAATAAAATCACCATCAAGAAGAGTGTTAAAATCTAATAAAAGAAGTGATTGTGATAAATTTTTTCTATTTAATTTAGGTTTTAAACGAAAAATATTGATAGTAAGTTTTTCAACAAAATTTTTCAAGTATAAGAATTTTTTACGTGATACCCAAATTGAGAAAGATTTTGAAGTAATTTTTATTGGAATTTGTATTCTATCATAATAAAGTAAATTTTGTTCTTTTCCAGGTATGGATTTTACTATAATTTGATCAAATCTAGATATATTTGAAATAATTTTTAATAAATCATTAGAGGTATCTATTGAATCTGGTTTTTCTTTTTCAATTATTCTATTAATACAAACAGTTTTTTTTATTATTTGTAAAAAATACATTCCAATAAATTGATCTAATAATGATCCTAAATTCAAATCATCTAGATTTAGATATGAAGATATCCAATCTTGTTCATGCCATTTTAGAAATTTTTCATATACTATTTTTTCAATATTTTTTTCATCGTTTGGTTTAAAATATTCCTCAACAATTTCATGTTTTATTCCTAATTTTTTTAATTCAATATGAGTTTTATAATCAAATGAAATAACTTTGCTGTTAGAGATTTTTTCAGTGGATAAATTTTTTATGCTGGAATTTTCAGTTAGTAGAATTAGAGAATTTTTCAATTATTTATTAAACTAGATTGATATAAATAAATGAACTGTAAATTTTTGTTTTAAAAATTAAAATTTTTAATAAAATTTTTTAATGTAACACATTCAATACCATTTCCAAAAATTGTGCCTCCTTCAGTAGCGTTTATTGTCTTTACATATTTTGATGCTTTTAAAATAAATTCTTTTAATGCGTTACTATAATATTGAAAAATTGGATCTTGGATACAAGTTACATTATAAATTGGATTGTGAATTTTAGGATAAGCTTTTTTAAATTTGGAACTATTTATGTCACCATCAGGTAAAATATGATCATCAGAACTTCGTTCATCAGAATAATATCCATGATCAATTCCTATTAAACCAACATGTGTATGTTTAAGGATATTCCAACCAACAATCCAAGCAGATGTACCCACATTACCACCAGTTTGAATTGCAGGTAAACCTCTTGGATTAGTTTTTGTTTTTGTCATTAGACCAGAAATATAATTAAAAGAAGATTTTCCTTTATCATAATCAACAAGTGTGTGAATCCAATATACTTGCATTCCAGATTCTTTTACAATTTTATAGGTATGTGATGAAACAGTTGATGAAAGAATACATTTGATCTGTTTTCCATATTTTTTAACAATGGGATCATCATACGATTTCTTTTGTCTTTCTTGAGTATCTATGGTTATCACAAAAAATTTTTTAAATCTATCAGGGGTTATTCCAGATTTTAAAGCATTGATTAATGAACCATCAGTACAAATTACTGTTCCTTGATAATTACTTTTAGATAAAATTTCAAGATGATTATGTTTTTTAATTGAAGGCCCTCTGCCGATAACTATTGAAGATGATGATGAAGAAGGAGAATCTGGAATTAAATCTCTTGCAGAATATCCAGATTTAATATAATCTAAATTTGATGAAAAGTTTTGAATCCATTCATCATAATATGTATCCAAGGTAGTTTTTTCAAAAATTCTTTCAATTTTTTCTTGAGTAGATTCACTTTTTTGGTCTTCAAATAGGGATTGAAACCAATCATCCCATGACTTTTTAGAAAATCCCATTTCCTTCTTTTTTTTCTTAATTTCTTTTAGTGTTTTTTCACTAATTTCAAAAGATGTATCTTCAGACATTTTCTTGTATAATTCTTATTAGAATTTTTTAAATTCTATGTTAAAGTTTGGTGTAACCACTTGACTAAAGTTCGTCAATAAAAAATTCATCATCTTCATTCTTACTACGAAAAACCATATGAGAACCAGCACCAGATCGTTCTATTAATTGTTCAAATTCACGTTCTTCTTGATTTTCATCATTTTGTTCAATTTTTTTAATTTTAAAATTACCTTTAATCATAATTTATTACAAAAAAAATATTATTTATATTTTGTATGATTATGCTAATGGTTTAATTGCAAATTCTTGTTCAGCCAAACAAACTGGGCAACGTTCTGACCATTTTTCTGAGTGTTTCCAACCTCGTAAATGTGCAAGTTTCAACAGTTTTGCAAAATCTACATTATGCATAAAATGCCTAATTGCAATAAGATCAGCAAAATCAAAGTGTTTACTTACACTACAACTATAATCAGTTGCATTATTTAGTGAAATCAAAAATTTTTCTAAGGCTTCATTTTTAATTTTTTTGATATTTTCCTCAGGTAAATTTGTTATAGTTCCATTCCTAATCATTTCCAATCTCTCATCATATTGACCTAGAATGAAATCTTCATTATCCATGAAAATTTTAGTTCCAGGATAAGGAGTGCATATGAATGGATTTACTATAGCACCATTTTTTTCAAAAAATAAAACTGTCTCTAATACATCATCAATATTCTCATTAGGATTTCCAACCATGAAGGTCATATGAGGAGGCAAGCCAACATTTCTTAGAATATCTATTGCTGATTGGTTATGAGCAACGGTAACACCTTTTTGAATATCTTCTCTTAAGACTTTGTCACTTCCACTTTCTCCGCCAACGGAAATAAAAACAAAGCCAGCTTCTTTCATATGACGAGCTACTTCAGGAGTAATACTTGGAGAATCACCAGATGTAGCTAATTTAATTTTTTTATTTAGTCCTTCTTTTATCCATAAATCACAGAAATCATGAACTCGTGCTCTATCAGCTGTGAGATTTTCATCTAAAAGACAAATGTAATCAATATCATATTTGTCTAACAATTCTTGAGATTGTCTTACAACATATTCGGGGGAAAAAAATCTCATCACAGATTGAAAGCCAGATTCTTGATCTAATAGTGCGAGTCTTTCTTTACCCAACATAGCTTCTTGATCCCAACGATTCATTCCATTATGAGTACAGAAAGTACACTGTCGTGGACATCCTCTTTCAGTGACAAAATTTATTCTTCTTTTACTTTTCCATGCTCCTGGTGCCCACATAGAACCTGAATACTTGAAATAAGATTCCATATCTAATAAATCATAAGCTGGAAATGGAATATCATCCATGTTTGCAATTAGAGGTCTGGGTTCAGTATAGAGATATTCTTCACCATCTTTGTAACAAATTCCTTTAACATTTTTCCAATCACCTTTTTCATATGTTCTAAGAATTTCTTTCCAAGTATCTTCACCTTCTCCAATACATGCAATATCAATATCAGGATTAAATTTCATTATTTTATCAGGCATGTATGTAATAAATCCACCACCACACACAATCAACGCATTTGGATTTAATTTTCTTGAAATTTTTATGACTTTTTTGATATCACTATACATACTACTAAGTCCACCAATTCCAATAATATCCCATTTTTCTACAGACATTTGCTTAGCTGCATCTTGCCATGTTGGAATAGGACGTGAAGAATTCAAATCCATAATTGCAACTTCATGACCTTCGTTAATTGCAATACTTGCCAAAATACTAACACCAGCTGGAATGTCTACAGGATCATGATCAACTCTAACTGGAGGTTGTATTAGTAATACCTTCAATATTCCACCTCTCTTGTTCATGTATAAAAATACAACGTGTTAAAAAGATGATTTTCACGAAAGTTTCTTTTTTTTGACCTCAAAATATTTTCCTTCAAAAAGAATATTTCACAAAAATAGAAAAAGGTATGATGAACTTTAGAATTTTGTCTCTACTTTATATATAATTGAACCAAGGATTCAATCATGATACGATATTGTACCAATTGTTTGTATCCAGAAACTAAACAAGATTTAACATTTGATGAACAAGGAATTTGTTCAGCATGTAATTATTTAAAAATTAAAGATACTATAGATTGGAAACAAAGAAGAAAAGAGCTTGAAATAATTCTTGAAAAATTTAGAAGTAAAGATGGTAAAAATTATGATTGCTTGATACCTGTTAGTGGAGGTAAAGACTCTCATTATCAAACTTATGTAATGAAGGAAGAATTTGGAATGAATCCACTTTTGGTTGCGTTTAGACCAAGAGAATGGACAGATCTTGGAAGAAGAAATCTAGAGAATCTAAAAAATAAATTAAATGTTGATTGTGTTGAATTCACTCCAAAAAGAGAATTGTACAAACAAATTCAAAAAACTGGATTTCATGATTTTGGTGATGCATCATGGCCAGAGCACATTGGGATATTTACTGTTCCTGTACAAATAGCTGTAAAATTTAATATTCCATTAGTGATTTGGGGGGAAAATAATCAAGCTGAATATGGTGGACCGCTAGAAGATCAAAATAAACCATTCCAAGATATTGATTGGCATAAAAAATATGGTGAATCAATTTATGTTAAAAATCAAACTAGTGGTTATAGAGGAATAGAACACATGACAAAATATGGAATTGACATGAAGGAGTTATTGCCCTACCTATACCCAAGTGATGAAGATGTACTTAGAGTTGGAGTAACAGGACTTTATGTTGGTCATTTCATCAAATGGGATGCTAGAAAACAATTACAAAAAATGATTGATGAATATGGATTTATAGTTCATGATGGAGAAATGGAAGGGACTTATACAAATTTTGAAAATCTAGATAACAAAGGTCAAGGATTACATGATTATATGAAATGGATAAAATTTGGTTATGGTAGAACTACAGATCATGCATCAATTGATATTAGACATAACAGATTAGAACGTCAAGAAGGGTTAGAATTAGTGAAAAAACATGAAGGCAGAATTCCAGAAAGATATTTACAAGAATATTTAGATGATTTTGAAATTTCACGTGAAGATTTTTTTAAAATAGTTGATAAACATGCAAATTTGGAATTATTCAAAAAAGATGATAGAGGTAATCTATTGAGAGATAAAAATGGAAATTTGGAAAAAATAAATTATGATAATATTGAATAGATATTTTTATTCTATAAATAAAATATACAATTGGTGATAAATTGAAAGGAATTATTTTACATGGAGGTTTTGGAACAAGATTAAGACCATTTACACATACAATGCCCAAACAGTTACTGCCAATTGCAAATAAACCAATGTCTCAATACGGAATTGAAATTTTAAAAAACTCTGGCATTACAGACATTGCAATAATTATTGGAGGAAATAATTCAGATAAAGTCAAAAATTATTATGGGAATGGAGATGGAATTGGAGTGAAATTTACATATATTTATCAAGAATTTCCAAAAGGAATATCACAAGCAATTAGTTTATGTGAGGAATTTGTTCAAAATGAAAAATTTGTAGTTTTTTTAGGAGACAATATTCTAAAACAAAACATAAGTGAAATTAAAGAAAAATTTGAAAATTCTGAATCTGATGCTACTATTCTTTTATGTGAAGTAGAAAATCCTTCACAATTTGGAATAGCTGAAATTGATGGGGGGGAAATTAAGAAAATTACTGAAAAACCCAAAAATTCACCTTCAAATTTAGCTGTAATAGGAATTTATTTTCTCACTCCTAAAATCTTTAACACAATAAAAAAATTAAAGCCTTCTTGGAGAAATGAACTTGAGATTACAGACGCACTACAAATATTATTGGATGAGAATAAAAAAATTGAATTTGAAGTTGTAACTGGTTTTTGGAAAGATACAGGAACTCCTAAGGATATTATTAATGCAAATAAAGCAATTTTAGAAGATATGGATTCATTGGTAAAAGAAACTATTGAAGAGAATGTAATTAAGAATGGTAAAATTTCAGTTGGTAATAATACAATTTTAAAAAATGTGAAATTATCTGGGCCAATAATAATTGGAGATAATTGTGAGATTTCTAATGAATCTCAAATTGGACCTAATGTAAGTATAGGAGACAATTGTAAAATATCAAAATCACATATAGAAAATTCAATTATAATGTCTAACTGTAAAATTGAACAAACTCGAAATATTTCAAACAGTATTATTGCATATGATACTGAAATTATTTCAAATTCTAACAATGATAAGAATTATTTTTTAGGAGAAAATTCAAAAATTAACTAAAATACATCGTAATCACCTAATGAAAACAACCAATTACTGAAATTTTGAATTTGGTTATTATTTGAATTTAAAGATAAAATGATTAATGGTAATTGCTCTTGTTTTAAAATTGAAGGTGCTTTAAAAAACCTTGAATTATGTAAAATTTGACTTTCCAGGATTCCAATTTTTGATGAAGCAATTACAAGAGAAATATTATTTTGCCAAAAATTAGATAAAATATTTTTTATAAAATTTTGAAATAGCATTTTTTGTTCATATTCTGGATCAAAAACAAGATCAACAATTATACCTAATTTTTTTGAAAAAATATTCATTTTTCTTGTAATTACATATCCTATTAATTTTGAATCATGATTCAGTGTAAATATTTCATAATTTCTAGTAGGGTGATCCATGTATCTCCATTGTAAAAATTCTTTATTTTTAAAATGAAATAGTGAAGAATTATTGGATGATTTTTTTATTAATTTTTCAAATTCATCATTAAATGGATTTACTAGCAATTTAATATCAAATGAAGATGAAGATTTGGGTTTCCAAAAAAAATCAAATGGTTTAATAATTTTTGAAAATGGTGATTTAAAATATAAAGACAAATTTAATGGTCTAACAATTAGTGGGACTTTAGCAATTTCTAAAAAGTGATTTTTAGAAAAGATTTTTGTTGAATTTGAGTTTGGAATTCCATAAATAAAAGATGATTTTTTTGTTGAAAATATTTCAGGTATTTTTGACACAAGTTGAGTAAAAATTCCTTTATTTCTATAGTCAGGGTGAATAATTGAATTACACGACAGATAACATTTTAGAGGTTTTTCATGAAAAATAAAAGTTGTAGGAAGAAACGCGTTTACTCCAACAATAGCGTTATTGTTATCAGGATCTTTTACTGTAATAATTATGGCTTTTCCATTAGGATTTTGTAAATATTGCCAATTAAAATAATCAGAGCTTGTCAACTCACATTTTCCAAATGCCTTCATTGCCAAATCAAGAATTTCTATTTTTTCTTGTTCTGTTTGATTCCATTCTGAAATAATCATGATAGTAGAATCATTCTCATGTAAAATATCAATATTCTTATTGTAAATAGATTAAAGTAAGATATTAGAAAAAGGATGTGGTAAAGTGTATAATCTTTTAGGCATAGATTTCGAAGAATGGTATCATCCAGAATTAATCCAAAAAAATCTAGATGTTAAAAAGAAGGTACCTAGAGTGGTTAATGGTATTGATAAAATTCTGGAATGGTTACAAAACAATGAAGTTAATGCAACTTTCTTTGTAGTGGGGGAGATTTTGAAAGATAATCCAGAGATCATGGACAAAATTTCCCAAAATGGGCATGAAATAGCATTTCATTCAATGCATCATAAAAGATTAGATTTGCAAAATGAGAAAATATTTTCTCAAGAACTTGATGAGTTTCAAAAATTAACTGAAAAGAAAAGTGTAGGATTTAGAGCACCAACATTTTCACTGAATAATTCTAGTTCATGGTTAATTGATGTGTTAGCAAATCATAATTATCTATATGATAGCAGTATTGTTCCTGCAAAAACTCAACTTTATGGGATGCCCAATGCTGAAACAAAACCATATAAAATTTTAAAAATAGATTTGGAGAAAAATTCTGAAGAAGGTAAAATAATTGAATTTCCACTTTTAACAACTAGTATTTTTGGAAAGAGAATTCCTGCAGGAGGAGGTTTTTACCTTAGAGCATTACCAATGAAATTTTTAGAAAATGCTATTAAAAATAATATTTCAAAAAATATTCCTTCAGCATTTTATATCCATTCATGGGAGCTAACTCCTGAATTTATGCCTAAATTACAATTACCTTGGAAAGATAAATTCATCACATATTATAATCTCAATAAAGCATTATCTAAAATGGATAAACTTGTAAAGAAATTTAAATTTACATCATTTTCAAAATATATTTCAAAATTTGATTAAATTAAAATTGTTTTTCTAATAAAGATAGGGATTCATTTAATGTTAAAAATTTGAATTTGCTTAATGTCTGAATTTTATTGGAATCAAGACATTTGTTAATTCCTGTTTTAACATTTCTGCCTAATTCGTCATTAGAAGTTGGTTTAATTAAATTAGAATCAAGTTCCAATTTTTCTGCGATTGTTTTACTAAATTCATATCTATTTAGACAAAGATTAGGAGCAGAATGAAATATTCCAGAATAATCCCCTTTCATTAAATGAATAATTGAATTAGCAAAATCATCCACAATTATTGGTGAACTTTTTTCATCTTGAATAATATTAACTTCTTCATTAGAATTTAATTTATTTATTAACCAAAATACAAAATTGAATGGTTTCATGGAACTAGAAGATTTGTTTGAGAGATAGTGAGGCAACCAACCATATAGAACACTAGCTCTAATTACCAAATTGCCTGGATGATCTAAAACAAATTGTTCTCCAGATAATTTTGAACTTCCATAAACATTGATAGGTTTTGGTACATCAGTTTCATCATAAGGAGTTTTTTTACTACCATCAAAAACAGAGTCAGAGGATAAATGGATTAATTTTGAATTTAGAGACTTAGAGATTTTTGTAAGTTTTTCAACAAATTTACTATTAACATTAATTGCTTCTTGAGGGTGAGATTCACAATAATCGACATTGTTTAGTGCACATGAATTAATTATATAATCTGGATTACAGTCTATTAATAGATTCTCTAAATTTTTTGAATCTAAGATATTCAATTTATAAGATGTTATAAAATCCAATTTGGGATTTCTTAAATTATAACTACCAAAAAGATTAAAATCATTTTTAATTTTTGATGCAATTTTATGACCGGTTAAACTACCTATACCAAGAATGAATACTTTTTTTTTCATATCTAAACAAATTAAATAATCATGAGTTTATTAACTTCCTTGCTCTTTTACTAAAGAAAATGATTATGGAATTAATTTTGTTAGAATTTTTTGTAGAGATTACATCGTTAGGTAAAATAAATTCGTCTGAAAATTTTTTAATAATTTGGGTATCAGAATTATTTCTAATTTTTTTAATATTTTTTCTTTTTTCTAAAATTTTTGAACGCATTTTTATCAACGAAAAATATGTTTTTAATTTCATTAATCCCAATCCCTTTGATACAAAATATATGAAAATCCCCATTTCTAAAATTAGAATTAATGGGAAAATTTTGTAATATGTTTTTCTAGAATAAAGTGTTTTTAAGCATATTAAACGATTTCTTTCAGTTAAGAAAAATTTTCTTGAGCCTGATTTTTGAAGTGTTAAGCTAACTCGATGATAAATTTTTGATTTTGATTCAAAAAATGAATCTATTCCTAATAATGATGCTCTCCAACCATATTCTAGATCATCATGATATGCAAAGAAAATCTCATCAATTTTCCCAATTTTTTTAATTGTATTCAATGATGAAAATGTGCATGCACCAGATGTATAACCTATTTTTGAAAATTTATCAAATTCAATATTATCTTTTTTTCCTCTTTCTTTGGCAAAACCAAAACCAAAAATATTGATTAAATTTCCACAACTACTTATAATATCTTGATTTTGTTTTTCTAAAATTTTTGGTTGGTATAGTCCTTCCCCATGTTTGTAATAACTTTCAATCAAATTTTTCAGCCAATATTTTTCAACAATTGTATCTGAATCTAGAAATACAATAAAATCAGATTTAGAATTATCTATCCCAATATTTCGAGCTGCCATTCCAATATTTTTTGTATTTTCAATTAATTTAATTTTAGGAAATTCATTTTTACATTTAATATGACTGTTATCACTTGAACAATTATCAATTAGAATTATTTCATATTTACAATCTTTTGTTTTTTCTACAGATTCTATACATTCGAAAAGATCATTTCCTCCATTATAATTTAAAATTATAATATTTGTTAACGGATCATTATTTACATGATTCAACATTTTTCTCCATAACAATTCATATCAATCATAATTTATCATTAAACTAAATGATTAATTTAATGTAGTTTATTTTTTTAGAATTATTAGGTAGTTATTTTCTATATTTTTTCCATGGTGTTGGTGATAACATTTGCTTCGTAGCTAAATTTTTCCACCAAGATTTATTTTCAAAATACCAATCAACCGTTTCAGTAAGCGATTTTTCAAATTTTTGTTTAGGTTTCCAGCCAAGTTTATGCCTGATCTTTGTAGAATCTAAGCTGTATCTTAAATCATGTCCAGGTCTATCTGTAACATAATCTATCAAATCTTGATTTTTATCTAAATTTTTAAGAATTTTTTTTACTAATTGAATATTTGAAAGAAGATTGTTTCCAGAGATATTATAGGATTCACCACTTTTTCCATTTAGAAGAACTTTTGCTATTGCATCACAATGATCTTCTACATATAACCAATCACGAATATTTTTTCCTGTACCATATATAGGAATTTGTAGATTTTTAATTGATCTAATTATTGTTTTAGGGATTAATTTTTCTGGGAATTGTCTAGGTCCAAAATTATTGGTGCATCTAGTTACCAATATATCAAGATCATATGTTTTTAGATAAGATTCAATAATTAATTCAGCTGAAGCTTTAGAAGCTGAATATGGATTTGAGGGATGAAAAATATCTTCTTCTTTAGCTGAACCTTTAGATTTACTACCAAAAACCTCATCTGTAGATATTTGTAAAAATTTTGTGTTCTTACTATTTTTTCTAATCGTATCAAGAATTGAATAAACACCTAAAATATTTGATTTTAAAAAGGGCTCTGAATCACTTATACTTCTATCTACATGTGATTCTGCTGCAAAATTTATCACAGCATCAGCACGTGGAATTAATTTTTCTAATAATTTTTTGTTTGTGATATTACCTTTAAAATATTTATAATTATTGTTTTTTATATTGGGAAGATTTTTTTTGTTAGAACCTAAAACTTCTGCATCAATATTTATGATTTTAACATCAGGATAATTCTTAAAAATATGTAAAACAAAATTACTACCAATAAATCCTAATCCTCCAGTAACCAAAATTTTCATAAAATCACCCACTGATCTACCAATTAATATCTAATTTAGTTTGTCAATATCTCACTTAATACTTTTAAGAAAATTCCTATACATAATATTTGAAGATAGGAGATTTTTTATTATTAAATCATTATTATAAAATATGAGTGAAAAATCAATAAAATCAACAAAGTTAGAAATTCATGAAACCAAGGATGTGACAGACAATCATGTGAATGGAGAGCTTACTGTAGTATGGAGAGAATGGGATAAAATTTTTGATTTTGAACCTAAAATGATATACATTTCATCAGTTAATAAAAATGAAATTAAAGGACCTCATTTACATCTTAAACGAACAAGTTACTTTGTATGTGTGAAAGGAAAAGTGATGTTTATTGCAAAAGATTCTGATGGTAATTATAAAGAAATTGAATCAAGTGAAGAAAATCCAGTATTGATTAGAATTCCAAACAATATTCCTTCTGCACACGTTAATCTTTCCGAAAATGTTTCAAAGGTTCTTACTTTAGCAGACATAGCTTGGAAACCCAATGACAATGAAATGATAAACGTTACTTTTGATGATTACAATTTAAAAAAATGGAATAAACCATAAAAGAAATAGGAATTATACAAAAGATAATTAAAGTATCAATTGTTTGATATCGCATATGAAAGCAGTGATTTTAGCAGGAGGATATGGAACAAGAATTAGTGAAGAAACTCATCTAAAACCAAAACCATTAATTGAAATTGGCGGAATGCCAATTCTTTGGCACATTATGAAAACATATTCTGAACATAACATAACAGATTTTGTTATTTGTTGTGGGTATAAAGGATATTTAATTAAAGAATATTTTGCAAATTATTTTTTACATAGATCAGATGTCACGTTTGATATTCAAAATAATTCAATGGAAGTTCATCAAAAATTTGTAGAGCCTTGGAAGATTACTTTGATAGATACGGGTTTAGATACAATGACCGGAGGAAGATTGAAAAGAGTGAAAGATTATGTTGGAGATGAAACATTTTGTTTTACATATGGCGATGGATTAAGTAATATCGATATATCAAAATTAATACAATTTCATAAAGATAAAAAATCTATTGCAACTGTTACAGCAGTTCAACAACCGGGTAGATTTGGAATATTAAACTTTAAAGATGAATTGATTTCAGAATTTAATGAAAAACCTTCTGATGATGGAACTTGGATAAATGGTGGATATTTTGTTTTGGAACCACAAGTGTTTGATTATATTGAAAATGATTCAACAGTATGGGAAAAAGATCCTCTTGAAAAACTAGCGAAAGAAAATCAACTTCAAGGATTTAAACATAAAGGATTTTGGCACCCCATTGACACCATGAGAGAAAAGAATCATCTGGAATCATTATGGAATTCTAACAAAGCTCCTTGGAAGAATTGGGAATGAATAAAAAATTTTGGGAAGGTAAAACTGTTTTAATCACAGGGCATACAGGATTCAAAGGTAGTTGGCTTTCAATATGGTTACAAAAATTGAATGTGAATTTAATAGGAATTTCAAAATCAATTCCAACTAATCCAAGTATGTACGAATTAGCCAAAGTTGAAAAAGGGATGACATCAATTTTAGGAGACATAAGAGACTACAATACCATTTTTAAGACAATCAAACAGAATAATCCAGATATTATTATCCATATGGCTGCTCAATCTATTCTAAGAGAATCATATGACAATCCAGTTGAAACATACGAGACAAATGTGATGGGAACAGTAAATCTACTAGAAGCCATAAGAAATAATGGTAAATCATGTATCGTACTAATAATTACTAGTGACAAATGTTATGAAAATATTGTTAATGCTAAAAGCCACATAGAAAATGATCCAATGGGTGGATTTGATCCATATAGTTGTAGTAAAGGTTGTGCAGAATTAGTGACAACAACTTATAGAAATTCATATTTTAATCCAAAAAAATTTGAAAATCATAAAATTTCAATTGCATCAGCAAGAGCTGGAAATGTGATTGGTGGTGGAGATTGGGCAAAAGATCGTTTAATACCAGATATAATTAGAGGAATAATTAAAGAAAATAAAATTAAAATTAGAAATCCAGAATCAATTAGACCATGGCAATTTGTATTGGATCCATTATATGGATACATCAAACTAATAGAAAAATTAGGAATAGATAGTAAAAAATTTTCTGAGGGATGGAATTTTGGTCCCAAAGATGAAGATATGAAATCAGTTAAATGGATTTTGACCGAATTAGAAAATCTTTGGCCAAATAAAATTAAATTAAAATTAGAAAATGAAAATGAACCACATGAAGAAAAAATTTTGAAATTAAATTGTGAAAAAGCTAAAGAAAAATTAGCATGGGAACAAAAAATTGATTTAGAATCCAGTCTAGAATGGACATCAAATTGGTATAAAGCGTTCATAGAAAAAGAAGATTTAAGAAAAATATCTGAAGAACAAATAGAAAATTATACTAGATTAATTTAAAATCATCATGAATAAAAAATGTAGATTTTGTAATTCAGATCTAAATGTTACATTTTTAGATTTAGGCATGTCTCCACTTTCAAATGCATTTCTTGATAAAGAACAATTGGGTGAAACAGAAGATTTTTTTCCTTTGAAAGCATATGTCTGTGAAAGTTGTTTTTTAGTACAGTTACAAGAATGGCAAATTCCATCAAAAATATTCTCCAAATATGCCTATTTTTCATCCTATTCAAAAACATGGTTACTACACGCTGAAAAATATACAGAAAAAATGATTAAACGATTTAGCCTAAATAAAGAAAAATTTGTAGTTGAAATTGCTAGTAATGATGGTTATCTATTACAATATTTTAAGAAACAAGGATTAAAAATATTAGGTATTGAGCCTGCTGAAAATGTTGCAGATGTTGCAATAAAGAAAAAAATTCCAACTCAGAAAAAATTTTTTAATTCAAAAACTGCACTTGAGTTAATTGAGAAGTACAAACAACCAGATTTAATTGTAGGAAATAATGTATTAGCACATGTTCCTAATTTGAATGATTTTGTAAAAGGTTTAAAAATACTTTTATCAAATAATGGTGTCATTACTTTAGAATTTCCACATCTACTAAAACTAATCGAAATGAATCAATTTGATACAGTATATCATGAACATTTTTCATATTTCTCATTATTTGTAGTAAATAAAATTTTTGAAAAACATGAATTAACAATATTTGATGTTGAAGAATTACCCACACACGGGGGTTCACTTAGAATTTATGTTAAACATGCTGAAAATAGTAAATATACAGTTTCATATCAAGTATCCATGTTAATCAATAAAGAAAAAAATGCAGGATTATTTGATATTAATAGTTACAAAGAATTCTCATTGAAAATAGATCAAATTAGAAAAGAATTAGAGGAATTTTTTGAAAAATCAAAAATAGAAAATAAGAAAATTGTATGTTATGGTGCTGCCGCTAAAGGTAATACATTACTAAATTATTGTAAAATCCCAAAGGAATTGATTTTGTATATTGTTGATCGTAGTATCTACAAACAAGGATTATTTCTTCCGGGTACACATATTATCATTAAAAAACCAGAAGATGTCAAAGAAACAAAACCAGATTATCTTTTAATTCTGCCATGGAATTTAAAAGATGAGATAATTAAACAGATGGGATTTATTCGAGATTGGGGAGGAAAATTTGTAATTCCAATTCCAGAGGTGAAGGTAATTTCATGATTTTTTCGAATACTAGTCTTAAAGATGCTGTAATTCTTGAGATAGAAAAACTTCAAGATGACAGAGGATTTTTTGGACGTACATGGGATGAAGAAATTTTCAAGAATAAAGGTATGAATACACAAATTGCTCAATGTAGTCTATCATTTAATCTTAAAAAAGGGACATTACGTGGAATGCATTTTCAAGAAAAACCATTTCAAGAAGTAAAAATAGTTAGTTGCACAAAAGGCTGTATTTTTGATGTGATTATTGATTTAAGACCAAATTCAAAAACATACAAGCAATGGTATGGAATAGAATTGAAATCAGATGAGCATAAGTCAATCTATATTCCAAAAGGATTTGCTCATGGTTTTCAAACATTAGAGGACAATACAGAAGTATTTTATCAAATATCTGAATTTTATAATCCTAGTCATTCAACGGGTATAAGATGGAATGATCCACTATTTGGAATTAAATGGCCTCTTAACAATCCAATTATATCTGAGAAAGATTTAGGTTGGAGTGATTTTGTTGAATGATAAAAATGAGGAATTTAAAAATCGAAATAGAAAAAAAATAGCTCAGATGTTTAATGATAAGAAATTAAAAAAAACTTCAGAAAAATGGTTTTTAGAAAGTTACAAATATGAATATTCATATCATTTCAGCTGGTTAGGTAGACCAATAATTCAATATCCACAAGATATGATAGCCATGCAAGAAATCATTTGGAATTATAAACCAGATATTATTATTGAAACAGGAATTGCTCATGGTGGTTCTTTAATTTTTTCTGCATCAATATTAGAACTGATTGGAAAAGGAGAGGTTGTTGGAATTGATATAGATATAAGAGAACATAATAAAAAAGAAATTAAAAAACATCCATTATACAAACGAATCACAATGTTAGAAGGTTCATCAATAGATAAAAAAACAAGAGACAAGATAATCAAATTATCAAAAAACAAAAAAGCCATTGTTTTTCTTGATTCAAATCATACAGAAAAACATGTTTTAAAAGAATTGGAATTTTATTCACCACTAGTTACTAAAGGCGGATATGTAGTCGTATTTGATACGATTATAGAAGATTTACCTGAAGAATTTGTTCAAAATCGAAATTGGGGTAAGAAAAATAATCCAAAATCAGCCATAAATAAATTTTTGAAGAAAAATGATAGATTCAAAATTGATAAAAATTTGGAAAAAAAATTACTTGTTAGTGCAGCAAAAGATGGATATCTAAAGTGTATAAAAAATTAATTCAAATATTATAACATAATATAATCAATAGTGAATCAAACTTGAAAATATTAGTAATTGGTGGTAGTGGAGTAATAGGTTTTGAATCTCTAAAAAAGCTAAAAGAACTTGATAATGATGTATTTTATACATACTATCAAAATAAAATTCCCATATCAAATGGTTTTTTATTAGATATTAGAGATAAAAATGCAGTAATGGATCTTTTTCAAAAAATAGTTCCAGACATTGTTATCCATACTACAGCAATTACAAATGTTGATCTTTGTGAAACAGATCAAAAACTGGCAACTGATGTAAATATTACAGGTACGTCCAATATAGTTAATGCATGTAAAAAAAATAAAAGTCAATTAGTATACATTTCTACTTCATTTGTTTTCGATGGAACTAAAACTGGATATTCAGAAGAAGATATCACTAATCCTGCAACATTCTATGGTTATACAAAAGACAAAGGTGAAAAATTAGTTAAAAATTCAGGTTTATCATTTCTAATTCTAAGAACAGATTTACCGTATGGTATAAAAGAAAAATGGCATCATACAAATTCCGTTTCTAGAGTAATTGATACTATTAAGTCAGGAGGAATTTTAAATGAAATTACAGATTGGTACAACAAACCAACTTATGTTCCAAATTTTGTAGATATTATGATAGATCTTTTGATAAAAAAAGAAACAGGGATATTTCATATTGTAGGCTCTGATTTTTTAAACAGATATAATTTTTCTATGACTGCTGCAAATATTTTTCAATTAAGCCAAGACAAAATTCAACCTATTAATTCTAAAAAATTAAAGTTACCAGCAAAAAGAGTAAATGTAAATTTAGAAATTAAAAAAATTCAAGAAAAAACTAATATCAGAATTTTAGGAATAAAAGAAGGATTGGTAAATATGAGGAATTTAAAGCAAGAATAAAAACATATGAATATTTAACACTCATTAATGAAATATAATTAGAAAAATCGAATATGATTTTTGAATTTGGAAGAAAAATCTATTATAAATTTCCTAGAATTAGACCATTTTTAGGGTTTTTTCACAGAAAATTTATTCTTAAACCAAAATTTGCAGGGTGGGGAATGACAACACAACATCAACTTCCATGGATTAATGAATTTGATGATGAATGCTTTCGAAAAGCATCTATTGATGTAAAAAATAATTTTAAGTTTACAACAAATACTGCAGACATTTCTAAAGGAAATATTGATACTTTAAGATGGCGACATTGGATTGTTTCTTACTGTGCAAGACATGCTATTCAATTTACAAATTGTATAAAATATAATTTTGTAGAATGCGGTGTAGGTGATGGAGTAACGACATTTTTTGCATTAAGAGAGATATCAAATAATGAAAATACTAGAGAAAATTTTTCAATGCATTTGTATGATTCATGGTCAGAAATGAAAAAAGATGATCTATTAAAAAAAGAATTATCAAATATTGGGAGATATTCAAATTTAAACATTGAATTAACAAAATCAAATCTTAAAGAATTTGAAAAAAATCTGATATTTCATCAAGGATATATTCCTGAATCATTTTCTGTAGTTCCAGAGGCTCCTGATAAAATTGTTTATTTGCATATTGATCTTAATTCAGCAATTCCTACAAAAGCAGCATTAGATTTCTTTTTTCCAAAAATAATCCATGGCGGAATTATTTTATTTGATGATTATGGCTGGGAAGGGTATGAAGACACAAAACATACAGTTGATGAATATTTTTCTAATAAATTAGGAATGTTGTTAAAACTTCCCACAGGTCAAGCAGTTTATTTTAATAACTAGTAAAGAAAAAAATGATGAAAAGTTTCTAACCTAGTAGCCTTAATTAATAATTATTAGACCGTAAATGTGAATTAAATGGATAGTAACAATTCTAAAAAAAACCCAAAGTTAAGCATAGGTTTACCTGTGTATAATGGCGAAGAATTTTTAGAAAAAAAGATTGAATCCATATTATCACAAACCTTTTCAGATTATGAATTAATAATTTCAGATAATAATTCAACTGATTCTACAAATAAAATTTGTGAGCAATTTTTGAATAAAGATAAAAGAATAAAATATTTTCGACAAAAACAAAACATGGGAGCAAATTGGAATTTTAATTTTGTTCTAAGTGAAGCAAATGCACCATTTTTTTTATGGGTAGGAGTAAATGATAAAATTTCAGAAAAATTTTTAGAAAAAAATATGAATGTTTTAGAAAGTGATCAAAGTATTGTTGGAAGTATAAGTAAAGTTAAACCACTAGAAAATATTAAAAATTTACCAACAGAAAATAATGTTGATTTATTCTTTCAAAAAATAATTAAAAAATCACGTTCATTAAAAACAATAGATAGTTTACCAATATTTGGAACATATGAAGATAAAGTTAGATTTTATTTAAAAAATTCTACATGTCAATTAATTTATGGAATTTTTAGAACAAACGAACTTAAAGAAAGTATTGTAAAAAATTCATTTATTGGAAATGATTGGGCTACTATGATAAAAATTTTGAAATTTGGTAATTTTCATATTGTTGAGGAAGACATTATGTATGAGCATATGGAGGGTTTAAGTTCAAAAGGAATTTTAAGTATTTCAAAATTATATGGACATAAAAATTTAGATTTGATATTTCCATGGTATCAATTTACAAAATGGTATCTAAATAATTTCAAAATAAAATATTTCTTAAAAAATTTAGATTATTTTGCTCAGTTAAATCTAGAAGGAGTTTTTTCATTATCAATAGATAAATTACAAAACTTTTTCAATAAAATCTTAAAAAGGTGAATCATATTGACAGACTTAAAATCAAATATTTCAATAGAAAAAAATTCAAAGAAAATAGTTTTTTCTTTAGGATTAATTATTGGTATAGGACTTTTAGCAAGATTATTTTATTTTTCACAATATGTTCCAGGATATTCTGATGATGCAATAGTATATTTTTGGTATGCAAATGATATCAAAATTTTAGATCAATTACCAAATTATTTACTATCACATATAGGATGGTCAATATTTCTTTCATTTTTCTTCGAAGTTTTTTCTTTTGATAATTTTTTTGATTATATTGAATTACAAAAAATGCTTTCAGTTTTAATTTCAGTGATTACTATAATTCCAATTTATTTTCTTTGTAACAAATTTTTTGGGAAAGGAATATCATTGATTGGTGCATTATTATTTGCTATAGAGCCAAGACTGATACAAAATTCATTACTTGGAATTACTGAATCATTTTATATTTTATTAATAACAATATCTTTTTTATTTATATTAAATTCTAATAGGAAATTAGTTTTTCTTTCATTTGGATTAATTGGAATAACAACAATTGTTAGATTTGAAAGTATTTTGTTATTTTTACCAATATCAATATATTATTTTATTAATTCTAAATCAGAACAGAATATTAAGAGAAATTATTTGTTTGCCACAATTATTTTCTTATTAATGCTTACACCATTAATTTTTCTTAATACAACTTCAGAAGAGGGTAATTTCGTTTTTAATAGAATTAATGCAGAATTGTCGTATATTGAAGGGGATTTTATTGAAGAACAAGAATCTATTCCATGGTATTATGATTATAATTTTGAGAATATTGTAAAATTCTTATCATGGTCAATGATTCCAATTTTCATATTTTTTGTTCCTTTAGGTTCAATCTTAATTTTTAAAAAGTGGAAGCAAAATAATATTTTTATTATTTTAATGGTAGTTTTTACTTTAATTCCTGGATTTTATGCATTATTGAGATTTGCAGATTCTAGATATCTTTTGCCTGCCTATCCTATGTTTTGTATAATTTCATTATTTACAGTAAAGTGGCTTTCTGAAAAAATTCATTATAAAAAATCTCTTTACCTAATTTTAATCGCGTTAATTATCATTCCAACAATAGTTTTTCTGGAAACTAAAGTGCAAGTAGATACAATTCATGAAACTGAAGCAATTATAATTGCTGAAAATGTAATACAAAAAACTGAGATAATTAATCAATACTCACCAGAATCAAAATATGTAATGATAGCAAAAATGAACCAATCTGAATTTCCAATTTTAAGTACTGAATTTGATAAAATGCAATTATTAGATTTTCATGCAAATTCAATTGAAGAATATTTAACGGTGGGAGAAAGTATGGGATTAACACATTTAGTTCTAGATGGAAAAGAATCAATTTACAGACATATATTTTTCAAAAATATATTTTATAACGAAGATGAATACACGTATTTATCTAAAATATTTGATTCAAGCGATTTGAATTTTGAATACCATGTTAAAATATTTGAAATTGATTATGATAAATTTCATGAATTTGGAAAATTGCGAATAAAAGATTAGAAACTTTAACATCATCAAATTATTAATTTGAATATAGAATAAAATTATGTCAGATATGTGGAATAAACTAAAAAAATTAGTATTAAGTTCAAAGGATTTTGCAATGCTAGGTTCAGGGAATGTTTTGGCTACAGGGATAAGTGGAATTTTTTGGTTCTATATCGCATCTTTAATTGAAGTTAATGATTATGGTGAAATTAGTTATTTCATTGCAATTGCAAGTTTAGTTGGAGTTATTTCAACTGTTGGTGCACAAAATACTATTACAGTGTTTACAGCAAAGGGAGAGAAAATTGTTCAAGAATTAGCATTTGTTTCTTTACTATCAGGTTTAATTTCATCTATTATTTTATTTGTAATCTTTTTCAATATTGGTGCAAGTCTTTATGTTTTAGGTTACATTGTATTTGCAATTATTTCATCAGAAATTCTTGGAAGGAAACTTTACCAAACTTATTCAAAATATATTATCTCACAAAGAATTTTGATGGTAATTTTAGCAATTGGATTTTATTATTTGATGGGAATAGATGGAATAATTATTGGGTTAGGTCTCTCATTTTTTGTTTATTCATATAGATTGATCAAAGAATGTAAAAACTTGAAAATGGATCTCTCAAAGCTCAAACCAAAAAAGAATTTTATTATTCATAATTATGCAACAGATTTAGCAAATATTCTAACTGGTTCCTTAGATAAAATAATTATTGCCCCATTATTTGGATTCATAATTTTAGGAAATTATCAATTGGGGATTCAATTTTTAACAGTATTGTTATTGATTCCGTCTGTAGTTTATCAATACATTCTACCTCAAGATTCTAGTGGGATTGCAAATAAAAAGTTAAAATTCATTTTAGTAATTTCTTCAATATTTATTTCAGTATTTGGAATTTTACTATCACCAATAGTTATTCCAACACTCTTTCCTAAATTTATTGAAACCATTCAAGTAGTACAAATTATTAGCCTTGTTTTGATACCTCATTCATTTATCATAATATTTCAATCTAGATTTTTAGCACTTTTGAAAAGTAGAATTGTTCTGATAGGAAATGGTATTTTTGTTATTATTCAAATTTCATCTATCATAATACTTGGAAACATACTGGGGATTAATGGAATTGCATTGGGTATGGTATTAGCTTCTTTAGGACATGCATCATTTTATGCAATATCAAATAAAAAATTACAAAATGAAATTATTTAAAATCATGAAGAGATGAATTCAAAGAAAATAATCTACGAAATGTTAATTAGTATATCTTAAGACGTTTAAAGAGTGGCAAAAATTGAATTTTCAATAAATTTAGCTGCTTCTCCTAGACAGCTTTTAGAAGTAGTGAAAGATTATGAAAATTATCCATTTTATTTACCTGATCAAATTAAGAGTATACAAATAATTAAAAATGAAGACGAATTTGTTATAACAGAAGATACATTTGTTTTTAAAACAATTATTAAAAAAGAAATCAAACAACAATCAAAACATCAAATAAAGGAAAACCAAGCTTTGATTGAAATTTTAACTGGGCCAGCAAAGAACTCAACAATTAATGTTTTCTTTGAAAAAATTGATTCAGGCTCTCATATTTTAATTCGGATGGATTTGAAACTAGGTCTGAAAGGGAAAATTTTCTTACCTTTAATAAAAAAACTATATCCAACTATATTGACAGGTGTATTTTATAAAATGAATACTAAAGCATTAGAAATTGAAATGAGTTGAAAGAAATGAATAATGTTGAAATTGTTAATTGGGAAAATGTATTTAAAAAATCATCTGATTTTCAAAATAATAAGCCATTCAAATTTGGATTTATTGAGGAGTTTTTTGATAGAGAATTTTATGAAAAACTATATCAAACATATCCAAATGTAGATGAATTTTTAGATGGGTCAGGAATGACCAAGGCTCAATTAATTAGATGGTGGGGTGATCATAATGAAAACGATATTGTAAAAGATGTTGATGACCCTACTTTGAGTAAAGAATGGAATGAATTGTATCATTATTGTCATTCAAAGGAATTTGTAGAAAAAATAAAAAAATTTACCGGGATTCCAGTTACAAAAGTGAAACATTTTAGTTTTGTAGCATACAGAAAAGGAGGATTTCAATTACCTCATATACATAATGTTGGACCTAGTACAGTGGTTATGATGGTATATTTTTCAAAAAATTGGAAAAAGGGGGATCCTGGTGGAACATATATCGCATCTGAAGCAGATGAATCAAAAATAATATTTGAGCCATATAATTTAGATAACAGTGTAGCACTATTTCATGATGGACCAAAAGCTGCACATGGAACTAGATATATAACAAAAGATGTTGAGAGACGAGCTATTCAAATTTACTTGGAAGAATATACTCCCGAGAAAGGATGGTCAGCAAAACCATCATGATAAATTTTGAGTAAGTGTTGAGCAATATTATTAACGAGAACAGTTACAAGATTGTATTATGAAAACAGTTATTGGAATTCCAGCGTTTAATGAAGAAAAAAATATAGCTAAAATTATTACAAAACTGAAAAAATTATCATATTCAATTATTGTATGTAATGACGGTTCATCAGATATGACGGGGGAAATTGCTGAAGAGATGGGAGTAGTTGTCATCAATCATCCTAAAAATTTAGGATATGGTTCTGCCATTAGAAGTATTTTCACAAAAGCTGCAGAACTTGATTATGATATTTTAGTTACATTTGATTCAGATGGACAACATAAAACATCAGATATAAAATCAGTTTTAGAACCAATTATCAATCAGAAGGCAGATATTGTAATTGGATCTCGTTTTTCAAATGATGACCCTAATGAAGTACCAACATATAGAAAAATAGGAATTAAAGCTATAACTGCATTAGCTAATACTACTTCAGGAAAAAAGATTTCTGACGCACAAAGTGGATTTAGAGCATATAATAGAGAAGTGCTAAAAGAAATAGTTCCTTCAGATACTGGTATGGGGGTATCTACAGAAATTTTGATTAAGGCAAATTCTCAAAATTTTGACATTGTAGAAGTTCCAATTACAGTATTATACCAAGGAGATACTTCTACACATAATCCTGCATCCCATGGTGCTTCAGTTATCATGAGTACAATGAAATTTATTTCAATAGAACATCCTTTGAAATTTTATGGCATACCAGGAATTATCTTTTTAATTGTTGGATTATTTTTTATTGTTTGGACGATACAAGGATTCTCTGAAACTAGACAGATTATTACAAATATTTCATTAATTGGGATCGGTTCAACGATATTAGGTGTGATATTGCTTACTACATCAATAATTTTGTATTCCATTGTAAATGTAGTGAGAGAGAAAAGATAAAAAATTAGTAAATTTGTTTCAGAATGGAAACAATTTCTTTTTTAGATAATGATTTCATATTATCAAAATAAGATTCCATATTTTTTGGCTTTTTAGCATTTGGATAATTAGAAATTTTTATTTTAGAATTTAATGGTGGGATAATAAAAAAATTTTTTGTCTCCAACACATTTTCCATTTCAAATCTTGTAAGTAGATATTCAATCAGTTTTTCACCAGGTCTAATTCCTATGATTTTAGTTTTAATTTGTGAAGGGTTATAACCATATTTTTTGGATAATACTTCTTTCATAGAAGTAAATAGATCTTCAAGACGTACTAATGGCATTTTTAAGACAAATGTTTCTCCACCTTTAGCAAGTTCTGTAGCTGTAATAATTAAATTTACGGCATCAGTTTTTGTCATAAAAAATCTTTTCATTCTTGGATCTGTTAGAGTAATTGGCCCTCCAGTTTCTATTTGTTTTTCTATTCTAGGTAAAATTGAGCCTCTAGTATGAAAAACATTTCCAAAACGAACTGAAGCAAAAATAGTTTTTGATTTATTTTTTGTTGCCTTTGCTGAAATTAATTTTTCACCTAATAATTTTGTAGCACCCATAACACCAATTGGATTTACTGCTTTATCAGTACTAATCATAATTAATTTTTTTACATTTTCATCTATTGCAGATTGAGAAATATTTTTTGTTCCAAGAATGTTAACATTAATAGCTTCTAAGGGATTTAGTTCGCAACGATCAACATGTTTTAAAGCAGCAGCATGAAAAACAATATCCATTCCCTTAACTAGATCTGAAACTGTTTCTTCATTACTAATATCGCCGATAATATATTCAATGTTTTTATAATTTTCATATTTAGATTCCATCTCATATAATCCATTTTCATCATTGCTAAATACTCGAATAAGTTTGGCTTTATCACGAATTGCTTTATCTACAATTGATGTTCCAATTGAACCAGTTCCTCCTGTTACAAGAATAGATTTTCTAGTAAGAATAGACACAAGTATCAAAATATAGTTTATTTTATGAATTAATTACCTTTGCTTTATTTTTTGACTCTAGAATATGTTTTGTTCAATATATTCAATTCTTCATCAATTTCTGATTTAGATCTCCATCTATGAATATCTAAGAAAAAGCTATTTTTTACAAAATCCTCAGCATTCACACATTTTTTCTTTGGTCGAAATTTTCTATAAAGAGGAACATTGTATTGGGTTGTTTTATAACCAGAACTAATAATTTTCCCAGGTCTAAAATTTAATCCTTTGATATCAGAATTTTGTTCATTTACAAGAAACTTTTTCCTATTTTTTGTAAGTTTTTCCAGAAATTTTTCTCTTGAAATAGTACATTTTTTTGCATCATATTTACAACCTAAAATTAGAAAAGAATGATCAATATTTTTAGGAATTATCGGAGGTGAAATTATTTCAGGAAGATTTTTTATTATATATTCTGCATTTTTACGAAAGCTCTTCAAAATATTTGGTAATCGTTTAAGTTGAGCTAAACCAAATGCTGCTTGAGCATCTGTTAATCTTAAATTAAATCCAACAGTGGAATCATTTTTGTAATATTCACCATGATTTCTTATATTTTGACATTTTTTGGCAAATTCTTCATTATTTGTCACAATAATCCCACCCTCTCCTAAAGTTGTGATGTGTTTTGTTTCTTGAAAACTAAAAATTCCACAATCACCCATACTTCCTACAATTTTATTTTTATGTTTAGCACCCATAGCTTGAGCACAATCTTCAATAACAAAAATTTCATTTTCTTTCATCTTTTTGATCATATCATAATCACATGGATGTCCTAACAAATGAACAGGAATTGCAAATTTTGTTTTATTTTTAAAATCATAATCCATACAATATGATTTTAAATTAATATCGGTAAATTCAGGTATACCTCCAGATGCAATTACTTGTGATACAGTAGCCGTAAAAGTAAGGGAAGGTACAGAGACTTTTGTTTTATTTTTTACACCTCCAGCTAATTGAGCTACAAACAATGCACTAGTTCCGGAATTTACAGAAATACCATATTTGCAATTATGAAATCTTGCAAATTCTTTTTCAAATTTCTGTAAAATTTCGCCACCAAGAAATTTATTTGTATAACCAGAAAGAAGAGATGCTTTATTGATAGATTTTACTACGGCATCAATTTCATCTTTTCCAAATCTTTTGAGCATAATCTAATTTTTTTATTCCTTGTCTTAAGCGTTATTTTTTCTACATTGCACCCATAATAGAATCAAGGGTTTGAGAACCACCAATTCCTAATTTTTGCTTTTTTCTAATAATTGGAGCAAGTTTATTGGAGTATTTTTCTATTAATCGTGCTTGTTCAGTTCGTAATTCTTTGTTAGTTAATTTACTAGAACTCCATGTTGTGTTAGAAAATTCATCAATTTGAGACCAATCTAATTTCTCATATTCAGGTTTCCAATATGCAGTTCCTGGATAGGGGGCTAAAATTGAAAAACCAATAATTTCGGGATCGACATAATCAATTAATTCTTCAGTTTGTTTAATCGTATCATAAGTTTCTAAAGGAGTGCCTAATAATGCATATGTCCTTCTTTTAATTCCATATTTCTTTGAAACATCAAAAGCTCTTTTGATCATTTCAACAGTAGTTCCTTTATTGATGTCACGATGAATTTCTGGTGAACCTGATTCTAGCCCCATCCAAAATTCTTCACAATTTGCTTTAACTGCCAATTCACACATTTCATCATCAACTTTATCACATCTCATATTACATCCCCATGGTATATTCACTTCTTTTTCAATCATCTCCTTACATAGATTAATGAAATGTGGTTTTGAAGGATTTGTTTCAGCATCATTCATTTTAAAAAATGTGATATTAAATCGATCTCTAACTTCTAACATTTCTTCTACAACAAATTTTGCACTTCTTTGACGTAATCTTACAGCTCGTTCATATTCAAGTTTTTTATTACTAAGATCTGCTTTTCTCCATATAGTTCCAAATTCACCTTCTGCACAAAATGTACATCCAAATGCACATCCTCGTTCAGTCATTATTGAAGTAACTCTTCTTCCTTCATCTTTTTCAGCAATTGAAATATAGCGATTAAGATCAATTGAATCTCTGTCGGGTTTAGGAATTGAATCCACATCCATTATTGGTTGATTACTAACTAATTTTTCCGTAGCATTACCATTAAGAATATCTAACATAGAATGTTCCCCTTCACCAACAATTAAGAAATCAATTGTAGGATCATTTAGAAATAAAAATGGTTGTAACGATGGACCATAACCTCCAGCAACTGTTTTCATAGAAGGATATTCTTTTTTTACTAATTTACTTAATTTTTTTATGTGTGGTACTTGCGGTGTTGTTCCGCTAAAACCTACATAATCTGAGCCTGAAATTTTATTTAGTATTTCTTCATCAGTATCAAAAAAACCATCTAAAATTTGTACCTCAAGATTGCCTTGATATCTATTTTTGATGAATGCTGAAACATACATTAGATTAGTTGGTTCCCAAACACTGGGATATCTGGCTCTTACAAAACTAACTTTCAATCTTTTCACAATTTAAAATTCAAATTTAATATAAAAACATATGAATTAAAAAGCTAGATGCCATTATAGACATCTAGATATTTTTTGCCTATATTTTCCCAGTCATAATGTAATACAAGTTCATATGCAGATTTTGATAAAATCTCTCGTTTGCCTGGGTTTTTCAAGAGATCGTTAATTGCATCATAGATTTCATATGGCTGGTTAGGTGTTACAACATAAGCGGTTTTCATATGAACAATTGTTTCTTTATTTCCACCAACAGATGTTGCAACAATTGGGATTTTACATGCCATAGCTTCTAAGAGAGTTGAACTTGTTCCACCTTCCATTATTGATGGTTGGATAAGGATATCAGAACCACGAATTAATTTTATTGTATTTTCTTTTGATTGGTAACCCAAGTAATGGATATTTGAAAATTTTTTTGTTATTTCTTGAACTTTTGCTTCTTCAGGGCCAGATCCTACAATAATGAGATTGATATCTTTTGATAATTTGTCTGAAACTTTCAATAAATCTAAAATTCCTTTTTCTTCAGATAACCTACCTGCATAGATAAGTTGTTTTTCATATCTTCTATCTTCACTTTCTGGAAATGATGATATGTCAATAGCATTTGGTACATAACTAACTTTGTAACCATTTTTTGTGTACTCTTCATACATTTCTTTTGAGGGTACTGTAATTGCATCAGCCCATTTCAATGCATTTTTTTCCAATTTAGAGGAAATACCTCCTGCAGTTTTTCCATGTAATAGTAAAATTTGTTCTGAAAAATTTCCTTGTAATGAAAGTATTTTTTTACCTTTTACATTTTTCATAGCCAGTGCAGATATTGGATTTTGTGCATGAACAATATCAAAATCATTTTTAAATTTTGATTTAAGATATGATGAAATCATGAAGCTTGGATTTTTTAATCCTTTAATTGGAATTGTAAATGTGTTACTTGATGAGATTATTTCAACATTATTTCCTTTGTTTTCTAAAAAATTTTTTAATCCTTGAACATGTTGAGCAATTCCCCCTATTCCAGAACTAGTAGGGGAAATCATTAAAATTCTCATAAAGTTGTAAACTTCTTTTCCGTTATAGGTTTTAGGATTAATTGGTTTGAAAAAATATTTTGTATTTCAATTATCTGTTAACCGTATTTTGAATGTTTAGTTATAAATTTCTAAGATCAGTGTATCCTGGCTCATTTAGGTTATTTTTGTCACGATATTTTTTTGCATTAATCGCTAGTTTTGTAAAATAAAAACCAAATTCAATTTTATTTGTATCGTGTATTTTTCTTTCATTTTGTTCTTTTTTGATATCTTTCTCCATAGTAATCCAAACTCTTCTAATGGTATCAGAATATAATGGAAATAATTTTTCTTGGAGATTGAATTCTTCAACAAGAAATCCAATCTCATCAAAATCACCATATAGTTTTTCAATAAATGATCTTTTTATTTTGTTTGAAGATTTTTTATCTAGATAGTTTTCGTATATTGTTTTTCGTGCAAGAATATTTTTTTCATTCCTTAAAATCTGTAATATTTCAAGGAAAACCAATGTTTGTGAAGTAGATAATTTATTTTTCATTAGAAAATATTTTTTTCTTTTACTGAAAAACTTTTTTCATCATAATCATATATGAAAAACAAATGAAAATTAGATCTATTTTGAATAAGAACTGATAGACTACATTGTAGCTTGAGCAGCATCATGGAACATCTGACTCTTTGCACAGCCAGCAGCAAGTTCATCACCTGCTCCACGTCTCATAAGACCTCTGTAAAGACCGTCTTCGAGTTTAACACCTTCTCTTTCTTCC
>Ga0114932_10001117_pt1 | contig 31492 bp, 28 predicted proteins | sample 2SBtaG_2_FD_87286 | JGI IMG/M metagenome (GOLD analysis project Ga0114932, IMG submission 87286) | Deep subsurface microbial communities from Kolumbo volcano to uncover new lineages of life (NeLLi) - 2SBTROV12_ACTIVE470 metaG | ecosystem: Environmental > Aquatic > Marine > Volcanic ...
CCATACGAGGGCTCGTGCTGCTTCTATTTCCATTGCCATGTCGGCCAAGGTGAAGGCAATGGACTGATTCTGGATAATGGGCCGTCCGAACTGATGTCGTTCTTTCGCGTATTCAAGCGCATATTCGTAGGCGGCTCGAGCGATGCCTACAGCTTGAGCTCCCACTGCGGGGCGCGTGGATTCGAATGTTTGCATGGCGGCTTGAGCATTACCAGACTTGCCCTCACGTACGCGGGCTAGACGTTCATCAAGTTTGTCTTTACCGCCAAGCACACAACTTCCCGGAATTCTGCAGTCAGCGAGAACTACTTCAGCGGTGTGGCTTGCACGTATACCGTGCTTTAGGAACTTTTGGCCTTGAGATATCCCTGGACTGTTTGGTGGGATCACAAAACTCGCATGCCCACGGCTACCTAGGTCGGGATCAACTACTGCCACGACGACATGTACGTCAGCAATGCCACCATTCGTTATCCACGTTTTCGTGCCATTCAGCACCCACTCATCGGTTGCTTCCTCATACACAGCTCGGCTGCGCATCGCCGCCACATCGGAACCTGCATCGGGCTCCGAAGACGCGAAAGCCCCCAACATGAGTTGGTCACTTGATCCGTAACACTGCGGAACCCACTCCATCACCTGTTCAGGTGTCCCTGATGCTGCGATACCTGCTGCAGCAAGCCCGCTTCCCATGATCGAAAGTCCGATGCCAGCATCACCCCAAAAGAGTTCTTCCAACGCGACCGGCATCGTCAATCCAGTCGGGTCATTCATCATGGCTTCAGCCATGAACTCCCAGCTGTACAAACCAATTTCGGCCGCCTCTTGGATAACGGGCCACGGGGTTTCTTCGCGTTCGTCCCACTCAGCGGCCACGGGTCGAACGACATCGGTAGCAAAATCGTGGACCCACTTCTGAATTTGAAGTTGGTCTTCGTTCAATTCTGGGTTGAAATCCATGCCTGAAAGTTACTAATGGGTAACTGCCACAGCAATCTCTGAACAGTTTTAGTTCGAAGAACTGCCAGCGTTAACTAACCGCTGACTCTAATTCGCTACTCGTGTCGTGAATCACCAGTCGATCGTCACCGCTACGTCGAGCACGGAAAGCTTTTCCGCCTGCCGCTTCGATTAATTCATCAGGGCTGCCAACCCGATTCGGGCTGTAAGCAACTCCAACCCGGGGATCTACTACCACTGACACTCCCGAAACAGACACCGGACTTTCCAAGCGTTTAAGAACTCGTTCCCCAACAACAGTTGCATCCATGAGCTCATGTAAACCTTCAAGAAGAACAACAAAGGCATCTGCGTCGCTCGTCAACACTTGGTCCTCTACTCGCACAGCACCACTAATTCTTTTCGCAACGACTTCGCGTAAGTCCTCAGGTGAAACTCGTGAAGGCAACTGATCGGCGACTGCTATATCGACGTACACCACCGCAAAGGCATCCCCCGGGGAGCGTCGCCGTTCTTTCTGGTCATCTGTGGCATCACCACGGTTCAAAACCATTGAGAACACTGAACTCAGTTGTCTGTAGTTAGCGGTTGCAAGTCCAACGACAAGCAACACCGCGACCTGTTGTGCTGTTGTCCACAATTCGAATTGGACGTCCTGGTAACGGCTGGCCGCCCACATTTCTCCACCGATATATATCGCGAACAATGCTGCGAAGCAGCCAGCCACCTGTTTCGCTTCAAGTCTGAGAACAGTTTGCGTAACCGGAAACAGCAACAAAACCCAAAGGCTGCTCGCTGGATTGAGACCAACAAGCCAAATAGCAGCAAAGACAATTAGTGCATCGAGAACAAGTTCGATGGTCCGGCGTTGTAGGGCCACTTTTTCTGATACCCGAGGGTCTCTCGTTGGGTCGACGAAATTTACAAACAGCAGCAAGCCTGCCAACACAACACCGAGGGGCATCGGTGGAAGGGTTGCACCAGGAATAGCGTCAGCGGCTTCAGCTGCCAGCATCAGCACCATGACCACGGCCGCGAAACTTCGAACGCGTCGCGCCACTGCCGCATTTCGACGAAGTGACATGTTGGCTGGTTGCGGCTCTAGGTCCGGTTGTTCATCCGACGAGTCGTCGCCAACATCTTCTAATTCAGGCAAGGAGGTCAAAGTGGTGATGTGAAGCCAGAGTACGGATAACTACCCGATCGGGGTGGTATTTCCCGTTGCTTTCTTTTGACTTCTTTCTCACATCATCGCCGGATCAATTCAGTAGATGTCACCTATAAGTCTTGGGTGAGAACGATGCTCCAGATACCGTTCACGTCATGGCGAAGGTTCCTGACAAACCAACTATTGAAGGTCTTGAGTCCAAATGGAACGAGATATGGGAGAAGGAAGGTATTTACCGCTTCGATAGGAGCAAGAACCGAGAAGAAATTTTCAGCATTGACACACCACCACCAACGGTGAGCGGTTCATTGCATGTTGGTCACGTATTTAGTTACACACACACCGACACCATTGCTCGGTATCAACGAATGACCGGGGCAGAAGTGTTCTACCCGATGGGATGGGACGACAATGGTCTACCTACCGAACGCCGAGTCCAGAATTACTTCGGAGTCCGTTGCGATCCAACGCTGCCCTACCAACCTGACTTTGAAACTCCAGAAGACGCCGGCGATGAAAAGGCCATCAAAAAACGCGGCGAAATCAATGTCTCAAGACGAAACTTCGTCGACCTATGCCACATCTTGACCGTTGAAGATGAACAAGCTTTTGAAGATTTGTGGCGTCAATTAGGACTGAGCGTCGATTGGTCTATGACTTACGCCACGATCGACGAACGCTGCCAACGCATTGCCCAAAAAGCATTTCTCAGAAACCTCGAACGAGGCGAGGCCTACCAAACCGAAGCCCCCTCATTATGGGATGTCACCTTTCGGACTGCCGTCGCTCAAGCTGAACTAGAAGACCGGGAACAATCAAGCGCTTATCATCAACTCAAATTTCATAGTTCGTCAGACCACGGTGAAATTATTATCGACACCACAAGGCCGGAACTGCTACCAGCCTGTGTTGCGTTGGTAACTCACCCTGACGATGACCGATACCAGCATCTTCTCGGCACAGCGGCTATCACCCCCATCTTCGGCGTTGAAGTACCGATTCTCGGTCATGAGCTAGCGGATCCAGAAAAGGGAACAGGGATCGCTATGGTCTGCACTTTTGGCGACACGACGGACGTCACTTGGTGGAGAGAGTTAGAGCTACCGGTCCGAGCCGTAATCGACCGGTCCGGTCGCATCGTCGCCGACGCCCCTGAGGCCATCACTTCCCAAACAGGACTGGAGGCGTTCGCATTAATGGCAGGGAAGACGATTTTCTCGGCAAAAAAAGAGATCGTTCAACTGCTTCAGGACGCTGAGGAAATGGTTGGTGAACCACGACCCATTAACCACGCCGTGAAATTTTTCGAAAAAGGCGACCGCCCGTTGGAAATAGTTACTAGCCGCCAGTGGTACATAAAAAACGGCGGAAGAGACGCCGAATTGAACCAAGCGCTCATAGCTCGCGGTGACGAAATGAGATGGCATCCGCCATACATGCAGGGCCGTTACAGCAATTGGATCGAAGGGCTGAACGGTGACTGGCTCATCAGCCGTCAGCGTTTCTTCGGCGTCCCTATTCCTCTTTGGTACAAGGTTGATGAGCGAGGCGAGATCGTGTGGGATGAACGAATAGTTCCGGACGAAACAGAACTTCCGATTGATCCTTCCTCCCATGTCCCTTCGGGCTTTGACGAAACTCAGAGAAACCAGCCTGGGGGGTTCGTAGGCGAAGTCGACATAATGGACACTTGGGCAACTTCGTCGCTGACACCTCAAATAGCCTGTGGTTGGGGTGAGGACGAAGACCTATTTGCTCGGACCTACCCAATGGATATGCGTCCCCAAGGTCACGACATCATTAGGACTTGGCTTTTCTCAACAGCAGTTCGTTCTCATTTAGAAGAGGCCGCTGCCCCTTGGCGTAACTGTGCTCTTTCGGGTTGGATCTTGGATCCGGACCGAAAAAAGATGTCCAAGTCAAAGGGAAATGTGGTGACCCCAAAGGGGCTTTTAGATCAATACGGTTCCGACGCAGTTAGGTATTGGGCAGCCAACGGCCGACCTGGTACTGACACGGCTTTTGACGAAGGTCAGATGAAAATTGGCCGCCGGTTAGCTATCAAGATTTTGAATGCATCGAAATTCAGTTTGACTCTTGCCGGTGACTCCGAGGCTGATCTCGCTTCGGTCTCTAACCCTCTAGACCAAGCCCTACTTTCTAAATTAGCTGATCTCATCGAAACTGCGACCGCAGCATTCGATGACTTTGATTACGCACGCGCGCTCGAAAGAACGGAACAATTCTTCTGGGGCTTCACTGACGACTACGTGGAATTAGTTAAAGCGCGTGCATACGGCAGTCAAGGCCCTCAGGAAGCCGAATCAGCTCACACCACTTTAGTAATTACGCTTGACGCGTTACTGCGTCTCTTTGCCCCATTCCTTCCATTCGTTACCGCTGAGGTCTGGGAGTGGTCACACCAAGATTCAATTCATTGTGCACCGTGGCCAACAAAGGTGAACCTAACTAAAGGTCTACCCGAGGAAATCGACATCAAACTTCTTGATGCAGCTTCGGAAACCTTGTCTGAAGTTCGAAGAGCCAAAACCGAAGCAAAGCGAAGTCTCAAAGTAAAGGCTGAGAAAGTTGTCGTGTCCGCATCAAGCGAACGCATCAACCTGGTGAACTTGGTGCACAACGACTTGGTGGAGGCCGGCAACATCGAAGCACTGGAGCTAGTAGAACAAGAGGGCATTACACCTCAGGTTGAAGTAACTCTCGCAGATGAGGAGTAGCCGTCTCGTCTGCGCCAATACACATGATTCGTCCAATTTCATTTCAATGATTCGATCTTCTTTCGCTGCTGCACTTGTTGTTGCTGTGCTCTGGTGTGCACCGCCATACGCGTCGGCTGCTGATTGGTTAGAACCGGGTGTCTATCCATCCGCCGATTCTCAAGGCAGCGGCGAAATCCATACCTTCGGAAGCGCTAAAGACCTCGGTGATCGAGCCATGGAGGGGTTACCAGATCTTGCGGCCATGGCTTCATCAAAAAGTGGCGCTGGTTACTGGGTCTCGAATTCCGTCGGCAGGGTTTTCGCCTTCGGCGATGCTGTCCATCGGGGCGATTTACGATCAATTTCTTTAGATGCTCCGGTGGTAGATCTGGCAGTCACACCAGACGGGGGTGGCTATTGGCTCGTTACCGGGAACGGGGTCGTATACGCGTTTGGGACAGCTCTTTGGAGAGGATCCGTTGCTCACCTCGACCTGCAGGCCCCAATTGTCGATCTCGAACCCCTTGCATCCGGCAATGGTTATTGGCTAACTGCTGCTGATGGCGGAGTTTTCGCCTTCGGGGACGCACCATTTTTGGGTGGGCTAGCGGACCGTTCGTTATACAGACCCATCATTGAACTGTTATCCACCTCCGATGGGACTGGCTACTTGCTAGTCGGCGCCGACGGGGCTGTCTACACGCGGGGAACTGCCCGCTTTCACGGATCTCTCGCGAACAACGAAGTCTCAAGCAGCTTGATTGTGGCAGCGGCTCAAAGTGCCGACGGGGACGGCTACTGGCTCGTTAGCCAAAGAGGAAAAGTGTTCACGTTCGGAACAGCACCTCACTTCGGACAAATGGTCGCTCATGAGCTGGCCCCCATAGGCGCCTTTGCCGCGAACCAAAGCGGCGGCTACTGGATGATGACTTCAGAGCCCCCTGGGGTGCCTCCAGATTCGGGATTAGGGCGCCGAGTGATCTTCTCAAATCAGCGCCACCGAGTTTGGCTCATCGAATCTGACGGATCTATTAGCGGCAACTTTTTTGTTAGCGGCCGCGCAGACAAACCTAAGCCTGGCACCTACCAAGTGTTTTCTATGTCCCGGCACACCATCGCTGGTCACGATGACATCCGCATGGAATACATGGTGCGATTTACCTGGGGGGTAGAACAAGCGATCGGCTTTCATAACATCCCAATTGATGGTTTTGGTGAAGCCATGCAGTCAGAAGCGCAACTTGGCACCTACCGATCAGAGGGATGTGTACGACTACGAGATGACCAAGCCGCAGCCTTGTTCACCTGGGCCAAGGTGGGCACTGAAGTGGTTGTCATTGACTAAGTCAACCGGCGCTTACTCCGAGTCGTCAGTCCCTCCGCCACGCGTCCCGGTCTGGAATCCCGGTCCTTCCTTTTTGACGGGGTCTTTCTGATCAGCCTCACTCTTCAACCACACCGTCCGTTGAGGGAACGGGATCTCAATACCCGCTTCATCAAAGGCTTCCTTGATTCGTTTCCTCAACACCCGTCCGGTACTCCACTGTTCTGAGGGTTCAGTCCTAACTGACAGGCGAATAGTTACAGCATCCGCACCAAAATTTTGGACACCCGAGATGACTGGTTCCTCAACAATTGTTGCTTCCTCAAGCTGTTCTTCCCAGAGCCCATCTGCGACCGTTTTGATTGTCTCCATTGCTAAGTCAAGGTCGGTGTCATAGGCGACGTCGATATCGAGAATCGCTCGAGCCCACACTTGTGACATATTTCCGACCCGACGAATTTCGCCATTAGGGATATGCCACAAAGTGCCCCGCACGTCACGAATGCGGGTGGTCCTCAAACCCACTGATTCGACAGTGCCTGTTGCGTCACCTGCGTCAATTACGTCACCCACTCCGTACTGGTCTTCTATAAGCATAAAAATGCCACTAAGAAGATCGCCAACCAGCGCCTGAGAGCCGAAACCAATTGCGACGCCGACGATGCCTGCCCCAGCGATCAGCGGCCCGAGGTTGATATCAAATTCTCCAAGCAACATCATGATGGTCACTACACCAATGACCGCTGAAGCGATGCTCTTGAATAGAACCCCGAGAGTTTTAGCTCGCTGCCTCGCCCTTTCCGTTCGTTCGCGCAGAGAGGCAAGTTTTTCGGTGAGTAAATCTCGACGAAGCGTCCCTGCCGCGGCCTCGGCAGCTTCGACGGCTTCGCGTTGCTCTGAAGATCGTTCAGACATAAGACGGTCAATAAGCCCGTCGATCGCCCGGTGTACGACTCGTCGAATTATTAACGCTAGTAGCGCAATGACAGCCACCTTGACTGGGCGGTCAACAAGCCACGTCGCTACGCCTGCTAAGTCCGAGTTACCGGTCCAATCGAAAACTTTCCGACATAACCAGTCGGGGTCTGTCCCACATGCTTCGTTCAATGTTGTAGCCATCGAAGAAAAAGTATCAATCACATAGACCAGCTTACGTTCACCTATATGTAACACCTGTGCACTCACTAGGCTCAACGTCGTGACAGATTCAGACGAAGCAACTCTTTACAAGGCTGTTGACGGGGTAGCAACCATCACCCTGAACCGTCCAGAGAACAAAAACGCTCTTAGCGTTGAGATGGTTAACTCACTTGGAGACAACCTCGAAGCCGCCCAGAGCGACCCTAAGGTCAGGGTCATTCTTTTCACTAATAACGGTAATACCTTTTGCGCAGGCGCTGATCTGAAAGCCAACCAGCCTGGGGTAACTCAACCCGCGGCTCGTCATAGTTTTGTTCAGATTCTTGATGACATCATTGAGTCGCCAAAGCCGGTGCTGGGCCAAATCGCAGGACACTGCACTGGAGGCGGAGTCGGCCTAGCCGCCGCTCTCGATATTTCAATCGCCGCAGACGACATCATTATCGGCTTCACCGAGGTTCGAATCGGGGTAGCTCCTGCAGTTATCTCTGTGGTCTGTCTCCCTAAACTACGGCGAGCGGACGCCAGTGAACTCTTCCTAAACGGCGAACGAATCCCGGCTTCTCGCGCAGCTGAAGTGGGTCTCATTAACCGCGCTGTTCCAAGGGATCTTCTAGAGAATGAAGTGAATGACACTCTCGGCAAAGTTGTGCGTGGGGGACCAAATGCTCTTGCCGCATCCAAACAACTGGTTTCTAAAGTGCCACAAATGAAGAGAAGCGATGCGTGGGAATGGACGGCAGAGTTGAGTCAGTCACTTTTCCAAAGTCCTGAAGCTGAAGAGGGAATCAGTGCTTTTAGGGAACGTCGCGACGCTGATTGGGTACCACCGACCCAGCAGTAACTTATTTGACGACTTGGACCTGACCGACCCTTGGTAATGCTATCCATACCCGGCCGGGCGGCAAAGCGATCGGTAGCCCGTCACGGTCAAAGTATCGCGTCACATCTTCAGCTTGCGTTCGCTTCCAAGTACCTTCTATGAGGCTTCCACCGAAAAACACTAAGGATTTTCCTTCGCCTAGGAGCACAGCTTCAGGTGACCGTCCATCAGCCCTACTACGTGTGTAGGAGACCACCTGAACGATGACCACTTCCGGAGTGACAGATACGCCCTCAGTGTCAACGTGAGTCGTGCCGTTTTGGGTTCGAACCCAGCCCTCTTGTTGACTCCACCGGTACTTCACAAAAGTTGATCCGTAGTCGAGATCAACGCCGGTAACAGGCGTTGCGGAAGCAGGTAATCCATCGCTTGTGTCTTGACGGACAAACATTAGTGGTGGGGATCCGCCATCCCCGCGACTGGTTCCAACAGTTCGCAATGATTTTGTGTCACTGAATAGGTTGTGTGGTGATGGTCTCTCCTCCATACGCTCGTAGACATCCATGGCGGCGTTGGAACTTACATCGACGTAGTCGACCTCTTGCAGCAACTCAAGCACGGCTTCATTGCCACCCGAATTAGCGAACAACGGCCTGTTCAAATTATGCAATAGATCAAAATCGCTGGTCCTGACCGAACGTATCGGTCCGACGTGTTCTGCTTGTTGCGAGTGGAAGAGTGCGGCAAAGCGAGTAAGGCCACCTTCGACTATTTCTTCGAAAACAACATCTGCGGAGTTGACTCCTGATTGAGGTCGAGCTCGGTCATGGTTATCGATTTTCACAATCAGCACTGGCCAATTCCCGACTTGGTCATCTTGAATTCCGGTTAGCGGCCAACTCTCAAAATCGTCTATTGCCTGTGCAGTTGTAGGCACGACATCTTGACCACTATCTCTATCTAAGAGATTTTCTTCAGCGGTGACAGACACCTCTGCGGAAGCAACGTCTACCAGTGTTGTCGATGACGGTGATAGCCGAGCGCTAGGTGGAGTTCCGGCGCAACTCGAAGAGGCGCCAACCGCAAGCAGGAGGAAAAGGAGTCGCCATTCTTGTCTGACCATCGAGCCGAGACTAGCCACCTATCGGCAGTTCCGAATGCCGTGTACCGTTCTATCCGTGAGCGGAGACGTACATGTTCAACGGGACGGTCATATTGGCTTCATCATTCTGGACCACCCAGAACGCCATAACGCGATTAGTACCGACATGTGGCAGGGGTTACTCGATTCCGCCAATGAGCTCGCCGCTGACGAACAAATCAGAGCGGTCTTACTACGCGGCGAAGGCGACAAAGCTTTTGCAGCCGGCGCGGACATCAGCGAATTCAACGACAAACGAACTGACAGTTCCGCAAATCAAGGGTACGACGACGTATCAGATCGGGCGTACACGGCCTTAACCACGATGCCCAAGCCATTGATCGCCATGATCCACGGCTACTGCATTGGTGGTGGACTCGCTGTGGCTCTTACTGCCGATTTGCGAGTTGTTTCTGATGATGCCAAATTTGCCATTCCGGCTGCCCGTCTAGGACTTGGTTATCGCTCTTCTGGACTGGGCCGACTCGTTCAACTGATCGGACCTTCATCAACCAAGAGAATCATGTTTCTCGCAGATCGGTTCGGCCCCGAGGAAGCACTATCTATGGGGCTAGTGAATCGGGTGGTCCCTAAATTGGAGCTCGAAACAGCGACCACCGAGTGGTTAAACATTGTTTGCGAAAACGCTCCACTGACTATCCAGGCAGCGAAGGCCGCCACTGATGAGTGGACCAAGCCGGAGTCAATCAGAAATTTTGATGAGATTAACCAATTAGTAGATGCTTGCTTCGACAGCTCCGACTACCGAGAGGGTGTTGAGGCGTTCATGGCAAAGCGAACTCCGCAATTCAGAGGGCGCTAGCTCGAACGAGAGTCTCGACGTCGGCGTTGAGATCTTTGGTACTCCTCGATCTCGTCACTCAGTTCATGCACCTCGTGACATAACGCGAGGTATGAACGCAGACGATCTGCGTCTATTTCTTTGTTGTTGCACGCTGTCGTTACCGCACAGTCAGGTTCGTCTCTATGGCTGCAGTCGGCGAACTTGCAGTTCAGTGCAGCTTCCGCGATTTCGTTGAAGACTTCGTCCAGCCCAGCATCGTCCCAGATCTGGACCTCTCTCAAACCCGGTGTGTCTATCACCACGCCATGTTCAGCCACGAGTAGCTCTCGGCGGACTGTTGTGTGACGTCCTGATCCTTCTCTATCGACTGACCCCGTAGCGAGCATCGGGTCACCTACGAGTTGATTCACCAGTGTCGATTTTCCGACGCCAGATGCTCCGGTCACCGCGAGGGTGGCGCCACCATCTAACAACTTGGCTACCTCGTTCAACTCTTCGCCTTTATGCGCGTTCGTCAGCAAAATGGGGCATCGAACACCCCGTTTGACGAGTTGTTCTCGGATCTCTTCAGCGCCCCCTAGGTCACTCTTGTTGACAATGACAACGGGCGATACGCCCCCTCCTTCGGCGGTCACTAGGTACCGCTCAATCAAGTTTTCGTCTAGGTCTTGGTCGGTGGAGACGACCACGGCGAGCACATCGATGTTGGCTCCAACTACTTGAGGTACTGGGGCAGAGCCTGGTGCTCGTCGAAGCACACGTGAGCGCCTAGGTAAGATTTCGGTGATGCCAACCCGTCGATTATCAATCGGGTTCAACGTATGGCTCACCCAATCTCCAACTGCCGGATAGTCAGTTGGGTCGTGAGCTTGTTCTCGCAAAGAGGTGTCTAGAGTGGCTTCATGTGAGCCGGAAGGGCCCAGTAATTCATAGGCACCTCTGTGCTCTACGACCACCCTGCTGATTCCCTGATCTTCTCTTAGGTCAGGGTGCGCTATTCCTTGTCTGTTCCAACCCAATAGGTCCAGCGGCGCACCAGCGTTACTCATCAGATAACCAGACGTCTGACCAGCGGCCCACCCCTGCTACTTGACCATAAACCTCATTACCATTCGGTAATTGCCAGTATCCCAGTCCCCCGGTTCCCGGATGCCCTATAACTGCTGACTGCGCGTGGGACAGATAGATCATGGGCATTTGTTCTGTGAGCACCAACATGATCTGCTCAACCGCTGCCTGTCGCACAGTCTCAACTGAACTTGAATGCAGCAGTTCCACAAAAGCAGTTAAAGGCTCACTGTGAAGATTGCTGACATTCAACGGCGAGGTCCGGATGGGTCCGAACAGTGGGCCAAACATCATCGCCGGGTCAGACTCACCACCTACCCGCCAACAGGTCGCCATGAAATCACCGCTGAATCCCGGTCGATCGGTCACCGACCCTAGGACTCTTTGGATCAAACCGCTCCGGGTGACAGTTTCAGTTTCAACTTCGACAAATCCCGTCGCTTCCCACTGGCGCGCTAGTTCTCGAATCATGGACGACATGTGGATGTCGTCAGTGCACTGAAGATCGATCGAAATCTGTGACCCTGGCGCACGTCTATCTGAACGGTCTTCGTCGTTGACGTAATCAGCTAATAGCTGTTCTGCAGCGCTCGCGTCAGAATCTGGCCATGTCTCAGCTACCAGGCTCGACCACCAGCGGCTTTGTGGAGCAAACCACTGGGTAGCCGGTTCGCCAGCACCTGCGCCGAGCGAGGCTTTGATCAATACATCTTGGTTTGTCGACATTTGAAGGGCCCGTCTGACGCGAACGTCATCGACTGGCGACTGCACCGTGTTAAACAACACCACACCGACATTGTCTTCATTTCGGGATATAACAGTTAATTCAAGGTCTCGAGCCCGAGATATAGCCAACGTTGAGCGAGAATGCGCGAAATCTGCGTCGCCACGCTGGACTGACTGAATTCGTTCTTGTTCGTCCGCTACTTCCCGAAAAATCAGTTCATCAAGGTACGGCAACGATGCCCCGTCGGACCCTGTTCTCCAGTATTCGCTGTTCGCTGACAGCTTGACGGGCTGGCCAATTTCCCATGGCTCCATGATGAAAGGCCCAGTACCAACAGGACCCCGTATAAAACCGGAAGGGTCAACTCTCGCTGCTTCTACAGAAAAAACCCGGCCTATCGGTCCAGCTAGGACAATGTCGAGTGCAGGATTGGGTTCAGCTAAGTCGAACATCAAACGATGGTCGTCGATCACGGTGACTGCATTAATGCGAGCATCGCGCAATAGTCCTCGAGTCACCTCACCCTTTTTGAGGAACTCTTCGTATCCCTCTTTTATTACCTGGGCTGTGACGGGTTGGTCATCGCTGAATCTGAGACCTTTACGCAAAGTAATGGTCCAATTAAGCATCGTTGGGTTGGGTTCAACCTGTTCTGCTAACCAGGGAGCGGTTGAGCCATCGGGGAGAACTACGGTGATGGTTTCTAGAACTTGGTCAAGCACGTTGCGACATGACCAAGCACATACGTGATCCCAAGGAGTCCAACCGGTGATCGGTGTGGGGTCCGCCGCCAATAGCACTGTCGCTGACCCACCGACACGGACATCTGTTTCCGCGACTCCATTTTCTGGGACCCGACCTACCTTTTCCTCGGTCGACTCTGTCAATCGGTTTTCGCTAGTAGACGGAGGGGTTTGTTCAACAAGCGACGGGTCTGATTCCCGCACTACTGAGGGGCCATCTGGTGCGCAAGCGACACTGATCAACACGGCCAGCATCAACGGCCATCCGATGTGATTGCGCCGATTCAATATTTTTCTCGCCATTCAGCTGGCCAAATCTCTTCCCCGAAATGCCAGTCGTCAGTTCGGTATGTAGTCCCAGTAGCGCTCGCTACTAACCGCTCGTTGACTTTCAGTTCGACCCTATGGTGGCCAAACCGTCGGGTACGACTGATCTCAGTAGCGGTCGCAACAACTAGGTCACCCGGACGAACGCCACGGTGGTAAGAGATATCGATCTGGGTGGCTAAAGCGAGGCGGCCGTACCCATTTGAGGCGAAAGACATCGCGATGTCTCCGAGGCTGAAAAGGATCCCGCCATGTCCACCCCCCAAGAAGTTGGTGTGGGTTTCATTCATCATCGCCTGAACCGTCGCGGCACCTGGAGACCAAATTATTAATTCGGCACCTAACTGAGCCATTAAAGGGTCAGCACTAAACAACAATTCAAGACGGTCACGTCCCTGCGCAGGTAGTTCTCGATCTTCACTAGACACAGAGTTCACGGTACTCGCAGAAAGGTCCTTACGAACGGGTACACCTCTATCCTTGGTATCGGTGGCGGTTACGGCTTAGAGAGACTTGCTTTCGGCCTCGTGGCGCTTCTTAATACTCAGCCATGGGGATCACCGCCAAGTGGCCATCAATGTTGAGGACCTTTACATGAGCTCCGTACAGGTCAGACAGGCGGTCTGGATCAAAAACTTCTGAGGGGACGCCATCAGCTGCTATCTCTCCCTCTGACATCAGAATTACTCGATCGCTGTATTGGCCTGCCAAAGTCAGGTCGTGCATTGTCATGACGACTGTGACCTGGTGTTCCTCTCGTAGTCGTCTAATTCTGTCTAGCGCCTGCTGCTGGTGTCCTAGGTCGAGAGCAGTAGTTGGTTCGTCAAGAAAGATTATTGGCGTAGCTTGCGCTATTGCCCGCGCCAGGTGACATCTTTGCAGCTCACCACCACTTAACGATTCAAGTGTCCGTTGCCCTAAAGTCGCAAGATCAAATTGTTCGAGAACTTGCTGGACGAGTCGAAAATCGTCAGGCCCTTCCATCCCAAGGAACGAAAGATGAGGTGTTCGACCCAGTAGTACGTAGCTGCTGACTTTCATTCCAGGCGGAATTTCTGGATGTTGGGGCACATAAGCAAGCAGTCGCGCTCTTTCCCGAGGACTCAATTCTTTAAGATTTCTATCATCTATAGAAATGCTCCCAGAAGCCGTTCTCAACCCAGCCATAACCGACAGCAAGGTTGTCTTACCGGCGCCATTCGGGCCCACTACTGACACCCATTCTCCGGCTGCAATTGACACTGACACGTTGTCGAGAATTAATTTTGCTCCAACGCGAACACTGACTTCTTTAGCGACACACAGGTTCATCCGAGTGTCCTCTTACTCGACCTCAACACGACGACGAAGAACGGTGCTCCACAAAAAGCTGTAATCACTCCAAGCGGAATCTCTGCAGGTGATGCGAGGCTGCGACCTAGAAGGTCAACCATGACAAGGAAGGCTGCTCCAAATAAAATCGATAACGGCAGGACGATTCGGTTGCTTGTTCCTACTAACAAGCGAACTGTGTGCGGGACGATTAATCCGACGAAGGCAATCAATCCGCTGACAGCTACGGCTGCAGCGGTACCCAACGATGCTGCGCATATGACAACTAGACGCACCAGTTGAGGACGTATACCCACTGAAGATGCTTCTACATCTCCTAATCGCATCACGTCAAGGGTGCGGCGATACATGAGGATCAGGAAGGTCGAAACGAGTGCATATGGGGCAAGCAACGACACTTCATCCCAGGAGGCCGTGTTAAGCCGTCCTAAAATCCAACTGTAGACCTGACGTATGGTGTCAACATTTTGCTGTTGGATGAAGGTCTGTATTGCAGTCAGAAAACTTGCAACAGCTACACCTGCCAGCAATAGAGCGGCGGGAGATCGCTGTGCTCCTGAGCTGTAACCCAAGGTGTAGGTCAGGGCTACAGCAGTTAGTGCACCCAAAAAGGCAAGCAGCGGAACTAAATCGAAAGTTCCTATTCCATCGCCCGAACCAGTCACGATTGCCACAGTCGCACCGAGGCCGGCTCCCGCCGCTGCCCCCAGCAAGTAGGGATCCGCTAGAGGGTTTCGGAATACCGCCTGATAGCTGGCACCGCTTATCGCCAAAGTTGCTCCCACCAGTGCCCCCAGCACCACACGAGGCATCCTTACTTCCCAGATGATGTTTTTTTGGATCTTTGATAATCCACTATCAACTGAAATGAACGGTAGTTGGTCCAGCAACTCCATTATGGCGGCTGTCTTGTCTATCCCTGCTGGACCGATTAATAACCCAGCACTGGCCGCGACGAGGATCGTAACGAATCCGAGAAGCAGCCCGGGGGCGCCCAGCTTTTCCGATTGCAACGATGCGGCGCGAGGGTGAGTGCACCTCGGAGGTGAAGAATCAGTTCTCATTTACATTCGCGACAGCCCGTGCGACAGCTTCTAGGAAATCCACTAGCCGCGGTCCCCAGCGGCTACTTATATCACTATTGATTTCGAAAATATTGTTGTTCTTAACAGCTTGCAGCTCCGACCATCCCGGTCGTGCACTTATTGTTTCAACCGATTGGCCACAACATTGAGCATCTGCAAAAAAGATGAGGTCAGGATCAGCCTGAAGGACAAACTCCTCTCCCAATTGTGGGTATCCCCAGGAGGTCCCATCTTCGTCAGCGGGATCAGCGATATTGGTCAAACCGGCTAGTGAATAGACCTTGCCGATAAACGTTTCACTTGTGACCGAGTACAAGGTGTCATCTAGTTCGTGGTAATAGGTGATTGGCGTTTCAGGCCGCTGAATGCCTGAGAGAATTACTGTTATCCGTTCTTTCATGTCATTGACAGCGGATGAGGCCCCGTCAGTTTGGCCAGTCATTTCACCAATCTCGAGCATTTGGACCCATACGTCTTCAAGTTCGATCGCTGCACTGGCGACATAAACGTCGATCCCAAGCAGTTCTAATTCTTGCCGTATGCCGTTATCGCTGAGGATGACTAGATCCGGCTCGAATGTTGCTATTGCTTCTACATTGGGGTTCCATCCCGAAAGGCCGTCAACCACAGGTGCCTCGGGAGGCCAGTAGCTGTATTCATCAACCGCTAGCACTTGGGGGCCCGCGCCAATAGCGAACAACATCTCCGTCGCAGTCGGTGACAAAGACACAATGGCTGTCGGGTAATCAATCGACGGCTGAACGACTTCAGATTCGTCGGGTTCCACCGTTTCCTGATCTTGTGCCGGCATCTCAGTCTCAGCCGCAACCGAAACTGTGGGCTCCAAAGTGACTGAGTTAGCGTTCAGGCTCGTTGAGTCACTGTCACCACAGGCAGCCAGGATCATCAGGCCACAGATTATGGATGTGATTTTTTTCATCGGGTTTCTCCTGTCGTCCGAGGGCGGAGCGGCAGGAGACCTGCCACACAACGCTTCTTCCTCGAGAATCGTCGTGCGAGGCATTGATTCAGGCGGCCGGACTCGTTCTCCGAGGAGACATCACCGTTGCGGGACAGTGCCGGATTTTTACCGGACTTCGCTGCATCGCTGCACCGTACATAAGCCATGATATCTGTGCTGTTACAAGCAAGCTCGATTAAACAGAACCATTCTCTGATTCTGAGAGAGGGGCATAGGAACATGGCTCTACGAGGCACTTCAGTAAGACGACGAGAAGACCCGCCACTGCTTAGAGGGGAAGGAACTTTCGTTGGCGATATCGAGTTCGATAATCCGGCCTATGTGCATTACCTGACTTCAACAATTGCCCATGCGAAAGTGCTTTCAATAGAGACTTCGACCGCGTTGTCGATGCCTGGTGTCATTGACGTAATCACAAACGCTGATCTTGATATAGGTCCCTATCCATCAGCGAACCCACTTTTTGATGAAGCGATGGTTCGACCATTACTAGCTGACGATCGAGTTAGGTTCGTTGGAGAACCAGTCGTAGCCATAGTCGCAGAATCTCCATCCATCGCAACTGACGCCGCGGAACTCATTGAAATTGATTATCAATCACTGGATGTCGTGGTCGATGCCGAAACCGCCTTGGATTCTCCAGTGCTTTTGTTTGATGACACGGCTGAAGGCAACGTGGTGTGTCGCATGGAAGCCGAGGGTCTCGAAGTTGATTTTGGTTCTTGTGAAGTGGTGACTGAGGTACGAACGGTAAATAATCGTCTCGCTCCAGCACCCATCGAGACCCGGGTTGCAGCTGCGGAGTGGCGCGACGATGGTCGTCTGCATTGTTTCAACGCCGGTCAGGGGCCTCACCCGGTGCGCGCAGTGATTGCTTCCATTCTGGGAATTGAGAGAGAAGAAGTGCGAGTGGTTTCTCGCGATGTCGGAGGCAGTTTTGGTGCTAAGGCACGTCCATCTCCCGAAGAGGCAATTTTGGGTTGGATTTCGAAACGAGTGAAGCGCCCTGTTGTTTGGGTTCCAAATCGGAGCGACGACATGGTCGGTCTCGGCCATGGCAGAGGACAAGTTCAGTACTGCCGCATTGGGGGAACAGCGACCGGTGATATCACGGCTTACCATCTTCATGTAGTTCAAGAAGCAGGGGCCTATCCCGCAGGTGGCGCTGGGTTACCGGCTAACGCCCGGGCGATGTTGACTGGGTGCTACGACATCCCAAGCGTCGGTTTTAGTTCCGTGTCAGTCGTGACTAACACCACTCCAACGGGCGCTTATCGAGGTGCCGGCCGACCGGAAGCCGCGGCAGCGATTGAGAGAGCTGTCGACGCATTCGCTATGGAAATCGGCATGGACCCAACGGAAGTCCGTCGACGCAACTTTCTAAGTCCTCAGAATTTTCCTTTGGTGACGAAAACCGGGTCGGCCTATGACAGCGGCGAATACGAAGCAAGCCTCGACGCTGCGCTTGTCGCCAGTGACTATGAGGTTCTCAGAACCGAACAAGAACGTCGTCGATTGAATAACGAGACACGCCTCTTAGGTATCGGAGTGGCAACTTATGTGGAACGCACAGCTGGTGCGGGCCGCTCAGAATACGGAGGAGTTGAACTGCTCAGCGGCGGCAAACTCTTGGCGAGGACGGGGTCTTCGCCGTACGGCCAAGGCCATCACACAGCCTGGGCGATGCTCATTGCCGACGCGACTGGAGTCGCAATGGACGATATTGAAGTGGTGCACGGTGATACCGACGAAATCCCTCAGGGAAGCATCACCGGCGGTTCACGTTCAGTGCAGCTAGCCGGCGCCGCTATATGGGAATCATCAGCGTTACTAGTTGAACAGGCAAAAAAAATTGCGGCAGATTTGTTAGAAGCATCAGAAGAAGATTTGTCTCTCAACACCGACAGTGGTCTCTTTCACGTAGTTGGGACACCGTCTATTGGGGTTTCCTGGCGAGATGTAGCCAAGTCCGCCGAAACTGGGACCGATGGGCCTCGTCTTTTGCATGCCGAAGAGGTCTTCGACTCCGAAGGTCCTACTTTCCCATTCGGTACCCACGTCGCCGTAATAGAGCTGGATGTTGAAACTGGTGCTGTTGAGCTGAAACGGTTAGTCGCGTGTGACGATGCCGGTGTGATACTGAATCCGTTGCTTGCTGACGGCCAAGTTCATGGGGGCCTTGCACAAGGCGCCGCTCAGGCATTAGTGGAAGAATTTCGGTACGACGAATATGGGAACCCTCTTACTAGCAACTTTGCCGACTACCCGGTTATTTCAGCAACCGAGTTACCGATGTTTGAGCGAGTTGTTCTCGAAACTCCTACGCACATCAATCCCCTCGGAGCGAAAGGGATCGGTGAATCTGGAACGGTTGGAGCAACTCCAGCAATTCAAAACGCAGTTATTGATGCATTGAGCCATTTAGGAATTCGACATTTGGATATGCCGCTTACTCCAGAAAAGGTTTGGCGCGAGATTCAAGCTTTTACGGTCTAATCACCATTGAGCTTTCGGGTCAATCCGAATTACCGCGGTCATTTCGTCGTGGAGCAAGTCGAAATCTTTTGACCGAACTCCTGATCGGCCGAAGGCTGGCATTTCGACGTTCAAATCGACGGGAATGTCGAATTCATCAAATAAACCCGAAACTTGCTTCACCCACTCTTGTTCTTGGTCGGCCATTGACATTGTCAGCACCCCTTCGTCCACCAGCCCATGGCCGGGGTCAACAAAGTATTCCCTCCCGTAGGGTGCGAGTTCTAGGATTACCGGTTCTAAACGTCGGCGGCCATCCTCGTTGGAAAGCAAACGACGCATCAGCGACAAACCATGTTGTGCATGGAAATGTTCTTCAGCAAGGGCTCGTTGAGCCGTGTGAGCCAGTTCTTTCCAGCTTGAATCGGTGATAGCGGACCAGCGGATCTGTTCCCCTATATCGTGAAGTACATGGCGAACTAACGCCCAAGACCAGTCATGGCAGAGGAACTCGGCTATGTGGGCCGACCGGTATTCTGAAGGGGTTCTGCCGTATGCCAGATGGTCTACATCATCTGTGAGCAGCGAATAAAGGGCTCGTGCATGACCAAGTTCATCTTGAGCGATCGAAGTGAATGCTAGATCCTCTTCTAGGAAAGGTCCGACGGCGATCCACCACGAGTGATTTTGTCCTACGCATAGTTCATCATCGGCGAAAGCAAGAACAAGTTCGCGGGCCTCTTCTGTTGGGACCATCTGCTTAACTTTCGTCCCTTGGAGCGGCGCGACGAAGCTCAGCTAGCAACTGACCGTCATTGTGTTTGTGTTTTCGGTCAGCCATCTTAAGTTCCGTTTCGTCAGCGATGATGATGTCGCTACGACGGACAACCCACATCTGATCCCCTTCGCTGCGACGGCCGTAGGCTTCGCGCGCGTATGTCAGTGCAAGTTCGTCATCGGGTGCGTCGACTGAGCCTGCGTGACTAAAGGGATCTTTGCCTTCCTTTTTTAGAAATACTTCGTACGTTTTCATGTCAGGTCGACCTTTGATACAGAGGCGAGTCCACCCGTAAGGAGCTGATGAATCTCATCACCCAGTGTCTCGGTGTCCAAGGTCCCCTCTGAGTTGAACCATCTTGTTGTCCCGTTCAGAAGCGAGAGAATTAGATTGGCTGTCAACGGGACGTCTAGGTCGGATCGAAATTCGTGACCAATGCGACCCGTTTCAATAACCTCACGAAACGTCTCCTGGTAACGGTCAAACATCGCGACTGCCTCTTCTCGTTCGAATTCAGGAAGGAATCGAATCTCATTGAGGAACGTTCGGGCTTGATGAGGATCTTCCACAAGGATGTGAAGGTGCCCTTGGACAAGCCTGGACAATTTTTGTTTGGCTGTCCCCGACATCGCGTTTACCTCATCGGCAAGTGTTTGGAAGCGCGATGCTGCTTCTCGCACTACGTCGACCAATAGTTCATCTTTGGAAACCACATGGCTGTAGAGGGAGGAGCCACGAATGCCAAGCTCCTTGCCTAGGTCGCGCATTGACGTTCCGTGGAAGCCTTGATCCGCGAAGAGCACCCGTGCCGCGGCGACGACGTCGGCTCTGCTTCGTCGCGTCACGAGTCCTGTGCCTTTCTGGAACGCACGACTTCTATTGGGTTGCGGCAGTTCGGGCACCAGTGAACAGACCTACACGCCGTTGGGCCGACATCACTCCGTTTTTCCAATGAGGTGTGCCCACATAGTGGGCATTCTGTGTTTCCAGTTCGGGGGGTTATAGCGATGGTGTACTCGTTTGCCAAGATTTCTTGTGCATCATCACTTATACGATCCGGTGTCCATGCCGGCGAATGACAAAATCTGACGGTTACTTCGTGCCCGACAGCTCGAGCCGCTGATACCACGTCTTGTTCAATGATGTCCAAAGCAGGACATCCGAGAATTGTTGGGACAAGATCAACTCGAATGGACGAGGAGTCAGCAACGACATCTTCGAGGATGCCTAGCTGTTGAATGTTGAGATCTGGGTACTCCGGGTCTTTTACTGAAGCGACGGCGAAGCGCACCGCGTTAAGAGCTGCCTTTGTGATGGTCATGTAGATGCCTTCGCTGCGGCATCAAGTGCTGTGCGGACCCAACCGGCGTTCTCCCAAGCATTTCGGGCATCAGCAATTCGACGGGCACTGTCTGGGCCCCCATTTCGCATCGTTTTTTTGAGAGGTTCCCAGTCAATCTCACTGATTTTCCACTTGCCGTCAACAGGATCTTTCTTCAGACCGGGGTCCGGGATGGTGAAACCTCCGTTTAGTAGTTGGGGTACGAATTTTTGGACATACCGGTCTCTTAAGTCTTCGTTTCGTTCTGATTTGATGTGCCATTTCAGCAATTCATCATCTGGCCGGGAGTCAGGGCCGAACAGTTGCACCGATGGTAGCCACCAACGGTTGATCGATTCCTGCATCATTTCATGTTGAGTGTTTGTTCCATGTGCCATCAACAGCATCATTTCTTCACCGTTGCGCATGTGGAATCCTTCTTCTGTGATCACCCGGCGGAGGATTCTCTTGTATGGGCCGTATGAACAGTTTTTGAAAATGGCTTGTTGACTAGCGAGGGCAGCCGCGTCAACTAGGTAAGCCACTGCTATTTGGTCGGCCCAACTATGCACGCGGTAGTGAAAGACGTTGTGAAAGTGGGTTCGTCCTTCGAGTAGGTCCACCATCATTTCTTCGCGGGTCTTTACCTCGAGATCGGCTGCAACCATATAGAGGAGATGGGCATGGCCTATTTCATCCTGGCTTTTGGCCAGTGCTGTTAATTTTCGATGCATCCCTGGGGCTTTGGGTATCCAGTCTCTTTCCGTGAGTCCACCCATATATTCGCTGTTCGCGTGGAGTTCAATGAAGCGGAAAACCGCGTTTCGATAGGGTTCGGGGATGTCGTCGTTGGGTTCGACGATGCCTCCGGCATCTAGGAACTCTTCGAATTCGTCCATGTCGCGCCATGTCCGCATACCCACAGTATACACACGAACGTTCGTTAGCTTTCGTTAAGCTCTTCTTCGGTTGCCTGACCTGTGGAGAGGGCCCACTCTCTTATCAGCTGGGCGTGACGCCAGGTGCTGTCTTTATAGCTGCGGACCTCACTCGGCAGTTTTGCCAAGGAACTCAGGAGTTGGATCAATGTTTCAGGATGGTCCGCTACTGAAGCAATCTGTTGTCTGAGAATTCTGATGGTGAAGATGATGACGTCGCTTTGAGGTAGTCGTCGAAGCGTCTGGTATTCGACGCGTAGCCATACCCGATCGGCCACATTGTTGATACTGATGTCGTCTCGCATGGGATGGTGGCGCCGTTGAGGTGCCAGTCTCAGGTTCGGATCATCGGTAAGAGTGCGGTTGGCTCTCCAGACTGGTGCTTCTGGTCGCAGCCGGTCAAAGAAAGTGCCCATTGGTTGAGATAAGTCAGTGTCGTATCGGGGTACTGGCTCGTGGATTACATCAAGGGTCTTTCCGTACTTTGAGGGCACGTCCCATTGGGTTGGTATTGCGACTGCACACGCGGTCATCGTCCACCCTTCGGGCCTTCTTTCTAGAAGGCAAAGGTCTTCCTGGACGACACGGCGAATGGCTTCTATGGGCGCCTGACCTTCCTGTTGGTCGATCTTGAGTGTCTTGAGGTCGTGTATTTGATGGAGGTGTTGCAGGACTTCAATTGACAGTTCGTCACAGCCTTCGTATGCGCTGGGCTCGCAGTAGATGATTTCGTCTCGGTGGTCGTCGATAAGTTGTCCGATCTCTTCTAGGTCGGTGTCGCGTTCTTGATCGACGAGGAGCCATTGTTCGAGGTTGAGTGGCTTGACACCCATTCGCCATTTGAACGGGTGTGGGTCAGGTGAGATCAGGTCAGCCGCTGATATTGAGCTGTGTTTCAACATTCACCCGATGCGCTTAGCTGGGTGGCTCGCTTGAGGATGCGGAACACAGGGTCTTTGGTTGCTTCCAGTGCTTGCCAGATTTCTTTTTCTTCTACGACGTCGTCTGTTATGCCTGCGGCGAGGTTGGATACGACTGCTATTGACGCATACCGCAGACCTGCTTCTCGGGCTAACGCAACTTCTGGGTAGCCGGTCATTCCGACTACATGGGCTCCGAACTGGGTGTACATGCGAATTTCGGCTGGCGTTTCAAACCGTGGCCCGTTGGTGCAGACATACGTCCCTGTGTTGCTAACTTCTTGGTCTTCAAGTTCGGCGGCGCGAATGAGGATCGCTCGGAGCTCCGGGTCGTATATTGCCGTCATGTCTGTGTGCGTTACTTCGCCAGGGCGATCAAAGAAAGTGCACTGGCGACCTTGTGTGAATTCGATGAAGTCATCAAGTACGAAGAGTGATCCTGGGCCACGTTCGGGGACCATCGATCCGACTACGTTGACGGCGAACACTGATGCGGCCCCGAGGTCGGCTAGTGCTCTGATATTTGCTCGATAGTTAATCGCGTTGGGTGGTATCGAGTGATCGCCTCCGTGTCGGGCTACGAAGGCGACGGCGATATTGTCCCAGATCCCTGTTGAGACGGTGGCCTGCCCATATTCGTTGGTGAAAAGTTCGTCTTTTCGTTGCAGTAGGCCCGGAAGTTCGTAGTAACCGCTGCCCGCAATGATCCCGATCATGGAGCCATCGTTGCACGCGCGTTGGTGCTCATGGGTGAACTTATTGTGTGTTGTCGTGGCTGGCGTTAGGTGCCTGAGTCTTTAGCGAGTCGCTGGCCGCGGCTTTGGACTTGCTGCAGGGCCTGCTCAAGGTCGAAATTCGTGAGTTGTCGCTGGGCGACGACCTGTGCGCCTCCAACCCATACATCGGTTACATGTCGACCACTGCCAGCCCAGGCGACGTGGGCAATTAGTTCGTCGTTGTTGGTAACGGGGACAAATGTAGGGTCGTCGAGGTCGAGCCGGATGAAGTCGGCTTTCGATCCGACCTGAAGCATTCCGGTGTCGTCGTTGCCTATCGCTCGGGATCCTTCGACGGTGGCCATTGTCAAAGCATCTTGTGGCGTCATCGATGACGCATCCAGCGTCGTTACACGGGTAAGTAGAGGGGCAATTTTTATTTCTTGCCAAAGGTCAAGGTCATCGTTTGATGCTGGTCCATCGGTGCCTAAGCCAACGTCAATTCCTTTTGCGCGCATTGCCTGAATGGGTGCCGATCCCGACGCAAGCTTCATGTTGCTTACCGGGCAATGTGCTACTCGGACCCCTTTTCGTTCGTAGGTTTCGATGTCCGAGTCATTTAGCCAAACACTGTGGGCTGCGAGAACACGGCCGTCTAGGACCCCATGATTGGCCAATAGTTGAACGGTTGATTCACCTCCATTTTGGGCTTCTAGTTCAGCTCCTTCGGTTTTGGTTTCGCACACATGAATGTGAAGAAGAGCTTTGAGCTCACGCGCTGCCTCGGCGATTTCGGAACACAGTTCTAATGGAAGGTCGTAGGCGGAGTGCGGTCCGAAGCCGACGGTGATCAGGGAGTCAGGGTCGTGATATTGCGAGTGGAATTCCGCTATGTCGGTTATTCGGTTCTCGGTGGCACCGAAGCTGTCTCCGTGGAGGGCGGAGATTATTCCAGGAGTCATCGCTAGACGGATACCAACTTCTTGTGCTGCTTCGACGACTGCTTCTTCGAATAGATACATTTCGCAAGTACTGGTTACTCCAGCTAGGAGCATTTCGGCAGCCCCGAGTCTCATTCCCCATAGGGCGTCTTCGGCTGTCATCTGGCCTTCGCGAGGCCACATGACTTTGGTCAACCAGTCCATCAGAGGGAGTCCGTCACCCGCGCCGCGTACCAAGGTCATCGGGGTGTGGGCATGGCTGTTGACCAGTCCTGGCATCACTAGACCGCCTAGTTTGGTCGTCGGTCCCGGGTGGGGTGGTGCGTCCGTCTCTTTGCCTATCCATGAGATCCGTCCGCTTGTTACATCCATTGCGACGTCAGCGAGAAGCGAAAAGTCACTGTCGCAGGTGATCGCGTAGTCAGCGAGGTAGCGGCTTGTTGTCACGTAAAACATCCTGACATGAACTCTTGATTTGAGTATGACCGGTTAGTTGATGCTTCTGACGTTCGAGAGTGACAAACTTCGTATTGTATGTCGCTGTTCTTACAACGAACTTTCGATTCTTTAGCTAATGGCTCCGCGTACGCGGCTCTGGCTGTCGCCATTTCCATGGTGTTTCGTTCGACCGGCATTTTGAATCTTGCTCAAGGTCAGCTCGCGATGTTTTCTACCTATATCGCTTTGGTGCTTGCTACGGGTCCCAGCCCATATATGAAATTTTCGTCCAACACTGACCTAATAGGCGCGGCTTGGCCGGTGTGGGCAGCAATTCTCGGGGCAATAGCTATTTCTATGGTTATCGGCGCTTTCACTGAGCGGGTGATTGTTCGGCCTATTAGCGCCGACCCTGTGGCCGCGGTGGGTGCGACATTGGGCTTATATCTGCTTTTGGGGGCTTTCGTTCGCAAACAATGGGGCGGACGAACGATGTTTTTGGGATCTCCATTCCCTCAAACCGCCGAAGATCGTTGGGATATCGGTGGTGCGCGTCTGTGGCACGACAGCGTTGGAATCACGTTAACCATGATCGCTGTGCTGGGCCTATTAGCGGTACTGCAACGGCGAACAAAGGCTGGTCTCGCGTTCAGGGCTGTCACGTCTAATCGCACGGGCTCACTCTTGGTGGGTATAAGGGTGAGTCGAGTTCTTATGCTCGGATGGGCGTTGGCGGCTGGGATCGGGGCGTTAGCAGGCGGGCTCATAGCCGGTGAGATCAACGTTCGACCTGACATGATGGGCCGCTTACTGGTGTTCGGCCTTGCTGCGGCGACCCTAGGGGGGTTGCGTAGCCCAGCTCTTGCGTTCGTGGGCGGATACTTGTTTGCTTTCCTTGAGACGATGCTCGGCGGGTACGTGAGCTTCGTGGACAGTCAAGTGACCCTAGTTTGGGCCTTGTTGGTATTAATCATCGTGTTGTTTGTTAGGCCCTCAGGCCTGATGCCTCGAACAGAAGCGTGGCAACAACGATGACGGCTCTGGGATCGCAGGCTTCTTCGGTGAAGCGCGCTGCTTGGATCATTGCGTCTGCAGCGTTCATCGTTGTGTGTCTCAGGGTCGCGTTTTGGGCAACTCCCAAGATCGTTACTGACCTCTCTAACGTCGTTGCTTTGTCACTTGCCTTTGGCGGGTTGGTGTTATTGACCCATTACCTGGGTCTTCTTTCATTGGGTCAGGGCGCTTTCGTAGGCGTTGGTGCCTATGCCGCCTTGCACGCAGTAAACGATTTCGGGGCGCCTGTGCTGTGGATGCCGCTCGCAGGACTTTTGGCCGGGACATTAGTTGGTGCTGTAGTAGCTATCCCTTCTCTACGTCTACCAAAAGCCTATTTGGCTCTCCTAACTCTCTCGTTAGCCGTCGCCTATCCCATCATTCTCAGGCAGATAGACGGCAACTTACCCGTGACCTTAAATGGTGCTTTCGTAGCACCCTCTTGGACAGGGATTGCGGAGAACGATGAACATATTTGGGAATTCTTCATCGTTGCTGCATACGTGGCGGTAACTCTGTTCTTTGTTCAGGGTTTATTGCGTGGTCCGATCGGGCGTGCATTTATTGCCAGTCGGGATCAGCCTGAAGCAGCGCGAGCGTTTGGCATACCCGTATATCGGCTCAGGCTTTACGGGGTTGCTTTGAGTGGAGGCATGGCTGGGCTCGCTGGTGGCTTATTGATGATTCCGACCAACTTCAATGATTACACCCATTTCCCGGAAGAACTTTCGATCAAGATGTTTGCCCTGGCAATGGCCTTTGGAGGCTCCCGACTCATTTCGGCAGTCCCTGGTGCGGTCGTACTGATCTTCTTACCGGTATGGCTCATTGACCGCAATTGGGTAGTCGAATACGGCTGGGTTGGTTTGGTGAAGTCCGAAGGCTTTATTTACGCGGCGCTTCTTCTCGCAACGGCGTATTTGACTAAAGGGAAGGGTTTCATGCACCTCTTCGAGAGGCGCCAACCTAAGTCGGAGATACAACCGAGCAATCGTCGAGTTACCTCGGTCGTGCGTGGGCTCGTCGATCTCGATGAACAACTAGTTCAGTTGGAGGGGTTGGTAGGCGACCGTCCTGCCATCCGTTCTCGCCAAGAAACTAAGGATTGACCAAGTTCATCGGCTCGCTGCACTGCCCATAAGGGTGGAGCAACCTCTTCGCCACGATCGATAGCGTCGAACATCGGTCCTGGATCGGACCATATGTGACAGGTGTTGAGGTTGAAAGCCATCCGGGTTCGAATTTCTTCCGGGGTGGCGTCCCCAGATATTGGTGGTGCAATCATTTGTTCAGTGGGTGACAAGATCCGCATCGACCATGTGGATTGGACCGCTACGGGGGCCATTGCTTGGAGAAGTGCTGTGGTGTGAGCGCAGCCTTTCGGTCCCCCAAATAATTCCCTCACCTTGTGGGTAAATCCGCGGGCTATGGAGAGGCCAATCAATTCCCGGTAGTGGTCGACAATGCTGGGGCAATGCCCGTGTGGGTGGGTTTCCATCCGCACGTTGGCGTCAGTTATCACTAAGTCGGGGAACTCGATGATTAAGTCGATCACCATTTTGTGAATCTCTAACGGGTTCGGGTCATCATCGAAATAGACGCCAGGCGGTTTTGTGTCTTTTACTCTTCCCCTAATCAGAATCGTTTCGGGTGTTTTCACGTAGGAGCGAATTTCGTATTCCCGCTGATGAAGTTTTTGTAGATGTGAAATGTCTGTGTCGAAGTCATCTTCGAGGGGGACACTGCTCATTGTTAGCTCAATAGCCAATCTGCCGGCGTGAAATCACCGTCGGCGAAAAGTTGGCTTTGGAAGCGCTGCATCCCGCTGATCCAGCGGTCGACGTCATTAGCTTTTCGTTCTCTGTATGTCTGGACTTCAGGGTGCGGCAATACAAGGAACCGTTCTTCAGTCATGCACTCAATGACAGTGTCGGCTAGCTGTTCGGCTGTGAGGACACCGTCACCTGCTGCGCTTCCCGGGGTGCCTCTGTCTTGGTCTAGGCGGTCAGGGCTATTGGCAAGAATGTTGGTTTCTACGGCTTGTGGGCAAAGCATCGAGACCCGAATGCCTCGCTCTCCGTAGGTAATGGCCAAGAACTCTCCCAATGAAACGGCTGCCGCTTTAGTGATCGAATATTGCATCGATCCCAATTGGGTGAGAAGACCGGCTGCTGAAGCGGTGTTCAGTAAATAGCCACCTCCGTTTGCGACCATCACAGGTATCGAAGCTCGAGCTGCATATATGTGAGACATGACATGGACTTCCCACATGCGCTGAATTTCGTCATTATCGGCTTCTACCCCACCCTGGGTTACGTATCCCGCGTTGGAGACAAAAATGTCGAGGGCGCCATGGTCTTTTACTGTCTGGTTGACGAGGTCAACAATCCCACTTTCGTCCGTTACATCTAGCTCGACTGCAGTAGCGCCAATTGTTTGTGCTACACGTTCAGCATTTGATCCGTCCCGGTCGACTACGACGACACCACTGGCACCTTCGTCATGAAAGCGTTTCGCCAACGCTTCACCGATTCCACTACCCCCACCGGTCACGATGGCAACTTTGTCTTTTATCTGCATGTCAGCAGAGTAACGACCAACGACGAGAACTGCTTGGTTGAAGCTTTCATCCTTGAGAAGCGATGATGTCTGACCCGGTCAACTCTGAGGCTGTAGTGCTTATTTGACTAGTCTCCCTTTAGACGTTTGGGAGGTAATTCATTGGCTGCACCATTGGAAGATGTGACTGTTGTCGAGATTGATAACTGGATGGCGTCTCCCAGCGCGGGAGCGATTCTCGCTGATCTCGGAGCTAATGTGATCAAGGTAGAACCATTAACCGGCGACCCAATGCGAGACATGGGGCGGCCCGCCAAGGTTGCTGAGGAAAAGAAAAATTTCGACTATCAGTTTGACGTTTCCAACCGTGGTAAACGATCGATAGCTATCGATCTGGAATCCGAAGCAGGGATGGAAGTCGTATTTGCTTTGGTAGCTGCAGCTGACGTATTCATGTGCAACCTGTTGCAGCATCGTCAACAAAGATTCGGACTGGATCCCGCTGCCCTACAAAGGGTCAACAGTCGAATTGTGCATGCAACCCTCACCGGCTACGGGACAGGAGGGCCTGAAGCTCACAGACCTGGCTACGACGTCACCGCCTTTTTTGGTCGCTCTGGTTTGTATGACGCTATGCGCGAAGGTGAGTCGGGAACGGTACCGATGGCTAGACCTGCACAAGGCGACCACACGACCGGGCTGGCATTTGTTGGGGCTATTTTGGCGGCACTCCGGCTCGCTGAACGAACTGGGGAACCTCAAACAGTCGAAACCTCGCTTTACGAGACCGCCATTTGGACTCAAGCGACTGATTACGCAATCACAGCTGTTGACCGAGCTCCCCTTCGGCCTCGCGCAAGAGAGAACATGATCATCCCAACCGCTAATCGCTACCCATGCGGCGACGGTAAATGGGTTGTCCTGAATATGCCTGAGGAGAGTGCCTGGCCCAAATTGTGTCGAGTTATCGAACGCGAAGATCTTCTAAGCGACGAAAGGTTTCAAGATATTCGAGGGCGTTTTCAACACATGCCGGAAATTGTGGCTGCCATTGATGACGCCCTATCCCACAAGAGTCGGGACCAGTGGGGGGAAATCTTTGACTCGAATGGCATTATTTGGGGTCCCGTACTCGCACTCCATGAGGTTGCATCTGACCCTCAAGCCGATGCCTTGTCCCTCTTCCCAACGCTTAACAGCGAAGATATTGGTCCATATCGCACAGTTGCGGCGCCGATGCGGTTCGTTGACGCCGAAGTTGGCCCCAAGGCCCCTGCCCCAAAGTTGGGACAGCACACTCGCGAAATTTTGGCCAACGCAGGCCATACCGAGGCCGAGATCGACACCCTCATAGACAGCGGTGCTGTTGGCGAGCTCTCCTGATTCAGGCCCATCGCACTGGGGTTAAGTGCTAGACCATCACATCAAAATTGGAGAGCCTCGGGAGCGACCATTTGGCTCTGCAACACCCATCCAAGGGGACCGTTGAGATCCATCAGGGTCGTCCTGCAGCACGCAAGATTGCTCGATACGCGTTGGGAATAGGATTCAAACAAAACCCATTCACTCTGAGGTGGTCTCAGCAACTGGAGAGTTACGTCGGTATTTATAAAAGGTTGGTCGTCATCAGAGTGCTCCCAACCGACGGCAGCTCCAAGATCAGACAATGTCGCTATTTGCTGAAACATTGAAGGTGATTCCCCTGCTACGAGCCGGTGATCCAGACGGGCCCAAATGCGGCCCGGACCAGGTTCTTCTGTCGAGCCGGACAGTATTCGTAGTTCTACAGCGTCCGCGTTAAAGCCGGGTCGGGGGTATTCCATATCAGGGTGAGATCCCGGGTCTGCTCGCTCTACGGGGATCTCTGGGACTTCTTCTGAGTTCGCGAGTAGCTGCTGCGGCTGTGCCAGCCACTGTGACGTAGCTCTGGCTAACAATTTCCCCTGGTGGGATATTGATGCTTCAGCCACCGCAGTCTGTTTACCGTTTTTGACTATCTCAGACGACGTCATCAATGTGTCGACGGGCACTCCGGAAAGTATTTCGACCGTCAGTCGAGTACATGTGAGGTCATCTCGGTTGAGTCTTTTTTCGATAGCCCACGCAAGTAATCCGCATATGGGACCACCATGCATTACACCGTGACTCCAGGGTCCGCGTGTGAGTTCAGTCGATTCCACTCCACCGTTTAATGGCAAAAACAAAGCTGGCGGGTATTCATTCGGAGCAAGAGGGGGCATCGAACCACGTTAGGGTGCGGGAATGCATCCGTTTCGGTTCGGCGTTCAATTTTCGACATCTCCTTCAGGCGATGTGTACAGAGAAACGGTCCGCAAAATAGAGGACTTGGGCTACAGCACAGTGTTTTGTCCCGACCATTTTGATGACCAATGGGCGCCAACAGTTGCTTTGACGGTGGCGGCCGAGGCGACAACCACTCTGCGGGTGGCAGCGTTGGTGTATGACGTTGACTACCGACACCCGGTAACACTCGCGAAAGAGATCGCGACTCTTGATGTCGTTTCGGGTGGCCGGGTCGAATTTGGCATTGGTGCCGGTTGGATGACCGACGACTATGAAGCCGCGGGTATCCAGTTCGACAGACCCGGTGTTCGTATAGATCGAATGATTGAGGCCATCGAGGTTATTCAAGGTTTGTGGTCCGGAGAACCTTTCGATTTCCGAGGCAGCCATTATGAGATCAGCGGCTTAACTGGCACTCCTTCTCCACATCAGCCCGGTGGTCCACCGATAATCGTTGGTGGAGGCGGGAAACGAGTTCTTACCGAAGCGGCTTTGCGAGCCAACATTGTTGGCCTTAACGCGTCACTGCACGCCGGATCCGTAGGTCCTGAAACAGCGTTGTCCGCTCTTGGGGAGAGATTTTTGGAGCGTCGCAATTGGGTCGAAGAAGCCGCCGGGGATCGGTTTCCCGAGATTGAGTTGCAGATGAACACATTTATGACAGCAGTAACCAATACCACTTCAGAGGCAGACCAAATGTTTGA
>Ga0114932_10001118_pt1 | contig 31486 bp, 30 predicted proteins | sample 2SBtaG_2_FD_87286 | JGI IMG/M metagenome (GOLD analysis project Ga0114932, IMG submission 87286) | Deep subsurface microbial communities from Kolumbo volcano to uncover new lineages of life (NeLLi) - 2SBTROV12_ACTIVE470 metaG | ecosystem: Environmental > Aquatic > Marine > Volcanic ...
ATGGCCCGCGCAGCCCAGCGGAAATACTCGTTGCCGGTCATTCGAATGAACCAGGTGGAAAAGGCCGAATTGCTGCACACGCTGGCGATCAGCGCGATCAAGCAGGGCGACATCGATATCGGGCGCGGCTTGCTGGAAGACGCGATCGAGACCCATCCGCAGCATTTCGACGCCGCCGTTCGCACGCTGGCAGCACTCAACAGCCAGATTTAGATCTGCCCTTGGACCGGATTCTATCGTGGAACTGACGGCTCAACAGGCACTTTGGTTGCTGCCCCCTGCCCTTCCTGTCGCGCTGTGGATCGCATGGAGCGACCTGAAATTCATGCGTATTTCCAACCGCGCGGTTCTGGTGCTGGTCGCGGTATTTCTGGTATTCGGTCTGATGGCGCTGCCTTTTGAAACCTGGCTGTGGCGTCTTGTCCAGATGCTGGTCGTGCTGGCCATCGGATTTGTCGCCAACGCGGCGCGCCTGATTGGCGGAGGCGACGCCAAATACGCCGCCGCCATCGCACCGTTTGTCGCTCCCGGCGATGTGCGGCAGGTGCTGATCCTGTTTGGAGTCATGCTGCTGGCCGCGTTCGTCACCCATCGTCTGGTCGCGCGCCTGCCGGGCCTGAAGGCCATGGTTTCCGGTTGGAAATCCTGGCAGGTTGGCAAGGATTTTCCGATGGGGCTGGCACTGTCGGGAACGTTGATCGGGTATATGGCGCTGGCGATAATATAGCGCCTGCGGACGATCCCCGGATCGCAGCGGTTCCGGCCCTATCGGGGGGAGGGTTTGCAGGAACACGCCAGTCCGATTCCCGCGCATGCTCTCGCCAACATTTTCCTATTTTTTAGATATTTATCAATGCGTTGCGATCTAAACCACTGATCTAACCGACTAGACGGCCGGTCGGCCAGACGGCTGGCCCGCCAGACGTGCGGTTCTTGATGCTTGGAAGGGTGTGACCTTCGAGCGGTGCAAATCCCGGCGGGAATTCGCGAATTTGCGACCACTCAGGGATTGCCCCGCCGGAGCAGAATGAACAGGTCGTTTCGCATCACCTCGGTCAGGCCGGGATCGCTTTGCGCGGCGATTTCGTCAAGCACCAGCGTCCGCGCCCGGGGCGTTACCGGACAAAGCGGGATCAGCACGAAATCGGCGTGGCCGAGGCCCGCGTCTCCGCCGTAATACCACGGCGCGCCGCCCGGCAATGGCCTGGTCGAGCCGAACAGCCACAGGTTGGAAAAGGTATCAGCCGTGAACACGGTGGCACCGGCGATCCCCTCGACCTTTTCCAGATCGCGGGCCATCTGATGCAGAACCCCGACCAGACCCATCGCCAGCTTGCACGCGCCAAGCGGCTGGCCGAACAGCATGTCGGCGTCATCGCCCACGGCCTGATCGACCAAAGCGGCGATTTTCGCATCCGACAGATCAAAACCCTCGCGACGTGCGGGCGCATACATGCGCGAGATCTGCATGGCGATGTCGCCATTCCGATCGCCCGGCAGAACCTGAAAAAAGCCCGATCGCGCCATTTGCGCGTGGCGCAGATTGGCGAAAGTCAGGTTCACGACGGTCGGCGCGATCAGCGCCAGCGAAACCAGCGCGGTGATGCCCATCGCGCGACCGACGTCCCAGCCAAACGCATTGTTGACATGCCTTTCCGGCCGCAGCATCATCAATACTATCGCAAGCAGTATCAACCACTTAGGGTCATTTCCCCAGTTCTGCCAGGTTATGTAGACAAAGGCCGGGGCCAGCAGCAGCAGCAACAGCCCCTCGGTTGCGTGGCCCGCCTGCCGCAGCAGGATCACGCCGGCCAGAAGGCAAAGATTGCCCGCCAGAAACGAAGGCCCGATCAGCAAAACGGCCAACCCGTCGCTTGGTGCCGGTCGAATGCCCGAGGCGCTGACCAATCTGAGGTCACCCAGATACGCCGCCCAGAAATCCACCCCGCCGATCAGGGTCATCAACAGGGCCACCACAGCACCTGCCAGAACGCCAAATCCCAGCGTCACCCGGCTTTGGCGCAAAATCAGGGCCACCAAAATCGCGGGCAACAGCGCCACAAAGAAGGTGACCTTGCTCAACACCAGAAAGGCCAGCCCGAAACCCAGCATCAGACCGTCACCGGGTTCGGTCGTGCGCGAACCGGGCAGAACCGTCACCAGCACCAGCAGGAACGCCACCGCCCAGGCCCACCGGTTGTAATACATGGAAATCGAGGCGACCTGCACCGGCCCGCCGTAAACCAGCGCGGTCACAAGAAGGATCAGAAATCCACCCAGCAACCAGCCCCACATTCCGTTCAGGCGCGTCTGGCATACCCACCAGATTGCCGGCAGCATCAGCAGCGCCACCAGAACGCCGCCGCCCATGACCGCTTTGCCGGCGCCGACTCCCATCGAAATCAATGCCGAAATAGGTGCGAAGGCCAGAATGCCGATGGGCGTCGTGAAATCCAGATGCGGCCATTCGCCCGCCCCCATGCGCAGAGCGATCTGCAAGACATGCAGCGCGTCGCCCTCGTGCTGGTCGATCAAAAGGATGCCCTTGCCGAACATCAACGCGGCCTGCACCGCCAGTATCAGCACCAGAAAGGCCAGAAAAACTGCTCCGGACGGCCTTTGCATTTCTGCCCCCGCTTTACTTTTCGGCAATCCTACAACGCCTAAATTGGCGATGCAAAAGCTCTGCCGGTTTTTGTTGTTGAAAACCGCGCGCGTCGCTAGAATTCTGGAAAAAAGAACGAGGCAGCAAATGAATATGCAGGCGATCGACGTCAAGGCACCCCCGGTGCCGACCTCATTGGCCGATACCGGCCTGACGATGGTCATGCTCAGGGACATTTTTCTGAAAACCGTTTTTCGCCGGTCGCTGAATACGGCTTCGGATATTTCCGAGGCGATCTGCCTGCCGTCGCAACTGACCCAGGAACTGATCGAGATCGCCCGCGAACAGAAACTGGTCGAGGCGATGGGTTCCCGGGAAACTGGCGCTGCAACCGAAATGGTTTACGAGCTTTCTGACAACGGCAAGGCGCGGGCCATCGACGCGTTGAATCAGTCTGAGTATTATGGCGCGGTCCCGGTTCCGCTGGAAACCTACAAAGCCCAGACCGAGCGGCAGGCGGTGCGCAACATATCGATCACCAAATCCCAGCTCGATGCATCGATGGCGCATCTGGTCTTGCCGGACGGGCTGTTGGACCAGCTTGGCCCGGCCATCAATTCCGGCAAGTCGATCCTGATGTATGGCCCGCCGGGCAACGGTAAATCATCGATCAGCAACGGCATCCGCGACGCGCTGGGTGACAAGATTTATGTCCCGCGCGCGATCGAATATATGGGTCAGGTCATCACCGTTTATGACCCGATCGTGCACGACAAGGCCGAAGCACAGCAAGATGATCCGAACAGCCTGCGCAAATCCGGCACCCGGTTCGACGGCCGCTATGTGCGATGCCGACGCCCAACGGTCATCACCGGGGGTGAACTGACACTGGATATGCTTGATCTGAAATATAACGCCGTCTCGCGCACCTATCAGGCCTCGTTGCAACTGAAATCGACCGGCGGCGTGTTCATCGTCGACGATCTTGGCCGCCAGGAGGAACCGCCGCAAGCCTTGATCAATCGCTGGATCGTACCAATGGAAAGCGGGTTTGACATTCTGGCACTGCAATCGGGCGAAAAATTTGTCGTGCCGTTTGATACGCTGGTGATTTTTTCCACCAACTTTCTGCCCAGCGAAATGTTCGACGGGGCCGCGCTGCGACGGATTGCCTATAAGGTGAAGGTCGATGGCCCCAATCAGGATCAGTTCCTGCAAATCCTGATGATGGTGTGCAAGGCCAAGAAATTGCCGATGGACGAGGCGGCAATCGTGCACCTGCTGAAAAACCGTTATCCCGAAGTCGACAACGTTTTCGCCAATTTCCACAGCCCGTTTCTGGTTGATCAGATCCTGTCGATCTGTGATTACGAAGGTATCGCGGCGCAGATGACCCCCGAACTGATCGACAAGGCATGGGCGAACCTGTTTGTTGACGAAAGTTCGGGAACCACGCAGTAAGCCTTTGAATTGGGCGCAATCCGGGTGCGGAGGTCGCGCTAACCGCTTGCAACCCATCCACGCCGCATTATCCTCGTTCATATGGCGCAACTGGCCCCTGATTTCCAAGACTGGTTCCACCGGCGGGGCTGGAACCTGCATCCGCACCAGCAGGCGCTTTTGGATCATGCGGCGGAACCGTCAAGCCTGCTGATCGCCCCAACGGGCGGCGGCAAGACCCTGGCCGGTTTTCTGCCAAGCCTGCATGAACTGGCAGAGGGTGGCAAAGGCCTGCACACGCTTTATGTGTCGCCCCTCAAGGCGCTTGCTGCGGATATCAGGCGCAATCTCGGGACGCCGATCCGCGAATTGAGCCTCCCGATCCGGGTCGAGGACCGCACGGGCGACACATCCTACACAAGAAAACAACGCCAGCGGGCCGACCCGCCGCATATTCTGCTGACCACGCCCGAAAGCCTTGCGCTGCTGCTGACCTATCCCGACGCGCCGCGGATCTTTGCGGGCTTGCAGCGGGTGGTCGTCGATGAGATCCATGCCCTTGCCGAAAGCAAACGCGGTGATCAGTTGATGCTGTGCCTCGCGCGTCTGCAAACGCTTGCGCCCGCCATGCGACGCGTTGGTCTTTCGGCCACGGTGGAAAACCCGACGGAGCTCGCCGAATTTCTGACCGATGATGGGCAGGATTGTCGGATACTCAACGCCGATCCCGGCCCCGACCCCGATGTCCGCATTCTGGACACTGATACGGCACCGCCCTGGAACGGCGCCGGTGCGCGTCACGCCATTCCCGAGGTGTTGGCGGAAATCGCGCAGGCAACGACAACGCTGGTGTTCATCAATACCCGTGCGCAAGCCGAGCTTTTCTTCCGCGCAATCTGGATGGCAAACGAAGCGGCGCTGCCCATCGCCCTGCACCATGGTTCACTTTCGCGCGAGGCCCGCGACAAGGTCGAGGCCGCGATGCTGGCGGGCAAGCTCCGGGCGATCATCTGCACCGGTACGCTGGACCTGGGCATTGACTGGGGCAATGTCGATCTGGTGATCCAGATCGGAGCACCCAAGAACATCAAACGGCTGGTGCAGCGGATAGGCCGCGCCAACCACCGCTACAACGCGCCGTCACGGGCCATTCTGGTTCCGGCCAACAGGTTCGAGGTGGTGGAGTGCCGCGCCGCTCTTGAGGCGGTTTATGCGCACCAACTGGATGGCGAACCACGTGGCGATGGCCCGCTGGATGTTCTTTGCCAACACATCCTGATTGCCGCCGCCGCCGGGCCTTTTGACGCCTCGCAGTTGTTTGCCGAGTTTCGCCGGGCCGGGCCGTATCGCGCGCTGACACAGGACGCTTTTGGCGATTGCCTCGAATTCTGCGCAACCGGCGGCTACGCTTTTCGCGCCTATGATCAGTGGCAGCGCCTGATCAGGCGAGACGACGGTCTGTGGCATCTGCGCGACCCCCGCGCCGCCCGAAAAATCCGCATGAATCTCGGCACCATTGTCGATACCGAAACACTGGCCGTCCGCCTGAAAAACCGGCGTGGCGGAAAATCGCTGGGCGAGGTTGAAGAGGCGTTCGCCGCCACGCTCAGCCCCGGCGAGACGTTTCTGATCGGTGGCGAGGTCGTCACCTATGAACGGCTGCGCGAATTGACGGTCGAGGTCTCCCGCGAAGCGCGACGAAAACCCAAGATCGCGGTTTTTTCCGGCACCAAATTCGCAAACTCGACCGTGCTGTCGCATCGGGTTCTGGACCTGTTGCAGGCAGCGGACTGGCCGGATTTGCCGCCCCATACCGCCGACTGGCTGCGCGTCCAGCGCCGGGTTTCCCGGATGCCGGAACCGGGCCGTCTGCTGGTTGAAAGTTTTGTGGCGGACCTTCGGCAATTCACCTGCTTTTACGGCTTCGCCGGTCGCAACGCCTTGCAAACGCTCGGACTTTTGCTGACCAAGCGCATGGAAATCGCCGGGCTGCAACCGCTTGGATTCGTCGCAACTGATTACGCGCTGCTGATCTGGGGGTTGAAAAATGTCACCAATCCTGCCGCGTTGCTGGCCCGCGAAGGGCTGGCCGAGGGGCTGGAAACCTGGCTGGCGGGCAACGCCGTGATGAAACGCTCGTTTCGAAATGTCGCCACCATATCCGGGCTGATCGAAAAGAACCTGCCGGGCAAGCGCAAGACCGGTCGTCAGGCAACTTTTTCGTCGGACATTCTATATGACACGCTGCGCAAATACGAACCCGACCACCTGCTGTTGCGACTGACCCGGCGCGAGGCAATGCAGGGGTTGGTCGATTTTGGCCGGATCGAGGAATTGCTGGACCGGATCAACGGCAAGATCGACCATGTTCTGGCACCTCACGTCACGCCGCTTGCAGCGCCCTTGTTGCTGGAAATCGGCAAGGTTCCGATCCGGGGTCAGGCCGAGGAACGCCTGCTTGCCGACGCCGCCGAGCGCATGATGGCCGAGGCGGGCTTGTCTTAGGCGCGGGTGTGGTATTCTGTGACCGGGATGCAGGCGTACGAATTCACTCTGAACGGCGCGCGGCTGGCCGCTTTGGCCAGCGGCGCGCTGTGGTGGCCGGATGCGCGGCTGTTATGTGTTTCGGACCTGCATTTTGGCAAGTCCGGGCGGCAATCGCGCCGCAATGGCGCGCTATTGCCACCGTATGAGACCCGGGAAACACTGGCGCGGCTCGAACGCGACATTCTGGAACAGAAACCGGCGATCGTCGTGGCGCTGGGGGACAGTTTTGACGATGTCGCCGCGGCCGGCGAGATGGCCGTTGACGAACATCGCTGGCTGTCGCGCCTGATGGCCGGGCGGCGCTGGGTCTGGATCGAGGGCAACCACGATCCGGGTCCCCTGGGCGTCGGCGGTTCGCATCTGAACAAGCTGCGCGTCACGCCGCTTGCGTACCGGCACATCGCCGCACCGGACGGCAAGGGCGAGATCTCCGGTCATTATCACCCGAAAATTTCCGTGAAAACCGACCTGCGCCGAGTGGCGCGCCCGTGTTTTCTGCTGGATGAAAACCGGGTTATCCTGCCCGCCTTTGGGACCTATACCGGTGGATTGCGCAGCGATAATGCCGCCCTGCAAGCGTTGATGCGGGCCGATGCCGTGGCCCTGCTGACCGGAAGGCAAATATTGGCGGTGCCGATGAACCACTGATCTACGCAGCCCGATGGCTGCGTCACCGACGATTGTTGTTGCATTGGGGCGAGCGTTTCACGGGCGGTTGGCGCCGCTGATCCGGTCGGCTGGCCGACCAACCGTCTGGCTGTCCGGCTGTCTGGCCGTCCGGCTGTCTGGCCGTCCGGCTGTCTGGCCGTCCGGCTGTCTCGCCGTCTAGCCGTCTAGACGGCGAGACCTATGGACCAACTGTTTTATGTATTATTATCAACGGTATACGGCAAAAGCGGCAAGGCCGTTCGTGATGACGTCGTGGCGTCAGAGGTCTGTCCGGCAAGGCTTGGCGGCGCCGATCCGTCAGCGCCTCCGGGGCCGTGTCAATACAGGCCCGAGCCGCGCGCCGAAGCCTGATAAGACCGGCTTACCGACACTTCGCTGCCGTCCTGCAACCGCAACAGAACTTTTCCGCCATCCTGGACAACGCTGCGCACGGCACGCCGGCACACCCAATGCGAGCGGTGAACGCGCAGACCGTCAAGCCCGGTCAGTTCCTCCAGCGCATCGGCAAAGCGCATCAAAATCCGTTCCTGGCCATTTTCGGTCACGACTTCGACATAGTGATCGCGGCTCGAAATCCGGATCAGCGATGTTCCCAGATGCTCGGGCAAACGACGCAGGAAGGGCGCGTCCTGGTCGGTCGCTACAGGCGGGAATTCGGGCATAAGTTTTTTCGCGATGAACGTGACGATGACGTAGATCGCAAAGATCTGCAGCAAAATCGTCCAGTACGGCAGCATCCGACGGCTGGCTGCTTCATAAAAGGGTTCAACCAGGACTTTCAGGCCCAACGCATAAATCGGTGCAAAAATCGCCGCCTGCACCAGTGCCTGAACGCCGATGCCGGATCGTCCGAGCAAGGCATCGACCCCAAAATCAAGCCAGACAGCAAATGCGATGGCCACGCCCACCACCGCGCCCCAATAGAGGAAATTGCCGTAGAAACCAAAAACCTCAAGCGATTCGTAAGGCCCGGAAATCGCGCAAACAACCGAGACCCCGGCCCAGACCAACCAACGCGGCGGTGATGTCAGTTTTTGCCTCAGGATACTCGGGGTACGATACATGACACCGCTGTTAGCGAAATCCCGGACCCGCTTCAACGGACGCAACGCCGCAGATGGAATTTGGCGTCAGGCAGTCAACCCTTCCGGTTCTTCCAGGCCATTGGCACGGCATGCCGCCGTTACCGTATTGGCCAGAAGGCAGGCGATTGTCATCGGGCCGACACCACCCGGCACGGGCGTGATCGCCCCCGCCTTTTCCGCCGCGCTGGCGAAATGAACGTCGCCGACCAGCTTGGTCTTGCCTTCTTTTTCCGGGTGCGGAATTCGGTTGATGCCGACATCGATCACCGTCGCGCCGTCGCCGATGTAGTCACCGGTAATCATTTCGGGCCGCCCGACCGCCGCGACAACGATATCTGCGGCCCGACAGACATCGGCCAGATTTTTGGTGCGCGAGTGGGCAATGGTGACCGTGCAACTGTCTTTCAGCAGCAGATTGGCCATCGGTTTGCCGACGATGTTCGAGCGGCCCACGACCACCGCGTTGAGGCCGGAAAGTGATCCGTGGTGTTCCCTGAGCATCATCAGACACCCCAGCGGCGTACATGGCACCATGGATTTCTGCCCGGTGCCCAACAGGCCGACATTGCTGATGTGAAAGCCGTCCACGTCCTTGGCCGGGGCGATGGAATTGATCACCAGATCCTCGTTCAGATGGCCCGGCAACGGCAATTGCACCAGGATACCATCCACCGCCGCATCGCCGTTCAACCGGTCGATCAACGCCAGAAGATCCGCTTCCGAAGTGTCGGCATCCAGCTTGTGCTCGTAAGAGTTCATGCCGACTTCGACCGTCGATTTGCCCTTGTTGCGCACGTACACCTCGGACGCGGGGTCTTCGCCCACCAGCACCACCGCCAATCCGGGCGTAATGTTGTGATCGGCCCCAAGACGCGCCACATGATCGGCGACCTTCGCCCGGACATTTGCGGCAAAGGCCTTGCCGTCGATGATTTTCGCGCTCATGTTGCGATCCCTCAGCTATTGTTCAAACGTCGACCGCGGCAAAACTCTCGCGGTAATGTTCCATCTGCATCCGTGTGGCATCCACCGCGTTTTTCATCAACGTCGCCACCGTCACCGGCCCGACCCCGCCCGGAACCGGCGTAATCCAGCCGGCGACCTCGGCGCAACTGTCAAATTCCGCGTCCCCGACGGTGCGGGCTCCGTCCGGCGTTTCGATCCGGTTGATGCCGATATCGATCACCGCCGCGCCCGGCTTCAGCATTTCGCCGGTCACAAGGCCGGGCACGCCGACGGCCACAAAGACGGCGTCGGCTGCCCGCGAATGCATGGCGACCGACCGGGTCCGGTGGTGGCAGACGGTCACCGTTGCCCCCAGCCCCATCAGCAGAAAGGCGATCGGCTTGCCGACGATTTCGCTGTGACCGATGACGGTCACGTCCAGCCCTTCGATTTTCAGCGGCAGAGTCTTCAGAATTTCAACCGCCGCGACCGCCGTACACGGACCGAGCGCCAGATCGTTATAGACGATGTTGCCGATGGATGCGGGGTGCATGCCCTCGACATCCTTCAGGGGATGCACCGCCTTTTGCAGCGACTTGACCGGAATATGCGCGGGTAGAGGCCGTTGGATGATGATGCCGTTGACCCGCGGGTCGGCGTTGAGTCCCTGCAAGATACCGATCAATTGCTCCAGCGAGGTTTCGGCGGGGTAATCCCGGGCCTCGAACGTCACGCCGGCGCTATCGGCGTTTCGCTGTTGGTTGCGCACGTAAATCTCGGCGGCGGCGGTATCGCCGACGGAGACAGATACCAGATGCGGTTGCCAGCCGTCGTTAGCCAGCAGGGCCGCCTCTTGGGCGACCTCGGCCCTTAGCCTTGCGGCAATCTTCTTGCCGTCGATGATCGCCGCGCGCAGAGACATGCCCTAGAACAGACCCTCGATTTCGCCGGCAGCATTCAGCATGATCGATTCCGCGGCCGGCTTGCGAGGCAGTCCGGGCATGGTCATGATGTCGCCGCACACAACGACGATGAAACCGGCACCGGCACTGAGCCGCACCTCGCGTACCGGCACCGAATGTCCGGTGGGTGCGCCCCGCAGGTTGGGATCGGTCGAAAAAGAATACTGCGTTTTGGCCATGCAGACCGGCAGGTTGCCGTAACCCTGTTCTTCCCACGTCCGAAGCTGGTCGCGAATTTTCTTGTCGGCCAACACTTCGTCGGCGCGATAGATGCGCTTGGCGATGGTTTCGATTTTCTCGAACAGCGGCATTTCGTCGGGATAGATCGGTGCGAAATTGGCGACGTTCGCATCCGCGATTTCGGCGACGCGTTTGGCCAGTTCTTCGCTGCCCTTCGAGCCGAATTCCCAGTGCTGCGATACGATCGCCTCGGAACCCGTGCTTTCGACATAGGCTTTGACCGCAGCGACCTCGGCCTCGGTATCGGTCACGAAGTGGTTGATCGCAACGACGACCGGAACCCCAAAAGATTTCAGGTTCTCGATATGCCGCCCGAGATTGGCGCAGCCATTGCCGACCGCATCGACGTTTTCGGCCCCCAGATCGGCCTTCGCCACGCCGCCGTTCATTTTCATCGCCCGAATCGTTGTGACGCAAACCACGACCGAAGGCGAAAGTCCGGCTTTGCGGCATTTGATGTTCATGAATTTCTCGGCACCCAGATCAGCGCCAAACCCGGCCTCGGTCACGACGTAATCCGCCAATTTCAGCGCGGTTTTGGTGGCCACGACCGAGTTGCAGCCGTGGGCGATGTTGGCGAACGGGCCACCATGCACGAAGGCTGGGTTGTTTTCCAGCGTCTGCACCAGATTTGGCTGCATCGCATCCTTCAGCAATACCGTCATTGCGCCGTCGGCCTTGATGTCGCGGCAAAAAACCGGGCTGCGGTCGCGACGATAGGCCACGATGATGTCGCCGAGACGCCTTTGCAGGTCGGCCAGATCGTTGGACAGGCACAGAATCGCCATGACCTCGGACGCCACGGTAATGTCATATCCGGTTTCACGTGGGAACCCGTTCGACACCCCGCCAAGCGACGCGGTGATTACGCGCAAGGCCCGGTCATTCATGTCCACAACGCGCCGCCAGGCAACCCGGCGGGTGTCGATTTCCAGCTCGTTTCCCCAATAGATATGGTTGTCGATCATCGCGCTTAGCAGCGAATGCGCCGACGTGATCGCGTGAAAATCGCCGGTGAAATGGAGGTTCATGTCCTCCATCGGCACAACCTGGGCATATCCGCCGCCCGCGGCACCGCCCTTCATGCCGAAATTCGGCCCGAGCGAGGCCTCGCGGATACAGATCATCGCGTTCTTGCCGATGCGGTTCAGCCCGTCGCCCAATCCGACCGTCGTGGTCGTTTTGCCTTCGCCCGCAGGGGTCGGGTTGACCGCGGTCACCAGGATCAGTTTGCCGTCCTTGCGATCCGCCTGCGCCTTGATGAAGACATCCGACACCTTGGCCTTGTCGTGACCAAATGGCAGCAGATGTTCGGTCGGAATGCCGATTTTCTCGCCAATTTCCTGAATCGGGCGTTTCCGGGCTTCGCGGGCGATTTCGATATCTGATTTGTGGGCCATTTCGGGTACCCCTCCTGTGTGGGCGAAATTCTGACTAGCGGTGCGTATAGTGACGTTTCCGGAGTTGTCACGGGTTCTTTCCGACGTATTTCCGGGCAATATCGGCTTTGGTGAACGGGAAAATTTCCGATCGGAAACCCGATGGCCTTATCGGAAATTGAATTTCGTTCACGCCGTATGGGGCCATGGCGCCTGATCTGGAATATGCAGGCGCACGATGTCGCCAATTCTCAGCAGGCCCTCGCGCTCGACCCAGGCGGTGATCCCGCGCCGGTTCTTCGCCGCCGGTTTGAACGCGCGCCCGATTCCCGGATGCGCAGCGTCGATTTCGGCGGCGGGGAGCACGCAGGGGCGATTCTGCATGTCGACCGTCAACGTCGTACCGTTTTGGGTTTGCAGGCGCGACGAGGGTGGCACCAGCGAGAAATCGGGAATGCCGCGCACGACGATCGAGGCCCCCGCCCACGCGGGATCGAATTCGGCAATTCCCATTTCGGCGGCGATGATATCCAGTTCTTCCTGTGACAGAATGCTGAATTGTCGCGTGTTACGTATTTCGGTGTTCAGCGGATATTGCGCGGCGACGCGTGTATCTGACGGTCGGGTCAGGCCGCCATGGGATTCGGCGGCGAATCCGGCAAATGTCGCGGCGATTTCGGACACCGGATCTGATGCGAGCTTGGCGTCACGGTCGGCGACATGGCCCAGCCAAACGATTTCTCCGGTGTGTCTTGTGGGGATCAGGGCGGGCATTGCGCGGCTCCAGGCGGGATCGGAGTGCGACAATGCTGGGCGCGGTTCAGATTTGCAAGGGGCTGCGGTGCCGATTGTGCGACAGAACGCGGCCCCCGAATTTCGGTGCGCCAAGGGTTGTCACCCGGTCGATTGGCGTGAAGGTGGTGCCGGTCAACCCGTCGGTTCGGGTTCCATTCCGCCATCCTTGACCACCTTTGGCTTGGTGGTTTTGGGAATTGCGGTCACGCTGGCTGCCGAGCCGCCTTCGGGCGTATCATCCTCGTCTTCGCCCTTTTTCAACGCCTCGCCCGCGATCACCCGGGTGATTTCGCGGCCCGTCAGCGTTTCGTATTCCAGCAATCCCTGCGCCAGACGTTCCAGATCCTCGGCCTTTTCGGTCAGGATCGAGCGCGCGGTTTCATATCCCGTATCCACAAGCCGCCGGACTTCTGCATCGATCAGTTTGCGTGCGTCGGGTCCGGCAACGAATTGCGAGCCCTGCGGGCCGATATAGGTCTGCTGTTCGCTGACATATTCGATATTGCCCAGCTTGTCGGACATGCCGAATTGCGTGACCATGGCGCGGGCGATCCGGGTCACCTGTTGAATGTCCGAAGACGCGCCCGAAGTGACGTTGTCTTCACCGAAAATCAGTTCCTCGGCCACCTTGCCGCCCATGGCCATTGCGATCTTGCTTTCGTATTTGGTCTTGGTGACGGAATACTGGTCGCGTTCGGGCAAGGACAGAACCAGCCCCAGCGCCCGGCCGCGCGGAATGATCGTGGCCTTGTGGATCGGGTCATGCTGCGGCACGTTCAGGCCGACAATCGCGTGTCCGGCCTCGTGATAGGCGGTCAGCTTTTTCTCGTCCTCGGTCATGACCATCGAACGACGTTCGGCCCCCATCATCACCTTGTCCTTGGCGTTCTCGAAATCTTCCATGGTGACGAACCTTTTGCCGGTGCGCGCCGCCATCAGCGCCGCCTCGTTCACCAGATTGGCAAGGTCCGCGCCGGAAAATCCGGGCGTGCCGCGGGCGATGATGCGCAGATCGACGTCGGGCGAAAGCGGCGTCTTGCGGGCATGGACCGCCAGAATTTTCTCGCGCCCCTTGATATCCGGATTAGGCACCTGAATCTGGCGGTCGAACCGTCCGGGGCGCAGCAGCGCCGGGTCCAGCACGTCGGGCCGGTTGGTCGCCGCGATCAGGATCACACCCTCGTTGGCCTCGAACCCGTCCATTTCAACCAGCAACTGGTTAAGCGTCTGCTCGCGCTCGTCGTTTCCGCCGCCATAACCGGCGCCACGATGGCGACCGACGGCGTCGATTTCGTCGATGAACACGATGCAGGGTGCATTTTTCTTGGCCTGCTCGAACATGTCGCGCACGCGGCTTGCGCCGACGCCGACGAACATTTCGACGAAATCAGAGCCCGAGATGGTAAAGAACGGCACACCGGCCTCACCCGCGATGGCGCGCGCCAGCAGCGTTTTGCCGGTGCCCGGCGGGCCGACCAGCAAGGCGCCTTTGGGGATCATGCCGCCAAGGCGGGTAAATTTCTGCGGGTCGCGCAGGAATTCAACGATCTCTTCCAGTTCTTCCTTGGCTTCGTCGATCCCGGCCACATCGTCAAACGTGACCCGCGTCGACTTTTCGGTCAAAAGTTTGGCCTTGGATTTGCCGAACCCCATCGCGCCGCCGCGTCCGCCGCCCTGCATCCGGTTCATGAAGAAAATCCAGACCCCGATCAGCAGCAGGAACGGCAACCACACGCCGATGACCGACAACAACCCGCTTTGTTCCTGCGGCTTGGCGCTGATCGTGACATTGGCCTGCAACAATTCGTCGGTGACTTCCGTACCTGTAGGCTGGATCGTCACATAATCGCTGCCATCGGCCCCTTTGACGTAAATTTTCTCGCCATCCAGAACCACACTCTGAACCTCGCCCCGCGCGACTTTTTGCATGAAGGTCGAAAAGTTCTCTTCGCGGGCCCCGAGGCTGGATTGGCTGGAACTGAACATGTTGAACAGCGCCACCACCAGCAGGAACAAAACAACCCAAAATGCGATGTTACGTGTGTTTCCCAAAACCTCGGCTCCTCGAAATATCCTTGGGCATAGCGGCATGCCCCGAAGTCGAGCTTAACATAGGCATCCGCGATCGGGATTCAATGCGATAAAATCGAGGCAAAAAAATGGTCGGTGCCATGGATCAGCCGACAGCTCCACCCGGCGCCAAGGCCCGCAAGCGGCGCCGCGACCAACTTTTCGCCGCGCCAGACCGCCGGCAACGAAATCAGGCTGGCGCGCGGCGCATCCAGACCCCGCCAATCCGGGCATGCCTTCAGGCCGTCCTGGCCCAGCGCGCGGATGTCGCAGCCGTCGTTTTGACCCGAGTGACCCAGCACCCAGCGCCCGTCCCAAACCGCGCCGGGCTCGGCCGTTGTGTGGGCGACGGCCTGCGGTTCGCGGCAGATATGCGTTGTCATCCTGTCACGGCTGGCGACCAGACATCCCGCCAGTGTCCCCCGCCGACCGGCGATGACATCGGCGATCAAAACCTCCAACGGTCCGCGACGCGGTGGGTACGGCGCTGTGGCCACCCAGCAAAGCGCGTGCGCCATCAGGCGCGATCTGCTTTCGGCCGGCAGATCGGCAAACAGCTTGGTATCCAGCGCCACGTCCCCGGTCTTTGTGACACGGGCCATCTGCCGGGCGGCGTTTTGTGTTGCAATTTCAAGGGCCTCGCGCGCCACCCACAAACGATCTGCCGTCGCCGCCAGCGCGTCGACGTCCAGCCCCAGTGGCGCAATTTCCGCAAGGATTTTGCGAACCCGGACCCGGGCAAATTGCGGGTCTTCGTTGCTGGGATCGTCAGCCCACGGTACGTTCCGTTCCCGCAAGAGCTGGCGCAATGCCGCGCGTTTCCAACCCAGCAGCGGGCGCAACCACGTCAATCCGCCCGCCGTCCGACGCGACGCCATCGCCGAAAGACCGTCAACGCCCGAGCCCCTTGCCAGCCGCAAAACCAGCGTCTCGGCCTGATCGTCCTGCGTGTGCCCGAGCGCGACCCGCTCGATGCCGCGGGTTTCGGCCCATTGGGCGATCAATCGCTGTCGTGCCCGCCGGGCCGCGTCCTGAAGGTTGCCGGCGCCATCCCAGCCGGCCCAGACGCGGGTCTCGTGCGGGACGCCAAGTGCCGCGCAGGTTTCTCCGGCCATTCGCGCTTCGGCCCTGGCCGCATCGCGCAAATTGTGATCAATTGTCACCGCTTCGATGGCGATGCCGCTGGATTTGCTCCAATCCGCCATCAGGCACAACAGCGCCGTGGAATCGCCCCCGCCCGAAACCGCCACACCGATGCGCCCCGGCAATCCGCCCGCGAGACACCGGTCAAGATCCTCGGCAAAGCGGCGTTCGGCGGCTGATTTCACAAAGCGCAGTCCAGAACCGCCATTTCGGCCATGGCGTCAGCGCTTTCCGAGGAACCGGGATAGCGAAGATCAACCTCGTTCAGGGTCAGACATGCCTCTTCGCGCTGACCGATCCGATCAAGACTGACGCCCAGCCGGAACAGCGCCCGCGGTGCCATCGCGCCGCTCGGGGCCGAACTGAAACTTTGCAAAAAGGCACGCGCGGCCTGATTCCAATCCTCCAGCCCGGCCAGCGCTTCGCCGCGCCAGAAATGGGCAGCGCCGGTCAGGGGTCCCCCTGGGTAATTCACGGTGAATTTGCCAAACTGATCCGCCGACGCCTGAAGCTCGCCCCGATCATAGGACGCCTTGGCGGTCTCGAAATCCACCTGTTCGCTGACCGCCATTTCGGTGCCCTCGTCGGCGGGCAGGGTCACGGTTGTGGTGTTTTCGGGCAATTCCCCGCCCAAAGTCGAGGTTTCGCCCAAGGTCGAGACATCACCGCCTTCAAGTTCGACCAGCCGGAATTCCAGGTCGCCAATGCGGTTGGTGCCGTCGCGCACGATGGTTTGAATGTGGAATTCCAGCTCTTCGACCTTGCCGTTGATCCGCCGCAATTCGCCTTCGAGCGCGTCCAGACGCTGCAATTGCGTGCCGTTGCTGCCGGTGCCCGATGCGCTGCCGGTCGTGGAAAGTTCGGATTGCAATTCCTGTACTTCCACGAACAGAAACGACAGTTCCTGGCGGATGTCGGCCAACGATTGCGCGCGGGTTTGCGCGAATGCGGGGGTGGCAAGAAAAAGCGCAATGGCCGCCAGCCAAAAACCGTGCCGAATTTTCATCATCGTTTCCCGTTTATGTACCGACTGCGGATAAGACGGTTACCGCGCGGCGGTTCTTGGACCAGCATGCCTCGGTCGAGCAGATTTCCAGCGGACGTTCCTTGCCGTAGGTGACGGTCGAAATCCGCGCGTCAGAGACACCCTTGCTGACCAGATAGGATTGGACGGCACTGGCCCGTCTTGCGCCCAGCGCCAGATTGTATTCGCGGGTGCCCTGTTCGTCGGCATGGCCTTCGATCAGGGCGCTGAAGGCACCGTTCTGCATCAACCAGGCGGCCTGCGCGTCCAGCACCGACATCGCTTCGGGGCTGAGCGTGCTTTGATCGACCGCAAACAGCACCCGGTCACCGACCGAGGCCGTGAAGAACTCGGCAGTGTCATGTTTGTATTCCGCGCCCTTGAGGTCGTTGACTCCCTTCCCCGGCAAAATCCCGCTGCAGCTCGTCAATCCAAGAAACGCGGTGGCGACCATCAATATCAGCTTGTTTTTCATCGAATTGTCCTTTTGTCCTGCTCTATACCCGTTTGACACCATTGCAACCCCGCGCCATCGAACGGTTCTGAACAAATCTGTTCGCGGCTGAAGAAACTCCAGAATATTTCTTCCGGTTGACGCGGTTTGGTTTCTTCATTTCCAACTGGATTGCCCGGATCAATGTTAACACTTGTCGCCGATTTTGCGAAATCCGGATTTTTCATTTCAACAACCCTGACCAGGACGGATCCGACCCGAATTCCGGGGTGGTCACCGGTTTCAGATTTCGCCCGCTGATATCAACCGAATAAAGCGAAGGCGCGCCGTTCGCCCCGCGTGTCGCGCGAAAGAACATCAACACCCTTCCGTTGGGCGACCAGGTCGGCCCTTCGTCCAGAAACGAGGCCGTCAGCAGCCGTTCTTCGCTGCCATCCAGCCGCATTACCCCGATATGAAACCTTCCATTGTTCATCTTGGTAAACGCCACCAGATCGCCGCGCGGCGACCAGACCGGCGTACCATAACGCCCTTTGCCAAAGCTGATACGCCGCGCTTCGCCGCCGCTGGCGGGCATGACGTAAAGCTGCTGGGTTCCGGCGCGGTCGCTTTCAAACACGATCTGGGCACCATCGGGCGAATAGCTGGGGGCGGTTTCGATGGACGGTGCCGAGGTCAGGCGGTTCAAGCGACCCGAGGCCAGCACAACGCTGTAAATGTCGGTATTGCCGAGATCCGACAGCGAAACCAACGCCGTCTCGCCGTCGGGAGAAAAGCGTGGCGCGAAGGTCATCCCCGGCAATCCGTCAATGCTTTTCCGCCGCATCGTGTTGAGATTAAGCAGAAAAACCCGCGGAACGCCGGTTTCGTACGATGTATAGAGGACTTTGCTGTTGTCCGGGGAAAACCGCGGCGCCAGCACGATCGAAGCGTCATCGGTCAGGTTTTCGACATTGGCCCCGTCGTAATCCATGACCGCCAACCGCTTGCGCCGGGCATTTTTCGGGCCGCTTTCCGAAACGAACACGATCCGGCTGTCGAAATAGCCTTTTTCGCCGGTAAGGCGCGAATAGACCGCATCGGCGACCTTATGCGCCATCCGCCGCCAATCCCGCCGGGTGCCGGCGAACTGCAGCCCTTCGCCCAGCGCCGATTGCGCGAAAACATCGAACAGGCGGAATTTGATCGTGATCCGGTTGCCCCGCTGGGAAACCGACCCGGTGATCAGCGCCTGCGCATTGATCGCCTTCCAGTCCGAGAACTGCACCGGCGCGTCAAAATTGCTGATGCCGGAAATATGAGCGCCACGCGGAATTTCGCGGAAAATGCCCGAACCGCTCAGATCGGCGGCAACGACGGCGACCAGATCTTCGGCCAGCGCGCGCGCGCCCGAGTTTTCGGCGACAAAGGCGGGGGCGGCAAAGGGCATCGGTTCGATCACGCCTTCGGTGATTTCGATCCGCAGCGGGCCGGTGGATTGCGCGGTTGCGGGTGCCGTGATCAGCATCAATGGCAACAGTGCCAACAAGAACAGGTTCCGGGGGCTCATTTGATCCTCATCTTTTCCGGGTTGAATGTCATTTCGATCTCTCGCCAATGGTCGTATTTTGCGGCGGGCAAAGCAAATCCTTTGGCACCGCAACGCAGGATTGCACGTCGCGCGGCCTCGTAGGCCTGCGCCGCAACACCGCCCGCGCCGCCGATTGCCGATATCATGCGCAACGAGCCGGCAAGCGGTTTGCCATCGCGACCCAGCGAAACCGCAACCGTCACCGTCACGCGCAGCGCGTCACTCGAAAGCGACCCGACATTCCAGCATTTCTGTACGGCCAGCCGCAGGCCGTCCTTTTCCGGTTCGCTCAGGGGCGGGCCGACGGGTGGCGCTGCGGGCGCGGTGCTGGCGGTGGCCTCGGCCTGGGCTTTGGCGATCGCTTTTTCGATCTCGCTGGCACCGACGGATCGCTGGGCCAGCTTGGCCGGACGTCCCCGGGGGCGGCTACTGCGCTGGGGCGCGTGCGTTGCCGGGGCATTTTCGGCCTCGGTCACGATTTCGGTTGCCGCCTGATCCGGGGCCGTTGCGTCGCGCGCCGGCGCGGGTTCTTCGGCCTGATCATCCGGCGTCGTAGCGGTTTCGGTTTCCGGGGCGGTGTCGGCATCGGGTTCCGGGCGTGGCGCGGGGGTCGTATCCACACGCGGTGCCGGTGGCTGGACCGGTGCCAGAATGGCAAGCCGATCCGGCGTTTCCAGGCCTGAATTATCCGTCGGTGCCAACGGATCGGTCGGCGGTATCAGGGTCACCCCCTGATCCGCCGTGGTATCCGGCTGCGAAAGTTCGGTCATCTCGACCTGTGCCGCCGCGACCGACGTACCGTCGCGATCGGCGATATCCGGGCTGTTACCGGGTTCCTGCGGGTCCTGCGGTTCGGTCAGGCTGGTCAGGCGCGGCTGATCGTCCGGGCGCGGCTCGTCGGGAACCGTGAATTCGTTTGCGGGCGCATCGGGCTGGGCAACCGATACCGACGCGCTTGGCGTCTGCGAGACCAGCGCCGCGAAAGTGGCTTCCGAGATCACCGAAACATCGGTCACCTGAAATTCCGGGGTTGGATCGCTGTCAAACAAGGGTCCCCCGATCACCGCCCATCCCAGCAGCGCAAGATGGCCGAACCCGGAAATATAGGTGCCTGCCTCCATGCCGCACCCCTAATTGCCCGGCCCGTCGAATGTCGGACCACCGGAATCCGTCACCAGACCGATATTGTTGAAACCACCGCGGTTAAGCGCGCCCATCACCTGCATTACCAACGCATAGGAAACCGACCCGTCGGCGCGCAGGAAAATCTTGTCGGCGCGCCGCTCGGCGGCGATGGCCCTGAGCCGGGGGATCAGTTCGTCGCGGGCGATCTCGGTACTTTGCAGGACCAGACGGCCATCGGCGGCAATCGCAAGTGTCAGCGGTTCTTCGTCCTCGCTTGGCAGCGGGGTTGCCGCGGTTTTGGGCAATTCCACCGGCACGCCGACCGTCAGCAGCGGCGCCGCCACCATGAAGATGATCAGCAAGACCAGCATCACGTCGACAAATGGCGTGACGTTGATTTCCGCCATCGGCTTGGCGCGAACCCGGCGTTTGCGCCGTTTGGGGCGCAGGCCCGCAGAGATGGCCGTGGTCGGCATCGCCTACAGATCCAGTTGGCGCGACAGGATGGTCGCGAATTCATCGGCGAAACTGTCCAGCCCGGCCCCGATCCGGTCGGCGTCGGCGGAAAGTTTGTTGTAGAAAATCACCGCCGGAATTGCCGCCAGCAGACCAAGCGCCGTGGCCACCAGCGCTTCGGCGATACCGGGTGCGACCACCGCAAGATTGGTGCTTTGCTGGGCCGCGATTTCCTGAAACGCGTTCTTGATGCCCCAGACCGTGCCGAACAGGCCGACAAACGGCGCGGTCGAACCCACCGTTGCCAGAAAGGTCAGTCCACGGGCAAGGCGCTCGTTCTCGCGCGCGATGGCCACGTCCATCGACCGGTCGATCCGCGCCTGCACGCCCATGATCAAAGCACCGTCCGACCGGTGTGAACGTTGCCATTCCGACATGCCCGCAACGAATATCTTTTCCGAAGCCCCGCGCGGTGTTTCGCCAATGGATTCAAGCAATTCGTCCAACGGATCGCCGGACCAGAACGCCCGGTCAAACCGGGCCGCCTGTCGCCGTGCCACCCGGAAATTCAGAAATTTCTGAAAAATGATCGACCAGGACCAGAACGAAGCGGCCATCAGCGCCAAAATCACCAGTTTCACGATGAATGTGGCCCGCCAGAACAACGCCAGCAATGAATAATCGATCGCCTGCACGGCTGCCAGTGTCTCGGTTTCCATTTGCCCCGCCCTGATGCGACCAAGGTCGTTTCTGCGCCGACCGTGATCCTTTACGGGCGACATTACCACACACAGCCGCCAATAACAGGTTTGGCCGTGATTTGAACAGGTTCAGGCGGAATTCGGTCGCAATTTTCGGCGAATATCCGCTGGAATGCGCACCGGGCCACCGGATTGCGCGACACAGGCCAGCGTGACGTTGGCTGAAAACAACCGGCGCCCCGTGCAAGTGACGGTTTGTTGCAGCATGAGCCGGGCACCCGTCATCTCCAGCAACGAGGTTGCGACGATCAGCAGATCGTCGAATTTCGCTGGTTGGTGATAGTCACATTCCAGATGCCGAACCACAAAGACCACGCCCAAGTCCTGCCTGAGCCGGGTCTGATCCAACGCCCGCGACCGGATAAATTCGGTGCGCGCGCGTTCGATGAATTTCAGGTAATTGGCATAATAGACGATGCCCGCCAGATCGGTGTCTTCATAATAGACGCGACATTCAAATTGGTGCGGCATTGTTCATGTCTTTCAACATCAATCCGGCCCGCGCCGCCAGTCGCAGCGCGTGGCTGGCATCGCTGGCCGATCCCGGCAGTCCGGGATCATAGGCGGCGCGGATCAGCGCGGCGAACGGAGGTTTCACGATGCAAAAGCCCCGGTCGCGAACCAGCGCAATCGGGCTGTTCTTGGCAAAAGCGCCCTCGCCCCACAACAGGATCGATTGCGTCATCTGCCCGCATCCCAGCGCCTGAACGGGCGCTTCCGCCAACGTTTCGTCCATCTTCAGCAACAGAACGCAAAGCCGGATCGCGCCCGCGTCGTCAAACCGGAACGTTCGGTACTGATTGGCGCCCGCGCGCGTCAGCGTGGCCTGAAGCGCCGCAAGATCGGGGATCAGTTTGCCCAGATTTGGCACGTGGCCAAGTTCAGCCCAGTCGGCACAGAAGAACACCATCAGGTTGGCACCCAGTTCCGGATCGGTTTCCGCCAGTTTCATGTTGGCGATGCCAGCGACCGTGGCCATCGCATCCTTGAGCGGCGCAAGCGTGGCGTCATCGACCCCAAACACCACGGGCGCAATTGGTCGGCCCCAGCGGGCAAATCGGAATTGGCCATCGGCGTCCGAAAACAATTCGGTGATCTGCTCGGGCGTCAGGGCGGTTTCGCTCATTTTTCGCTTTCAAACAGGTCCGATTGCTGCGCCGGGCGGGGCGGCTCCAGCCCCAGATGCCGCCATGCCTTTGCTGCCAGCATCCGCCCGCGCGGGGTGCGCTGGATCAGGCCCTGTTGCAGCAGGAACGGCTCGATCACCTCTTCGATGCCGTCGCGGGCCTCGCTGAGGGCTGCGGAAATGGTTTCAACCCCGACCGGCCCGCCGCCGTAATTCTCGGCCAGCATTCGCAGGTAACGCCGGTCGGCGGAATCGAGCCCCAACGGATCGACCCCCAACCGGGTCAGCGCCGCATCGGCCAGGGGCTTGGTCACGTTGCCCTCGCCCTCGACAACGGCGAAGTCCACCACGCGTCGCAACAGACGGCCGGCGACCCGGGGCGTACCCCGCGACCGGCGGGCGATTTCCCGCGCGCCGTCCTCATTGGTGTTGGCACCCAGCATCGTCGCGTTGCGGGCAACGATTTGCAGCAACTCACCCTCGTCGTAAAATTCCAGTCTGACCGGAATGCCAAACCGGTCGCGCAACGGCGTGGTCAGCAATCCCAGCCGCGTCGTGGCCCCCACCAGCGTGAAGGGTTGCAGGTCGATGCGCACGGTGCGTGCCGCAGGACCTTCGCCGATCACGAGATCCAGCTCGAAATCTTCGAGCGCGGGATAAAGCACCTCTTCGACCACGGGATTGAGACGGTGGATTTCGTCGATAAACAAGACATCCCGCGCCTCCAGATTGGTCAGGATCGCCGCAAGATCGCCCGCACGCGCCAGCACCGGGCCGCTGGTCATGCGGAAATTCACGCCAAGTTCCCGCGCGATGATCTGGGCCAGTGTGGTTTTCCCAAGGCCGGGCGGGCCGTAAAACAGCGTGTGATCCATCGCGGCAGCGCGCTGCTGTGCGCTTTTGATGAACACACCCAGATTGGCGCGCGCCGCCGACTGCCCGACAAAGGCATCCAGCGTCTTAGGGCGCAAAGCGCGATCGGCATCGCCGGGGCGGTGTTCGGGGCGGAGCGTGGAGTCGGGCTGGTTCATCGCCGATCCCCCGGCGCCAGCGATTGCAGGCAAAGCCGGATGAGCGTCATGGCGTCGGCGTCGGGCAGTTCGTTCATCACTTCGGCAATGGCACCGGCAGCCTCGCCCTGCCCATAGCCGAGGTTGATCAGGGCGGACAGCGCGTCGGCGCGTGCAGCGGCGGCGGCGGTCGATCCGGGCAGCGCGGCCGGTGCCGGTGCTTCGCGATCGATCACCTCGCCCTCATGGGCAACGGCCGCCGCTGATCCGGCAGCCCCCATCGCCATGATCCCGGCGGCCTTGTCCTTCAGTTCGACGATGACCCTTTGTGCCAGTTTGGGGCCCACGCCCGGTGCCGCCTTGATCGCCGCCGCATCGCCCAGCGTGATCGCGCGGGACATGGCGTCGATCCCCAGGGTTCCGGCAATCGCCAGCGCCGCCTTGGCCCCAACGCCCTGCACGCTGATCAGCAGCCGATGCCATTCGCGCTCGGCAAGGGTCGGAAATCCGAAAAGCTGCAAATTGTCCTCGCGTACCAGCAGATCGGTATAAAGCGCAACCATCCCCCCGGTTTGCGGCAGACGCGCCAGAGTCGGGCGCGAACAATACACGATATAGCCCACCCCCCCGACGTCGATCAGCGCGTGATCTTCGTCGCGATAATCCACCCGCCCCGTGATTTTTCCGATCATCCCTCAGCCTCCGGCCCGTGCGATCGCGGATTCGAGCTTTGCGGAATATTGCACGTGATGCGCGTGGCACAAGGCCACCGCCAGCGCGTCGGCGGCATCGGGACCCGCAATCACCGCACCCGGCAACTGCGTCCTGACCATATGCGCGACCTGTTCCTTGTTGGCGTGGCCAACCCCGACCACGACTTTCTTGATCTTGTTGGGGGCATATTCCGCCACCGCAATGCCGCTGGATGCCGGCACCAGCAGCGCAATCCCCCGCGCATGGCCCAGTTTCAGCGTCGCCGCGCCGTTGCTGTTCACGAAAGTCTGCTCAACAGCGGCGGTGTCCGGGCGCAGACGATCGACAACTTCGCACAATTGTCGGTGCAGGCTGGCAAGGCGGGCGGCCAGTTCCGTGCCGCTGGAGGCGCAGGTTCCATTGGCCACATGCCGGATTTTCGGGCCGAAAATCTCGACGATTCCCCAACCTGTCAATCGCAGCCCCGGATCAATGCCTAAGACGCGCATCCTGCCCCTGCCTTTTTTCGTTGCCGCCACGCCTAGCACGAAACAGGAACATTGGCCAGAGCGGTTTCATCCCGGCCCGGAAAATCTGCCCGGAACATTGCCGCGCGATCCTATGCAAAAACTGCATTTCAGACATGCAAAATCACCAATTGTACCGTGCGAATTGAGGGGCTATCTGCGGCTTCTGAACCCGGCAAATGACCGGCCAACCTTAACAAGAAGGAAGTGCAAGATGGCAACCTTTGAATTCACCCGCCCGGCACCTTTCGGGGCCGAAACCACCTACCGCATTACCAATTTGCTGGACACGTTTCGAATGACGGTTATCGCCCGGTATCAAAGCCGGATCACGCGAAAAGCGCTGAACCAGCTTACCGACCGCGAACTGACCGATATCGGCCTGTTGCGCGCCGATATCGACCGTATCTGATCGCTCAGACCTGCCGACCGGATAACCGCTCCACCTTGCGTGGCGGATATCAGCCTTGAATCCGGGGGGCAGGACCAGCCGATTGCGCGGGATCAAGGGCGCAATCCCGCCGGGAATCGTGCACTGTTCGATACCGAATGGTCGGTCTTCGGGTCCGCGGTTATCAGCGCTCAAATTGCGGAGAATCGCATCACGGATCGCATCTTCGCGGGTGCGATCCTTTTTCTTTGGGCCGGACGTGCTTTTTATCGCCCGGGCCGCAGGATCGGTTCGACGATGTCGCGGATTTTCAGGGTTACCGGGTCCGGTTTCATGACCAGCATGCCGATCTTTACGCCAAGCGCCGGGTCTTCGTAGGCCGCTAGCTGCTGGCGATACTCACCCTCGCCTATCCTCAATACGACGAAGGCTTTCAGCAGGAACAACACGAAAACGACATAAAGCAAAGTCGTCCAGGGCACGCGCAGGCCGCCACGCGCACCAAAGCGGATTGCCGACACCACACGCCGCCGCCTTTCCTGTTTATCGAGCTCTTTCAAACGTTGACGAAATTCGTCCAGATTCGCTTCGGTCACGGTCTGCCCTCCAATACCGGCATGACTTTCACGAAATTACGGGCAAAATATGACCGCGCGGTTAAGCGGTGGTCTTCGCAAGCGTCAGGGTGCTCCACTCGCCGATTTCGAGACGATCGCGCAATGCAAATCCCTGTGCGGCGTAAACGTCGATCACTTCGTCGGCCTGATCGTTCAGAATGCCCGACAGGATGACGACGCCCGATACTGCGACGCGCCGCACCATATCTGCCGCAAGCCCGATCAACGGACCCATCAGGATATTGGCGAACACCAGATCAAAAGGGGTGGCCGACAGGTCGGCGTGATCAAAACCGGTGCTCTCGTGGCAACGCACCACCCCCGCCAAACCATTCGCGACGACATTCGCCGCGGCCGTCTCAACGGCAACCGGGTCGATATCTCCGGCAACAATTTCCGCTTTGGGCCAGATTTTGGCTGCGGCCATCGCCAGAACCGCCGTGCCGCAACCGATATCGGCCACGGCTTTGGGTCGCAAACCATTCTGCGTCAGGGTTTCCAGCGCCAGCAGACAGCCCTTGGTCGTGCCGTGATGGCCGGTGCCGAACGCCATCGCCGCCTCGATCAGCAACGGCACCACGCCTGCGGGCACCTTATCGGCGTCATGGCTGCCAAAAACAAAGAACCGACCGGCGGCAACCGGCGCAAGCTCGCGCTTGACGTGCGCCACCCAATCGGTGTCGGGCACCCGCGACACCACGAATTCCCGCGCCCCGAACACCTGCGCCAACAACGCCAGACCCGCCGGATCCGGCGGGTCGGTAAAATAGCCGCCAACCTCCCAGACGCCGGTGCCGTCCTCGACCTCGAGCACGCCAATGCCGGTCGGCTCGGGGGCAAGCCGCTCCATCGCGGCGGCCAATGACTGCGCGGAGTCCTTGGCTGACAGGGTAGTCAGTGCGGTATAGGTGGGCATGGAATATTCCGGTCGAAAATCGCGTTACTCGGCGCGGTTAAAGGCGCGCGCGGGGCCGGTCAAGCCTCTGATCCGCCGGCGCAAGCCACCCCGGTCCCGGCAATGCCGCAATACCCGCCGGGGTTTTTCGCCAGATATTGCTGGTGATAATCCTCGGCCGGGTAATATGGCCCGGCGGGTGCGATTTCCGTGGTTACCGCCCCGAGACCGGCATCGGCCAGACGTGCCCCATAGGCCGTTTTCGAGGCGAGCGCCGTCTCAAGCTGGTCCGGGTCGGTCGTGTAGATCGCCGAGCGGTACTGCGTGCCCGTATCATTGCCCTGCCGCATTCCCTGCGTCGGGTCGTGGTTTTCCCAAAACACCTTCAAAAGATCGTCAAATCCGATGCGCGCCGGGTCATAGACGACCTCGACGACCTCGGTATGTCCGGTCTGGCCGGTGCAGGTCTCCTGATAGGTCGGGTTGGGGGTGATGCCACCGGCATATCCGACGGATGTCACCCACACGCCATCGATCTGCCACAACACGCGTTCGGCCCCCCAAAAGCAGCCCATGCCGAACCGCACCGATTTCAGACCGTCCGGGCGGTCTCTGAACAGGGGTCGCCCATTGACGAAATGGGTATCCGCCGTCGGAATAGCGTCGGGCCGTCCGGAAAGGGCGGTTTCGGCGGTCGGGATTGCTGCGGGTTTTCGGGCGAAAATGTTCATCGGACTCTCCGGTTGGTCAGAGCGAATATAGAGTCGGTACCGGTATTCCTGCAAGCCGCCTGCAATCACGTTCCCGATGGTGCCGGCGCGGAGTGTTGCGCATGGCGTTGTTCCAGACGCATCACGAAATTCCAGCCCGCCATCGCCGCAATGCCGCCTGCGACCAGCCCCGACAATGCGTGCCCATAAATCACACCCGGTGCCGCGTACCAGCCGCTCATGACAACGGCGAACGGCCACAGGATCACGCCATCGCGGAACCAGTTGAACATCGTGGACCATCCGGCCCGGCCCAGCGCATTGAAGGCGGCGTTTGCCACGAACAGCGAACCGATGAATATCCAGCCGCTGGCCGCGATCCGGCTGAAGGCAAGGATCACGTCCGATGCCTCGCCGCTGAGCCCGAACAGGGTGACCACAAACTGGCTGCTGAAGAACAGGGCCGCCCATGCGACCGAAGTATACACCACGCAAAACAGCATCGCATCGCGATAGGTACGCCGGACGCGATCAAAATGGCCGGCCCCGAAATTCTGGCCGAATATGCCGCCGATGGCACCGGAAAGCGCAAACAATCCACCGAACGCCAGCACCGTCAGCCGCGCGACCACCGCCCAACCGGCAACGGCACTGTCGCCAAATCCGGCAATCACGCTGGTCAGGATGTAATTGCCAAACGGGGTGGAAAGCTGGGTCAGGACGACCGGGAAAGACACCCGCGCAAAGGGACGCAACAGCCGCCGGAAATCGGCCATCCCGACCCGGCCCGCCAGATCATGGACCCGCAGGACGAACCAGATCGACAGACAGGCCGAAAGTGTCCGGGCGATGACCACCGCCACCGCCGCGCCATCCAGCCCCAGCCCCAGCCCGAAAATCAACAGCGGATCGATCAGCATCGACACCAGCCCCGACGAAAGCGTGACCATCATCGCGCGCCAGGCGTCGCCTTCGGCCCGCAAAACTGCAGAACCGACCATCCCCAGCGCCATGAAAGGCAGCGAAGGCACCGAGATCATCAGGTATCGCGCGGCCTTGGCGGCGGTCTGCCCCTCGGCCCCGGCCAACGCCAGAATGTCGTGTCGCCAGAACAGGATCCCCGCCGCCACCAGCACCTGCAACGCGCAGGCGGTGATCGCGCACACCGTTGCCTGCCGCCGCGCGTCGGCATAATTGCCCTGTCCGATCAGTCTGGAAACGACCACCGTGGTCGCGATCATCAATCCGATCCCGAACGAGATCGAAAAGAACTGTACGGTCCAGGCGAATCCCAGCGCGGCCACCAGGCGCTCGACTCCCAGCAGCGAGACCCAGAACAGGTTGGCGGCATCCACCAGAAACATGAAGGTCACACCCGCCGAACCCGTCAGCGTCATCCGCGCGACATGCCCCATGGTCGACCCGGTCAGGAACCGGCCACTGCGCAAGCTCTGGTTCATTCGGCGGCGGCCTTCGCGCGGCCCTGGTCAAATATCGTCTCGAATCCGGGTCGTGGATGGCGCGGCATCAGCAGCGCCAGCAGCAGCGAGGCCAACGCCATACCGGCGGCCAGCCCGAAAACGCTTTCCGGCGATGTCACCCACAAATATCCCAGCAGCGCCGGCAGGAAAACCGCCGCGATGTGATTGATCGTAAACGCAACCGCCGCAGTCGGCGCAATATCGGCCGGATCGGCAATTTTCTGGAAATAGGTCTTTTGCGCGAATGCCAGCGAAAAAAACAAATGGTCGATCACATATAGCGTAGCCGCCAGAACCGCCCCCCAGCCGAAATAGTATATGCCCCCATAGGCCAGAAACACGCCGATCAGACCGAAATACTCAAACGCCAGGGCATTGCGCTCGCCAAAATTGCTGACCGCACGGCCCATGAGCGGCGCAAGGATGATGTTGGCGATATAGTTGATCAGAAAAAGGGCGGTCAGGTTGTGGACCTCGAATCCGAAGCGCTCGACCATCATGAATGCGGCGAATACGATGAATATCTGCCGCCGCGCACCTGCCATGAATTGCAGCGCGTAATAGAGCCAGTATCGCCGCCGCAGCACCATTTTCTTGGTTTGTGGCGTCGGCGATTCAAATTGCGGGTAGGCCAGAAAACAAAAGATCGCCAAGATCACCGTCGCGCCACCACCCATCAGATAGGCGGCGTTGTACGTAAGCCCCCAATATTTCCAGCCCAGAACGATCAACCCGTAGGCGATGAGCGAGGCCGCCGAGCCGATCGCGACGATCCAGCCCAGCGTTTGCGGTGCCTTCGCCCGGTCTAGCCATTGCAGTTGCAGCGACTGATTGACGGTTTCGTAATAGTGAAAGCCGATGGAACTGATCATCGTCGTTGCCAGCAGTCCGTGAAAGCTGGGAAACCACGCGGTCACCGCGACCGCCAGCCCCAGCGCGATCAGCGCGACGACCCCCAGAACCTGCTCGCGCATGAAAATGATGATGGCAATGACACCGACCGCCATAAAGCCCGGAATTTCACGAACCGATTGAAGCCAGCCGATCTTGACGCCATCAAAACCCGCAGCCTCGACGACGAAATTGTTCAGAAGTGCGGACCAGACCGAAAACGCAAGCGGCATCGCGGCCGCCATCACGAACAGCAACACGACCGGCTGCCGCCAGCGCGGCAGCGACTTTGCCTGCTCGAGCATCAGGATATTTTTGTTCGCAAACAGACCCATTCAACCGCCTTAGACCTTTCGGCAGAGCTGCACCATAGGCAAGCACGGCTCAAATCCACCCAACCGCAAAGCCACGCATTTCGCGACCCGGCGACCGGGACTTTCCGGATACCGGTTTCGATGGGATTTTCTGTTATTTCCATGAAATGCCAATATCTTATACTGCGGGCCCGAGTATCCGATCCATATCGCGTGGCGGGTGGTGGCCTTGTCTCCGGCGCTCAAGACCAGCCGATTGCGCGGGATCAGGGCCGCAAGCAAGCCCCGCATCATTGGGCCGGCCATTGGCATGACAATTGGCCGACGGCAGCGCAGCCTGTCGAAGTCGTGCTGGTTTTACGAAAATTGCCGCGACTGAACCGTGCCTCTACCCGGTTTCATTGAAGTTTCGTTAGTGAATTCCACGCAGGCTTGGTCAAAGCCCGGACCCTTCCGCGCGGTGAACCAGATGGTCGAACCGTATGCATCCCTACGCCAAACAGCCGACATCCGCGTTTTGGCGCAACGTCCGCGCGGTGGGCGAACCCGAAGGGGCCGCGCGAATATGGTTGCCCAAATTTCCGATCACTCCGGATCAGAAAATCGCCACATACGGGTCGTGTTTCGCCCAACATATCGGGCCGGCCCTGGCAGATGCCGGGTATTGCTGGCTGCAAGCGGAACCCGCGCCCGACGGACTTGGCCCCGCCGCCGCACGTGAATTCGGCTATGACCGATTTTCCAGCCGCACCGGCAATATCTACACGACCTCGATGTTGCACCGATGGGCGGCAATTGCGTGCGAAGGTGGCGACTGGCCGACGGAAATCTGGCAACATGACGGACAGATGATCGATCCGTTCCGCCCGGCGATGGCACCCGGCGGCTTCGCGGATGCGGGCGAACTGCGCCGCTCGCGACGGATCACGCAAAAGGCGTTTCGACGCAGCGTAGCCGAAGCGGATGTTCTGATCTTTACCCTCGGGCTGACCGAGCGCTGGATCAACCACCAGAACGGCTGCGAATATCCACTATGCCCCGGCACGAAATTCGGGCAGTTCTTGCCGCAGTCCCACCGCTTTGAAACCATGGATCACGCGCAGGTTCTGCATCACCTTTCGGCGGCGCTGGCTATCATGCGCCGTCAGAACCCGGCCCTCCAATTCCTGTTGACCGTCTCGCCCGTGCCGTTGGCTGCGACGGCGTCGGACCACCACGTTCTGGTCGCGAACGAAATGTCAAAGTCGGTTCTGCGAGCGGTGGCCGGCCAGTTGGCGGCAAAAGCCGGAGATGTCGATTATTTCCCGTCTTATGAATTGATCCGCAGTCCGGTTTTTGCCCCCGACACCTATGGGCCGGATTGGCGTGAAATCCGGCCAAAGGCGGTCACACGCGTCATCGACACGTTTCTTGCAGCGCAGGCCCGACAATTTGGCGCGCCGGCGATGCCGGAACCGCGGCCGGCAAGCCCGGCATCAGAGGGAATGGCGTCTCAATGCGACGAAGAGCTGCTCGCGGCCTTCGGGCGGCCCTCATGAAAATCTGCGTCATCGGCAACAGC
>Ga0114932_10001121_pt1 | contig 31373 bp, 24 predicted proteins | sample 2SBtaG_2_FD_87286 | JGI IMG/M metagenome (GOLD analysis project Ga0114932, IMG submission 87286) | Deep subsurface microbial communities from Kolumbo volcano to uncover new lineages of life (NeLLi) - 2SBTROV12_ACTIVE470 metaG | ecosystem: Environmental > Aquatic > Marine > Volcanic ...
AGTGAAATTGCCAGAGCCACCAAAGCCGGAGGTTAAGCCGAATGCAAAGCCAACAGTGAAATTGCCAGAGCCGCCAAAGCCGGAGGTTAAGCCGAATGCAAAGCCAACAGTGAAATTGCCAGAGCCGCCAAAGCCGGAGGTTAAGCCGAATGCAAAGCCAGAAGTGAAATTACCAAAGCCACCAAAGCCGGAGGTTAAGCCGAATGCAAAGCCAGTAGTGAAATTACCAGAGCCACCAAAGCCGGAGGTTAAGCCAGAAGCAAAGCCAACAGTGAAATTGCCAGAGCCACCAAAGCCGGAGGTTAAGCCGAATGCAAAGCCAACAGTGAAATTGCCAGAGCCACCAAAGCCGGAGGTTAAGCCGAATGCAAAGCCAGCAGTGAAATTACCAGAGCTACCAAAGCCGGAGGTTAAGCCAGAAGCAAAGCCAACAGTGAAATTGCCAGAGCCACCAAAGCCAGAGGTTAAGCCGAATGCAAAGCCAGTAGTGAAATTACCAGAGCCGCCAAAGCCAGCGGTAAATAAACATAAAATGTCAAAACAGCAAAAAGGCGTTGGTAAAGTAGGTGCTGAATTAAAGAAAAATCCAAAAGTTAAAAAATCTTCTAAAAATAAAAAACAACAAGGCTTTAAAAAATCTAATAATATAAAAGATGATAATAAGTTAATTGATGCAGCTAAAAAGCCGACAATATCTAAAACAATACCAAAAAAGAAATCTGATAAATCAATAAGTTATTTTATTGCACCGGAAAAGAATATTGATAATAACTTTAATCCAAAAAATTTCATGAGGAGAAAACCTTATAACTATAATATAAAGCCACCTCAATATTTACTGGATATGCAGAAAAAAGGCGCAAAAAATAACATACCTAAATTTATGTTTAAAGATGAGCTTTCAAAATTACTGTTTGTTGCAGTTAATGCTCAAAATATTGGAGCAATTAAAGGATTATTGCTTAAAGGAGCCAATATTAATGCACAGAATAAAGCTAATGAATACACTCCTTTAATGTATGCTGTTGAAAATAGTAAATTGGATTCATTAAGGTATTTGATCTTAAGAGGTGCAAATCCCAATATTGTAACATCGAATAAAATGTCTGCATTACATCTGGCAGCTATAACAAGTAATTTAAAAGCATTAAGAATCCTACTAAGTGCCGATTCAGATATTTTTATTCAAGATAAATATCACAAAACTTTTTTTGATTATGTTGAGCCTAACTATAAAAATATGGTAATTAGTGATATTTTCGATACAAGAAAGGATGCGGGTGTGGCGCTAATGGATTTTTGCATATTAGGTTCTTTAGAAGGGGTGAAATTCTCACTTCAAAACAAAGCTAATATTAATTCACAAAACCATAATGGTGATACTCCTTTGATTTTAGCGGTAAGGCATAATAATCCACAATTGGTTACTTATTTATTAAGTGTTGGAGCGGATGCAACAATAAAAAATAAATATAAAAATAATGCTAAAGCAGTAGCTAAGCAAAATAAATATAAGAAAATTTTAGATATTTTGGAGACAATAAAATTTAACAAACATCTCCATCTTTTGGGTATATCTGACAATATTATTCCCTATGAATTATCAAATAAAGAAAAGAAGCAAATTGAAAAAAATAAAAAAGAAATAGAACACAAGGATTTTGATAATTATTCATCACAGGGTGTTTTAGGTACAATAAGCAAAAAGCCTAAAAAGTAATATTTTATTTATTTGAACTGTGGAGCTTAATTATAGCAATTTCAACAATAAGCTAATTAATTTTATAAATTTGTCAAAAGTAAAAAAGGTTGCTGTCTCTTTATCCGGAGGAGCGGATAGCATGTGCTTGACTTTTTTGCTAGATAAATTTTGTAGGCAAAATAATATACCTTTGGTGGCAATCACTATTGATCATAAATTAAGAACAGAGTCTACAATAGAAGCGAATAAGGTTTCTAAATATTTAAAAAAATATAACATAAATCATACCATATTAACCTGGCATCACAATGAAATTAAAGCCAATATTCAAAATGAAGCTAGAAATGCAAGGTATAAAATGCTTTGCGATTACTGTAAGGAAAATTATATAGACAATTTATTTGTCGCACATACATTTGATGATCAAGCGGAAACAGTGTTGTTAAGAATATTAAGAGGTAGTGGAATTGATGGTGTCAGTGGAATTGATGCTTTAACTGTTATGAATGAGATAAAAATAATTAGACCGCTTTTATCATTTAAAAAAATTCAGATTTTAGATTTTTTAAAAAAGGAAAAATTAATATGGTTTGAGGATGAATCGAATAAAAATACAAAATTTGATAGAGTAAAAGTTAGAAATTTAATTAATCAGTTAGATAAAGATTTTCCATTTACCAAAAGGTTAAATTTATTTTCTGATAATGCAAAAAGAGCAAAAAACTTTATTAACTCTCATGTTACAAAAGTATTTGAAAAATATTGTATTGTTGGAAATTTAGGATTCATATCTATAAAACAGGCTGATTTTAATAATTTAGATGAAGAAATTCGCTTAAGATTGATAAATCATATTATAAGGTATGTCAGAAACGAACCATTAATATATCCGATTAGATTAGAAAGTCTTAAAGTTGCGTTAGCAAATCTACAAAAAATTGGTGATAAAAAATTTACTTTGTCAAATTGTAAGATATTGCCTCATAAAAATAGTATATATTTTTTTAAAGAACCAAAATTTATGGAATCAAGAAAGCAATTGCCCATTGGTAATAGTTTATGGGATAAGAGGTATGAAATTTCAATTAATTCCGAAGAGTTTGAGATTTCTAAATTAACAAAAATATATTGGCATAAAATCAGGCCAAAAAATTTCATCCACAAAGTACCAGGAGATATAATATTCTCTACTCCAATAATATTTTCAGAAACTAGGGGGGTGCACATATTGCCATTGAGCAATATGGTGAGTTCATTAAATAATTCTAAATTAAATGTCAAAATTAAAGTGACACATATATTATCAAAATCTTCTTTTGAAATTAGTTACTAAAAATACTATACTTCTATTTGTATACAGCAAAAAATCTATTATAGAAGTGCAGGGGCAAAAACAAATACAAAAACTATCTCAAAAGATGGTTTTATCCAAGAATATGCAGCAATCTATAAATATTCTTAGTATGCAAACAATTGATCTTAAAAATTTTATAGAAAAAGAAATTATAGAAAATCCGTTTTTAGAAATGGAAGAGAATATGAATTTTGATAATAATTCTATTAATGATAGATCAGCTGGTGGTGAACGATCAGAAAAGGATAATAATTTCAACCAAGAGGAGTTGCTTTCTAAATTAGTTGAAAAAACGCTAACTTTAAAAGAGCATGTTGTTTCTCAGATAAATTTAAGTTTTCAAAATGATGGTGATAAATCAATTGCTTATTATATCACTGATATGCTTGATGAAAATGGATATCTTAGAAAGTCAAAAAAAAATATTGCAGAAGAATTGAAAATTCCATTTCAAAAATTTGAAGAGGTAATTAAAATATTAAAAACCTTTGATCCAACAGGTGTTTTTTCAGAAAATTTAGAGGAATGTTTAAAAATACAGGCTATCGAAAAAAAAATATATGATGAGAGATTTCAAAAGCTTTTAGATCACCTGGATTTACTTGCTAAATTGGATTTTAAATCCTTAAAAAGAGCTTGTAAAGTTGATGATGAGGATTTAAAAATTTTAATTTCAGAACTTAAAAAGCTAAATCCCAAGCCTGGTAGGGATTTTATAACTAATGGCGTTCAAATCGCCATACCGGAAATTATGATTAAAGGAAATAAAGAGCATGGATTTTATCCTATTTTAAATAATAATGCGATTCCTAGTTGTTTTTATCAAAATTATATTAATAATAAAAATCTAAGTTCTGACGAAAAAGAATTTTGTTCAAAAAATAAAAAAACGGCAATTGAAATAATTAGCGCACTGAATAAAAGAAAGAAACTACTGCTAAATGTAGCTGAAAAAATATTAGAATCCCAATATGAATTTTTTGCAAATGGAGTGAATTTTTTAAAACCTTTAGTCATTACAGATATAGCTAAAAAGCTTGAAGTCAATGAAAGTACCATAAGTAGGATAGGTAATAAATTTATTGAAACACCGCATGGCGTATTTGAAATAAAATTTTTCTTTTCTTCAAAAATAAAAGCCGAATTCACAGAAAGTCATCATTCTAGTACCTCAGTAAAAAATAAAATTAAAGATGTTATTTCAAATGAAGAAAAAAGTAATGTGTTGTCTGATCAAGCTATAAGTACTATATTGAGCGAGCATCACAATATTTCAATTTCGCGAAGAACTGTGACTAAATATAGGGAGGCTATAAAAATTCCATCATCAGCAATTAGAAAAAGATTAAAGAAAATGAGTATAGAGCAATGAAGAAAATTTTATGGGATATAAATGAGATTAATACAGCATTGAATTGGACTGCAGAATCTGAGTTTATAACTTCAATTACTGGAGTTTCAATAGATTCAAGAACAATTGAAGAAGGGGATATGTTTTTTGCATTATCAGGAGAAAATTTTAATGGGAATGATTTTATTGATGACGCAATACAAAAAGGAGCTAGCGTATGTATTTCAGATGATATTAAAAAGGTAAATTCGTCAAATATTAAGAAGGTAATACAGGTTGATAATGTTTTTGACGCTTTAAATCTTCTTGCAATATATCGGAGAAAATCTTTAAAAGGTTTGGTGATAGGAATAACAGGTAGTCTTGGTAAAACAAGTACTAAAGAAATGTTTAAGCTAGCACTTTCTTCATGTGGAAAAACATTTGCAACAAAAAAGAATTTGAACAATCATTATGGATTACCTCTGTCATTAGTTAGCTGTCCTAAAGATACTGATTTTTGCATATTAGAATTGGGGATGAGTGCTAAGGGAGAGATTGCAAATCTTACTAAAATAGCTAAGCCCAGTATAGCTATTATCACTAATATACACCCTGTGCATTTAGAGTTTTTTGATTCCACTAAGGAAATTGCTTCTGCAAAATCGGAAATTTTTGAAAATATGGCACAACCAAGTTTTGGGATATTAAATCGCAATTCAAATTACTTTGATGTCCAATATAATCAAGCTGAAAAATATAAAGTTAAAATTCATACATTTGGTAAAGACACACAAGCAGATTGCTATATAAAAAGCATAGTTAAGCACGATAAAACCCATAAAACAGCTTATATTAATTGTTATAATAAAAATTATGAGCAAAAATTTAATGCTAATGTTGGAGAACATTTAATATTCAATTCATTAGCAATATTTATTTGTGCTATTTCCTTAAATCTTAATTTAAATTTTATACAAAAAGCCCTTGAGAATTTTAAACCTCAATCTGGCAGAGGGGAGGTGATTGATTTAAACAATAATATTAAATTAGTGGATGAATCCTACAACTCAAGCCCTGAGGCAATTGTTTCTGCATTGCAAAATTTGAAATCGTTAAAAACTGATAATTCTCGCATTATTGCTATACTTGGAGATATGAAAGAATTAGGAGAGAAAGAAGTAGATTTTCACAAAAATATTCAACTTGATGAGGTTGATAAAATTTTTTGCGTAGGTAAATTAATAAAAAATCTATATCAATCTTCTAATCAAAATATTAGAGGAGAGTATACTGAAAATTCTACTCAGATGGCTAAAATTATTACTGACTATATAAGAGAAGATGATATAATACTGGTTAAAGGATCTTTTAGCATGAACATGAAATTGATCGTTGATAAAATTAAAAATGAGTTTAAGTGATGAAGAAAGATATAATTTCAATTACAAATTCTGCAGCAGATCATATTAGGGAGCTACTTGAAAAAGATAAAAATAAACCAATAGGTATTGGCATTAATGTCGAGACTGGTGGTTGTTCAGGTAGTAAATATAAATTTGAATATGTATATCAAAAAAGAGAGCTCGATGAAGAAGTGAGCGATAAAGGAGTAAGAGTTTTTATTAATCCAGGTGCTGTGCTGAAAATTTTTGGAACAAAACTTGATTATATAGATGAAAAAATTCAATCCGGTTTTGTCTTTATTAATCCCAATGAGAAGGGTAAATGTGGTTGTGGTGAGTCCGTTTATTTGTAATAAATTAACTATTTGTAAACTCAAAAAAGATTGATAATTTTACTCATTTATGCCAGTCTCTCAATAGGTCATTTTCCGGGGATAGGTTTTTATGTCATCTAATAATAAGCTTACAAGATATCAAAAAGAGGCGATAGCAATAATATCATTAGGGACGTTTTTAGAATACTTTGATTTGATGATTTATGTTCATATGTCAGTATTTCTTAATGATTTATTTTTTCCAAAAACAGATCCTACGATTGCAAAGTTAATAGGTGCAACAGCCTTTTGTTTAACATATGTATTAAGGCCAGTCGCAGGGGTTATAATTGGTAGAATTGGGGATAAAATAGGAAGGAAATTTACGATAATAATTACTACGTCTATAATGGCTATATCATGTGTGATTATGGCAACACTTCCAACGTATGCAGAGGCGGGTATATATGCAACGCTTGGTGTTATGTTATGCAGAATGCTACAAGGATTTTCTTCAATGGGGGAATTGATGGGTGCACAGCTTTATTTAACAGAAATATTAAAGCCAGCACACAGAAGTATGGCATCTGGCATAGCAGTTTTTGGCGCAAAGATAGGAGGGTTTGCAGCTTTATCAATTGCTTCATTTGCGTTATCAGCGGATTATAACTGGAGATTGGCATTTTGGATTGGTGCAGTAATAGCATTTGTTGGATTTTTTGCAAGAATCAGATTGAGAGAAACACCAGAATTTACGAATTATCAACAAAGAATGAAAAATAAAGGGTTATCTGATAAGTCAAATCATGAAATAAAAAATAAATATAGTGAAAAAACAGATAAAAAAACTCTACTTGCCTTTGCATTTACGGAATTTCATATACCTATGTGTTTTTACATAACATATATTTTTCTTGGTGATTTTATGAAAGAGAATTTAGATATGTCGCCAATACAAGTAATTAATCATAATTTAAAAATTTCTATAATATTGGCTGTATGTGTTCTTATTATTGCACTTCTTTCAAGAAAAATTCACCCGATAAAAATAGCTATTATTACAGCTTTGTTTTTTAGTATTTCATTACCCTTCATTCCATTTTATATTAGCAATATTTCAACACCCTTTATGGTATTTTGTTTGCAGATAGTGATCTACTCTTTTGGTTTATCAACATGTGGAACTTTAGATGCAATACAGTATAAATACTTTCCAGTACAGAAACGCTTTCAGTCCATTGCTATAACGTTTGGTGTTGCAAACCCGTTGTCTTTTGCGATAGTATCTTTTGGTTTAATACCACTGATAAGTTATTTTGGTAATTATGCTCTATGGGTTATATTTATACCAGTTATTATAGGTTATTGGTGGGCAATTAACTATTATAAAAAGTTAGAGATTAAAACGGGTAGATACCATAATTATCCACATGAAGATTTTCCGCACAAAGATACAGCAGGGAACGAGGAAGATTATGAATATGAAAATTTGGCAGATGAATATGGATCATTTAGTCATAGGTGTGAGTATGCACAGGATCTGTTAAACAAGTTAGAGGTTATTAGCAAAGAAGAGAGTGTGAAATTAAATATGAAACTAATAGAAAAAGCTATTATGTTTGCAAAAAAGTGGCACGGCACTCAGATGCGAAAAACAGGAGATCACCCATTCTATTTTCATCCTCTCAAGGTAGCAGAGATGGTGGCAGAACGTTATTGCAAAACAGATGTGATAATTGCAGCAATTCTTCATGATGTAGTTGAAGATTCAAAGTGTACAGTGAAAATGATAGAGAAAGAGTTTAATGCTCGGATAGCTCAAATAGTGGATAGACTGACAAATAAGAGATTTGAAAATGGAAAGCATATAAAATTAACATTTGAGGAGATGTTAGATAGATTACAAGAAGTTGGTGATACGGAAGCATTGTTGATAAAGCAAATGGATAGGGAACATAATTTGGTAACAATTAAAGGATTAAAGCCAGACAAACGGAAGAAGATGGCTGAAGAGAGTAACAATTATTTTGTGAAATTAATTTCCATAATAGGTGATAAATTAGGCATTCATGGCAAAGTTAATCTTGAAAACAAGATGTATAAACAATGTGATAATATTTTAAAAAATAAAATAAATAAAAATTGAATTACCTGTTGACAAATATATTTAATTGCATACTATCGCTCGTTAGGTAAAAAATAAAATAGGTAACAAATGATAGCAAATCCATTAATGTCCTCGGACTTCTACGATCGAACTGATCTTGTTGTATCAGCTTCAAGCTTTCAAAAGACCTTAAACTTATTAAGGTCTTTTTTTTTGGGCAAAAATTATATTGAAGCTCATACTCAAAGTAGATTAAGTATTCTTGCAGCATGTGAGGATCCAACAACAATTCAAACTTTTCATTATCAAGGACAAGATTGGCCATTGCCACAGACTGGTCAAATGTGGCTAGAATATGAACTACTTAACAAGCCAGATGCAGCAGGTTATTTTTGTTTGTCAACTTCTTATAGAAATGAGCAAAATCCAATACCTGGTAGGCACAAAACAATTTTTCCAATGTTTGAATTTGAGTCTCATGGTAATTTTGAAGATTTAAAGAAGATGTTAAGAGAATTGATTGCTTTTTTAGGGATTCAAGATATTGATAAAATTCCTGAAGAAAAGTATTTAGATATGGCAGAAAAATATGGAACAGAAGTAATTGAAAATGAACATGAAGCAAAAATGTTAGAAGAGTTTGGTCCTGCAATTTTACTTACAAATTTCCCACTTTCTACTAGTCCTTTTTGGAATATGCAAATGGTTGGAGATATTGCTAACAAAATTGATGTTATTATTGAAGGGCAAGAAACCATAGGTAGTGCTGAAAGATCAAGTGATCCAGAAGATATGTATGAAAAATTTCACACTATCAGTAATGGTGAATATGCAAAATTATTATATAATAAGTTTGGTAAAGAGAGAATAAAGCATGAACTGGATAGCTTTTTAAAACTGAAGTTTTTCCCAAGATTTGGAGGAGGAATTGGAATGACAAGATTAATACGAGCTTTAGAAATGCATAACATTATATAAGCCGTTTATCATGCCATTAATTTTATCACTTGATCTTAAAAATCTAAGCAAAGCGAACGAAGTAATTAATCAAACTTATCAATATTTAAGTTTTATCAAAATTGGCCATATAGCAATTTCAAATTTTGATATTAAGCAATTAAAAACTTTTGGTGTTCCTATTATGCTTGATTTAAAGTTTTTTGATATTACTTCAACCATAAGGGAAGCAATATTAGGATATGCAAAAAGTATTGATAATTTGCAAATTTTCACAATTTCATCGGCATGTCAGGATGAGACAATTAAAATGTCATTGGGACATTCTTGCAAACCATATTTTGTTATGCATTTATCAAGTGATACACTGAATGTGAATAAGTCAGAAATAATCAAAAGGGTAGAGCAGATAATTAATCTTGGAGGTCAAAATTTTATTTGTCCTCCTTTTTTAATTAAAGATTTTAGAGAAAAGTTTAAGAACTCCATTAATCTTGCAACCCCAGGTGTAAGAAATCATTATGAAGATAATGATCACTCAAAGACTATAAATGCATCAGTTGCAAAAAAACTAAACACTAATTACATAATCGTGGGAAGACCTATATACAATTCAAATGAACAAAATAAAATTGCAAAGGAGTATTATGACCAATTTGTTTCAATATAAAAAATTTACGCTTCATTCAGGTGGAATTTCTCATTTTAAAATTGAATGTGATGCAATTATTGAGGAGGATTACAAAACTCTTGCAAAAATTGTATCTAAAAAATTTAAATTTAAAAATGTTCATGGAGTGCCAAGAGGAGGTGTGCCTTTTGAAAAAGCACTAAAAGAATATGCCACAGATGATAATAATAATCTATTAATTGTCGATGATGTATTAACGACGGGAAGTTCTATGGAAGAAGCAAAGCTAAAATTTCAGAATCAAAATTATGATCAGATTTTTGGAATAGTAGTGTTTGCAAGAGGAGATTCACCAGATTGGATTCAACCTGTGTTTAAGATGCAAGAATTTTTTAAGTAGATGTTTAGTCCTCTGATAATTTCCCCTCCATTTGGAAATATTATTAATTTAGACTATGCAACTTCTGTTTGTGGAACTTTTACAGCACAAAAAAGAAAGGGTATGTATTTTAGGTATCTAAAAACACTTAGACCGATATGCAAAAATGGAAAAATTGGATGGATAAATTCAATCGGACTAAAAAATCCTGGTATTGCAAATCTAAATTCATCTAAAGTAAAAGGTAAAATACTTTCTATCGCTTTAATGGATCAAAAAGATATGTCACTTATTTTAGCCAAATTGCAGAAGTACATTATAAATCAAAAATATAATATTAAAGCTATAGAAATTAATATCAGTTGTCCTAATGCCAAGGTAAATTTGATAACAAATCATGAAATTAACCTTTTGAAAGATTTTGGTTTAGAAATAATAATTAAAATACCTCCTTCAAAAGCATATTTAGATATGATGGATTATTATTTTAAATGTGGAGTAAGATATTTTCACTTATTTAATTCCTTTCCAACTAGACGAGGAGGAATTTCAGGAAAATTAATTCAAAATCTATATTTGAAGTTAATAAAAAAAGCTAAATATAAATTTGGAAATTCAATAAAAATCATTGGAGGTGGTGGTATTCAATCAACTGCGGATTTAAAAATATATCAACAACAGGGGGCTGATCATTTTTCAATTTCAACATTATTCCTCCACCCATTAAAATTAAATAAGTTTTTAAGTGAGTATAAAAATGACTATGAATATATTACATTGCAATAATACATTAAAGTTAGCTAAACAAATATCAAATCAAATAGATTTAAAAATTATAAATCGTGTAATTGATAAATTTTCTGATGGAGAGTTAAACATAAAAATTAATGATGATTTATATCAAAAAGATATATTGATAACTCATGAATTATTTCCAAATATTAATGAAAATTTATTACAGTTATTATTTTTAATAAACGCATCAAAGAAAAGAGGTGCCAAGCGAGTCCATGCTATTATTCCATATTTTGCATATAGTAGAATGGATCATAAAAAGAATGATCAAGATTTTATTTCGGCTTCCTGTATAGCTTCATTACTGGAGGCTGCAGGTATTGATACATTGATTACTATTGATTTGCATTCAAGCCAAATAGAAGGGTTTTTTAGGATTCCTGTTAAAAACATAACTATGCTTGAATTATTTCAGCCAAATTTCAATAATTACAATCGAGCAGAAACTATAATAGTATCTCCAGATATTGGTGGAAAAATTAGAAGTACAAGTATCAGTAGATTTTTAAATGTTCCTCTGGCAGTTATATATAAACAAAGAGATGAGAAAAACGATGTGATAATGAATGGGATAATGGGTAATGTTAAAAATAAGCATTGTATACTAGTTGATGATATTATTGGAAGTGGGCAGACTATTATAAATGCAATAGATATTTTGAAATCCTCAGGTGCAAAAAGCATAGAAGTAGTTGCCAGTCACAATTTAATTGGAAAAGAAAATCCTAATTTAGATAAAATTTTATCTAAAATTAATAAACTTAGCATATCAAATAGTATACAAACAGATTACAAACAACTATATTTATCTGAAATGCAAATAGTTGATATTAGCGCACCAATAATCAACTGTATAAAATCGTATTTTTAATTTAGTCACTGATGGAAAAAAATATTATTCAACAAGATTTACACAATCAATTAGCAACAGCTCTTAGAATTCTTTCAATTGAAATGGTGGAAGAAGCTAAATCCGGTCATCCAGGAATGCCAATGGGCTTTGCAGATGTTGCTACGATTTTATTTCAACATTTTTTACGATTTAATCCGCATGATCCAACATGGCAAAATAGAGATAGGTTTATATTATCCGCAGGTCATGGATCAGCCTTGCTTTATAGCTTATTATTTTTAACAGGATATGAGAAATATAAACTTTCGGATTTAAAAAAATTTAGAAAGTTTGGCTCTATAACTCCAGGGCATCCAGAATTTGATTCTGAATTAGGTATTGAAACCACAACAGGGCCTTTGGGACAAGGTTTAGCAAATGCTGTAGGAATGGCGGTATCTGAAAAAAAATTACAAAGCTCCTTAAAGGGTGTAGTAGATCATAAAATATATGTGGTTGTTGGAGACGGATGTTTGATGGAAGGTATTTCTCATGAGGCAATGTCTCTTGCTGGTCATTTAGGGTTGAATAATTTGGTGGTACTATTTGATGATAATAAAATATCAATTGACGGTCCAACATCTCTTGCAACTTCAGATATGACGCTTGCTAGAATTTCTTCCTACAATTGGAATGTAATTTCAATTGATGGGCATAATCCAAATATAATATGGAAGGCTTTAAATTCTGCACAAAAAAGTGATAAACCAATGTTTATTGCTTGCCGGACCAAAATTGGCTATGGGTCACCTCATTTTGAAAATTCAGAGGAAGCGCATGGTAAATGTTTAGGTAGTAAAGAAATTGAGTTAATTAAAAAGAAATTTAACTGGCAACATGATAAATTTGTAATACCTCCACCAGTTTTAAAAATATGGAGAGATTTTTATAAAAGAAACTTATCTGATTATTCAAATTGGGAAAAGCTTAATAAAAAAATATATTTAGAAAATCAAACAAAAAGTAGAAATTTGGACAGTTGTTTGGACGAAATCAATAAATTCAAAAAAGAATTAGTTACTTTTAATAATTCTGAAGCAACTAGAAAAAGTTCAAATAAAGTAATAAATATAATTTGCTCAAAAACAGATAATTGCATTGGTGGTTCAGCTGATTTATCAGGTTCAAATGGAACAAAATCTGTTAGTCAAAAAGTTTTTTCAAAAAGTGATTATTCAGGTAACTATATCCATTATGGAGTTAGGGAGCATGCAATGGTTGCGATAATGAATGGTATAAACATACATAGTGAGCATATAGTATATGGCGGGACTTTTTTAGTATTTTCAGATTATTGTAGACCGTCTATTAGGCTTGCGTCTTTGATGAAATTGCCAATAATTTTAGTATTTACACATGATTCAATTGGTGTTGGAGAAGATGGGCCAACTCATCAACCTATTGAACATCTATCAGCTTTGAGAGTGATCCCAAATTTGAATGTTTATAGACCAGCTGATGCTATTGAAACAACTGAATGCTGGGAAGTAATTTTAAAACAAACCAATACTCCTTCTGCACTGTGCTTGAGTAGACAAAATTTACCTCAGTTACGAAACAACATTAACATTAATAACACTAAGAATTTAGTTGCATTTGGAGCGTATATTTTATACCAATCAAAAGAAGCACACTCTATATCTATTTTTGCTAGTGGCTCTGAATTATCTATTGCTTTAAATGTGGCAAAAAAATTAGAAAAAAATGGTATTGGAAGCAAGGTTATTTCTGTACCTTGCCAAGAATTATTTTGGCAGCAAACTCTTGAATATCAGATGGCTATACTTTGTAACAATACTTTAAAAGTTGCAATAGAAGCAGGTAATGAGCAATCGTGGTCTAAAATTATAGGTCCACATGGTGCATTTTTTGGAATGGATGATTTTGGTAAATCAGCCCCAATTGATGATCTATATAAATATTTTCAATTAACTGTGGAAAAAATTTCAGGTAAGATTTTGAAAATTATTAATCCTGCTAATTAGAACCAGTTATGCAAAAAAATATATCTTTAAAACCAGATTTTTCATATGAGAAAAAAGTTGGAGGGGTAATACTGGGTGTGGACGAAGTCGGTAGAGGATGTGTTGCTGGACCTGTAATTGTTGCAGGAATAATTTTAAATAATAATATCGATACTTCTCAGATAAATGATTCAAAAAAACTGAGTCCAGGCAAAAGAGAAAAAATTTTTAATTATTTGAAAGAGCATTGCCAATATTTGATCAAATCTAGCAGTGTTGAAGAAATAGAGGAAATAAATATCTTGCAAGCTTCATTATTAGCAATGAGAAGAGTTATAAATAATATAGAGCATAAATTTGACTATGTTTTTGTTGATGGCAATATTAGTCCGGATAAGTCAATGAATAACATAAAAACTATTGTAGGTGGGGACAATAAATCATTATCAATAGCGGCAGCATCTATATTTGCAAAAGTAGCTAGGGATAAGCTTATGGATGAGTTGGATAAGGATTATCCAGATTATCTTTGGAAACAAAATAAAGGGTATTGCACAAAGCAACATATTGATGCCATTAGAAAGTTTGGTATAACGCCATATCATAGAAAAAGTTTTTTGAAAAAAATAATTAGTTGATAAATGATGAAAATTTCCAAAAAAATATACTTATTAGGAGTGGTGCTTATATTATTTAAGATTTTTATTGCGTCATACCTATATGTAAATCTTTTTAGTAAAAAGAATATAGAAGATAGGGTCATAATAATTCCAAAAGATTGTTCTATAAAATGCACCTCAAGCATCCTTTTAAACGCAAATATAATACAAGGAAAGTTCTTTTTTATCTCGTATGCTAGAATTTTTGAGTTATTAGGTAAAAAGATTATTGCAGGAGAATATAAAATACCAAAAGGTATTAATTTTGTAGAGATATTTGATAAAATCACAAAAGGTAAAGTTATAACTCATCAAGTAACCTTTCCTGAAGGATTAACAAAATTTCAAATTTTTGAAATCTTAAAAAGTCAATATGGTATTATTGATGATAATATTAAATTAAAATTATACGAAGAGGGATGGCTTTATCCTAATACCTATCATTATTTTTATGGCATAAAAGCAAGTGAGTTACTGTATATAATGCATTCGAAAATGAAAAATATCATTGCAGAGGAATGGGAAAAAAGAGATGTAAAAAATACAGAGAAATTAAAAACTCCATTTGATGCTTTGATTTTAGCTTCAATAGTTGAAAAAGAAGCAAAATTTGATAATGAAAAACCACATATTGCTAGTGTGTATTTAAATAGGCTAAAGAGAAAAATTCCTTTGCAAGCAGACCCAACAGTTGTATACGGTATTTCAAAATGGGATAACTTTAGTAGAAGAGTGACGTATGATGATTTAAAATTTGAGTCTCCTTATAATACTTATTTACACTCAGGATTACCTCCAACACCGATATGCAATCCCAGTAAATCATCAATATTAGCTGTGCTTCACCCGATTCAAACAAGGGATATATATTTTGTGGCTGATGGTTCTGGCAAACATATATTTACTAACAGTTATAAGCAACATTTAAAAAACATTAAAAGAATTAGGGGCTGATATTAACAATCATGAGGATCATTGCTGGAAAATATAAAAATAAAAAAATTATAAGTAATATAAAAGGTGTATCTACAACTATTAAACCCACAACTTCTAAAATTAGAGAATCTGTATTTAATATTATAAATAATTATTTTGCGAAGTACGATCTTATAACTGAGGAATCTTCATTCTTAGATTTATGTTGTGGAACAGGAGCCATGGGTATTGAAGCAATTTCTAGGGGATTTAAGCAGGTATATTTTTTGGATAATAATTATGAAAGTCTAGCTATTACAAAACGTAATTTAACCAGTTTAAAACAGAATAGTATTAATTGGAGAGTAATCAGATCAAGTATTGCAAATTTACAAATAACAGAGGAAATATTATTTGATGCGGTATACTTAGACCCTCCATATAATGTTGCCATTACTAATGAGAAATTAGATGGTATTAATGATTTTATACATCCAAATTCACTGTTAATAATTGAAACACCGAGAGAAATTACTTTGTCTGTATTGGTAAAATATGAAGTAATTTCCATTAAATATTATGGAAATTGCGTTGTTTATGTTCTCAAGCTGAGGAATAATTTATAGCTTAAAAATGATTTTAGAAAAACAACAATCCTTATATAAGATTGTAATGTTGTGCAGATTATCGGATGTAAATAAGATTTTTTGCATCCACCTTATGTTTGTTTTTATAGTCTAAATCAAAAATATAAAAAACTCATTTAAGTTTGTTTTTTAGTTATATACCTCACATCCAATTTTTAATAGTAGACGAATAACATTTGCAGCTCTATGAATTGGAAGATTTAATATTTTGCCCATCACTTTATCATGATATAAATCCTTCGAACCAGTTTCATTGTAAATAACAATTAAATCATCCATAGCTTGTGTTTTATCAATTTTAATTTCTGGTCTATTTTTAGATAATATTTTTAATGTTATTTCTACACCTTTTAATTTATTATCTTCCCGTACTTGATCAGAAATTTTGCTATTATTTTTATAGTTCCTCAAATTATTAGAGTATTTATAAAATTCTAATAAAAGTTCATCGGGTGCATTAGGTATTTTAGTACACACCAATTTATATACAGTCTTATTTTCTAGTGGATTTTTATTATCTATATGAAAGTTTTCATTTTTTGTAACATTTGTATTGCAGCCTACTAAACAAATACATATTAATGCCAATAGAATTCTTGTCATAATGATTACTTATATAAGAGATTTTTCTGTGCTCATCGTAACATAAGATAATTATTAATTAAATATTAAATTAAAGTTTTATTTGAGGTGATTTTTTACTTATATAGCTCACAGTCAACTTTTAATAGTAGACGAATAACATTTGCAGCTCGGTGAATTGGAAGATTTAATATTTTGCGTATTGCAGTATCGTTGTAGATATCGTATGAATTAGATTGATTATTAATAGATATTATGTCCTTTTTAGCTTGTGTATTATCGATATTAATTTTTTTTCTTTTTGCAGATAATATCCTTGCTATTGTTCTAGCATATTTTAATGAGTTATGTTCCTTTACTTCATTTGAAGTCATATTGTTATTTTTATATTTTACCACTCTATGAGCGTTTTTAAAAAATTCTACTACAAGTTTATAAGATACGTTGGGTAGTTTAGTGCACACAAAATTACGTTTGCTGCTATCTTTAAATTTTTTGCCATCTGTATCATATCCTTCTTGATTCGCAATATTTGTATTGCAACCTACTAAACAAATACATATTAATGCCAATAGAATTCTTGTCATAATTATTACTTATATAAGAGATTTTTCTGTGCTCATCATAACATAAGATAATTATTAATTAAATAATGCTAATTCAATCACTTTAATTCAATCGATATATAGAAGTTACTACTTTTTCTAGAAATTAGAATAACAGCTGTTGCCTCATCTTTTTTTGATTTTAATTTTATATTTGTGAGCAAGGTTCTAAATTGCTTGGCAGATGTAACTTCATCTTGATTAATGCTACTTATAACATCTCCAACTTTTAATCCTTTTCTATATGCATCACAATTTTTGTCAACCTTTGTTACTAAAACTCCATTAGCATCATCACTTACCGCATAACTATTTCGTATATCTTTGGTAAGATTAACTACACCAATCCCATGATAAGTTGTTTCTACTGCAACATTTTCTTCATCCTTATTAAAAGGATCGGTTTTAGGAATTTCTAGCGTTACATTAAGGTTTATTGTTTTACCTTTTCTAATAATTACAACAGGTATCTTGGTATTCAGTGGAGAATCTGCAACAGTTCTAGGAAATTGATTAATATTATTGAGCAGTTTACCATTAAACTTAATTATTATGTCTCCAATGTTAAAGCCTGCTTTTTCGGCAGGACTATCTTTCATTATGTTTGACACAATAGCCCCGTTAGAATTATCAAGGTTAAATCCTTTAGCCATATCCTCTGTTACTGGTTGAAACGTGATGCCCAACCAAGGACGTTCAATTTTACCATCTTTTAATAACTTGTTAATAATGGATTTTGCAGTGTTAGATGGAATTGCAAAACCGATACCAACATTTCCTCCGCTAGGCGAAACAATTGCACTATTTACTCCTATTACTTCTCCATCCATATTAAACATTGGGCCGCCTGAATTACCTTTGTTAATGGATGCGTCTGTTTGAATAAATTCTTCATAAAATTGACCACCTAAATTCCTACCTTTAGCTGATATTATTCCTGATGTTACAGTTCCTCCAAAGCCAAATGCATTACCAATGGCGATAACTCTTTCCCCCACTCTAATTTTGTCTGAATCTCCAAATTGAACAAAAGGGATTGAACTTTTTGTATCAATTTTTAATACTGCCAAATCTGTTTTTTTATCTTTTCCAATAACTTTGGCTTTATAAATTTTTTTCTCATTATCTCCAATTGTAATGTTGATTTCCTCTGCGTTTTCAATAACATGGTTATTTGTAACAACATGTCCTTTATCATCAATTAAAAATCCAGATCCTAATGAAACAATTTTTGATGGTTTATTTGAGCCTGAATTTTTATTAAATTCTTCAAAAAATTTAAAAAATTCTTCCGGCATTTCTGAAAATGGTAGGTTTTTATTACCATTTTCAACCATTTGAGTTGTAGATATGTTAACAATAGCTGGACTTAATTTTTCAACTACGTCTGCAATTGAAGAGTTATTATTGCATTGATTAGCAAATACGGGAATATTAAAACACAGAAAAATACTGATGATTATCTTAACGATTACTCTGTTTGTACCAAATAAAAACATAACTTCACACTCAAATAATGATTATTTACTTTAATAATTTAATTAATAATGTAGTTTTACTAACATAGAACTTAATTAAGTGAATATGCAATCAATTTCAAGCTTAAAATTTCTAAAGCCATATTTAAATCAGCAAAAGCTGAAGTTAATAATTATGTTTTTAGCACTAATTGTTACTTCTTCCTCTGTTTTAATTTTTAGTAAATACCTTAGTTATATAATTGATCATTTTTTTTCTAATTCAATGAATCCAGATTTTTTGCAATTTTTTTTGTATCAAAATTTATTGATATTGATCTTGGCAATTGGAACAGCAATGAGGTATTATTTCACGACCTCCATTGGAGAAAACATTGTGCTTAACATAAAAAGAGACTTATTTAGTCACTTATTAAATTTGTCCCCAAGTTTTTTTGAAACTGAAAAAACAGGAAGTATAATATCTCAAATTCAAAATGATACTCACATAATTCAAAATTTAATCGGAAGCAACATTTCAGTTGCGCTGAGAAATTTAATTATGTTTTTGGGTGGAATTGTAATGTTACTATTAATGAGCTCAAAATTAACTCTTTTTATCACAATTTTAATTCCAATTATTATTATACCGATTATCATATTTGGGAAAAAAATCAAAAAACTATCTAAGGAGAGTCAAAAACAACAAGGGTTATTAACCTCATTATCTGAAGAATCCATAAATTCAATTAAAACAATTCAATCATATTCTGCTGAAGAATATGAAAGAAAAAGATATCACTCTTCTCTAAAATCCAGCTTACAAACATCATTGAGCTTAGCTAGGTCTAAATCAATGCTAATTTTTATAGTTATTTTTTTGATATTTTGTGGAGTTGGTTTGATATTATGGTATGGGGGTTACGATGTTGTTAGTGGTGAAATGACAATAGGAGAGTTGTCATCATTTATATTTCTTGCGGTTATTTGCGCTGGATCAATCAGTGGTCTTTCCGAAACTTTTGGTGAAATTATAAAATCTGCTGCTGCTTGTGAAAGGGCTGCTGAATTTTTAAGTTTGGCACCTGAAATCAATAATTTAGCAAATGCAATAGATATTGATAAAGAATCACTAAAATTTCTTCATTTCAAGGATGTTAATTTTTCATATCCATCTAAGAAAAATTCTTTAACACTAAATAATTTGAGTTTTAAAATTAGTGTAAATGAAAAAATTGCAATTGTTGGAAAATCTGGAGCAGGTAAATCAACAATATTAGAGTCTATTATAAGATTTTATGATATTAATTCTGGAGATATTTTATTCAATAATCATTCGATTAAGAACATAAACATAAGTAGTTTGAGAAACAAAATAGCATATATCCCACAAGATCCAGTGATTTTTTCATCCACTATTTATGAAAACATCCTATTTGGAAATTTTAAATCAAGCTATGATGAAGTGCTTCAAGCTGCAAAATTAGCTGCAGTTGATGAGTTTGCAAACACTCTGCCTGAAAAGTATAATACGTTTATTGGTCAAAGGGGCATGAGGCTTTCTGGGGGGCAAAAACAAAGAATTGCACTTGCCAGAGCAATTTTGAAAAATCCAGAAATTTTACTATTAGATGAGGCAACATCAGCACTTGATTATAAAAATGAAAAGCTTATTCATGAAGCGATAAATAATGTATCAAAAGGTAAAATAACCATTACGGTAGCTCACAGATTATCCACTGTTGTTAATTCAGATAGAATATTAGTTTTAGATAAGGGGAGATTAATAGAGCAAGGAACTCATCAAGAATTAATGGATAAAAAAGGGTTTTATCACGCTCTGGTCAATAGCCAAGTTGATTTAATGAATTAGGGATAAATTACTCTAGTGAATTGAATTAATAATTAAACTGCACACTTGAGTGAAAATAGGCTGTAGAAGTTTATTATATCCCCTCCAAATTTACTAGATTTAAGAGATATCTATACCTTAATAGCTATTAATTTTTAATATGCCTTTAAAGCTAAGTTTCTGGATTCTTTTAGATCAACGATTGGATATGGATAATTTACTCCAAGTATTACTCCAGCTTTATCTAAAATTGCTTTAGGTGCCTTCCAAGGACAAAATAAATATTTATTTGGCAAATTTTCTAATTCAAGCAAATATCTTTTTGTATATTTCCCATCTACATCAAATTTCTCTCCTTGTATAATAGGGTTAAAAATTCTGAAATATGGAGCTGCATCAGCTCCACACCCTGCGATCCATTGCCATCCAAAACTATTGCTAGCAAGATCTGCATCAACTAAACAATCCCAAAACCATTCTGCGCCATAATGCCAGTGCAGTAATAAATTTTTTACTAAAAATGAGCCAACTATCATTCTGACTCTATTGTGAATATAACCAGTTTCCCAAAGTTGCCTCATGCCAGCATCAACAATTGGATATCCTGTTTTTCCTTTTTTCCAAGCTTCGAAATACGATTTATTATTTTGCCAAGAAAATTTATCAAATTTTTTCTGCAAGTTTTTTTCAGGCATATGTGGAAAATGATACAGTAAATAATATGAAAATTCTCTCCATCCCAATTCGGATAAAAAATGATTGGTATTTTCATCGCTATGTAAAGAAGAAATTTTTTCCCAAATTAAATTTGGGGATATTTCACCAAAATGAATATGAGGAGAAAGTGTTGAAACAAAATTTTCTCCTGGAAAATTTCTTCCCTCTTTATAGTTTTTTATGCCACTTTCAATAAATGATTTTAATGTATCTAGTGCATTTTTTTCTCCTATTTTCCAATATTTTTCTAATTTTTTACCCCAATTATTCTTGGGTAGTAGATTTAGAATAGATACAGAATTATCATTAGATTGCTGAAAAATAAGTTGGAGGTTTTTAGGTTTTGATAATGATTTTCTTGGGCTAATACCCCCTACTAAACAACCATTTTTATAAAAAGGTGTGAATACCTTGTATGGTGTGCCATCTGATTTTAATATATCCCAAGGTTCCCATAGCAATGAGGAGTTATATGTATTAACCTCTATTCCTTTTTCCAAAAGAATTTTTCTTAAATTTTCATCTCTTTTAATTTGCCATGGCTCATAGCATCGATTCCAATTAACTGCAGTTACTTTATACTTATCAATTAATTTAATTAAAATTTCTTTAGGATCTCCAATGAAGTAGTTTAGCTTTCCACCCAAAGATTTTTGCAATGACAATAATGAGTAATGTAACCACCATTTACTAGCACTTCCCAGTTGATATTTTTGAGTATTAACATTATCTAATATAAAAATTGGAATAACCTCTCCTTCTTCGGAGGCACTATAAAACGAGGGATTGTCATGCAATCTTAAATCTTGTATGAACCAATGTATTGTTATTTTTTTGTTCATATATGGGTGGTAGCTACTATTTATTAATTTTGCAGATAATTATATAATTGTCGCCCATTTTTTTTCAACCACAATCTTGATTCTTTATAATTTGGGTCGATTTTTTCAACTAGGTTCCAAAATTTATCACTGTGATTCATTTCTTTTAAATGACAAAGCTCATGAATAACTAAATATTTTAGGACATTTTTTGGTGCAAATACAATTCTCCAATTGAAGTTTAAATTTTTTAATGATGAGCAACTTCCCCATTTAGTTCGAAGCTCTTTTATTAGTATTTTATTATATTTAAAATGATATTGCCTGGCATAAAGAGCGCATAAAGTATTTATTTCAGTTGTCAAAATATTTTTAAGAAATAATTTTAATGTATTTTTTAAAGCACATTTTTTCGAATAAACAATGAGCTGGTTATTTTTTATAAACACACTTGCGTACATAGTTGTTTCAGTATGAATAAGTTTATGAGCTTGACCAAAAATTGGATATTCAGAGTGAATAAATTCAGAATTTATAAAATTAGCAGATATTTTTTTTAATGTATCTTTAATCCATTTTTCTTTGGTTATCAAAAATTTATAACCAAATTTTTCTGAAACTCCTAAAGGCAATACCAATTCCACATGTTGGTTTATTATTCTTATAGCCAAATTTTTCGCCTTACTACTTTTTCTGATTTTTATATTATATTGCTCTCTCAGATTGGTGATTTTATTCATTAAGCAAAACAACTTTCTTTAAGTAATGCATCTTATCATACTTCCTCAAAAAGCAAAACCTAAGTAGATTATCAATTATAAAAGTTGCAATAAAAAACATGTTATTTGAAATTTTTGGTAATTCATTAAGTTTTAAAATTGGTAAATTATTTGGAAGTATCTTAAATAAAAAATTCTCAAAAAATAAGATTTTTTTGGATACTGAAGGTAAAAGGCTTAAAGAAATCAATGTGCAAACAGTAAAATATGGGAAGGAGATACCAATTGTTTATGGAAATGTAAAATTAGCAGGAAATATAATATGGGATTCTGGTTTAAAGGAATTAAAAAATATTATCACTAAAAATCATAATACTACTAATCAAAGCTCTGGGTATTCCTACACCAAATATGAATATAAAATTTCACTTGCAATCGCTCTCTGTGAAGGTGAAATTGAAAATGTTTCAAGGATTTGGATAAATAATATCGTCATAGATAAAGATTTATATAATATCAGAATTTATAATGGTTCAAATCAACAATTGTCAGATCCGCATATAGAGGAAGTTGAGGGCAAGGGTAGGGCATGTGCATTTAGGGGAGTTGCATACGTTGTATTTAAAGATCTCCCGATTGGCAAATTTAAAAATAAAATACCAAAATTTAATTTTGAAGTTACAAGAAATAATAATATCCATAATCCAAATAGTCTGCAAAATTTGATAAATTCGGTGGTTATAATACCAGGAAGTGGAGAGTATGTTTATGATACACAGATACAAAAAAAGGGGTATTATAAAAACGAACCATATGAGTATGTAGAAATAAGCATAAACCACAATACACACCATAAGCAAAGTGATGCTATAGTTTCGTTAAATCAATTGAAATCAACCTTACCAAATGTGAAATGGGTATCGCCTGTTATAAATTGGTATGCTACAAATTTGAATGCAGGGTCATGCAAGATATTACCAGGTGTTGAATATAAAGATGGCAAAACAAAAGTTACGTCAAGTGAGTGGAAAGTATCAAGTTATAATCGAAAAAATGCATATTTAATTTCTCAAAAAAATAATCAACCAATTTATGGTGGCACAATAAATGATGAAAGTATTGTGAGATTTTTGGAGGAATTGAAGGGAAGGGGATATTCAGTTATGTTTTATCCAATGGTGTTGGTGGATAATCATAATAAGCCCTGGAGAGGGAGGATATATGCTAATAATGAGGGTGATATAAATAAATTTTTTGATGGAAAGGAGGGATATAATCAGTTTATTTTGTATTATGCAAAGCTTGTTAAGGGAAAGGTGGATGCTTTTTTGATTGGTTCTGAAATGATAGGACTTACAAAGTTTAAATCTAGTGATGGCAAATTTCCAGCAGTTGAAAAATTAATTGAGTTGGCTAAGCAGGTGAAGGGAATTTTAGGTGAAAATGTCAAAATATCATATGGTGCAGATTGGAGCGAATATCATCACACCGATGATGGGTGGTATAATTTAGATGAATTATGGGCATCGAAGTATATTGATTTTATAGGGATTGACGCATACTTTCCTTTAACGAATAATAATAAAACAACTTATGACGTCAAAGAGGTCATGGATGGTTGGGAGTCTGGAGAGGGATATGGTTATTACTTCGATGGCAACGGAAAAAAGCAACCCTTAGGTAAGGAGTATGCTTGGAAAAATATTCAGTGGTGGTGGGAGAATAAACATATAAATCCAGATGGTAACCAAACAAATTGGTCTCCCAAATCCAAAAAAATATGGTTTACTGAGATAGGATTTCCATCGATAGATTGTGCTACCAATCAACCAAATGTTTTTTATGATCCAAGCAGCTCAGAGTCTAATGTTCCAAAATATTCAAAGGGAAAAGTGGATTTTCAGGCGCAAACAATAGGTCTGGTTGGGACGGAAATGAAGTGGAGAGATTCTACTATGATTGAAAATAAGTTCATCTGGGCATGGGACGCAAGACCATACCCAAGTTGGCCAGATAGAAAAGATGTGTGGGCTGATGGTGATTGCTGGACTAAAGGACATTGGATACAAGGTAAATTTTTTCAATCCAATTTAAATGTTGTGCTGCTTGATATATGCAAAAAAGCAAATTTAAAGCCAAATCAAATAGATGTTGGTAAAATTAACAATGACATTATAGGTTTTTGCATTTTTGACAGCTCAACTGCAAAAGATATCATTAAGGATCTAAGTAAGTTATATCAATTTAGCTTATGTGAAATAGAGCGAAAAATAGCTTTTGTTTCTAAGCAGAGTAGGGAGGTCAATCAGATTGATGGTGGTGATATTGTAATTAAGCAAGATGATATGCAAAGTACATTTTTAATTTATAAACTTAGCAATGAAGAGATTATATCTGAAGTGAAATTAAACTATATACTTTACGATCAAGAATATATTTTAACAAATGCAAATGCTAAAAATTATCAACTAAATCATAATAATGAATTTTGCATAGATGCCTCAATCATCCTAACTGAACCTGAGGCAGATGTAATGGTGCAAAAATTGTTAAATGATTTGGGCATCCAAGACATAATTGTTTCTTTTACACTTCCAATTATGTATGCATTTCTCAAACCTAATGATCTAGTTCAAATTGAACATAAATCACATCATTATATCCTCGAAATTGTGAAAATTGAAATAGAGGGTATATCAACTATAAATATTTTTGGTATTCAAGTCTCCTCAAAAGCATTGGCTTGGTAGTTTAGACGGTGTTGGGCTTGATTAATTATAGTTAAATACTTTCATAATCATCGTTTAGCTTATATTTAGATTCTATAATATCTTCTGAGGTGTTTAGATCATTATCTTCGTTGGGGTAGTTATTATATGTGCCGTTTTTAATTTCTAGGTTTTGCAGATGTCTCATAGAGTAATAAAAACATATGAGCATTGGGATAAATACAAACCATAATGAGTAATAGCCAAAATTTTTACTAAAATGAATCAAGCCAAATGATGTAATTGTGTAGCCAAATGCAGTTGAAATTCCATATGAAGTTGCGACAACGGTGAAACGTTTTGTAACCGGAAAATGTTTAAACCATGTGGATAATTCAAGAATTCCTGAAAAAGTTAGTACCGGAAAAAAGAAAAATACTTGTAAAAAGGTTATAGTAAATAAATTGGGATAATTATTAATGAGATAGGGAGTTAAAATTAAGGAGATTGAAAATATAGCTAGTGTAATCTTGGTGATATTAATTGGGTGTAATTTTTTTGTCGAGAAAGCCACAACCCCTGTTAGCACCACGCTAATTATTGAAACCTTAATATTATGTGCAATTATTTGCTCAGTATTTAAGCTAAAAATGCCTTTCATAATTTCGTTAAAGTATACGTAAACAACATAAAGAGATGCTGGTGCTATGACTATAGTCATCATGCAACATAGCAAATTTTTTATATTAATTTTTTGGTTATACTGGATTGTATCGGTCGTATTTTTATCTTTGTGATTTGAATGTTTATTATCATCTATTTTGTTTTTATAAGCCATAAAATCCGGCGTTTCCTTCAATCTCATTCGAGTCATCAAACCAATCAATGCAATACCTGCGCCAAAGAAAAATGCAAATCTCCAATTGAGATTTACGGACAGAGCGAAGAAGGAAACAATTAAAGCAAAAAGCCCTCCAATTTGGCTAAAGAGTCCTATAATTCCGCATGAAAAATGGTTTTTAGGAAATTTCATTACTTCTGAAAGATAAAGCGCTGCACCAATCACTTCTCCCAGTGATGAAAATCCTTGAGCCATTCTACAAAGGATAATGATTATGCTGGCAGTAATACCAATTTCTTTATAGGTTCCAGTGAGTGCAATCGTAGCGCATGATGCTGCCATTAAAAAAGTGGTGATCATGATTGTTGATTTTCTTCCTATTTTATCACCAATCCATCCAATTACAAAACCACCAACTGGTCGTAAAATAAATGTGGAGCAAAATGCTGCAGCACCAAGTAATTTAGCGGTGAAAGGATCAGCTTGAGGAAAAAATAGTTCATTTAGTAGTATAGCCATATGAACATATAGCATCAGATCGAAATATTCTAAAAAAGTTCCTATAGAGAGCAACCCTATTGCTTCTTTTTCTTGGCGGGTTAATTTATTTGTCTTTATCACACAAGTAGTAGGTTTTTGTATTCTGATCTGCAGTCTATTCTTAAAAAGAATCAAATTCAACTTTATAAAAAACAGTTGATAGATATTTTGATTAAATTTTAATTTTATGTTAATATGCTCGGATAAAATTATATACTTGTTTAAATGTCAAAAGAAGGTCAAAATTACGGAGCAGATTCGATAAAAGTTTTAAAAGGACTTGAAGCGGTAAAGAAGCGTCCAGGAATGTATATAGGTGATACAGAAGATGGTTCTGGCTTACATCATATGGTATATGAAGTTACTGATAATGCGATTGACGAAGCTTTAGCAGGTCACTGTAATAAAGTAATAATAGTACTTAATTCAGATGGTTCAGTTACAGTTGTTGATAATGGTAGGGGAATTCCAACAGGCATACATAAAGGTGAAGGAATATCTGCTGCAGAATTAATTATGACTCAATTGCATGCAGGTGGAAAATTTGATGATAATTCCTATAAAGTGTCTGGTGGTCTACATGGAGTAGGGGTTTCTGTGGTAAATGCACTTTCAGAATGGTTAGAGTTAACTATCTGGAGAGATGGAAAAGAATTTTCAATGCGTTTTGAGCATGGGCATAAAGTTAAAGAATTAGAATCAAAAGAAAGCTCTGATCCAAGTAAAAAAGGTACGCAAGTTAAGTTTTTTCCGTCAGATAAAACGTTCTCTCATATAGATTTTAATTACACAACTCTTGAGCATAGATATAGAGAATTAGCATTTCTTAATCCAGAAATTTCAATAGAGTTGCGTGATAAAAGAGGAGAAGAAGAAAAATCAGCTAACCTGCACTTTGAAGGGGGAATTTTAAATTTTGTTAAATATCTTGATAGAGCAAAACATGCAATTAATAAGACTATCAGGATTACTGGAGAAATGAATGATATAGTTGCAGATGTAGCATTCCAGTGGAATAATAGCTATCATGAAAACACTTTAACATTTACTAATAATATTCGCCAAAAAGACGGTGGTGCACATTTAACCGGTTTTAGAGGAGCATTAACAAGGGTTATCAATGGTTATATAGATACTAATCAACTGCAAAAAAAGCAAAAAATAAAAATTTCGCCTGATGACATGAGAGAGGGATTAACTTCAATTGTTTCAGTGCGTGTTCCAGATCCAAAATTTTCATCTCAAACAAAAGATAAATTGATTAGTGCTGAGGTTCGTACCGTTGTGGAATCTATTGTTTCAGAAGAATTTTCTAAGTGGCTTGAGATGAATCCTAAGGATGCTAAAATAATTATTGGAAGAATGGTTGAATCTGCCATTGCAAGAGAAGCTGCAAGAAAGGCAAGAGACTTATCTAGAAAACAAGTTGGTCAGCATATATCGACCCTTCCAGGTAAATTGGCTAATTGCCAAGAGAAAGATCCTGCTAAATCAGAGCTGTTTTTGGTTGAGGGAGATTCAGCTGGAGGTTCTGCAAAACAAGGACGTGACAGAAAAACCCAAGCAATTTTACCACTAAAAGGTAAGATACTTAATGTTGAAAGAGCAAGGTTTGATAAAATGCTTAACTCAGCTGAGATAGGGACTTTGATTACTGCTTTAGGAGTTAGTCTTGAGGATAAAGAATTTGACCTGACAAAAATTCGTTATCATAAAATAATCATTATGACTGATGCTGATGTTGATGGTGCGCATATCAGAACTTTACTTTTAACTTTTTTCTTCAGGTACATGCCATCTTTAATTGAAAAAGGGTATTTATACATAGCGCAACCTCCTTTGTATAAAGTGAAAAGAGGTCAATCAGATACTTATTTAAAGGATGAAGTGGCTCTTCATAATTATCTTAAGCAACTTATTTTTAAAAATAGTGTTGTTAAATATAGTGATAAACAATTAAGTGAAGATGATGTTAGTAAGCTACTAAATCAACTGATTAAATTTTCAAACATTATTAAGAATTATAGCAATCAAATTCCTGCATATATTATAGAAGAACTTCTATTTTTAGGATTTTTTAATGAAAATTCTAATAGTGAATTTAAAGCTGATAAACTTATTATTAAACTCAATCAGTTGTTCGTAGGTAGTGCTATAGAATGGGAAATTACAAAAACTGAATTAGGAATTCAAATTGGAAAAATAGAAAAAAGTGTAAAAGAAGTATATGAAGTAAGCAAAAATCTCTTTTCAGAAAAAAACAAGGATATAATAGTTGATTTAGTTACAACACTGAGTGAATTTAAGCAAAAGGGGGAGTTTGTTTATAAAGATGAAACAGTAAAAATAAATTCTACTATTATTGAATTAGTTGATAAGCTTTTTGGATATGCTAAAAAAGGACTTTATATTCAAAGATTTAAAGGATTAGGAGAGATGAATCCAGAGCAATTATGGGAAACCACTCTTGATCAAAACAACAGAACTTTATTACAAGTGAAAGTTAATGATGCAAGTGATGCAGAAGAGGTTTTTTCGACTTTAATGGGAGATGTGGTTGAGCCAAGAAGAGACTTTATCAAGAGCAATGCATTAAAGGTTGCTAATTTAGATTATTAGTTGCTTTTGATTATTGATATAATTATGTGTGTGTAATTAGATGGCATGGGTGTATCTTATTTTAGCAGGCTTTTTTGAGTTAGGATTTGCTATATCACTGAAATTATCAGAAGGTTTTACAAAAACAAAATGGATCATTGTATTTATAGTATGTAGTGCATGTAGTTTTTATTTTTTGTCAAAATCCTTAGGAAAAATACCAATTGGAACTGCATATTTAGTTTGGACTGGAATTGGAGGAATTGGAACCGTAGTTATTGGTATTTTATTTTTCAATGAGCCCTCGACATTTTTAAGGTTGTTTTTTATTACTTTAATAATTATTGCGATGATAGGATTAAAATTATCATAAAATTTCTATATTACTAATAATAATTCCTCATAAGTAGTGAAAGCAGTTCAATTTTATCCACTGTAATAGATGGTGTATATTATAGATTTTTATATAAATTAAATTCTAGATATACTTATGGTAGTGATAATTTGTATTTAAATTCTAAGGATTTTGATATTGTTAAGAGGTTAAGATATGATAAAAGTCTATTAAGAAATTTTGGGGTTTTTGAATTGTTGTGCTTAAATATATTGAGGTGCTTCCACCTTTTATTGCCCGTATATTAGAATTTATTTTTTATTATCTATCCAATTTTTAGGATCACCTTTATCTTTAGAATATTTATAATTCTTTGTTTTTCTTTCGTATCTCTTTATTCTACAATGTCGGGTTTTATTTAATATACTACTTGAAGAATTAAAATTTTTGTCATAGAGTCTTCTTTAAATTACATATTAATTACTCTCCATCTTATGAAAAAAATTAGAATTGAACGCGATACAATGGGGATGATGAAAATACCCAGTGATAAATATTGGGGTGCGCAAGCTGAAAGGTCTTTGAAAAATTTTAAAATTGGCAATGAGAAAATGCCAAAAGCATTGATATATGCCTTGGCAAAACAAAAAAAAGCTGCTGCAATTTCTAATCAAGAAATTGGAAAACTTGAGCCAAAGATTACACAAGCAATTTCTTCGGCTACTGATAGGGTGTTATCAGGAAAATTTGATGATAATTTTCCTTTATCAGTTTGGCAAACAGGATCAGGTACTCAGACTAATATGAATATGAATGAAGTTTTATCCAACTTAGCCATTGAGGAATTAGGTGGGGAGGTTGGAAGTAAAAAGCCTGTTCATCCAAATGACCATGTGAATATGAGTCAATCATCAAATGATACTTTTCCAACAGCAATGCATATAGCTGCTGTAACTGAAATTAATGATGAATTACTTCCGTCACTCATACATTTTAAAAATGCATTGCAAATTAAGATGCAAGAATTTGAAGGAATAGTGAAAATTGGTAGGACACATTTGCAAGATGCAACTCCTATTACTCTATCACAGGAATTTTCAGGTTATCTAACTCAAATAAATAATAATATTGAAAGAGTTGAAAAAAGTTTACCAAATTTGTTGCAGCTCGCACAAGGTGGAACAGCCGTTGGAACTGGGATTAATTGTAGTAAAGGCTTCATTGATAATTTTATAAAAAATATAAATAAAATAACGGGATTTAAATTTATCACATCAGAAAACAAGTTTGAGGCACTTGCTAGTTGTGATGCGCTTGTTGAAGTAAGTGGGGTATTAAATACCTTAGCAGTTAGTTTAATGAAAATTGCAAACGACATAAGATTTTTAGCATCTGGTCCAAGATGTGGTCTTGGAGAAATAACATTGCCTGCAAATGAGCCAGGTTCTTCAATTATGCCAGGCAAGGTTAACCCAACACAATGTGAAGCAATGACAATGGTAGCGGCACAAGTGATGGGAAATCATACTACTATAACAATTGCAGGG
>Ga0114932_10001123_pt1 | contig 31351 bp, 23 predicted proteins | sample 2SBtaG_2_FD_87286 | JGI IMG/M metagenome (GOLD analysis project Ga0114932, IMG submission 87286) | Deep subsurface microbial communities from Kolumbo volcano to uncover new lineages of life (NeLLi) - 2SBTROV12_ACTIVE470 metaG | ecosystem: Environmental > Aquatic > Marine > Volcanic ...
GGGTTAGCTCGCTATAACCCCCATGATTCTGCCGCTTATCAAACATATACGATTCATAGTCTTTTAGAATCATATACCGATTTGAGATTTCGCAAATGTTAAGCCACTCTAGGAACAGATAACTAGCTCCATTTATTAATCTCTTTGAATACAAAGGTGCATATTCATCCATAAATGCATAATTTGCCGCTGCTACTATAAGCCTAAACAACAAAGCTTTATCTTTGTTACTTGCATCAACAATTCTTAACTTTCGCTCGGGTAACCCTTCAACTGCTGGTATAACTATGGAAGTTGAACTCAGCGCTGGTTTATAAGCTACAGTTATTTGTTTATCATTGAATTCACGGAGCATCTTTCTTCCAAGATTCTCAGAATTCATTTCAGATAGATTAAATGGCATATCAGACATTTATAGCTCATCCATATTTTGCTACCTCTCGCAACAAGCGCTCACGCATTCCACACGAATGAATATATCCTTTTGTGACAGCCCCTGCGTGTTTAGAGTCAACCTTATGACCTAAGCGTCTTGCTGTTTCCAAAAAGACAGATGACGTAGTAGTTATTGTTTCATAGTCTTTGTTATTTCCCTCGCAAAGATTATAGAAAATATCAGTTCCAAATGAGTGACGGAGGTGGTGGTATTTATTGGAAATGGTTATTTCTTGCAAAGTTGAATAACTAGACAGCCCTTGTTCAACTTTGGAAATGATCTTTTCTCTAGCCTTGCGAAAAGTATCGCTTCCAAAAGATTCTGAAATACAGTTCCCAAAAGATGAGTTTGATGAAGAAGATACCAAAAGGTGATTTGAATTTGTTTGAGGCCTTTCTGTTTCATAGTATTTCTTCATTTTTCCGAGCAGCTCCCTCGAAATGTACAAAACCCTTGCCCTGCCATACTTTGTATAAATGGATGGAATCACATACTCGAATTCAGATTGCTCGTTATTTGCTTCATACTGAGAAAACAAAGTTAATAAACCTGAATAGGTTTCTTTGTTAGCTTTATAATCACTAAGAAGGAAACCTTGATTCTCTTTTGTACGACAGCCTAACTCGCCTCCATTTCGAAGAACAACTTCTTCAAGCAATGACTCCGTACTTCGATAAAAAAGTTGTCTTGTATTTGGCAATAAATACTTTACAACCAAATTACTGTGATTATTGTTTCTAGCAACAGCTCTGTAAGCTGATTTAACGCCTATTTTTCGTCTAGAAATTTTAAAAAAGAAAAAAAGCCAGTCATAATAAGCAGTTAGTGAATTTACAGCTTGGTGAGCAACAAACTCACTAGATTGGCATTCATCAATCAAATATTCGTTTACATAGGTATTAAGTATCTCATTAGGTAAAGCTGTATGGGTCGTTAAATTAACAAAATCCCCCCCGTCATAATTTTCAACCCATTCAAGAAACCGACCTAAGTGATTAGTTATTTTATAAGCCATGTCAGCGCCAATTTCCTTTTCAGAGAAAGATTCTACTTTCTGCTTTAATCGCGCCTCTACTTTAGTTTTAACTTCAATACGCAGCCCAGACACTTGAGTAAACCGAGCAAAAAGGCATGGCAAAAGTATAGGGTTACGACTGTTGTCCAGATATATGTAATGTCCATTAATTTTCTTATCATTATATCGATACATATTATCTTTCAATCTAAAAATTAGGGTCATAGCGAGTCTAATTCATAAGCACCACGCTTACAAATTCTTCTAAAAAACACTATTAAAAGTTTTTCACTATGAGAGATACTTTGAAAGTCAAAGATTAAATAATGAACCTTTTAAGCTCTAGAAAGATAAAAAATTACGTGTATTTTTTGGGGGAAGATTAGCGCTTAGATATTACCAATCAAAAGAGATTTGTTCAGATGTCTTTTTGCACTCGGATAGACCAATGTGCACTCCGAGTAAACGAACAGACTTACCATTACCTCGAAGAAATGCCTCTCGGAGCAATTCTGATAAAATTTCAGGCTCTAATCGTTGAACGGTAAAATCTTTTGTTGTTTGATGAAAATCAGAAAATTTAATTTTCACACCAACCTTACTTATTCCTCTGTCGGTTAAATATTTAGAAGATCTCCGCTTGAGTTCTGGAACTAGTTCATCAAGTAACACTCTGTCTAATAACTCAATATCGCAATAGTCTTCGGGAAATGTCCTTTCTATTCCAACTGACTTTCTTATTCTGCTTACTACGACAGGCCTATTGTCTATTCCACTACACCTCTCCCACAACAATTGACCTAGTTTTCCATACTTAATTGACAAGTATTCTAGGGTAGATGCTTTAACGTCCTTGCCGAACTTTAAATTATCTGCAAGCAATTTTTCATTCGTTACTTTTCCTACGCCAGGAATCTTTTTAAGCTCCATTGTGTCGATGAATGAGTCGACGTCACTGGGGGGAATTACATAAATACCATTAGGCTTGTTTATATCAGACGCAACCTTCGCCAAGTATTTAATTGGTGCGACACCTGCTGAAGCGGTTAGATTTAATTCGCAGTGAATAGTTCGACAAATGTCTCGCGCAATTAAAGTTGCTGAACCACCAAATAATTTACAATTGCTAACATCTAAATAGGCTTCATCTAAACTCAAAGGCTCAATTAAATCTGTATAGCGCTCAAATATAGCTCTAATTTGCTCACTAACCTGCTTATAAACGTCCATTCTACCGGGTAAAATAATAAGGTCGGGACATTTTCTCAACGCTACACTTGTAGGCATTGCGCTTTTAATACCAAACTGTCTTGCCACATAGTTGCAAGTAGAAAGAACGCCTCTAGAGCCTCTACTTCCGCCAACCGCAACAGGTTTACCCATGAGTTCAGGATTGTCTCTGAGCTCAACAGAAACATAAAATGCGTCCATATCTACATGCACTATTTTTCGCATCACTCCGCATCCAAAAATTGAGATGTGCTACATACAATCTGAAAAAATAACTAATAATACTTTAGAAGTAGCACTTACAATAAATGCTAACTGGTAACACCCTAGAGTTTAAAAGCAATCCATGTCTATGTGGATAAATTTGTTATATTTCGCCATTAGATTTACAACAGACCGCTCAAGCAAAAAAAACACTGTATATACATACATTATCGTCATATAAATTAGAATGTCTATCTTATTTACAATCTAAAGCATATTTCCTTCTAAGTGCTTTATTTTTATAGAATTCAGATAGGTAGCACTTAAAGTTCTGAACTTTCATATTCCTAACCTTTTAAGTTAAAACAACCAATTAGAAATCTCTTTGTTTACTTTTCTCTTTTCTTTTTTGAGTGAATGACCACCACCAGGATAAATAACTAACTTGTGCTTTCTGTTTAGACTCGCCAATTTACTTGCCATATTTGACGCATTTTTTACATCTACTCGCTTATCTGCATCGCCATGTAGCAATAAGATTTCTACTCTTTCATTTATCTCATCAACCCAATTGATTGCTGAGCGAGCATGCAGTGCAACATTTGGCGATTCAGAATAATTAGGGATCCGCGCTTCATAAACTGCCTTAAACCCTGGTCGCTCCCTCATGCTAAGCGCTAAGTCCGACATGCCTGCTTGTATTACTAATTTTTTAATATCATCTCTTTGCTTAGCAACAAGATAGCTCATCATGCCGCCGCGGCTAACGCCTATCATATTGATGTCGTCTTTTTTTACGCTTGCTAAGCTTTTGCCGATTTCAATTAAAGCGTGTACATCTTTCACATCTGCCCCACCAAATTCATCCTTTGCTCTGTATTGGCTTCCCATCACTATTGCACCCTCTTTCAGTAAGGGCATATGCGACAACATGCTTAAAATGGTTGATTTACCATACTCACCGTTTCCACCACGATTATGGATCACTAAAGGTAAAACCTCGTTATTGTCCTTCTCGGCAACAAGATAGCCATCGACGATGGCACCTTCAGACTGGTATTGAATTAAATAACAATCAATATTGCGCTTAAACTTTTCATAAAAACCGGCTTTAAATCGTTCTTTAAATATCTCGTTTGTTAAGCTACTAAAAGCTTTACCACCAGACGCTTTGAATTCATTTACGCTATATGAAACAAAGCCATCATAGGTTGCACGTTCATGGGCAAAACAAGACTCAACGTGTAAAACATCATCCGCCTTGTATAGTTGAGACTCTATTGATGGAAGCTGTTCACCTGAGCTAAAAGGATTTAACAAGCTAAGTAATAACATTGATTTAATAAACATTTTTCAGTTCCTAAAAGGTTACTTAATTAGCAAACATGGTATATTTACCGTTCAAAAGGGGGTGTAGTAATCTACGAAAGTATTAAAAGACTCGTTAAACACCCCATATAGACTCGATAAAAGAATAATAATGAAAAAAAGGATACACATTTTTCACTCAAAGCTTGCGCTAGTCATTCATTGCGCAGTGGTCTTGCTATTACTGCTCGCTTCGGTGTTTGTTAGTTCGGCAACCACAGGCCAACACATTCCGCCTAAGTTCTTTTTCCAAGGGGTATGGCTTGGGTTTGCCATTAACCTAGGCGTTTTTTATTTAACTTATTTCGCTCTGGTGTTTTTTGCGGGCCAACCTTATCTACAAAAGGTCGGGGTTATCCTGCTATTAATGGTGTTAGCGGTTTGCCTTAGTACATGGGGTGATTTAAACCGCTTAGCAACCACAAGTGAATTGCTTGAGTATCAGCATCACAGTTACTTTTTATTGGTTAACTCATTCGTTAAAACGGTTTTTTCATTCAGCGCAATATTTACCTATTCAATCATTAACCTAATTAAACAAAGGCAGCACTTTAATAAAATTAAACTCAATACTCTGCAAACAGAGTTAGAGCTGCTTAAAAGCCAAACCAACCCTCACTTTTTATTTAACACATTGAACGCCTTATATAGTAAAGCTTATGTAAGTCATCAGCATGAGCTTGCTGAGCACATTGGGCAATTATCATCGCTGATGCAATACACCGTATCCCAGTCGAATAAATCATTTGTTAAATTAGAAGACGAAATAGACCATATCGAAGCGTATTTAGGGCTACAAAAATTAAGACTTGGCGAACACGCCAATATTAGTTTTGAGTACGCACCCATTTCAAATCACCAGCAGATCCCCCCCATGCTACTAAACCCTTTAGTAGAAAACGCCTGTAAATATGGGCTGTTAAATCAGCCCAATAGTTTTGTAGAGATCAAACTCAACATTAAAGCCGAAAAAATGATCATTGCTGTGAGCAATTCCAATTTGAGTGTTCTTGTAAAGCAAAGTAGCGCCTATCATGCGAGTGGCTCTGGGCTAAATAACCTATTAAAAAGACTAACTATTCTATTTGATGATAACTTCTCTTATGAAGTGAACAATCAGCCTGACATATACACTGTAAGGTTAACTATTCCATGCAATTAAATGTAGTTTTACTTGACGATGAGCATCATGTTATTGAGTTACTGCAAGCGTACTGTGCAAGCATTGACTCTGTTAATGTGGTAAGAAGTTTCACCAATGCAATTGAGGCACTCAGCTTCATTAATGCCAACCCAATAGATTTATTGATCAGTGACATTAATATGCCTCAAATTTCAGGAATTGAAATGGCGCAATCATTAACACAACAAACCAGTGTGATTTTTATCACAGCTCACAGCCAATATGCTGTCGATGCGTTTGAATTAGATGTGATTGACTATATTGTAAAACCAGTTTTATTACCGCGCTTTCTTAAAGCCATTTCAAAAGCACACGCTGCAATAAACCCTAGAGGTGCTTTGTCTTTGTCTTCTACTGCCCCTTCTCGCTATATTTTTGTTAAAGACGGAGGGGCAAAAAAGCGTTTGGTTTTAGACGAAATACTGTTTTTGCAGGCTCAAGGTGATTACACAGAAGTGACTATGCAAGAAAAAAGTTTATTACTTTTAGGGAGTTTATCGAGCTTTCTACAGAGTTTACCAAATGATGACTTCATTCGAATCCATCGCTCTTATGTAGTGAATAAGTCTAAAGTAGATTCTGTAGATAAAGATCACCTTATTATTCATGGTCATGATTTAACCATTGGTAAAACCTACAGACATATTATAGAAAATGCCTTTTAACCTAGTAGCCATGAAACGCTGCTACTTTTACTCATACTAATTATCCACTACACTTATTCAGCAAAATTTAAATAACAACAAGGAATACCCATGCAATTTAGTCGTTTAGGCAGCAGTCAAATAGATGTTTCTCGTATTTGTCTTGGTAGTATGACATGGGGCTTACAAAACAATCAGCATGATGCCGATGAACAAATCAATTATGCCCTCAGTCAAGGAATCAACTTTATTGATACCGCTGAAATGTACGCAGTTCCACCTTCACCTGAAACCTACGGCAAAACTGAGGCCATAATTGGTAATTGGCTTGCACGTCATAAAGAAAAGCGTGACCAAGTGGTGATTGCCACCAAAATTGCAGGCCCGGGCTTGAGCTGGGTTAGAAATGGTGGGCCTATCACGCCCGACACAATTTACAAGGCCATTGATGATTCTCTTGAAAGGTTAAATACCGATTACATCGACCTTTACCAATTGCATTGGCCAAATCGTCAATCTCCGCATTTTGCACAGCACAAACCTAATAGCCACAACTTTATAGATGTCGATACGCAAGCTGAAATCGCCAGTATGGAAGCCATTCTTGAAGCGTTAACAAAGAGTATTAAAGCGGGAAAAATCCGACATTGGGGTTTATCTGACGACACGACATGGGGCATAAACACGTATTTGCGCCTTGCTGAGCAGCATAACTTAGTAAAGCCTGTATCAATTCAAAATGAATTCAGCTTATTGCATGCCAAAGACTGGCCATATTTAATTGAAAACTGTTGGCATGAAGACATTGCTTATCTACCTTGGTCGCCGCTAGCAGCAGGTATGCTAACAGGTAAATACCTAAATGGCGCTCGTCCAGAGGGCAGCCGTTGGACACTGGTTCAGCGTCAAGGTTTATTCAGAGATACAGAACAAGCTGGCTTTGCCACTGCCGAATACGTGGCTTTAGCGAAAAAACTAAATATGACACCCGCGCAATTAGCCCTTGCATGGTGTGACCAAGTAAAAGGCGTGACATCAACCATTATTGGCGCAACTAATATGAGTCAATTAAAAGAAAACATCGCCGCATTTGATATACCACTTTCAAAAGAAGCATTAAATGATGTGGCAGACATATTCAGTCGCTATCCTGCACCTTTTTAATTTTTAACCTGAATTTAGATTATTATAAGGGCTCTTTGTGAGCCCTTTTATTATTGTCTCAAAAGCTGTAATCACACATTCTAATCGTTATACCAATCCTCTTAATTAAGTTATCTCTTTTGAGCTTAGTAAAACTTGTCGGTATCGAGGCGAAAATTTTGCTATTTAGTTGTTCTAAATAAGAAATTTTCAATGAAACTAACGTCAGTTTTAATCCCTAAAAATGATTAAGTATTATTGAGGATTAGTATTATACTGACAGCCGAGATTTTAGAGGTCAGTTTTTCAATGCAGTTACTCAACACACCACCCGCTAAGCCTAACGGTTCAATATTCACCCGTCATACCGCACGCGCCATTGTTTTAAAAGGCAACAATATTCTATTACTCTTCACAGCGCGTTATGACGATTACACCTTGCCTGGTGGTGGTGTTGACAAAAACGAAGCCATTGAAGCTGCATTGCTGCGAGAACTTCAAGAAGAAACCGGCGTTAGAAGTATTACCCAATGCAATGCATTTGGCCGCTTTGAAGAGGTTCGTGCTTGGTACAAAGAAGATTTTGATTATGTGTATATCGTGTCTGATTGTTATGTGTGCGAGATTTGCGGAGAGTTTGATAAACCGCAAATGGAACAATACGAAGTGGCGAATGGCATGCGCCCTGTTTGGGTAAATATTGATGATGCCATTGCGCATAACAAACAAACCTTGGCACAAAGCGAAAAGAAAGGCTTATCAATTCAAAGAGAGATATTTTTATTAGAGGAAATAAAGAAGCGTTTAATTAATTAGACAACTTTATTGTTAGAAAAAAATAAAGGCTGAAAAAGCACAGCTTTATCAGCCCTCAGATACTTCGCTTATAAATTGGTTACAGGTTGACGTGCACCAAGGCCTGGGCCATACACCAACGCATTTAGCAATAAGCGATTTGTAGCTAATGTCGACCCTCTAAATACTGGTTGACCAGCAAATAAAATGACTTGTCCATTGCCTTTACGCTCTTGTGTTAAATAAGCAGAGTTAGCGATACGTTTGCTCGCTTCTGGCCAGAGCAAACCGCTCATACGCAACTTTAACTCTTGTTTGTCAGGCAAGCTTGACCAACCAACTTTGCGATCTAACCCTTTATCTTTTGCTTGCTTTAATATTTTACCCCATTCGCTTTTGCTCATTTCTTGATAAGCCCCAAGTCTTACAGCAGAACGAACGCCCTCTTTTGCCATCAAAACAGGATTTCGAGAGATTAAAACAGGGATTATTTCTGGTGAACCAAAAGTAAGCCAATGTTTCTGGTCTGTTCGCGCAGCAACAATTGCGCCTGAAGGTCTAAATTTAGCTAACCAGTTATATTGCTTTTTAAGCTCTTTTTCACCTTTTGGTTGTGATCCGCTCTTCCAAGGATAATTAATATCTGTCGCAGCATCATGCGACCAAATGTTCTCAATTTCAGCGTAACTGTTTTGCTGAGCAAGCCACTCTCTTTGCAAAGAAATATCGTACTGCTCAACCTCTTTTAAAGTATCTTTGATCTGCCTTACTCGACTTAAACCTGCCTCTTTACTCGTAAATGGCACGGCAGAGCCGTCGATTGCCACTAACGTACCACCAGCCTCTACCCAAGTTTTAATCGTCGATAATTCACCTTTACTCAACTGGCTATACCAAGTTGCAGGTATCACTAAGGTGTTGTAACGCCTCAAATCAGTGTAACTCAGTCGGTTACTGTCTAAATGAGAATGTCTGATCCCTAAGTTGCTATCAATTGAATGCCAAACCGTGCCGAAGTCGAGTGAGTTAATGCCATTACCACTTAAAATAGCAATTCTAGGTTGGGTTAATACCCTAAAATGCGCGCCGCCAATGTCTGGCAAGTCTCTATTACCTAAACCAGAACGAATGGCTTGTGCTGTGACTTTAACTTCAGTTGCGGTCTGCTCCACAACCTGGTCTAGATCACCCTCAAAAAATTCATTGTCATAACGCGACACAACAATTGAACCACGGCTTAATGCCACTCCATCTAACACTGTACTTTTGTCAATTACTCTCGTAGTGACACCGCGCTCCATTAGACGTGCAGCAAAGCCAACAGATGCATCATTATTACCATCTACAACATAAGCAATGGAGCCCGATTTTTTGATGATAAATGGCTCTTCATCAGATGGCTCAAATATGCGAATATGCTCAGTGACATGTTGTGGTATTGTCAAAGCCTCAAGGCCGTGCATCATGGTGATATTCCAAGCTGTGGCATCGTACATAAGGCTTGAGCCATCACGTAGCACCCTTTGACGCTCTTCAACTAATACGTCATTGCTAATCTTAGCGTCAAACTCGAGCATAGTAGAAATGAGTCGCCCTTGTGGCTGTCGGTTACGAATAATTAAAGTGTCTTCAGGCAGCTCTGAGGAAATAACATCGCCAAGCTGTGTCTTGGCTTTTTTAACTTTTATTGCTTTGGTTGTTTGATGAATTTCAAAACCTTGTAGCTGCATCAAGTCAATAAACTTCGCTAAACGCTGTTTATTTTTCGTAGGTAAAATTGCGAAGCTCTGATCTGCATACGGACTGTTATCAGAGATTAATCTTCGCTTATCTTTAACAAAATCTCGATAGATTGCTTTAGAGTGTTTCGCTAGAGTCTTTAAATTTTCGATGCTACTCACATATTGTTTATCGACCGATTCTGCATAGCTCACAATTTTGCCATTATGCTGCATGACACCATCTTCTTTAATGCGGGCTTGCTCATAAAGAATATGAATCGTGCCTCTAAACGCCGCATAACTTGAGTAACCTGGATACTGGTTTTCTAACCACTCACCGGTGTAATAAGGCCATTTTTGCTCATCAAATGCTTGGGCCTGATCGGCTTCAAATATTTCCCCCCATTTTAGAGAAGACTCAGATAAATTTTTATTAACTGGCTGTCGAGCCAAACCAAACAAATAAGAGTCCATTGGCCCCATTTCATGGGCATCTATCATAAGTTGTGGATTCCATTCATTGATAGACTGAACAATACCTCGAGTCTCCGGGTGAACGCCTAAAATAAAGTCACGGTTTAAATCAAAGAAGTAATGATTGCTGCGTCCAGTTGCCCATGCATCTGTGTGTAATTTTGACTGAGTATCAATATTCGGAGAGGTGCCCCTTCGTTGCTGAAGCTCTTTCGTAAAACGAGCGCGACCATCAGGGTTCATAAGCGGATCTACAATAACCACAGTATCCGAAAGTAATGACTTAATATCTTGATCTTTTGAAGCAATAAGCTTGTAAATTGTTGCTAAAGCAGCGTCACTGCCAGATCCTTCATTGCCATGAATAGAATATGCCATCCATGCAACCGCTGGTAAGCGATCAATAATGCGCTGCTCTTCTTGCTTTGATAAGTTAATGGGGTTTGCTAACTTACCTAAGTCAGCTTTAATGCTGTCCACTTTCGCTAGATTATCAGGAGAAGAAATAACTAGGTAATGTAAGGGTCTTCCCTCATGTGAGCGTGCATATTCTACTAGCTGAATTTTATCACTGGCTTTTTGCCAAACTTTGAGTGCTTCGGTGATTTGCTCAGGCGTTGCAGCTCTTTGACCAACAGGAAACCCTAGTATACTTTCAGGCTTAGGTATATTGGCGTCTAACACGCCAGTGACAAGTGACTTGTTGTAATTCAACCCCTGCAGCTCAGTCGGTGCAAGGTTCATATTTGCAGAAGCGACCGAACTGATCACTAAAGTACTCGCTATAGCTACTGAAAGCAGTTTATTGCGCATTGTTGAAACCTTTTTTGTTATTTTACTTTGAATGGCAAATAAAGATTTACCATCACCAAAATGTTACATTATCACACAGAAAAACACCGCTCAATTACTGTGCGATAAACGGCCACCTCCTAAATATACGAAGCTTATCAAGCGATTGCCAGACTCAACCACCTCACTGTTCCCGTTGTGAATACATGTAAATAATAACCTGTCGCTAATCATCGAATTTTAAACTTAGCCTGAATAGCCCACTTTTATCATTGTCTCTCAATAATGAACTTTTTGACCTGTTCCGACTCAAATCAGGCTGTTATGAACAATCGGAGTAAGTTCTTGCTAAAGGGATTACCAAAAGCACTCGCCATATCAGTGTTATTTCATATATTGATTGTGTACTTTCTTCACAAGCAATTTGTGCTGCCTATCCCTCCAAAGCCACAACCCACGATGAAAACTTATCTAGTGATTGAAGAGCCTGAAACCAAGGTAGAAGTTGAAGCTAAAGGAGAGCCCGAACAAGCCGAACAAGCCGAACAAGCCGAACAAGCCGAACAAGCCGATGAAAACGCGGTAGCAGAACAAACAAAAATCACTTCACAAGCCGCTGTCGTGCAAACTGAAATGATAGAGGCACAGCAAGCGACAGAGGAAATTCAACTTAATGATACTAATAAAGATAATTTAGAAAAACCGAGAATAGATCCGTTCAAAGCACTCGATAACATTCGCTCAGGCAAGCATGACTATTTCTCGACACCACAATCAAGTAACTCAGCTCAATCGGTTGACCGTTTTGGCAATGGTCGAATCTCAACACCTAAAACACATAAAGAAGCGCGCGAAAATAAAGACATGCCGAAAATGGTTTATGAAGGACCAACCTATAGAGTATTCCAAAAAGGCTCTTATTGTTATAAAGAAAATCAAATAGACCCAAACAACCGCTCTATCGACTCAAGTCTGCCGACAACTTGGCGAGGTTTGCCCTATAAGTGCGATAAAGATAAAATTGAGAAAGCTTTTGATGCCGCGATGGAGAAGTGGTTGCCTAAGAAAAGGTAGTTTTTTGTAAACTATATATAAAAAATTAATATCAAATTAGTCATTATTAATGCCAAACAGTACAGCCTGATGGTGGCGTAGATGTTGCTAGCCTCTGTATGTTTTCTTTGTAAGGGGCGCCAAGAAAGTTTGGGTTATATAGTAAAATATTCACTTCTTCTTGCTTAGTTTGTGTCAATTCAATGTAGATACTAGGTTGATCATTGTCTCTTATTTTCATAAATACGTAAAAGCTATGGCCATTTTCAATCTTGTTATAGCGATGTTTATATCTTAGACCTCTGACAGGCACTGATACACCATTTATGGCCATATCAAAGCTGCTGTTTGTGGGAAAACATTTTTGCAGGTACGTTTCTATGCTTTGCTTCAACTCGCCATAAGGTTTTGTTGATGTCAGCTCAGTTTTATCGCCTATGACTAGTAACTCTTCAAACGTGTCTGGCATCTCCCCAAAAATTGAAGAACATGACATTAAAAATAACAATGGAAGCAGTTTAAAGTAATGCATTTTTCTCTCTTTTTATTCTTTTTAGTCGCATTTAAATATGCTGATGATAATCGTCACCGACTGGAGACACTAACAGAAAATAACCAGGTACCCATTGAGTACCTGATTATCAACCGAAAGATATTGTTAGCTATACACTTATAATAAATACTTTAAAGTTTATTCTGATTCACTTTTAAGTGAAAAGTCTCCCGTTAGTAACCACTCGGGTAAGTACTCATTGTGGTGTTGCGGTCGATAAGCAAATTTATCGTAGGCCATACACACAGGAGCAAGCAGCAAAAAGGGCATATAGTGATCGGGTAATTGCCTGTCCTTCTTTTGCTTTTGCATATGTTGGGTAAAGCTCTCGACTACGGCCAATTCAAACGCCGCTAAATCTCGGTCTTGTTGTAGTTTGCCCAGTGCATGCCATAAATCTAACTCCCAATGATGACTATAGGGGATCACCTCTTCAATTAGTGGCATAACCTTGTTATGCACTGCCATGTGGTCAACATCATCGCGGATCACTGAGTGCATATATTCGATATAAGCACCTTGTTCTAATTCTAAACGGCCTCGGTGTTCCGCGGCAATAGGTGGGGTGTAACTCATCAGGGTGTTAACACAGGCTGTGTCACGTATCACTAGTGCCAAACTTAATTGCTGCGCATATTTATTGCGATACGGCCAAGTGCTGGGGTCAGTACCACTCAAGGTATAATTCACATTATCAAGCTCAAAAGTCTGCGTGACGCCTTGGGGTAAAATGCGGCCTTGTTGCGCAATATGATTGCACTGGTTGGCTAGACTTAGATATTTAATTGTATCAGTAAGGTAGATATTCTCATTAAAAGTTAGAAAGTACTCGTAACAAGATAAAGCAACACTTCTAAATCTATATTCTACCGTTAACAATGTAGGATAAGGGTCTATCTGAGAATAACTTGCCACTCTCTTTGTAGCCGCTTCTAATGACTTACTCTTACTTCTTTCAATTTGCCACCGATATACTTCAATATCTTGATATTTTACTGGGTATATTTTTATTTTCTTCATTTTAAATAATGGCGAGCTTTAGCTCGCCAACTCCGTTTTAACCACCTGTATTATTGGTATTTATAGGAATATCTGGGAAGCGATCAACAATGACCCCAGCCGGATTACCATGAATATCAAACTTTTGTTGCACATGATAAAAACGTACGGGTTGGTCTTGTAGAGCAGAAAACATCTCTGTCATATCATTAAGTTGAGCCTCAAATTGACTACCTGGAATATTTCTAGGGTCTTTCTCTAAGTGCTTTATTTTCGCCCCCATGCTCTCCATCAAGCTATAGTGATACTCTGGCGTGCCTTGTTGCGCATATTTATTAGTTGAAGCATCTATACGCTTACCCAATACCGCTTCGCCGCCTTTATTCTCGATAATAACCAGCACTTCTTGTCCGTCAATGGTCATGCGTCGTACATCATCAAAGTTAACGTTTTTAGACCCATCAGGCCACTGGGCAAGTAATGACTCATTCGGCGAGCCAACATCACCTAAGCGCTCCGCCGCTGCTTTACCAGCAATGGTGCCACCTAGATCACTGACTTCACGCGTCTCATTAACCAACGCCTTATATTCTGGCATGTCTTTATAAGTGTCAGGATTTTCACGAATTAACTGAGCTTTCGCCTATTCAATACGTGTTTTATCTGCTGTTAAATCAGCATATGAGTAACTAGCACCGTTTTTATCGGTGGTGCTGTAGTAAAAAATGCTCCAGTAAAAAACAGGGGCAGGTCTTGCATTTTGCAACTGCTCTACTTACCGTCGAATAATGCACTCCAAACTCGGCTGCTATTTCAGCCATTGTGTAATGACCACCTAAATAAGCACTTGCCATGGCTAACTTTTCATCATCACGGTATTTATCCTTAAAAAAGCTGATTGGCTGTATGTTTATTTGCTTTTGCTTTTTAGGCACTTCGCTAAGCGTTATGTCAACGTCAACTTCAAGCATTGCTTGGTGGCGTTCAACAAAATCCTCATCACCCATAAATACTTGGTTTTTAAGATTTTGCCAAACAGCAACACCACGACCTTGAGCCACAAATTCCATATATTTTTTTATGGCTGTTTTTCTATTTTTTGCAAACATTAACAATAAAGCATCGGTCTCCAACCAATCAGATGAAGCACGTTTACCTATAGTTTCATTATAACTACTCCACTGCCACTCCTCTGGAGAATCAACCATGCCCCTCGCCCGCACCGGGTTTAATACAATATAACGACTAAGCTCTAGTAAATAGTTGTCTTTATCAACCAAAATACTTTTATATCGACCTTGAAATAAGTGCCCTACACGGCTGTGCTTGCGGTTAAACTTTTGTGTATAAACACCATTTAGCTGCCGCATACCCTTTGATAAATTGGCATCTGGCGTTTCGATTAATAGATGATAGTGATTATGCATCAAGCAATAGGCATGAATTACCCAATTAAATCTGTCGCATACCGATGCTCAAACATCCATAAAGATTGCAAAGTCTTGCTCATCCCTGAAAATGGCTTTTCGCTCATTACCACGTGAAGTGACATGATAAAGAGCACCTGAAAACTCTATACGTAATGGTCTACTCATAACTTTTAAATAAACAAAAAGAGAAGGTTAGCTAAATATAGTTAACCTTTCCAATGTTGCACAATGCAAGACCTGGCCCCGTAGTTTCGACCCCGTAGTTTCAGTTAGCGTAGTTTCAGTTAGTAGAAACAACAAACAGGGGCACCCATTAATTATGATCAGACTGTAGCCCTACTTTACCTTTAAAATACAAACGTAAATAAAAAAACGCATTGTACCCAAAAGCATTCTATGTGATAGAATTGCAAAGCAAATAGTTGAAATAATATTATCAATAACAAGGATATAGAATGAAAAATATAGTTCTAGCAACATCTTTGCTTATCGCAGGGCACAGTTATGCAACTGACGTTGAAGTAATTGGAAAAATTACGCATATAAATAACTGGGAAAGTATTCCTGGCACGCTAATTACCATCGAAAATAAAGATAAAACTTCAGGTTACTGCAGCAGAAACGATCAATATATTCTGCCTACAAACCACCCTTTCTATCAGCAAAACTTTTCAATGTTGCTTGCTTCTCAAATGGCAGGAAAAAGTATAGGCCTCAGAATGAAACGTGATGGTTGTGTTAATGGTTTTCCAAGAATTTATCATGTGAAAACAAGATAACCCTGAGTTTAGTAGACTTAAACAATTTACTGATAAAATGAACAAGCAATGCTTGTTTCCCGAACTAAATTACATTTTGAAAAATCATTTACGAACATGACATTTAAATTAATTGTCATAATAATTAAACACTTCTTTAAAAGGATAATTTGTGTTTTCTAAATTTAAAATTACTTTAATTAGTATTATAGCTTTTTCTATTAGTGCAGATACTCACGCATTTTTTAATAAGTTAAAACCTAGATCTTTTAATTCTTGTTTAGTAATAGAGCAAGCTCTAAATGACGACGGCTGTATTTTATCTTCATCAAGGTACTACGCTGGTAAGCAAGGTTCAATGCACCTCAAGCTTTACACAAATGACTCAGGAGATGAGGCTTTTGATCAACCCATAATTGTAGTAGCGCCTTACCCAGGTGCCGTTATAACTAATGGCTCGGGAATGGAACAAAACCTAGATCTAGTATTTAGAAATGCATTTATGGGTGCAACTCCATCAGAAGTTAAATCACGATATCCAAACTCTGATATTTTCTTATTTTCCTATGAGTATATAGAAGGTTCAAGATTTGGAGCTGGCGATCATATACAACTCAATGCCTTTACGGTACTGGAAGGTATTGAAAGAATAAATGAAAGAAATAGCTATAAATCAAGTAATGCTATTCTTGGCACAAGTTTAGGTGGTGTGGTTTCTAAATATGCACTAGGTTATGCAAATAAAAATGGTATTGAGACTAACGTTAGAACATGGGTAACCATAGACTCCCCGCTTAAAGGGGCAAATATGCCTTTGGCGTATCAAAGATTGCCTTTGTTTATTGATTCTATGCTAGATGACTTTAATGATGTTGGTATTGTGAGTCTTTCTACATTCGATTTTATCGCTTCAGCAATAGACTTTCTAATGCATGGCGGTACTTTGTCAGGCCTTTCTGATCTGACAAGTGAAGCTAAAAAGGCAATTAGGGATGTGCGTGCAATGGTGCAAATGTCTTACGACAATATTCATTCCACTTCATCTAAACAACTTTTGATAAACCATGTTGTTGACAAAGATGGCAACTATCGTTCAAACCTTCTGAATGAACTTCGCTACATGCCGCTCTCTAAAGATATTCGCAAGGTTGTATTTACAAATGCTTCTTTAGAAGAAAGTTATACAAAACCTCAACATTGGTCTTCATCAAAATTTATTGAATCGAAAATCGATTACACTCATAACGATTTAGAAGCCGCAGGCTTCAGATTTAGCGAAAACAGCAATCCTAATAGAAACGAAAACCTATTTTATGGTTATGCACGTAAAGATAGGTTTATGGGGAATGACTATCATGTGAAAGAAGACACTTCATTGACTGAGTTTCCTAATTATCAATATGTGAATAGTGTGCCTGGCACTAATATCGGAATTACTCGAAATGTTCTTTTTAATTTAAATAAAAACATATTGAAATTAGAATCACATGAACCTGGCTATGCTAGATGCGTTAACTGCAAGGAGCCAAATTTCATACCTACTTTCAGTGCGCTAGATATAGACCCTGATGTCTATGGCACTGATCTAAACAAGCTAAAAGGTAATGACTTGTATACTACAATTCAAAAATTAGAAGCAGCTTCACCTTTTGATAAGATACACCATGTCAGTAGTCGTATTCATGGTTACGAATTTGACAATACTAATATGGCAAAGTTGGATTCTGAGTTACTAGGTAGACATGATTTAGCTTACTTAATACCTATCCTAAACAACGTATTGTTTTAATATACTTTCTATATGAGAATAGCCTTCTACTCAGGCTATTCTCAAAAACCTAATTTAAAATCATAAATTATTTTATAAGGAGTTATATTTATGAAACTTAATATTATAATAACAAAAGTCTTGACACTTATTTTATTGCTATTATTTAGCTCTGATTTATTAGCAGCTAGAAATTGGGTTGGAGGAGTACCAGTTCAAAAGGTTCTTCACGCTAAAGCTAATGGTTCATGTGCCCCAACGGGTGGACCATGTATGATTATTTACTTTGAACAGGGTTATAAGTCATGTCAGAGTGTTTCTGTAGGTGTCACTGATCATCACTATGAAACGCTAAAAAGCTTGACCCTAGTTTCAATGACAGCAAAGAAAAACTTATCATTATATTTAAGTGATGAATATTGCGGTCATATTCAACTGAATAATATTAATAACGTCTTGCTACAGTAGCTCACAATTTTAATGACGCTATAAATAATAAAAAATACCGTTTGCCCTCAGTTTTTCAATAAAAAAGGTTGACTAAGTTTGTAGTTAACCTTTTAAAAAGTTTCACAATACAAAACACTTTTTTCATAAAGTAAATTTATTGCTCCTATGAGCTTAGTACTTAGTCGAGTGAATGCATTGCAAAAATTTATACACGTCTCGTTATTTTTAAAGCTGTACAATGCAAAACTCGACTCTATTTACTTTCCGAACGCTCAGTCGCTACCGTAAGTTTTATTATTTTGACAAATAACTAGCATAAGCCGTATTCACGGTTTGCCCCCACGGGCTACTAGTGCATTTGTTTGACCAGAAACCAATTTTTTCACCTGTCGTATATGCAGTTAATGCCATACTGTACATTTCTTTAAAACCAGCAGATTGTTTGTCCAGTTTTATTACTCCGCTTCTGCCACAATTTTTAGGGTTCTTCATTTCAGAGTTAAATATATAAATATGACCATGTTCAACCTGAATATGCTTTATCTGAAATGTACCAGTATTTCCTAAGGCATAAAAAGGAAGTAGCAACATTAAAAATACAACTTTTCTCACTTTTCTCTCCAATATTTTCAAGTATGTGCACGTTATAGCTCCTTATTTAAAACCTCAACTTTTAATTCAGGTCCTATCAAAGAATATAACGTAACGTATTAATTTTAATTTATAAAACTTAGATTTTTACTATCCGTTAATACGGAAATGATATAAACCTTCAGATGTGAGATTTACCCAATTTCCGCTTGGACACACACCTGCTGTATTATTAAACCACAAAGTAACTGTTTTTTTAGATGTTAAAGCAACAAGCAAAGAACTATATAAACCTTGACAATACTCTTTATCAGAAGTTTTACCATTAAGTTTACATATACTAGCGTTTGTGGCGCTAAGTGGTGTTGTTCCCACGCCTGAAAATGAAGCATACATGGTTGAATTTTTATCTATTTGTATGTCTGTTACTTTGCCTGAACACCAAGCTTTATTGGCATTAGCATGAGCACATGTAAGAAGAGCTGTTATTATTAAACATTTATTAAAATACTTTCTCATTTTATTTCCATTTAAATTTTTTTGAGATTCTAAGTGCGATATTTTTATTGCAAAATCATTTAACTAAGTAAAAAGCATTAACGAATCGTTTGTTCAACTCAGTAACAACGATTTATGAGCATTTAGAAGCATCAATTATAACCACCTCCCACCTTAAGTACCAGTTATATAGACAATATTTTTAAATAGAATGATATTAATGATTAAACTTCATTCTCAAAAATTACAGCTTAAAATATCATTATTAATAGATAATTTTGATGACCATCAAATTCTGAAAGTTAATCAAAAGCTTTCTTATTAAAACTGAAAAAAAGTTTTATATTAAAAATTAAACACCTAATCACTAAATCTATTGACAATAAATAACGAGACAACGGTTATTAAATGGCTCATTACTTGTTATTAAAAAAAAGAAAAGGTTAACTAAAAATAGTTAACCTTTCTAGTGTTGCACAATGCAAGACCTGACCCCATTTGTTCTTTGAAGTGACATGATAAAGAGCACCTGAAAACTCCAAACGTAATGGCCTACTCATAACTTTTAAATAAACAAAAAGAAAAGGTTAACTAAATATAGTTAACCTTTCTGATATTGCACAATGCAAGACCTGACCCCGTGGATTCATTAATACGTGATAGTGATTATGCATCAGGCAATAAGCATGAATTACCCAATTAAATCTGTCGCACACCGACGCTAAAACATCCATAAAGATTGCAAAATCTTGCTCATCCCTGAAAATGGCTTTTCGCTCATTACCACGTGAAGTGACATGATAGAGTGCGCCTGAAAACTCCAAACGTAATGGTCTACCCATAACTTTTAAATAAACAAAAAGAAAAGGTTAACTAAATATAGTTAACCTTTCTGAGATTGCACAATGCAAGACCTGACCCCGTGGATTCATATCTATTTTAAACAGTCGATGAATTCTTTGTTAGCTTGATCATAATATTTAACATTAATTACATGACCAATAACACCACCAGAAGTATTGTTTACATGATAATATCTACCAGTGAATGAAACATATTTATCCTTACACTTTTTTATATATTTGGCCTTAGATTTATTACCCACTAAATCAATAAACACTCCTTTTTCAAAAGAAAACGACTTACTGTCATTTCTAGATTTAAAAACATAAATAACATCATCATTCGGCTCAGACAAATAACCTTCAATTGTTATAACTTTATTATGGTAACTTTCAGAATTATTTAGCAAAAAACTTAACTCAACTACCTTTTCTTGTGCATATGTAAAAAGAGAAAGAACCATTATTATAAAAAAACACTTCTTCATAAATTACTCCTTAAAACTAGATTTATACCAATTATTATCACTTGCATTATAAGTATGATGAGTAACTTTATTAGTGTTCATATCTATTGTATAAACACTACTTACATTCATTTCAATCGCTCGATACATTTGATAGTTATTAAAACTTTTACCTGGTAACAAAGCTATGACCCAATCAGAGACTGACTCTGGCGTACCGTATCCAACAAATGGTGCTGAATCAACTGTGAAACCATTCGCAGCTTGAGCTTTAACTTTGAAGTCATAAGAGAACCTATTAGGGTCACTACCTAACTCTGAGTCTTCATAAACATATGTCGCAATAGACATTCCACTTTCAACGTTGTTCAGTGATTTATTATCATTGAATGTCATTCTTGCATTTCTAATTGCATTTCTCACGGCTAGCTCTCGCTTCATATTCATCGAAGCCTGATTCAACAAATATTGCATTGCAGCCGTCTGAGCACCATTTGCAAATTTTCCGCCAGACAATACAGAAGCAGTACCACCAATAACAGCTGAAATTACCGTGTTTTTCGCAAGCTCTGCTGCGCCATCAATATCAGCACCACCTGGTAAAAAAGCACCACCAGCAGCTTTGGTCACTCCAGCACTGATAAAACCATGACCAAATTTACCACCTTGTAATTCTGCACTGATACCACCCACCATAGCATGAGCGCTGATCTGCTGAAATACTTCGATAGGTGTTAACATGTTACCACCAAAACTTACTGTAGAATTTGCTGTTGCTCCGTTCAGTTTACTAAAGTGACCACCTATTTTCTGAAATGCCTTTCCTGATGCATACGCAATAGCACCAGCTTTTATTGATGCATTTAAACTACCAGTTAATGCGAATGTCTGTGCACCACTATATGCAGCTAAACAAGCAGGGGCAGCAGGCCCGCAGGCAAACGAGATACCAATTTGAACTGCCATGTTTAAAAGTGGTACATTAGCGATTGCTCTTAACAAATGGCCGGTACCTGTCACTTTCTGCACAGTACTTAATAACTTCTTAAAGAAATACCCACTCGGATCCGTATAACTCATCGGGTTATTCAGCACATAACTATAACGGTTATAGTTCTGACTATTCATCGGTGCCTGAATATGTGGATCAGCCTGTAAAAACCTCCCCAGCTTGGCATCATAAATACGGCCACCCATATGAATAATACCCAAGTCACTGAGCTCTTTGTGGCCTGTATAGCCTTTGCTTTCGGCTGGGCTTTGTTGCTGAAGTAAAGTACTTAAGTTGCCTGAAGTATGGAATCGGTTTTGCTGACCCCAAGCATCATAGTTTATGTGTTGTACAACCGCACCGCTGGCATTAGTAATAGAGGTTGTTGAGCCTAAGTGGTCTTTATGCAAATACAAGGTATCGTGTTTACCGTTTGAACGGTCTGTTACAACGGTATTACCCACATAATATTTATGCTCAGTGACTCCATTACTGCCTTTCACACGCTCATATAAGCCTTTAACGTAGAGTGTGTCGGTTATGCCATCACTACGATGGTCAACACGGCGATACAAATTACGGCCGTGGTCGTAACTCATATCAGTTGCAATGCTGCCTTTTGTTATGCGACTTGGTTTGTCATAAGACGTGTAAGTAAAGGTACGGCTACCATCGTTAAGTACATTGCCACGGTTATCATATTTCGAGAAGTTATAAACCGTTGTGCCTGTACCATTTGCGCCGCTTGTCACTTTTAACACACGATTTTTTATGTTGTTGTGGTAGGTGTAATAACCAGCCCCTGCTTTATATGTAAAATTGCCTAACGCATCGTAATTATAGTTTTTGTAAATACCTGAAGACCTGCTACACGCAGTTGTACGAACTTTGGTCCGACTCCAATCAAGGCGGTTTAAGCTGTCGTAACCAAAGGTTTCACAATAATCGTGTGCACTGCCTCCATAACCAAAATTATGTTTACGCTCTTCTAGATTACCTAACGCATCAAACTTGAAGTTTTGATTATGTAAAACACTGTTGCCTTTGGTTAAAGACATGGCTTCTATATAACCTGTTTGCGCATTGTGCCCTTTGGTTTGTTTTACGCCATTGGCAAAACGCACATCGGTCACATTACCACGGGCATCGGTTGCTTTAATTTCTTGATAAACTTTGCCGTAGTCACGGTGACCTTGCGTCACATTTTTTAAGGTCGTCGGCATGCCACGGCTATTATAGCCATGCTCAACCGTAAAGCCATTTGCCGGATATTGAGTGTACTTAACACGGTTAAACTCGTCATACATGACCTGAGTATGAAATGCTTCACCATCGATGGTTGTCGTTGTACCAGCGAGTAGGTGATTATGACCATATGTATACTGCTCTTGGTAGTTCGGGTTACTTGGCCAATTTGAATCACTACAGGTATTTGTGCTTTGCCCACTGCCTTCTTTGTAAGCTACGCGACTTAATTTGCCTTGTAGCTCGGTGTCGTACTCCCAACATGTTAGTCCATCCACATCTAAGCGAGCTATTTTGCGACCTAATTCGTCGTAACGCAGCTGAACAGTTTGATTACTGCTGTTCTTTTGTGAAACTAATTCACCAAAACCATTGTAATCATATGTCCAATTGCCCTTATCAAGGTCTGTCATGCTCTCTTTGCGACCATAATTATCATAGGTCAGCGTTGATTGGGTGTGACTATAAGTGCTGCCTTTATAAACTTTCGAGTTCAGTAGATTATTATTCGCATCGTAGACATAAGTTAACTTAGTGAGTACGGCATTGCTGCTTGATAAGTTTTCAACAAAAGTTTTTTGGCCCGCAAAGTTATTGGTTACGCGCAGCTTATTACCTTTCGCGTCAGTGGTAGTGGTTTGTAAGCCATTGTATTGACGCGTTACGGTTGAGCCGTCTGGCTTAGTTTCTTTTTTAACACGACCAATACGGTCATACTCAAAGCGTGTTTTATGACCTGACACACTATTTTTGTTTGGTTCACTGACCCACTCTGCACGACCTCGTGCATCATAAGATTTGGCAACCACTTGCCAACTATTATCGAACAGACGCTTTTTAGTTTGCAGCTCTCTGCCCCATGCATCTAAATATGTATGGATTTCAGGCACACCTGAAGCAGCTGAAATCACTCTTTGGTAAGCCCCGCTGACACCACAGGTTACTGAGCTACATGAGCGAGTGAACGTTTGTGAAAGCAGCGTCGGCGACTGCGATCCGGTATTTGACACTGTTTTATAAACAACGCCAAAACCATTTAAGTATTTTTTAACATTACTGCCTTCTTCGTTATAAGACTCAGTCGCCATAATGCGCCCACGGGGTAAGGTTGTAAAACTGCCACCAGAACTGGTTGTTCTAAACTTATTGGTTGTAACAAACCCTTTTGCATTTGTTGTATGAATAACATAGCGACCACGAGTGTCATACTCTTTACTTGAGCTTCTTTCGTTATCAACATTACCTGAGGAATCGTTCACGACAAGGGTGCTACTTATCTGGTTGCCCCATTTATCATAACCATGAGTAGTTTTGCCTAGTCCGGTTGTTTCTGATTCAAGCAGCTTATCGCTGTTATACTTAAAGCTAACCGTATTAGAACTACTATCTGACACACCTGACGTTTTATAAGACTTTACCACTGTCGACGATGACAGTCGGCCCATACGCTTGTCGATAGCAAGTGTGCCGTAGCTATTGCTGGTATTCACTTTAGAATAATGTGACGAGCTTGTATTACCTTGTGATTTGTTATCAACAGCGACATTATTGGTTAAAACATTGCCGTAATAATCTTGAGTCTGAGTTGTCACAGTTCTTGACGCCAAACTGCTCGATGATAAGTCACTATTTAATGCATAGTTAAGATCAGTTGATTTTGATAGGTAGACTTGCTGTCCACCGTTAATCGTGCCCTTGGTTGTGTATTCATTTGTGGCCTTACTTAATAAAACAGCACCACTACCCACACCAAGTGTCTTCGTTGTCGACTTAGGCATACCTGTAAATGGTGCCAACTGGTTGTAAGTGGTCGTTGTAGCAACACAGTCATCGTAATTGGTTGAAGAATACGGGACTTGTTGTGGAATACGTGTACCATCATCGTCTTCAATGTAAATAGTTTTATAATATGTACCTGTACCACATGTTTGTAAATCAAGCGTTCTAAGTAGCTCAAAACCTAGATTTCCGAAGCCTTTTTTATGCATCAGAAGTCCACCATATTGGTAGATAACTGCGCTTGTTTTGTCGGAATTTGTTAATGAATCTACGCGCGACACCATGAACATACCTGTTTTAGGTGCTACATAGTCTTTATGGCGAGTACCGTCACTATTTAAGCCTTGCATTGACTCTTTTTGGATATAAGTCGCAACTTGGTTGTTTGCAAAGTTACTATAAGTATTAGTTATACTTGCATAGGTGATCTGATTAGTTATACCGTGACCGTTATCTACACGCGATATAACGTTCATTAACTTACCAGCGTCTTTACTGTAATAGACTTTCCAGTTTGAACTATCGCCCTGTAATAAATCGACTTTTGCATCGCCGTTTATATCTGCAAATTGGGTCATCTTATTTTTATCAAATGACCAAGACCCTCGAGCTTGAAAATAGACTTTATCTGGATGGCCTTTAACAGGCAGTGAGAAGTAGGTAGTTCTGCTGTTTTGCGCTGTATTTGAAATTAATAAATCTGTGCGACCATCTGAAGAAACATCCATGAAATAGCTGTAATCTTCTTGATCGTCATTGAACGTCATTTCATAGCCGCCATAACGATTTGCAATCTTGGCATTGTAACGAGACAGTAGTTTTGTACCGTCACTCAAGCGATATCTAAGTCGACTACCTGAACGCCATGCAATGTCCGTTAATCCATCGCCGTTTAAATCTACCGCTTTAGGTGAGCTAAACTCATATTGTCCAAACTCCTGAACTGGTTTAGACCAATCTTTACCTGAATATAAATACCAAGCAATATCGTAAGAAGTGTTACATTTTTTCGAAATGGCAAGTGAAGAATCAGTTGATGTACTCTCGTTTAATAAATTATTTGAAAGTGAACTGCCAGCTTGTTGTGTGCTTTGATTAAGTGGGGCACTTAAAGGATCATAATTTCCTGAACATTCTCGGATTGATGTTTTTCTACCAACCAATAGGTCAGTAATACCATCACCATCAAAATCTAAAACTGTGGCATTTTTTGCACCACCCGTCCTACCATACATACTATCACCATTAAATATGGTGTGTGAAATAGTAGTGTAATCATCAATATCAGTTCTCCTTGCTGTTGGCACTGAAATTAATGTTTCTCTCGCAGCAAAGGTTTTATTCCCAAGGTTTCTGAAAACGTAGAAGGTTGCACCAGATGAAAAGACAATATCTTGAAGGCTGTCACCATCAACATCTAAAATTTGAGTACTGCCTTTTAAGCCGCTTGCTTTTACGCCAGTATCTTGAACGTTAACTTGGACAGTATTTGTCCAACATTCATTTTCGCCATAGAATCGGTCTGTTCTACAACCTCTAACAGTTTTGTTAACCTTTTTATTCGTTATTGCTTTCCAATTGCTGGTTGTGCCACTTGCAGCTAAAAGATCTAAAACGCCATCACCATCAAAATCCATTATCCTTGCATATTCAGCAAAACCAGTGAGTCCAGAAGTGCCAGATATTGTCTTCGTTGAAGTAAATGATGGGCCATATTTTACTTTCCATGAACCGTCTGGATAAAGAATATCTGAGAAGCCATCACCATTGAAATCGAAGACTAGCGATTCATGGTTATTCCTGCTTGAAATTGATTTTGAATATGAGCCCGAGAAAGGTTTAAACGGATCTGTTACAGGCACATCGTAACACATCTTTGTCTTAGGAGTTGTATCTTCAGTGGTGCAACGCTGCTCTGTTTGAGTCGTAATTGCAGCCGGCTTTTGCCAATTAAATGAGATTGGCGCATTACATTTTCCATCACCAGCGCATTCTGTCAATGACTCTAAAAAATTCTTTTCATCTTGAAAATCCGATTCATAATAATTTGGTGTGTATTTTCGATAAAGTGCACCATCTACTTTGACTTCAATCTTGCTGATTAATTTACTAGATAAGACTGGTGAACCGGCTGCCCATCCTGAGCGCAGCTTTTTGCTGTCTTTGTAGCTAATCGCTACAGTCGCATAAGGTGCAGTGCCCTGAACAGTATTACCTGTGTAGTCGATACTAGTTAGATAACTCTCACCATAGTGAGTTCCATATTTATTATAAAAGTGGTTGTAGTTATAAACAAAATAGTTACCTTTGACATCTTGTACTGCTTTGATTAACCACGTTGATGCTTTACTTGTACTCGTTTTGCTATGAATATAAGCATCTGAGCGACCATTCGTAGTTGAGCCACCTAATTTTTTAAATGAACGTGCGAGTGACTTACCTAATAAAGATTTTTTAGAGCTACTGATGTAGCTGACATCACCATAATAATGGACTTCCCCCGCTTTATTCTCAACAGTAAATGCTCTTATAGTTGCGCCATAATAGTGAGGCGTTACTCTCACAAATCCATCTGTGGCTGTATGATATATTGCCGATGTTGCCCAGTAGCTGGAATCTGAGATACCTATATCATTGGTATATTTAGTATTTGCTGTGCGATTTTTTAGTAAGCGCTGGCCATTATAACAAAGCCTATCTTTGGTTGTTAAATCAACACCGCCTTGTTTACCATCATAAACAGGGGTTTTTCCGCATCTTGTAATTGCTGACGCCGCACTGAGTGACCAGCCTTGACCCATTAGACCTTCACCGGCTTGAGAACTATAGTTTAAAGACACTTGAGGCATCACACCTGCTGTGCCGGTTGGTAATGATATTGGAATGCTGTAAGTTGCTGCCCCACTTTCAGTAACTCGGAACTGAGCAGCAATTGTGCCAATATGTTCATTTGTTGCGTCAGATACTGAAGGTGTTCTTGTTCCGTTTACCGCTTGATATGTGAACTGATTTGAGTTGCCAAATTCTGAACAGGCTAAATTTCCACTTTCAAAAGCAGAAACATTACAGCTCGACCCCGCCATACAAGCTGACACTTGAAAGCTATATGAACCACTGGTGACACCTGGACTTGCAAATAATGCATTACCTTGTGCTTTAGCAGTCTCTGCTGTAGTACATTGCAGAGGCCCTAGCGCACCAGTTCGATTATCTCTTAAGCGATAATAATAAGCCGTCGTTGCGCCTATATCCCCCAGAAGTATTTTCATATTATCACCAGATGTGTAAACACCGGTGCCATTCACCTCAACTTTTGGAACAGGGATAATGGTAGTTAAGTCACCATTCGATATAGGTACCCAAGCAGAAGATGCAAGGGCTTGCTGTGTCAATAAAAGACATGACATCAACATAAGCTTGTTATTTTTTATAATGCGCATAGAGAGATTTCCCATATCTTGTTGTCATAAAGTGAACAAAGTAATCGCGCAATTTTATGTATTTATTAAGGGTAAGTAAACAAAACTATAAATAAAACACCAAAAAGTTAATTTTACGTCAGTTGGTGACTATATTTTTACATAAAACTAAGGTTTTATATAACAATTCTCATCATACACGTTGAATCGCAACATGATTTACCATCAGTAATAAGACTCATGATAAATAGCTAGTGTAAAGAAATACTTTTTATTGAGTTCTCTTTTTTAAATTAATTAAAAGACGCAAATAAACTTGTTTTTTCTTATTGAACAGACCTAAAAATCATCTATAAATCACATTTGAATTCATGATCTCCACCTAATTATCCCACATTAAAATGTTATAACTCTATGTATGTAAAAGCCTATCCTAATATCCTAACACTGGGTCTATTTCAATCTGTAAATTAAAATTATTTACTATGTAAAACAAAAGCACGAAGACTTTATTATAAAATTAGTTATTTAATAACTAGGCTAACTCAAATCAACTTTTAAGCACTGAGATACATGTTAAAGTGTTGACTATCAGGTTTCACCTTTCTTTACTAGGGGAGTTTTATGAGCGTTAAACGAGTCAGCCAGTTTTTAAACCCTCAGTCGGTTGCAGTCATTGGTGCGTCAAATAATGCTGGTCGTGCTGGCTTTGTGGTGATGCGCAACTTACTTCAAGGTGGATTTAAGGGGCCGATTATGCCGGTTTCTCCGAAGCATAAAGCGGTTCATGGGGTACTTGCCTACAACAACATAAAAGCGCTACCGCAAACACCTGATCTTGCCGTTATCTGTACCAACAAAAATACCCTAGAGCAGATCATCATCGAACTTGGTGAGCTTGGCTGTCAACATGCGATTATTGTTGCGTCGGGTGCAAACCAAGCGCAAAAAAGTGTCCTTAAAGAAATTGCTAAACAAGCAGGCGTGACCATTCTTGGGCCCAACTGTTTGGGCTTATTGATCCCACATTTAGGATTAAATGCCAGCTTTTCTCATACTGTTGCTGAGCCAGGTAAATTAGCATTTATCTCACAATCTGCCGCTGTGTGTTCGACGATTCTAGATTGGGCAAAAAATAGACGGATTGGGTTTTCTTATTTTATCTCTGTTGGTGACTGCCTCGATATAGATTTTGATGAGTTACTTGATTTCTTAGGCCGTGACGCCAAAACCCGCGCCATTTTACTTTATATAGATAACATTGACGATGTGCGCCGCTTTATTTCTGCAGCCCGAGCAGCTGCATTTAGTAAACCCGTATTGGTTATAAAAACTGGCAGAACACATGCGGGGGCTAAGGCCGCTTATCTGCATACTGGCGGCCAGAGCAGTGATGATGCGGTATATGATGCTATGTTCCAGCGGGCTGGTATGTTACGCGTAAATGATTTACGTGAGCTCTTTGCTGCAACACAAACTCTGGCACTCCATCCTAAATTATTACAAGTTGAGCAACTAACTATTCTCACTAATGGGGGTGGTCCGGGCATCATGGCGGTAGACACATTATTGCAAGGATCGGGAAAACTAACACAACTCAGTGATGCCACGCGTGAAGCACTCAATAAAGTGATCCCTCAAGCCGAAAAAATTTACAATCCAGTCGACTTATTTGGTGACTCTTCACCAAAACGCTATCAACAAGCTTTAGAAATTTTGTTGAAAGCACCAGAAGTTAAAAACCTGCTAATTATTCATACTCCTTCTGCACTTGCCCCAAGTGAGGAATATGCTGAGATTATTGCCAGGGCGTTAGATAAAATCCCGAAAATGGCCCGCCCTTATGTGATGACCGTTTTCATGGGCGAAGATGCAGCCTATGAAGCCCGTTATGTTTGCGCAGAGCATAGTATTCCGACTTATCGCACGCCTGAGGGCGCTGTTGGCGCATTTATGCATTTGGTCAGTTATCGCCGTAACCAAAAACACCTGACACAAACTCCAGAATCTATCAGTGGCGATGAGCATATAAATGGTTCAGCTGCAAAAGCTGAAATTGCAAATTTTATTGAACAAGGTCACACACACCTATCTACACATCTGGCTAGTAAAGTTTTATCCCATTACTCCATCGAGTGTACTCGAACTGAAATTGCACTCACCCCAAGTGAAGCAAAAGAGCAAGCTGAGCAACTTGGCTTTCCTGTAGCGTTAAAACTTATTAGCCCATCGATACCTTCAAAATCTGAAGTAGGTGGCGTGGTACTAAATTTAAATGACGGTAATGAAGTCGAGCAAAATGCTTTTGCCATTTTGCTTCGTATTAAAGAAGCCTACCCAGATGCCATTATTGAAGGCTTTTCATTACAACGTATGGCGCCTAGAGCGGGGGCACAAGAGCTTCGCATTGCGATCAAAACCGAACCAGGTTTTGGCCCTGTTATTTTATTAGGTGAAGCGGGTACCGGATTAGAATTCTCGCAAGCAGCTGTGGCACTGCCTCCGCTCAATATGAACTTGGCTAAATATTTAATCGCCGCAGCGCAAGACAAAGGCGTACTCAAAGAGCGCACTTTACCCGACAAGGTCGATAAGTATCGTTTATGTGCCCTACTGACGCGTATCTCGCAACTCTTGGTTGATCAACCCGATATCTATAATTTAGAGCTTAACCCTGTACTTGCTAGTGAAGGGCAATTTCTAGTGCTAGACGCCGCAATACAACTTCGCCCATATCAAGTCAAAACCAATCGTAAACGTTTAGCTATTAAGCCTTACCCAAAAGAGTGGGAGCAAAAGGTAACTTTAAAAGACGGCCAAGCCGCTGTTTTAAGACCAATACGCCCTGAAGATGAGCGCGCCCACCAAGAATTTGATAAGTCGCTGACCAAAGAAGATAGATATAAACGCTTCTTTGGCGAACTGCCTGAGTTCAACCATGAGCAATTGGCTAAGATGACGCAAATTGATTATGACCGAGAAATGGCTTTTATTGTCTCTGCCCCGCACAAAAGTGCTTATCGAACATTGGGGGTATCTCGCGTATTAATGGACCCTGATAACCTCTCTGCAGAATTTGCTGTTGTCGTTCGCTCCGGTAGCCAAGGCTTAGGTTTAGGTAAACTACTTATGAATACAGCTATAGATTACTGCCGTAGCCAAGGCGTTGGTATAGTCGAGGGGTTAACTCTGCCAGAAAATACTGGCATGATTGAACTTTCTAAACGCCTAGGTTTTAAAGTAACCCGTGACTTTGAAGAGGGAACCATTAATATGGTTTTGAAGCTAACTGACTTACCACATTAAACTATGCTAACAACCAGACAAAAGTTCGCAAGCTTACTTGAAAGTAGTGGCCGACATCAAAAAGCAGGTCACTCACTTGATGTATTTCTGATCTGCTTAATAATGGTCAATGTGATTGCCATTGTCTTAGAATCTGTGGCCTCCTTTGCCCAAACTTATCGTACTCTTTTTCTCGTTATAGAGATTGGCTCTGTTAC
>Ga0114932_10001124_pt1 | contig 31344 bp, 30 predicted proteins | sample 2SBtaG_2_FD_87286 | JGI IMG/M metagenome (GOLD analysis project Ga0114932, IMG submission 87286) | Deep subsurface microbial communities from Kolumbo volcano to uncover new lineages of life (NeLLi) - 2SBTROV12_ACTIVE470 metaG | ecosystem: Environmental > Aquatic > Marine > Volcanic ...
AACCCCGATTCACCCAACCCCGATTCACCCAACCCCTACCGCCAGGCTCTCGAGATGCTCCTGGAGAGCGTTTCGGTGGTGATCGGGCGGTCCCACGAGGGTCGTGAGCCATACGGCGCGTTCGTCGTCCTCGTCGGCCTCGTCGGCGGTCAGGAGAAGGTCGGCCAGGGCGGCGCCTGCGGTGACGACGAGCAAGAGGGCGTCGCTGTCTGCGTTCGGCGGCCGGTGGTGTGAGGCGATGACCTCGCACATCGTCTTGGAGAGGCCGAGTTCTTCCAGTGCGAGGGCTCCCACCTCGCAATGGGTGAGGCTGACCATCCGCTCCTCGAGCTCGATGAGGGCGGCGTGGCTTCCGTCATTGGCGCCGATGATGTCGACATACACCTCAGGGGCGATGCGAAACAGCAGGTAGCAGCCAATGTCGAGCAGAAGGCCGGTGCTGAAGGCGTCGGGCGCCACCTTGCCGATCTCTCGGGCGCACAACGCAGAGGCCGCTGCATTGAGCAGAGAACGCTCCCAGTAATTGGGTGGGCACGAGTCGCCGTCGTCTGCGCCGAGGGCGGCTTCGATGGCGATCGATTGCGTGGTGTTGCGCCCGATGCGGAGAACGGCGTCGTGTACCGAGGAGACCTCTGCCCGCGCTCCGAACGCGGGTGAATTGGCCAGGCGTAGAACGCGCAGGCTGATGCTCGGGTCCGGCTCGACGGCGTCTGCGAGGTCGGCGGCGGATGCCTCGGGGCGCTGACACACGTCCAGGATCCCGAGCGCAACCGCGGAATTCGTCCGCATCTCAGCGAGAGCGTTTCGGAGCTGTGAGAGGGTGACCGCACTCACGCTGTTGGCTCGTCCTTTGTCGTGCCACCGAGGCCATTCGGTGACAGGTGGTCGAGCCCCTTCGGTTTCTCGATCGGTCGAACGCGTCTCGGTGTGAGGTGTCGGACCTCGGACAGTCAGGTCTCCCGGGGTGCTGGACTCGAAGCGGCGATGGTGATCGTCACTGCGCCGACGAGGGCCACGATCGTCCCGGTTCGGCTGCCGTCTCGGAACCACTGGGACAAGGGCCAGACCGCTGTTGCTGCCGCGATGGTCCAGACCGCCTGGCGGGGGCTCACGGCAATGCCGGGAAGTGGCTGGGTCGTCCGCCGATCGAAGGTCTCCATCGCTGGAACGGCGATCGCGAGCAGGCCGACCAGAACGAGGATCGGACCGGTGAGTCCGTACACGGATCGCTCCCAGGGCCCCCAGAAGGCCCACCAGTCCATGGTGGTCGAGGCGATCAGAGCCACTGCTCCTGCGACCATCGCCACGCCGCGACCATCGCCCAGCGTCACCCGAGGGCTCGGCGGTGCGGGTGGCTCGCCGTGCGAGCAGAACGTCGTTCCAGCGCACGCGATGAGCCCACCGGCCAGCCCTCCGTACACCGCGGCGCGGCCGCCATCTGCGAACACCATTGCCCCGTTCCAGCTCAGGGCGCTCCACGACGCCGCGGCAAGAGCGGTGCGGCGCAGCCGTCGCGTCACGGGAGACGCCGCGATGGCCGGAACGACCCCGGCGAGGAGCAGGGCCACTCCCCCGGCGATGCAGGTGATTCCGTACAAACCTGCGGCGTTGAGCTCATAGCCTCGCGAGTCGCTGTCCCAGGGCAGGAACGGCGCGGCGATCAGGACCGCACCGCCGGCCGCGGTGACGCGCTCGCCCAGCCTGCGTCGCGCTTCAGCGGTCACTCTCGGCCCACTGTGTCGCGATCGCCGAGACCTCATCGTGGCCCGGGCCGCCCGACGTGGTCTCCTCGGGCCGGTACTGGTGGTCTTGGAGTGCCGAGAGCGTCGCGCCGACTCCGAGCGCCCTCGCCGCGATGGCGGCGCTGTTGAACACGCAAAAGCCCATCGGGTGATCGGGCGTCGCGTGATGTCCGGGGGGCCGTACCGCGCAGAGAACGCCGTCGGTCTCGCCGTCGATGCGCTCGCCACCCGCGGCATCGATCGTGGTCTGGATCATGGCGTCGGAATGGACCCGGCGAATCGCGGCGTCGTCGGGCGGTGGGGCTTCGTGGAAGATGACAGCCTCGCCGAGATCTGCGATCTGGATGCCCTGGGTGGCAACAGGCCGGCGTTCTGGTCTCTCTGGGTGGCCGATTCCCGGATTGTGCTCCGAACAGATATCGTGCGTGACCACGGCGATCGGCATCGCTCAAGGCTAGCCCTGGGCCCGTCGATGAAGGAGTGAGGTCGTCATCGTGGACCGCCCTCCCCGTCTAGTGCCTGACGAGACAGCCCCATGGATCGCGCCAATCTCCCTGCCCTCGACTTTGTCGTCATCGGCGCCTACAAGGCGGCGACCACGACGCTGCATCGGGCCCTGTGCGCCCACCCGGACGTCTTCGTTCCGGGACGCAAGGAGCCCAGCTACTGGGCCTTCGACGGTTGCTCACGGACCGAGATCGAGGCCAATCCGATCTCGCCGATCGCCATCACCAGCGCATCGGAGTACCTCGCCCTGTTCGCGTCTCGAAACGGCGAGCGCATCGCCGGCGAAGTCAGTCCCGAATACCTGAAGAATCGGCGAACGGCGAAGCGCCTCGCCCAGGGCTTCCCCGAACTACGCATCGTGGCGATCCTGCGAGATCCCGCCGAGCGGGCCTTCTCGGACTACCTCATGTACCGCCGTGATGGGCGCGAACCCTTGGAGCGTTTCAGCGACGCTCTCGATGCCCAAGAGGCCCGGTGCTCGGCAAACGAGGCCACGGGCCAATACCTCACCACTGGCCTCTACGGGCACCAGTTGGCCCCGTACTACGACGCGTTTCCCGACGAGCGGATCCTCGTCCTCCGCCAGGACGACCTCGCCGCAGACCGCGGGCGGCTCTTCGCCAGGCTCGCCGATTTTCTGGGAGTCGACGCGGCCGGCTTCACAGATGCGCCAGAAGCGGCCAACCTGTCCGGCGTGCCGGAGAGCGCGATCAGCCGTTTGGCCTATGGAGTCCGCCGCCGCGTCGGTGGCGTCGCCCACCTGATCCCTGCGAGCCTCAAACAACGCGTGGACCAACGCCTGCAAAAGACGCTGTCCCGTCCACAACTCGAGGCCGAGGACCGGGCCCGCCTGGTGGAGTACTACGACGAGGACATCGCGCTCACCGAGGAGCTCACCGGGCTGGAACTGTCCGCCTGGCGGCGAACGTGACCCGACACCGCATTCTCTTCGTGCTCGGCGAAGGCGGGCACAGCGCGGAGCTCCTGCGCCTCGTCGACGAGCTCGGCGCGGTTGGCGACCTGGTGTTCATCGCCACAACCGCCGACCGCATGGCCGACGAGTGGGTTCCCGACGATGCCGAGCTGATCCGGGTGCGTCGTCCGCGGGGAAAGGACACCCGCCCCGTGGCCGCGGTGAGAGACACCGTGGTCTCGTTCGCTCAGGCTGCCTGGGCCGTACGGCGTGTCCGTCCGACTGCGGTGATCACCTCTGGGCCAGCGATCGGGCTCGTGGTCTCCGCCGCGGGCTGGTTGATGGGCGCCCGCATCATCTTCATCGAGACGATCTCCCGAGTCACTGGCCTGTCGCTCACCGGCCGCCTCATGCGTCCTGTCGCCGACCAGTACTTCGTCCAGTGGCCTGAGGCGCAGGCAGACGCTGCAGGCAGCGCGTACGCGGGGAGGCTGATGTGAGCGGCCTCGACTATCTCCTCGTCACCGTCGGCACGACGAGCTTCGACGACTTGGCTCGCGCAGCAGACGAGCTCGTGCCCCAACTGTCTCCGGCCGACGGCCTCATTCAGACGGGAGAGGGCGACTACGTCCCGCGCAACCTGCCTCACGAACGCTTCGTCCCAGGACTACGGGATCTCTACGACAAGAGCTCCGTGGTGATCGCCCACGGTGGTGCCGCGACGACGTTCGAGGTGCTGCGAGCGGGGGTCCCGCTCGTCTCGGTGGCCAACGGCGACCGATACGACGACCATCAGGCCGATCTCCTGTCCGAGCTCGACGCCGCAGGGCATCTCGTCTGGTGCGAGGACCTGCGAAACCTCTCCGATGCCGTCGAGCGGGCGATGCAGACCGATTTGTCCCCTCTGCCCGACGACGAATGCACGATCGGCGCGGACATCGCCTCGTATCTCTCCGGGGTCGATGGTCGCAGGCGCGTGCTCGACCGTCTGCTGCTCCGAACCGACAGAGGCACCTGACGAGCCGGCCGAGCCGATCGACTCTGAGGGATCAGCCGTTGGACCCCGGTGAGGGCGGAAGCCTCGGCCGATCGGGCCCGTAGCCCGCGAACCACCAGCTCCGCAGCCTCCACACATCCCCCCACCGCTTGGCCCGCGGGTGCACGCGCGACAGGAGCGAACGAACGAGTGCGCCCCACCACAGGCAGGCCAGCCCCAGCTGCCCACGCAGGCCGGACCACTGCACGCGCATGTAGGTCGCGCGGCCGGCCATCATCATCGCCGCCTTGCGTCCACCGTCTGGGGTGGACGCACCCCCTTCGTGGAGGATGCGGGCCTCGGGGTCGACGAGGATCGACCACCCGTGAGACCCGATGCGTGCACAGATGTCGGTGTCCTCGGAGTACATGAAGAAGCGTTCGTCGAAGCCGCCGAGATCGCGCCAGCGCTCGGCGGAGATCACCATGAGCGAGCCGGTGATCATCGGAACCGCAGAGATCGTGACGGGCAGCGGCATGCGTTCGAAGTCGGTGATTCGAGCCGACACCATGCTCATCCCCGATGCGAACATGAGCGCGCCCCTCAGGCTGGGCAGTCGACGAACGGTGTCGGGGTTCGGCTCGCCGTTCGCTCGAAGGGTGAGTCCCCCGACCATTGAGGCGTCGGGGCGTGAGCGGGCCAACTCCACGAGTCGTTCGGCCGAACCGGGCTCGAGGATCGCGTCCGGGTTCAGGAGCAGCAGATACTCGCCCGAAGCTGCGGCCGCGGCTGTGTTCATCCCGGCGCCGAAACCGGCGTTGTCGCCCGCCACGATCACGTGTGGCGCGAGCGGGTGAGCCTTCGTCACCTCCACGGTGGCGTCGGATGAGTCGTTGTCGACGACCACGGTCTCGACCCGGTACTCGGCAATCGCTGCGACCGAGTCGAGGCACGCCCCGATGTCGTCTTCGTTGTTGTAGGTGACGATCAGAACGCTGACGTCGAACATCGGGGCGACGCTATCGCCGCCTCAGCAGCGCGAACGCGGATGCCACGCCGACAGCTGCTCCGAAGAGGTGGCCCTCCCACGACACCCCACGTTGAGGCACGAAACCCCAGACGAGGCCTCCGTAGAGCAGCACCGCGAGCACAGCGAGCCCGAAGGCGCGGGCGCTTCGCCCGAAGAACGCCGCGCCGATCAGGAAGCCGAGGTAGCCGAACACCAGGCCGCTCGCACCGATGTGGTTGCCAGAGCGGGCCAGGATCCACACCAGCACACCGGCGCCGAAGACCACCAGACCCGTGACCTGCCACCAGACGCGGCGCCCGTGACCCATCACGAGAAGGCCCAGGACCGCGAAGGGAATCGTGTTGGAGATCAAGTGGGCGAAGCTGCCGTGCAGAAGCGGTGCCCAGAGGATTCCGTCGATGCCATCGAGTCGCCGTGGGTGAATACCACCGCCTTCGAGCCGGTCGTCGAGCGCGATCACGTCGACGATCTCGATGATCCACATCGCGGCGAGGGCCAGGCCCAGGGTGATGAGGGTGAGGGCGAGGCGGTCGGACCACCGTTTGGGAGGCTCGCCGGCACCCGCCGACCCCGTGTTCTGCATCCCGTGATGATGCCAGCCGTGGGTACGGCTACCGTGCGCGGGTCATGGCCCATCCCCAACCATCAGCCGCACCGAACCAGGTCGATCGGGAGACCTGGGTCGTCAGCGGCGGCCGGCCCGAGGGCCCCGGTGCGCCCCTCTCTGCGCCGATCATCGCAGCCTCCAACTTCGAGGCTGGTGGCCGTCACTACTACAGCCGCAGCGACGGGACGGCCGCCGTCGACGCCTTCGAGGAGCTACTCGGCGGGCTCGAAGGCGGACTCGCCCTGGCGTTCGGGAGCGGGATGGCGGCGGCCAGCGCGGTCTTCGATCAGCTGGCGACGGGGTCGGAGATCGCCCTGCCCACGGACTGCTATCACGGCGTCGTCCAACTCGCGTCCGACGGCGCCGAGCGGGGGCGGTGGAACGTTCGGCATCTCGATCTCGCAGACACCGAGGGCTGGCGTCGGGCCGTGCCCGAGTGCGACCTCGTCTGGCTGGAGTCGCCGTCGAACCCGTTGCTCGAAGTCGCAGACCTTCGGGAGATCTGCTCGATGGACCGGGGAGACGGCTGTGTCATCGCGGTCGACAACACGTTCGCCACTCCACTCAACCAGCGCCCGCTCGAGATGGGCGCCGACATCGTGATGCACTCGGCGACCAAGTTCATCAGCGGGCACAGCGATGCCCTCGCTGGAGCGCTGGTGGTCGGCGACGAGGGGCTCCACCGACGTCTCGCGCGCTCGCGGACCCTTCTCGGCGCATCTCCAGGGGCGCTGGAGATGTTCCTCGCCACACGCGGCGCCCGAACCCTGGCTCTGAGGCTCCAACGCGGCCAGGCGACGGCTCTCGCGCTCGCCCGCCGTCTGCTCGACCAGGATTGGGTCGATCGAGTGCGCTATCCGGGCCTCGAATCCGACCCCCATCACGACGTTGCAGCGCAGGTTCTCGACGGGTTCGGCGCCATGGTCAGCTTCGAGCTGCGCGGCAGCGCCGAGCAGGCGGACGAGTTCGTCGAAGCGCTCCGTCTGATCCGCGCCGTCACGAGCCTCGGGGGCGTCGAGACCTCCATCGAACGCCGGGCCAAGCTCGACGGCCAGCAACACATTCCTGCGACCCTTCTGCGGATGAGCGTGGGCTGCGAGCACGAGGACGATCTCTGGGCGGATCTCGAGGGCGCCGCGGCCGTGTTGGGCTGACCTGCTTTCGCGGGTTCTACGCGGGCGCGTTGGGACCGCCGAGCGCCTCGGCGAACCGCTGGTGCGGTTGTCCCCTCTGAGCCTCGACCTCGACGGACGTGCCATCGGTGAACCCGATCGTGAGGTGCCTGGCGAGGGCTCCGCCCTGACTGGTGACGAGGTGAGCGGCTCCCCGCGGCACCTCGAAGTCCAGTGCGCGGAACGTGAGCCCGTTGCTCTTGATCGCGATCACACGGGTGGGTGTCACCGCGACGACACAGCTGGCCGCCGGGAACGATGCCGCCATGCCACCCTCGCCCTGTCGAGCAGAGGCGGCAGCTGCTTCGGTCCGACGGGTCTGACCGCGAGGCATGAGGACGGTCGCGAGCCCCCCGGCGGCAAAGGTGCCCTTGGGCTCCACGAGGATGGCGACCTCGACGAGCTCTCCGTCCAAGAGTGCTGAGGCCTTCCGATTGACCCGCTTGGTGATGTTGGCCATGGCCTTCAGGTCGGCCGTCAGCCGCGCCGCATGCGGATTCGGCCGTCGATGATCGCGACCCCCTCTGCCCGCAGTAGCTCGGCCTGGCGCACCTCGTTGTCCGGCACCAGACGGCCAACGGAGTTGACGACCCGCCACCAGGGATAGCCGTCATTGTGCTTGAGGAAGCGGCCAACGGCGCGGGCGCGCCCTGGGTAGCCGGCCTCCTCCGCCACCTCGCCATAGGTCACGATGTCGCCTGGTTGCAGGGTCCGCATCACCTCGGCGATGGCGGTCTCGAGCGGGGTGAAATCCGCGGGGGCCTTCGGCTCTCGCATGCCCCGATCCTGTCAGAGCGATACCATCGAACCAACGACGTGGCGCATGGGGCGCGCCCGTCCTCGATGACTTGGGGGGCCCGATGACGGCCGACTACGACATTCACATCACCGGCGGAACGATCGTCGATGGCACCCGGGTGCCGCGCTACAAGGGCGACGTCTGGATCAAGGACGGGACGATCGCCAAGATCGGCGGTCGGGCCAACGGTACGAGCGAGCGGGTGATCGACGCCGAGGGCAAGATCGTCGCGCCCGGCTTCGTCGACCTGCACACCCACTACGACGCGCAGATCCGATGGGATCCGTGGTGCACGATCTCGGGCTACCACGGCGTGACGTCGGTCGTCTTGGGCAACTGTGGGTTCGGGTTCGCCCCGGTGAAGCACGAGTTCCGCGACCGGTCGATGCTCACGATGACCCGCACCGAGGCCATCCCCTACGAGTCGATGAAGCAGGGCATGGACTGGGATTGGGAGACCATCCCCGAGTACCTCGACAGCCTCGACCGCGCTCCCAAGGGCGTCAACGTCATCCAGTACATGCCAACCGCTTCGCTCATGACCTACGTGATGGGTCTCGAGAAGGCCAAAGCGGGTCAGCCGGCGTCCGAAGCCGAGCGCAAGGAGATGGCGCGGCTTCTCCACGAGGGCATGGACGCCGGGCTGTGCGGATTCTCCATTCAGCGCCTGGGCCCCGACTCCGTGCAGGCCGACTACGACGGCTCCCCGATGGTCACCGACATAATGTGTGACGAGGACATCCTCAACCTCGCGAGGGTGCTCGCCGAGCGAGACGAGGGTTTCATCCAGATCACTCAGGGCACCGGCGACATTCGCGCTGACATCGCATTCCTCGAAGAGCTCGCCGGGGTCGCGCAGCGGCCGATTCTGCACAACGTCGTGGCTCCGGCCCGCAAGGACCCAGAGGTCCACCGGCGCCCCCTCCGCTGGATCGACAAGAACTGGGACGAAGGTCGCCAGATCTATGCCCAGTGCGGCACGGGTCGGGCCGGCTTCGCGTTCACGCTCGAGCACTGGAACCTCTACGACGCCTCCCCGGCGTGGCGGGCCGTAACGACCGGCACCAAGGAGGAGAAGTTCGAGAAGATGCAGGATCCCGAGCTCCGAAAGGCGCTCGTGGACGAAGCCGAGGAAGCCGATCGCCGCTTGCAGGTCATTCAGGCCGGGGTCGGAGGAAACCCGCGCTCGCTCGTGATCCAGGGCGTCAACCGCCAGGCCGACCTCCAGGAGTACGTCGGCAAGTCCGTGGGCGAGATCGCAGACGAGAAGGGCAAGCACCACATCGAGGTGATGCTCGACCTCTCACTTCAGGGCGATCTCAACGTCGAGTTCCTCGGCCCGGACAAGGGCTCCAACGCCGAGTTCATGGCCGAGATGATGAACGACTCTCCCTACGCCATCCCCGGGGTCTCGGACGGCGGCGCCCACACCAAGTTCTTCACCGGTGGCGCATACACCACCGACTTCCTCACGTGGCTGGTGCGTGACGAGGGTGTCGTCACCCTCGAAGAGGCCCACTACCGGCTGTCGGCGCTCGCAGCTCACGCGGCAGGCTTCCGCGACCGGGGCACGCTGCGCGAAGGCTCCGCCGCCGACGTGTTGGTCTACGACATGGAAGAGCTGGAGATCCTCCCCAACTGGATCGGCGACGTCGAGTACGACCTGCCGGGCGGTGAGTGGCGCCGGGTCCAGCGGGCCAAGGGGTACGACCACATCATCGTCAACGGCGAGGAGACCTTCGCCGGCGGCGAGTGCACAGGTACGACACCGGGCCGCCTGCTCCGTCACGGCCGCGGCTGACCCGAACTCCTTGGACGATCCGGAGCCGGGCTGACCCAGGTGTCTCTCGGTTTCTGACGTCGATTAGAATTGTCGACCGTGTCCGTGTCGATTCCGATTCATCAGCGCAGCTATCTCACCGAGGCGTTCGCCGAACCCGACGGGCTCATGCGCGTCCACGGTCGGCTCACCGATACCAAGCCGCAGGGACTCTGCCTGGCCGACGGGACGCCCCTGGTGATCCACGACATGGCGGTGGACCTCTACGTCGATCCGACGACCTTCGAGATCGTCCGCGTCGAGGCCGACATGGACGTTCAGCCCTACGACATCTGCTCCAACATCCTCGAGAGCTACCAGAAGCTCGTCGGACACTCGATCGCTCGCGGCTATTCGCGACAGGTGAAGGACCTCTTCGGAGGACCGAATGGCTGCTCGCACATCGGTGCGCTGCTGATCGCAATGGGCCCCGTTGCGATCCAGGCCAGCTGGAGCCTCGTCAACCTGCATGAGGAGCCGGGCGATTTCATGGCCGCCGCGCCGGACGAGGCCGAGCGGGAGCGTCGTCTCCGGATGAACATGAACACGTGTCACGTCTGGCGTGAGGACGGTGCACACATCGCTGCGATTCGCCGGGGCGAGCAAGCCAACACGCCGGATTGGCATCAGGCACGAGTCGAGTCCCTGGGCGGCTGATCCCAGCACGTCCCACTATCATCAGAGAAGTCTCCGAGGGGGTTTGCAATGTCCGCATCCGTGTCCATGTCACCCGACGCACCGACCGAGGTCGACTTCCACTTCGACGTGATGTGCCCGTGGGCCTACCAGACCTCACTGTGGATGCGCGACGTCCGCGACCAGCTCGACCTGACGGTCAACTGGAAGTTCTTCAGCCTCGAAGAGGTCAACCTCAAGCCGGGAAAGCGGCACCCGTGGGAGCGCGAATGGAGCTACGGGTGGTCGATGATGCGGATCGGTGCGATCCTGCGTCGCGACAGCATGGAGCTCCTCGACCGCTGGTACTACGAGGCCGGGACCGCGCTCCACGTCGATGGCAATCGTCCCCACAACCCCGACGTCGCCCGTCATCTGCTCGAGAAGATCGGTGCCGATCCCGACATCGTCGATCAGTCGATTGCCGATGAGACCACGCACGACGAGATCAAGGCCGAGCACGACAAGGTCGTCAACCACGGCGGGTTCGGCGTCCCGACGCTGTTCTTCCCGGGCGATCCCGAACAGGTCTTCTTCGGACCGGTGCTTCTGGATCCACCACGAGGCGAGGCCGGCCTGCGGCTCTGGAACGCGCTCACGACATGGCTCGAGTTCCCCTACCTCTACGAGCTCCAGCGTCCCAAGCAGCCGAGCGACGAGAAGGCGATCTACGAGACCTTCAAGCCCTACCTCGAGGCACGCGACTGGGTGAGCATCAACCGGGGCAAAGTCGCCGAGTTCAAGCCCGGGGACTGAGATCGTCCCAAGTTGAGCAATCCGGTGTCAGGCACCATGTTGCTCAACTACATGCTCAACTACACGTCGTCGTCTTGGCCTTCGTCGATCAGGTCGCCTGCTGCGGCCAGCGCTGAGGCGATCGTGACCGCGCGCTGATAGACGGCCTCGAAGTAGTGCTCCGCGATGGTCTCGCGGCCGCTGAGAGGCGCAGGTCCGAGCGATCGAACCACCGCCGCCGCGTCTTCGGTCACGGCGATGCGCTCGTTCGACTCTGGTAGCGGGGCCGAACCGTGCCAGAACGCCTGACTCTCGCGTGCGAGCTTGGACTGCTCGGCGCCACCCAGGCGGCGGGTGCGCGAGTTGGATGCGCCACGGCGTCGTCGGCTCATGCGGGCACCTCCTCGGGGGTCGGCGAACCGTTGAGCGGTAGGTCATCGTCAGGGTCGGCAGCCAGGACAGCATCCTGGTTGATGCCGAGCGCCACGCGGAGCTGATCGGCATCCAGGTCGCCGATCGAGCTCGACTTGGGCAGAACCATGTCGGCGATTCGCCGCTTGCCCTGCACGACCTCCTCGACTCGTTCGTCGACGGTTCCGGGACAGACGAGGCGATGACAGATCACCGTCTTGGTCTGGCCGATGCGCCACACGCGGTCGCGGGCCTGGTCCTCCACGGCTGGGTTCCACCAGCGGTCGTAGAGAACCACGTGGCTGGCGGCGGTGAGGTTGAGGCCCGTGCCTCCCGCCTTGAGCGACAGGACCATCGCACCCGGCCCCTCCCCCGCCTGGAAGGAGTCCACCAACCGATCGCGTGCTCCTCGGGAGAGTCCGCCGTGGTAGCACTCGATCGGCAGACCGGTTCGTTGAGCGAGATAGGTGGCGAGACGCTCGCCCCACGTCGCGAAGTGGGTGAAGATCAAAACGCGCTCGCCCGCGGCGAAGACGGCGTCGACGATCTCGTTGAGACGAGCGAGCTTGCCCGAACGTCCGTCCAGCCCGATGTCGTCGTCATCGGGCTGGTAGTTGAGCGGGTGGTTGCAGATCTGCTTGAGCGCGGTGATCGCAGCGAGCACCGCCCCCTTCTGCTCGGTCATGTTGGATTCGCTCTCGGCCGTGTCGCGGACGAGCTTGTCGAGCACCGCCTGATAGAGACCGATCTGCTCCGGCGTCATGGTGCAGTGGGCGAGCTCGTCGATGCGATCCGGAAGCTCGGCGGCGATCGCCGGTTCGGCCTTGGTGCGACGGAAGACCAACACGCCGTTGAGAGCGTGGAGCGCGGACTCGGCACCGCCTCTGGCGTCGCCTGGCTTGCTGAGCTGCCCGATGAAGGGTGCCCTATCGCCCACGAGGCCTGGGTTGCAGAAGTCCATGATCGCCCAGAGGTCGCCGAGACCATTCTCGATGGGGGTCCCGGTGAGTGCGAGACGGATGCGTGCGTCGAGATGGCGCAGCTGGCGCGCGGTCTCGCTCGTGTGGTTCTTGATCACCTGGGCCTCGTCGAGCACGAGGCGATCCCAGGAGATCTCCTTGAGCGCATCGACGTCGCGGACCGCAGTTCCGTAGGTGGTGATGACGAGGTCGACCTTCTCGACCTGTGAAGCCAGCTCGTCTGCACCGGCGCGTGCTGGGCCGTGGTGGATCAGTACATCGACGTCGGGCGTGAAGCGGGCGGCCTCAGACGCCCAGTTGCCGACCACCGCCGGTGGTGCGATCACCAGCGCAGGACCGGCGCCGACGGTGGCGCCGATGCGGGCGAGAACGGTCGGTGTCTTACCGAGGCCCATGTCCAAGGCCAGGCATCCGCCGAGGCCCGCCCCGTCGAGGAAGGTGAGCCAGCCATACGCGTCGGCCTGGTAGTTTCGGAGCTCGCCGGTGAAGCCGGGAGGCGTCGTCTCGAGCTCGCCGTCCATGTGGGAAGCGGCACCGAGGAGGTCGGCAGCCCAACCGCCGCCGGCGATGCTGATACCGCCCGAGACCGCGCCTCCCTCGAGACCGAGGGCGTGGCGCAACATCTCTGCGCCGGTGAGCCGGTTGGTGTCTGCGCGTTCGGCGAGCGCGGCGGCGGCCTCTGCCAGATCGGCGTGGTCGAGGGCGATCCACTTGCCCTTCGACTGAACCAGCGGACGAGCCTGCAGCGCGAGCTTGGCGACCTCGGTCGCGGTGAGCTCGACGTCGCCGAACACCGCAGACCAGCTGACGGCGGTGAGCTGCTGTGCTCCGACGACGCTCTCGCCGTCCTCGTCGGCCGTGATCCGCAGGGATGCAGCCGGCTTGCGCCGTGAGAGGGCGGGGACCCGCACCTCGAAGCCGGCCGATTCGAGGGCCGGGCCCGTGACCGACATCAGCTCCCAGGCTTCGTCCTGGTTGAGGATCACCTCGCCACGGCGCCGGCCACCCGGCCGCAGCAGGGCAGGCAACAGCCGTTCCATCCTGGCGAGCTGGTCCTTCACCTCGGTCCGGCGGGTGTTGCTCCCGCTGACGAGGGCGACCTCGACGGGGTCGAGGGCGTTCTCAGGCCCGGGTGACAGCACCCGTAGGTGCCATGCACCGGCATCATCCGGCTCGTCGAGCTGAACGATGAGCGCGTACTTGGCGACTGCGGTGACCGGCCGGGCCCACTGTTCGAGGCGGCGGGCGAGCTCGGAGCCGTGGTTGGCCGAAGCTGTGAACTGTTCGCCGCCGAGATGGGCGAGGAAGGCCTCGGCGACCTCGAGCTTGGATCGCGGATCGGGCGGGGGCGCCGGCACATCGAGGCGACGAGCGCCGCTCGACACGATCGCGTTGACCATTCCACCGAGGGTTGCCTGAACGACGGCCCGCGCATCGGGACCGGGGTCGACGGCGGTGACGCTTCCGGGCAGCGAATCGGCGAGGGCCTTCATGCGGTCCTGGCTGATGATCCCGGGCATCCACTGAACGTTGAACTCTGCCCGGTCGCCGCGCTTCTTCTTGTTGCGGCGCTTGCGCGCACGCTGAAGCCGGGGAACCGTCCTGCCCTGAGCGACGACCGCGACTGCAGCGACTGCGATCAGGCTCAGCCAGCGGGCGCTGCGTCCGAGCGGATCGCTCCATTCCTCGGCGGGCTCGAAGGTTCCCTCGCCGTCCTCGTCGGAGCTCGGAATGAAGAGGCGAGCTCCGGGAGTCTCTTCGGCTGTCTCGGGGATGCTGCCCACTGCGACCAGCCAACCGAGCACGTCACCCACCTCGGCGACGACCGCCTCGGCCGTCGTGCCGTCGGGAAGAGTGATCGGACGGTGTTCGGACCACGCGCTCTCGGGGGCGCCCACCTCGCTCAGCCGCTTTTTGACCGCCTCGGTGTCGTCCGGAGTGTTGTGTGCACCAGAGGCCCACGCGACGATGCGGCCGTTGGCCCACGAGAGCTGGAGCGCCACGGGTTCGGGCGTGATGGCCTCGGCAGGCGTCGATCGATTGGCTTGCTCGCCTTGCTCGCGCTCGTCGGCGCCGGCGGGCACACCGGTGAGGCGCTCGAACGCCGCTGCGAGCTCGTCGAACTCGGACTGAAGGTCAGCGACCACCTGATTGCGTTCGGGGCCCTTGAGGCGCCGGACACTCTCGAGATGGTCTTCGGCCTCGTCGAGGAGGTCCATGAGGACGGCTCGCCACCTGGGCCGATCGGCTTCGAGCGTTGCTAGGTCTGTTGGTGTCGCTCGGCCCTCGGCCTCGGTGCGCACGAGTGGCGCGACCTGCTCCCAGCGCAGCGTGGACAGTCGGACGACCTCGGGCGCGCCGTTGCCACCCTCTGTCGTGGCAGGCTCCACGAGCGGTGTCGTGTCGGTTGCGTCTTCGATGGTGTGCGTCATGGGTGCACCCGCGGTGCTGCTCACTCCGGCGCTCACGCGCCCAGCTTGTCTCCCGTCCTGCCCAGCGGTGTGGGGCAGGAGGTTCCCCGGCGCAGTCAGCGTCTCGCAGCGGCAACCGTGTGCCGTGTGCGAAGCGACGACCTCGCGCCCGCGGTTCTCGCGTCAGCGAGCCCCGCCTGAGAGGCACCCTAGCGCGTCGCGCCCCTCGTCACACCAGTCGGCGCTGCGGGCCGGCTCTGGAGAACTTCGGCGCGCCAATTCTGAGCGGCGCAGAGCGGTGAGCCCCGTATGGTGTCGGGAATGCGTTGGTCCACAGCCTTCTTCCCGACGTTGCGCGATGCGCCTGGCGACGCAGAGGCGGTCAGCCATCAGCTCCTCGTGCGCGGCGGCTACATCCGCCAGCTTCACTCGGGCCACTACAGCCTGCTCCCCCTGGGTCTGCGCGTGCACGACAAGGTGGCGGCGATCGTGCGAGACGAGATGGACGCCATCGGCGGCCAGGAGTTCCTTCTCCCCGCGATGCACCCGGCGTCGATCTGGCAACAGAGCGGACGGTGGGACGTCATGGGCGAGGAGATGTTCCGGCTGCAGGATCGCAGCGGCGTAGAGCTCGCGCTCGGGATGACCCACGAAGAGATCTTCAGCGTGCTCGCGACGGAGCTGAAGTCCTACAAGGAACTGCCGCAGATCTGGTACCAGATCCAGACCAAGTTCCGAGACGAGCCGCGCCCCAAGAGCGGGTTGCTCCGGGTGCGCGAGTTCGCCATGAAGGACTCCTACAGCTTCGACATCGACGAGCCAGGTCTCGACGCATCCTTCGACCTGCACCGCGACGCATATGTCCGCATCTTCGAACGACTGCAGCTCGAGGCCATGCCGGTGCAGGCCTCGTCCGGCTCCATGGGTGGATCGGCAAGCGTCGAGTTCATGGTCGAGTCGCCTGCGGGTGAGGACGACGTTGTCCGCTGTCGCAGCTGCGGCTATCAAGCCAACGTCGAGCGGGGCACGTCGAGCCTCCCGGCGGTGGACGACCCCGAGCCTCCCGCCGCACCTGAGCGCTTTCCGACCCCCGGGGTACGGACGATCGCCGCCCTGGAGGAGATCGAGGGTGGAGCGCCCGCCGACCGCCAGATCAAGACCATGGTGATGGTGCTCGACGGCACCGTCACGTTGGCGCTGGTGCGAGGCGACCATCAGCTGAATCTGCAGAAGTTGCAGGATCACACGGGCGCGATCGACCTGCGTCCCGCTGAGCCCGCGGAGACGCTCGAGCACCTCGGCGCCAACCCCGGAAGCCTCGGGGCCGTCGGCGTCGGCGAGCTCAAGATCGTCGCCGATCATGCGCTCCAGGGTCGCACGGCGATGACGACAGGTGCCAACGACGACGACTGGCACTACCGCGGGGTCGACATCGCCAGGGACATCGCCGTGGACGACTGGGCCGACCTGCGCGAGGTCCAACCGGGTGAGTCGTGTCCACAGTGCGGTACCGCCCTCGAGATCGTTCGGTGCATCGAAGCCGGCCACATCTTCAAGCTCGGGAGGAAGTACGCCGAGGTGCTCGGCGTGTCCGTGCTCGACGAGAACGGCTCGGCTCGCGTCCCGATCATGGGGAGCTACGGCATCGGCATCGGCCGCAATGTCGCCGCGATCGCAGAGAACCACCACGACGAGCGTGGTCTCATCTGGCCCGTGGAGGTCGCGCCATTCCACGTGGTCGTGACGGTGATGGCGATGAAGGACGAACGGCTCGTCGCCGAGGGCGAGCGGTTGTATTCCGAGCTGCGCTCACGGGGCGTGGAGGTCCTCCTCGACGACCGCGACGCGCGGGCGGGGGTCAAGTTTGCCGACGCCGAACTGATCGGCATCCCCTACCGGGTCACCGTGGGCGCCCGCGGCCTCGACAATGGGGAGCTGGAGCTGACCCCCAGAGCGACTGGCGACACCGAAATGGTTCCCGTCTCCGACGTCGTCGACCGGGTCGTTTCGCTCATCCACGGCTAGAGCTCCCCGCACTGTCCCGGGTCCGTTTCCGGTGGAGTGGGAGGGGGTCAGAATCGGCGCGCTCGCACTCGGCGGGGAGAGCGATCCATGATACGGTACAGTTCCACAATGTGGACCGGGGGATCCGTCCCTCGGGCTACAGAGAGCGGTAGCGTCGGGATACAACGTCAGGTGCACTATCGGGTGCATTGTCGGATTCGGTGGTCGCCCTCGATTCAGTCTTCTCGGCGCTGTCCGACAGGTACACCACGTCCTCGTGGTCCAGGAGGTCCCCCATGACCGACGACAACCAGGCTGACAACACGGCGGCCGACGAACATGACGACGAGATCGATCTCTCCGCGCTCAACGACGAGGACCTCGTCGCCCAAATGCACGACGACCTCTACGACGGTCTGGGCGAGGAGATCGTCGAAGGCACCAACCTCCTGCTCGGCCGCGGCTGGAGCGCCGACAAGGTCCTCAACGTGGCGCTCGTGGAGGGCATGCGCATCGTCGGGATCGACTTCCGCGATGGAATTCTCTTCGTTCCCGAGGTGCTTCTCGCCGCCAACGCGATGAAGGCCGGCATGGAGATCCTGCGGCCCCTTCTCGCCGAAACGGGCGCCGAGCCCGTTGGCTCCGTGGTGATCGGAACCGTCAAGGGCGACATCCACGACATCGGCAAGAACCTCGTGGGCATGATGCTCGAGGGCGCGGGCTTCGACGTCCACAATCTCGGAATCAACACCGACGTGGACGAGTTCCTCGAAGCACTCGCCACCCACAAACCGGACATTTTGGGCATGTCGGCGCTTCTCACGACCACCATGCCCTACATGAAAGTCGTGATCGACACGCTGATCGAGAAGGGCCTACGTGACGACTTCATCGTCCTCGTGGGTGGCGCTCCTCTCAACCAGGAGTTCGGCGACGCGATCGGTGCAGACGCGTACTGCAGGGATGCAGCCGTCGCCGCGGAGATCGCGACCGAACTGGTTTCCAAGCGTCGCGCTGCGGTGTGACATGAACCCACCGGGGGTCCTCGTCATCGCCTGCGGCGCACTCGCGAGAGAGCTCCGCGACCTCATCCAGCTCAACGAGCTCGCTGGCGTCACCGTCGAGTGCCTTCCCGCCCAGCTGCACAATCGCCCGGAGAAGATCCCGGTATTGATGCGAGAGCGACTCGAAGCGGCTCGCACGACCCACGATCGGGTGCTGGTCGGATACGCCGACTGCGGAACCGGCGGTCTCCTCGACGCGGTGTGCGAGGAGTTCGGCGTCGAGCGCCTCCCAGGCGCCCACTGCTATGAGTTCTTCGCCGGCCATGAGAGCTTCTCGGCCATCAACGACGACGACCCGACAGCGTTCTACCTCACCGACTATCTGGCCAAGCACTTCGACCGCTTGATCATGGACGGCCTCGGCATCACCGCCCACCCCGAGCTGCAGAACATGTACTTCGGCAACTACACGCGCGTGGTATTGCTCGCTCAGACTCACGACCCTGTGGTCGATGCTGCGGCTGAGTCGGCCGCAGCGAAGCTGGGCCTTCCGCTCGAACGGGTGGACACCGGCTACGGCGAGCTGGAGACCTCGGTCGTCTCCTTCGTTGCGGCTCCCCGTCGGGTTCCAGAGGCGCGGCCGTGAACGCGCGACGCCGCCGCGGCGCACCTGAGCTGATCGTGATCAGCTGGCGCGACATCCCAGCGCAGGTCACCGCAACCGCCAACGGCGTGAAGGAGACGGCGGTGTTGCATGACCGCTTTCAACACGCCATCGATCGAGCCGCGGCCGTGGCCGGCCTCACAGAGACCCAGGCCTACGTCGGCGAATGGCGGCGCGAGCCGCAACCCCTCGAGGCCGAGCCGGCGGAGGTCGTCGCGGCCCTGGCGGCCGAGCTCGACGCCGCATACGACCGTGAGCGGCTCGAAGCGATGGTCGCTTCTGGCGGCCTCGACCACGACTGACACCCCCCAACCCTTCTGCTCCGACCGGACGACTGGACTCCCATGACAGACACCGTGATCAGCTCGGCGACCAAAGAGGTCGTGATCGGCTTCGACCGGCCCTTCGTGATGATCGGCGAGCGCATCAACCCGACGGGCAGGAAGCTCCTCGCCGAGGAGATGAAGAACGGCGACTTCTCGCGTGTCGAGGCGGACGCCCTCGCCCAGGTCGCTGCGGGCGCCCACATGCTCGACGTCAATGCCGGCATTCCGCTCGCCGATGAGCCCGCACTCCTCGCCCAGGCGATTCAGCTGGTCCAGTCGGTCACCGATGTTCCGCTCGCCATCGACAGCTCCATCATCGAGGCGCTCGAAGCGGGAATCGAGGTCTACCAGGGCAAGCCGCTGATCAACTCCGTGACGGGAGAGGACGAGGTCATGGAGAGGGTGCTCCCACTCGTGGCCAAGGCGGGAGCTGCAGTGGTCGCGATCTCCAACGACGAGACCGGCATCAGCGAAGACCCCGACGTGCGCTTTGCCGTGGCAGAGAAGATCGTCCGCGCCGCTGCGGACCACGGCATCGCGGCATCCGACGTCGTGGTCGATCCCCTCGTCATGCCGATCGGAGCGATGGGAACCGCCGGTCAGCAAGTATTCCGCCTCGTCCGACGCCTCCGCGACGAGCTCGGGGTCAACACCACGTGCGGTGCGTCCAACGTCAGCTTCGGGCTGCCCAACCGCCAGGTCATCACGGGCACCTTCTTGGCGATGGCGGTCGGAGCCGGGATGACGTCGGCGATCATGAACCCTTTGCACCCCGAGGTGAAGTCCGCGGTGATGGCGGCCGACGTGCTGGCGGGCCACGACGACAACTGCGCTGCATGGATCCAGGAGAACCGCGACCCCGAATCGGTCGGCGCGGAGCGGGGTGCGCGTCGGCGTGGTGGCCGGCGTGCTCGGGTGGGCAGCTGAAAGATGACCGATCGGCACCGCGTCGTCTTCACGCCGTCGGGGCGTGAAGGAACCTTCGACGACGGCGCGACCGCGCTCGACGCAGCCCGCGAGCTCGGGGTCGACCTCGACTCCGTGTGCGGGGGCCGAGGCATCTGCGGGCGATGCCAAGTGGTCCCCACGGTCGGTGCGCTTGCCAAGTGGCAGATCGAGGCCGATGGCGGCGAGCTGAGCCCCGTTGGTCCGACCGAAGCCGCGTACAAGGGCCGCAGGCCGATCGGCGAAGGAGCGCGCCTGGGTTGCCAGGCGGCGATTCGTGGCGATGTCGTGCTCGACGTGCCACCCGAGAGCCAGCTCCACGCTCCGGTGATCCGCAAGGACATCGACGTCGGCGACCTGACGCTGGACCCGGTCACGACCCTTCACGCGGTGTACATGCCAGACGCTGAGCTCGGCGAGGATGCCGCGCTCGGCCCCACAGTGATGCGCAGGCTCGCCGAGGAATGGGGGGTCGGCGTGGACTCCGTCTCGGTCGAGGCGCTTCGGCAGCTGCACGCCGCCACCTCCACCGACGATCGGGTCGTCACAGCAGCCGTTCGGCGTGGTCCGCCGGCCCAGGTTGTTCGGGTGTGGCCTGGAGTCGTGGTGTCACCCCTCGGAATCGCCATCGACATCGGCTCCACCACCATCGCCGGCCACGCCGTCGATCTCTCCACAGGTGAGGTTCTCGGTTCGTCCGGTCGCATGAACCCCCAGATCCGGCTCGGCGAAGATCTGATGAGTCGGGTGTCGTACGTGATGATGAACCCCGGCGGGGACCGTCAGCTGACGGACATCGTGCGCGAGGCGCTCGCCGGATTGATCGACGAGCTGAGCGAACAGGCAGGCGCCGCACCGCAGGACGTTTTGGAGATCGTTCTCGTGGGCAACCCGATCATGCACCACATCGCCCTGGGCATCGATCCCACGCCACTCGGGCAAGCTCCCTTCGTTCTGGCAACCGATCAGGCGGTCGAGCTGCCCGCCCCAGACCTCGACCTGCCCTGCCCTTCGGGGCGGGTGTGGTTCGCACCCTGCGTCGCCGGCCACGTCGGGGCGGACACCGCCGCGGTGATCCTCGCCGAGGGACCTCATCGGTCCGATGAGCTCCAGCTGCTCGTCGACGTGGGAACCAACGCCGAGATCGTGCTCGGAAACGCCGAGCGGCTGTACGCAGCATCGAGCCCTACCGGCCCAGCCTTCGAAGGAGCCCAGATCTCCTGCGGGCAGCGGGCGACACCAGGGGCGATCGAACGAGTCCGCATCGACCCCGCCACCTTCACCCCGCGCCTCAAGGTGGTGGGCTGCGACCTGTGGTCCGACGAACCGGGGTTTGCCGAGGCAACCGCAGCGACCGGGGTCACGGGGATCTGCGGAAGCGGCATCATCGAGGTGCTCGCCGAGATGTACTTGGTGGGCGTCATGAGCCACGACGGCGTGATCGACGGCTCTTCGGCGGCTGCGGGTGGCCGAATCGAACCAGACGGTCGAACCTTCTCCTATGTGCTGCACCGTCCCGAGGGCAACGGCCCCGTCCTGCGCATCACCCAGAACGACGTGCGGGCGGTGCAGCTCGCGAAGGCCGCGCTGCGCGCCGGAATCGACCTGCTGATGGAGCATGCGGGGATCACCGACGTCGCCGACATCCGGCTCGCCGGTGCCTTCGGTGCCCACATCGATCCGCTCCACGCGCTCGTCCTCGGGCTCGTGCCGGACGCCCCGCTCGACGGTGTGCGCAGCGTCGGCAACGCGGCGGGTGCCGGCGCAGTCCGGGCATTGCTGTCGGCCGAGCAGCGGCGCGAACTGATCGAGGTGGTCGGGCGGGTCCACAAGATCGAAACGGCCACCGAGCCGCGCTTTCAGGAGCTCTTCGTCGGGGCGATGGCCCTGCCGCATGCCACAGCTCCGACGTCGCGGCTGGCGCAGGTGGTCGAGTTGCCTGAGCGGCCCCGAGGGGCGAGCGTTTCGGGCCGGAGGGGTCGGCGAAGGCGTGGAGCCCAGTCGACCGACGAGGAGGCACAGTGAGCGAACGGCGTGGTCGACGAGGTGGCGGACGCGCGGCGCGTCAGGCGGCGCGATCTTCGGCTGCCGCCGAGACCTCCGCGTACCTCGAACGGCGGCTCCCACCCGTCGAGGTTCTCGACGAGGCGGGGCTCGTACAGATCGAGCAGAACGCCGAGACGATCCTGAGCGAGGTCGGCGTGGCCTTCCAGGAGTTCCCCGTCGCACTGGACCTCTGGCGGGCCGCCGGTGCCGACGTGGAGGGCGATCTCGTTCGCTTCCCTCGGGGGCTGTGCCGCCAGATCGTGCAGCAGAACGCGCCGTCTGTCTACACCCAGGTCGCCCGCAACGAGGCCCGCTCGGTGAAGATCGGCGACAACACGACGGTGTTCGCGCCCAACTACGGATCTCCTTTCGTCACCGACCTCGATCAGGGTCGGCGTTACGCCACCCTCGAGGACTTCGAGAACGTGGTGAAGCTCACCTATCTGCTCCCCCAGCTCCATCACAGCGGAGGAACGGTCTGCGAACCGGTGGACGTCGCCGTCAACAAGCGGCACCTGGACATGGTGTACGCCCACTTGCGTTACAGCGACAAGCCCCTGATGGGGTCGGTGACTGCCCCCGAGCGGGCGCAGGACTCCGTTGAACTGTGCCGAATAGCGTTCGGAGGCGATCTCGCAGACCGCACGGTGATGACGAGCCTCATCAACGCGTCGTCGCCGCTGCGATGGGACGCCACGATGCTCGGGGCGGCCAAGGTCTACGCGGAGAACAACCAGGCGTGCATCATGTCGCCGTTCATCCTGGCCGGCGCCATGTCTCCGGTGACGGTGGCGGGGCTGGCCGCACAGGCGTTGGCCGAGGCTCTCTCCGGAATGGCCTTCTGCCAGCTCGTGCGGCCTGGCGCGCCCGTCATCTTCGGGACCTTTGCCTCGTCGATGTCCATGGCCACGGGGGCGCCCACCTTCGGTACGCCCGAAGCCGGGCTCGCCATCTACGTCATGGCCGCGCTCGCGCGGCGGCTCGGTGTGCCATTCCGCTCCGGCGGACAGTTCACGAGCTCCAAGGCACCCGATGCCCAGGCGGCATACGAGTCGGCGTCGACACTGTTGCCCACGGTGCAGGCCGGTGTGCACTTCGTGCTCCACGCCGCCGGCTGGATCGAGGGCGGACTGGCTCTCAGCTACGAGAAGCTCATCATGGACGCCGATCAGCTCGGGATGATGGAGGTCTACGCCCGCGGGGTCGACATGTCCGACAACGGGCAGGCCATGGAGGCGTTCCGGTCCAACACCCACGGCGACCACTTCTTGGGCAACGGCCACACGCTCGCCAACTTCGAAACGGCGTTCTACCGGTCGGCGATCGCCGACAACAACAGCTTCGAGCAGTGGGCCGATGAAGGTTCGCTGACGGGTGCCCAGAGGGCCAACGGTATCTGGAAGTCGATGCTGGCCGGCTACGAGGCCCCGCCGATCGACGACGCGATCGACGAAGAGCTCCGCGCCTACATCGACAAGCGCAAAGCCGAGGAACCCGACTCGATCGTGTGAGCGATCGGGTGACCAGATCTCCCTGGGTGAGGCGGCCGACCGCGACCGTTCCGACCGCAACCGTTCCGATCGGGAACAGCGAGGCGGTGACCACCGCGCTCGAGGCGGTCACGATGATGAGGCCGAGGAAGCTCACGAGTGCACCACCGACGGCCATCCCCAGCCCAGAATTGAATCGTGGCCGACGTTGTGACCGAACTAGCGCCGTCTCGTGAGCAGGCGCACCGCCATCCGAGAACCGCGACCGGGGAACGGTTGGAAGGGTCCCTGCTCGTCGAGCGGAACGGGGTCGCGGGCGATGATTCGCTGGAACAGGAACAGAGCGATGACGCCGTGGGCCGCGGCGAGCGCCCAGAAGAACAGCTCGAGGTCGATGGCCAGCAGAGGGGCGGTGATGAGGGGGCCGATGATCGCCCCAGTGCCGTTCACCCGAACGAGCATCGCGCTGGCGCCCATCATCTGGTTGGGGTTCAACCAGTCGTTCGTGTAAGCGATCGAGAGCGAGTACAGCGGGAACACGACGCCACCGATGAGCGCCATCACGATGACGCCCGCCGTGCTGGTGTTGTTCACGACGGTCATCAGCGCGGAGAGCACTGTTCCCGCAACGGCGACCACCGCCATCACACCACGTCGTGGCACGCGATCGGACAGTCGTCCGATCGGGAACTGCAGGAGCACCGCGCCCACCATCGGTGCGGCCATGAACACCGACACCTGGCTCTCCGACATCCCGGCCGACGCGCCGTAGACCGCGCCGAGGGCCATCAGAATTCCGGCCGCCACCCCGACGAGGAACGACGACAGCACACCCGTGGGCGAGATCCCGATCAACTCCCGGAAGCCGATGGGCGTCGGCACGCTCACCGGTGGGGCGCTCGACGCGGAGAGGGTGACAGGCACGAGAGCCATCGAGACCAGGACCGATGCCACAGCGAAGAGCACGAATCCGCCGGTGTCCGCGGAGTTGACGAGGAACTGCCCGCCCGCCATCGATCCCATCGTCACCACCATGTAGACCGCCAGAATGCGGCCGCGGGTGGCGTTGGTGGCGAGGTCGTTGAGCCACGACTCCGCGACCACGAACAGGCCGGCGATGCAGAGGCCGAACGAGAAGCGCAGGATCGCCCAGCTGAAGGGATTGATCCAGATCACCTGGAGAAGGAGCGCGCTGCTCGCGATCGAAGCGAGGGCGGCGAACACCCGGATGTGCCCCACCGACACGATGGCGTGTTCGACGTAGCGAGTGCCTCCGAGGAAGCCGACGAAGTACGACGTCATCACGAGACCGGCCACGACGGTCGAGAAGCCCTCCGACTCGGCGCGGATTCCGAGAAGGACGCCGGAGAGGCCGCTGCCGAAGGAGAGAAGGCTGATGCCGAGGAACAGCGACCAGGTCTTGGCCGCGGTGCTCCCCACGCTGAAGGCGGGTCCACCGACGACGGTGTCGTCGGCTCCCCCGAGGGTCGAGTTGTCGTTCACCTTTTCGGACAGCTTCAGGTCTGCCCGGCGGCGTCGGGGCGGTACTCGGGAGCGTGCACGTACTGCCAGCCAAAGCGGCCCTTGATGCACAAGTGGCCGTGCGTGACGCTGTGGTCTGCGGGAGACGTCACTTTCACGATCCTGTCGTCCTGGGTGTGGAGCTCGAGGTTGCAGCCTACGCCGCAGTATGAGCAGACCGTGGTGGTCACGGACTGCTCGTCGGGCCGCCAGTCGCCGGCCTGTCGCATGTCGAACTCGGTCTTGAACTGCAGTGCGTTCGTCGGGCACACGCCGACGCAGTTGCCGCAGTAGACGCAGGCCGACTCCGGAAGCTCCACGTCGTATTCCGTCGAGATTCGGGCGTCGAAACCACGGCCGGCAACCGCGATCGCGAAGGTGTGCTGGGCATCGTCGCCACACGCTTCGACGCACTTGTAGCAGAGGACGCATTTGTCGTAGTCGCGGATGTACAGCTCGTCCTGAACGCGGATCGGTTCGTCGATGCGCTCAGGCTGCTCGTACCGGCTCGGATCGGCCCCGTACTCCTCGATCCACTCCTGGATCTGTGGTGCCTCGCTCAGGTCGGTGCCCGATGCGAGGAACTCGAGCACCATCTTGCGGCTGTGCCGCACGCGTTCGCTGTCCGTCGAGACCACCATGCCGTCTTCGGCGGGGCGACTGCAGGAGGGCACGAGGGCCCGCGAACCCTCGACGTCGACCACGCACACCCGGCAGACGTTGACGGGGGTGAGGTTCTCGGCCCAGCAGATCGTGGGCGTGCTGACACCGGCCGCGGTGCAGGCAGCGAGAAGGGTCGCGCCCTCCTCGACCGTGGTCTCGTGCCCGTCGATCGTGACCGTGAGCGTGACGGTCGAGGTCTCTCCGCGGGCGCTGTCGTGCCCTGTCATGATGCGCCTCCACCGATGAGGCCGAGGGTGAGCGCGGAGCGAACTGCCGACGCGGCGGTGTGCCCCAGTCCGCAGATGGACGCATCGGTCATCGCCATGGCCATGTCGTCGATGAGCTCCCGTTGGTCGGTGCGGATCGATCCCGCTGATCCGATCTGGAGCAAGACCTCATGCTGTCGTGTGGTGCCGACTCGGCACGGCACACACTGCCCGCACGACTCGTCCTTGAAGAACTTCGCCAGGCGAGTGACCACCTCGAGCATGTCGGCGTGCCCATCGAACACCATCACGACACCCGACCCGAGGGTGGTATCTGCGGCGCGAGTGTCCTCGAGCGTGAGGGGCAGGTCGAGCTGATCAGGACCCACGAAGGTTCCCGCTGCACCACCCATCAGGACGGCCTGCAGCTCGCCGACCACGCCGCCGGCGAGCTGGAGCACCTCGCCGAGGGACGTTCCGAAGGGAACCTCGTAGAGGCCGGGCACGCCGATGGCGCCGCTGAGGCACAGCAGCTTGGTTCCCGGTGACTGCTCGGTCCCCAGGCTGCGGTAGTCCTCCACCCCCGACGTGAGGATGTCGAGAACGTTCAGGAGGGTCTCGGGGTTGTTGATCGCCGTGGGCTCGCCGAACAGCCCGTGCGTTGTGGGAAAGGGCGGCTTGTTGCGGGGCTCGCCCCTGAAACCTTCGAGGCTGTTGAACAGCGCTGTCTCCTCGCCGCAGATGTAGGCGCCTGCCCCGCGACGGATCTCGATGTCGAAGCCGTGTCCGCTGCCTGCCACGTCGGCGCCGAGGAGCCCTGCACGTCGGGCCTGGTGAACGGCGTTCTGGAGCCGGCTGGTGGCCAAGGGGTACTCGCCACGAATGTAGATCCAGCCGTTCTCCGCCCCCGTGGCAACGCCCGCGATCGTCAACGCTTCGATCAGAGCGAAGGGATCCTGCTCCATGACGATGCGGTCCTTGAACGTGCCCGGTTCGGACTCGTCGGCATTGGCGACGACGTGCTTGGGTCGCCCGGTCTCCTCGGCGACAGCCCGCCACTTGACGCCGGTGGGAAAGGCGGCCCCGCCCCTCCCGCTCAGGCCGCTCTCGCGCACCCGTTCGATCACCTCATCGGGACCCAGGTCGATCGCTGTGAGCAGCGCCTCGTAGCCCCCAGCGCCGCGGTAACTCTCGAGCGACGTCGGATCGACCACACCGAGGCGCCGAAGAAGGCGCAGCGAGCGGTCGCCGCGCTGAGGAATGGGGTCGGCATCGGCGTCAGCCGGAACGCTGTCTGGCTCGCCGCGACCCTGCACGAACAGCGCGGGCGCACGCTCGCACTGACCGAGGCAGGGACTCTCATGGACGTGATTCCCCTCTGCCGCGAGCTGGGACGCCAACTCGGCGGCGCCGGCAAGCGCGCAGGCGGGGTCGACGCAGACGTGGTGGGTGGCGGCGTCGTGCTCGGGCTCCTCCATCCGAAAGAGGTCGTAAAACGACGCAACACCGAACGCCTCAGCGGGCGGAACCTGTAGGACCTCGGCGATGTGGTTGACGCCGCCTGGGCTGATCCACCCGGCGGTGTTCTGGAGAGCGTGGAGGGCGGGCAGCAGCAGATGACGCCGATCTCGGCGTCGCGCTGTACCTCCGATCACGAGCCGCTCCGACTCCGCAACCACGGCCCGCTCGCCCACCACCGCGTCGACCGCCGACCGCTCGTCGTCCGTGGCCGCGTCCTCCCCGATGAAGAGATCAGCCACTCGCCCGCAACCCCAGCTTGTCGATGCGGATCGCCGCTGCCCTTATTCGCAGCGTTCGCTGAAACCGGCAGCGGCTCACGAGTCCGTCTCCAGCTTGTCGATGCGGATCGCCGCTGCCTTCATACGCAGCGTTCGCTGAAACCGGCAGCGGCTCACGAGTCCGTCTCCAGCTTGTCGATGCGGATCGCCGCTGCCTTGAACTCGGCGGTGCCGGAGCGGCGGTCCCACTCGTCGTTGGTCAACACGTTGAGGTCCACGAGCTCTGGGAAGTGGAATGTCGTGAACGCGAGACCCACAGGGATCTCCGGCTGAATCCGAATCGGCATCTGCACCGAGCCGCGTGGCGACGACACGAGCACCCACTCGCCGTCGGACACGTCGTTGGCGACCGCGTCGAGCGGGTTCAGGTCGAGCGCCTCACCCGAACGGATCGGCGAGGCATAACCGCTCGACTGCACACCGGTGTTGTACGAGTCGAGGGCCCGGCCCGTGGTGAGCCGGAGCGGGAACTCCTCGGTGAGCTGCTCCTTGGGCCCCTCGTGGTCTGTGACCGAGAAGGGCGCGGGCTCGCGCCCGCCGAGCCCTTCGTCCCACAGCCAGCCGTGCAGGAACGGGCTCCCGGGGTGGTCGAGATCGGTGCAGGGCCACTGGAGCCCGCCCTCGGATTCGAGTCGCTCGTAGCTCATCCCCGCGTGGAGCGGCGACAGCGAGCGGAGCTCGTCCCAGAGCCCTTCAGGGCTTCGGGTGGCCCACGTCGCACCGAGTCGCTCGGCCATGTCGGCGAGGATGTCGATGTCGTGTCGGCATTCGCCGGGGGGCGGCACGGCTGCGCGGACGCGCTGTACCCGCCGCTCGCTCGAGGTCACCGTGCCGTCGCTCTCGGCCCAGCCGACGCTCGCGGGAAGCACGACATCGGCCATCTCGGCGGTGCGGGTCATGAAGATGTCCTGGACCACAAGGGTGTCGAGCCCGTCGAGCAGCTTCCTCGCATGTTCGACGTCTGCTTCGGAATCGGCGGGGTTCTCCCCCACCACGTAGAGCGCAGTGATGTCGCCGCGTCCCATGGCTTCGAACATCAGCGTGAGGTGCCACCCGGGTTCGGGGTTGATCGAGCAGCCGTACGCGGTTTCGAACTTGGCGAGCGCGCCGGGGTCGTCGATGTCCTGAAAGCCGGGCAGCTTGTTGGGCAGGGCGCCCATGTCGCCGCCGCCTTGAACGTTGTTCTGGCCCCTCAAGGGCACGAGGCCCGATCCCCACCGACCCACGTGACCCGTGAGGAGAGCGAGGTTGCACAACGACAGCACGTTCTCGACCGCGTTGTGATGTTCGGTGATGCCGAGAGTCCAGAGGATCTGGGCGGTGTCGGCGCTGGCGTAGGCATGTGCCATCTCGCGGATCGCGTCGGCGGGCACGCCGGTGATCGCCGAGGCATGTTCGAGCGTGTAGGGCTCCACGGCCACGCGGTAGTCGTCGAACCCCTGCGTCGAGATGGCGATGAAGCTCTCATCGTGGAGGCCGGCGGCGATGATCTCGCGGCCGACGGCATTGGCGAGCGCGATGTCTGTGCCGACGTTGAGCCCCAGCCATGCATCGGCGAACTTGGCCGAGGATGTGCGTCGGGGATCGACCGCGAACATCCGGGCGCCGTTGTCGAGGCCCTTCAGCAGATGATGGAAGAAGATCGGGTGCGCTTCACGCGCGTTGGAGCCCCACAGGAGGATGACGTCGGTCTCCTCGATCTCGGTGTAGGACGACGTTCCGCCGCCCGCTCCGAACACTGTCGCCAGACCGACGACGCTGGGAGCGTGTCAGGTTCGATTGCACGAATCGATGTTGTTCGAGCCGATCGCCGTTCGGACGAACTTCTGGGCGGCGTAGTTCATCTCGTTGGTGCTCTTGGAGCAGCTGAACATCCCGAACGCGGTGGGGCCCTTGGCGTCGATCGCTTGCTGAAATCCCGCTGCCGCGCGATCCAGCGCTTCGTCCCAGCTCGCAGCACGAAGAACGCCGTTCTCGCGCACCAAAGGAGTCGTGAGCCGCTCAGCGGGAACGCTCGCGGGTCGTCGCTTCTTCGACTTCACGCTGATCGCCTCTCGTGGCATCGCATGACCTCCGAATGGGGCGCGATCCGAACGCGCAACCGATGTCCAATTCTACTGTGACAGCCACTGCTGCGAGAAGCGGTCACCATGACGCCTCGACATGTTCGTGAGCGCGGGCGGCTCCCTACGCCGCCTCGGCGAGGAGGGCGGACTCGAGCTCGTCCACGAGGGCGCGCACCGCAGCAGAGCGCACCCTGCGATCGGTGCGGATGACCTGCAGCAGCTCGATGCTCGTCGCGTCGAGCTCCGGGTGCGTCCACGCGGCGTGCTCGTCGCGCACGTTGTGGGTGTCGAGCAGGCAGATGCCGAGGCCTGCACTGATCGCCTCGGCGACGGCGTGTGAGCTCTCGCATTCGAAGGCGACGTAGTAGCCGATCCCAGCGCGTTCGAGTGCCGCTTCGGCGATCGGTCGGTAGAAGCAGTTGCGGCCGAACGTGATGAGCGGAACTGGGTCGGAGCTCGGAATCTCGAGGTCGGGCGTCATGGTCCACTGCAGCGCGCTGCGGTTGACGACGATGTCGTTGGGCAACTGATCTTCCGGGAAGATCTGCATCACGGCGAGGTCGAGCTCGCCCGCCCGCATCGCGGTCGAGATCACCGAGCTCAGCCCGACGCGCAGATGGAGGCGGACCCCTGGGTGGCGGCTGCGGTAGCGGCGCACGAGTGCGGCGATCTCCCCAGGTTGGAACTCGTCGTTGGACCCCATGTGCACTGTGCCGGTGAGCTCCGAGCGCGCCAACACGTCCAGGGCCTCGTCGTGCGCATCGAGAATCCGATGCGCGTGCTCGAGGAGCTCGGCACCCAGCTCGGTGACTTCGACCGAGCGCCCGTCTCTGCGCAGGAGGGTGCGACCGAGGCGTTCTTCGAGCCGCTTCATCTTCCAGCTCACCGCGCTCTGGGTGAGATGCAGCTGCTGAGCCGCGCCGGTGAAGCTTCCGGTCTGGACGATCGCTCGAAAGGCGCGCAGCGAGTCGATGTCGAGCCGCATTGCTCCATCATGACCGATTCTTGTCCCGACACACGACCCCGGACTGCAGTGTCATGTCACGTGTTCCACGATGCGGGACGCAGTACCCTCGACGCATGGCCGGCGTGCAATCGATCGAGCGAGCATTCTCGATACTGCGTGCGCTGGCAGTGGGACCGTCGGGCGTCACCGAGCTCGCAGAGCGGGTCGACCTCCCCAAGTCGACGGTGGCACGACTCCTCGCGGCGCTCGAGGACGAAAAGGTCGTCGCGCAAGACGAAGCCGGAGGCGAGTACCGCCTTGGCGAAGGCCTCGTCGACCTCGTGGGCTCGGTTCGCTCTGGCCGCTCGCTCGTGGCCACGGCCCGCCCATTTCTTCAGGATCTCGCCCAGGCCGTCGGCGAGACCGCCGGCATCAGCATTCTCGACGAAGGCCAGGTCTACTACCTCGACCACGTCGATCTCGACAGCGATGTTCAGGTCCGCGACTGGACGGGCGAGTACGCACCGCTACATGTAGTGCCGTCGGGTTTGGTCCACCTCGCCCACCTGTCCGAGTCGGCTCTGGACGCGGTGATCGGTTCCGGGCTGGAGCCCTCGACACCCCACAGCGTGGTCGACCCAGTGTTGGTTCGGGAGCGGTTGCAGCAGATCCGCAGCGCCGGATACGCGTGGGTGTACGAGGAGTTCGTGGAGGGCATCAACTCGGTGGCGGCGCCGGTGCTTGGGACCGACGGCGACCTCGTCGCCGCGGTCCACATTCATGGCCCGGCGTACCGCTTTCCGCACCCCGACCAGACCCACGACGTCGGGCTGCTCGTGATCGATGCCGCAACTGGCCTTGCGGCCCAGTGGGCCGAGGACTGAGCC